>SXGT01901466.1_pt1 | contig 17657 bp, 20 predicted proteins | sample 3176221 | NCBI WGS metagenome assembly SXGT01 (sample SAMN11356862, study PRJNA531348) | freshwater metagenome | isolation source: freshwater sample F1-120 | place: China: Fuxian Lake, Yuxi | collected 2017-12-25
CTTTCCGTAGACCAATTGCAACTACTCTTTTTCTTGGTGGGACTTTAATTGCTGTTTGGTTAGGTATTGGTGCAACTCTACCAATTGAAATTAGCTTAACTTTTGGTTTATTTTACCAGGTGCGCGTGCTGCAGCGCCTGGGCTCGCGGCACGTGATGGTGGTCCATGGGCTGGACGGCGTCGACGAAATCTCGATTTCCGGGCCGACGCAGGTCGGCGAGCTGGTGGGGGGCGAGATCCGCGAGTACGAGCTGAACCCGTCGAACTACGGGCTGGAGCTCTACGACCGGCGCGCGATCCAGGTGCACACCGTGGAGGAGTCGAAGGCCATGATCCTTGCGGTGCTGGAGAACCAGCCGGGCCCCGCCCTCAACATCGTGCTGCTGAACGCAGGCGCCGGGATCTATGTCTCGGGCGGCGCGAAGACGCTGCAGGCCGGCATCGACCAGGCGCGCAAGGCGATCGCCAGCGGCGAGGCGAAGGCGAAGCTCGACGCTTTCGTCGCGTTCACGCGGAAGCACGAAGGCGCCTGAACGGGCAATCGAATCGCGTAGAATCTCCACGATGCGGTACTCGCTGATCATCGAGGCTGTGCACGATGCCGGGTTCCCCCCCGGCTACTACTACGCCCATGTGCCGGCGCTGGATCTCACCACGCACGGCGAAGGCATCGAGGGCGCGAAGGCGGCGGCGGCCGATCTGATCCGGCTGTGGGTGGACGAGAAGCGCGCGCGCGGCGAGCCCGTGCCGTCGGAATCCGAAAGCTACTTCGCCCAGGTCGAGATCAGCGATGCCGTGCTCGGCGCGTGAGGTTCTGGCCAGGCTTCGACGCAGGCTGGCCTGACCGTCGGGCAGTTTCAGGACCTCTGAGCGATGTCCGATATCCTGGAGAAAATCCTCGTCACCAAGCGTGAGGAGGTGGCGCGCGCGAAGCAGGCGGTGGCGCTGGCGGAGATGGAGCGGCGCGCCCGCGCAACCGCACCCTCTCGCGACTTCGTCGGCGCCATGCGCGCGAGGATCGCGGCCGGCAAGCCCGCGGTGATCGCGGAAATCAAGCGCGCCAGCCCTTCCAGGGGCCTGCTACGCGCCGATTTCGATCCCGCGGCCATCGCCGGGAGCTACGAAGGCGGCGGCGCGGCGTGCCTTTCGGTACTGACCGACGTGCAGTACTTCCAGGGCAGCCCGGAGGATCTGGTCGCCGCGCGCAGCGCATGCAGCCTGCCCGCGCTGCGCAAGGACTTCATCGTCGACCCGTACCAGGTGTTCGAGGCGCGCGCCATGGGGGCGGATTGCATCCTGCTCATCGTTTCGGCACTCGATGTCCCGACCATGGCGGCGCTCGAAGCCCTGGCCGTGGATCTCGGCATGGCGGTGCTGGTCGAGGTGCACGACGGCGAGGAACTGGATGCGGCGCTACGGCTGCGCACGCCGCTGGTGGGGGTCAACAACCGCAACCTGCGGACCTTTGAAACCCGCCTCGAAACCACCCTCGACCTGCTGCCCCGCATCCCGGCCGGCCGGATCGCGGTGACGGAGAGCGGAATCCTGGCGCCGGCCGACGTTTCCCGCATGCGGAAGGCTGGAATCCGGGCTTTTCTGGTCGGGGAGGCCTTCATGCGCGCGCCGGACGCGGGCGCCGCGCTGGGGAAGCTGTTCGCATAGGACCGACACGGTACCGGCGCTGGCCTTGAATGGGGGTTATTGATATACTGAAATATATATCTGGAGGTTTATATGGGGAAGCCCCTGATGATCCAGGACGCCGACGATCGCCGGATCGAGAACCTCAAGCGCCGGCTCGGAATCGAGCGCAAGGTCGACGTCCTGAGAGCCGGAATCGAACTGCTGGAAAAGGAAGCCGGTCGCCGTGAACGAATCCAGCGCTGGACCCGGGCGGCGGCGCTGGTGGCGTCGACGAGCGCGGCAGTGAACGCCGAGTTCCGGGCGCACTCCCGGCTGAAGCGGACATGACCCTGCTTCCGCGCCGCTGGCACATCTACATCGTCAATCCGGAACCCCGGGTGGGGACCAAGCCCGGAAAGCAGCGGCCATGCGTGGCCGTGCAGCCCTCGGAATTCGGCGAGGCGGGTCTGCAAAGCACCGTGGTTCTGCCGCTGACCACCAAATTGGCCCCTGGGGACGCGTACCCTCTGCGTGTGAAGGTGTCCAAGGGGACATGCGGTCTGGAGCGAGATAGCGAAATCCTGGTGGACCAGATGCTGGCCTGGGACAACTCGCTATTTTTCCGGGACTTGGGGATGCTTCCGGAGGCACTCATCGAAAAGCTTGCTGCTGCGATGAGGGATTTCCTTGACCTCTGACGGAGCTGGAATCCGCGCTTTCCTCGTTGGGGAGGCGTTCATGCGGGCAGGGGATCCCGGAAAGGCGTTGGCGGATCTTTTTTCGTGAGCCTAACAGGCTGTTTTTAAATGTTTTATTCTTGTGTTGTGTCCGCGCAACAGAAACCCCCGAAAAACGAGGAAAAGTACCGCCTTTCGTTGCGACCGGAACACCCTCTCCGGCACAATTCGTCCAACTTCTCAGCTTGAGAGGTTGAGGCGGAGGGTCTCAGGCTCTCCGGTACTTAATCAACGGGAGAATTTTTGATGAACAAGAAGCTCATGGCAGTAGCGGTTGCAGGTGCCCTCGCGGCGCCCGGCATCGCGATGGCGCAGTCGAGCGTGACGATTTCGGGTTACTTCAAGGTCGGCCTGGACAACATCCGCGTCACCGGTGCAACCGCCGGTGCGGTGACCACGGTGCCGACGCGTGCGCGCTCTTCGGAAACCCGCGTGACGGATCACTCCTCGCGCATCCTCTTCAACGTGACGGAAGATCTCGGCGGCGGCCTGCAGACCATCGCGCAGCTGGACGTTCGCTTCAGCCCGCCCGACATCGCGACGCCTGTCGGCCTCGCCGGTCTTACCTCCGGCGTCGGCAGCGGCAACACCTGGGTCGGCCTGCGCAGCAAGAGCTGGGGCACGCTGACGATGGGTCGTCATGACCTGCACTACGGCAAGGCCGGCGACGACACCGCCGCCAAGGCGGGCAGCCTGATCATGATCGCGTCGGGCATCTTCGACGTGGTCGGCGGGCCGAACGCTTCCAGCGCGACCGCGCCGAGAGGCACCACGGGCCGCGGGATGGCCAACCAGACGCGGACCAACAACGTCGTTCGCTACGATACGCCGCAGTGGGGCATCTTCAGCGGCACGGTGGCCTACTCCACCAACCCGCTGCAAGCCAGCGGCGGCCAGAACATGGACGGCGACCTGCACCTGACCAACGGCACGGCTGTCGTCGGGGCGACCAACACCGGTCTCACCGGTACGGGCCCGAACGCCGGCACGGTGATTCGCCGCAAGGGCAATGGCTGGAACATCAACCCGAAACTGACCGGGTCCAACTGGTTCGCCGAGTGGAGCCACTGGCGCGCCAAGGAAGACACCAACAAGCAGTCGACGGTTGCGCAGTCGGCCGCCACCTTGGCTTTGGCTAACCAGGCCACCCAGCATGACCAGAAGAGCGACACGGTGGCGGGTTTCTATCGCTGGGGCGGCTTCAAGCTCGGCCTGGCGTGGAACCGCAGCAAGACCACCGATCCGGCCTCGGGCTACGTCAGCGGCAATCGCCGGGCCTGGTCCATCCCGATGTCGTACACGTGGGGCAGCCACAGCGTCGCGGGTCACTACACCCGGGTCGGCGACTCGTCGAACGTGATCGTCGCAGGCGCGACCACCGCGACCGACACCGCAGTTTCCGGCAGCGACACCGGCGCCCGTCTGTGGGCGGTGGCGTACGACTACAGCCTGTCCAAGCGCACCTCGGTGGGCCTGAGCTACGCGCAGTTGCGCAACCGCTCGGCGGCTACGTACTCGATGTTCTACAACGGTTCGACGGCGTTCGGCAGCTACAACTCGGCTTCGCTCGCGGGCGAAGATTCGAGGCTGTTCGCAGCCAGCCTGCGCCACAACTTCTAATCGAACGCGGCGCGAGCCGCGCAAGATCGGCAGTTTTTCAGACGCCCGGCCGCAAGGCCGGGCGTTTTTCTTTGGTGCAATCGTGCGTTAGGATTCCGGCTGTGGCACTGGCCGACGACTTCATCCTTCAGTTCGATCTCGCGCTGCGGACCGTTGCCGGCGTGCATCGCGCGTCGCGGGAGTCGCCCGCCGAACGGGTTGCGGAGTCGGACATGGACGCGGCCCGGCGCGACGACGCCGCGGCGCTGATGCGCGTCAACCACGTCGGCGAGATCTGCGCCCAGGCCCTGTATCAGGGCCAGGCCCTGACTGCACGCGACGCGCACATCGGCGACGCCCTGAAGCAGGCGGCGCGCGAGGAAGAAGACCATCTCGCGTGGTGCTCGGCCCGCATCCGGGAACTGGGCGGCCGCCGCAGCTTCCTTGCGCCTGTCTGGTATGCCGGCGCGTTTTCCCTCGGCGCCCTCGCGGGAGCGGCCGGTGACCGCTGGAATCTCGCCTTCCTGGCGGAGACCGAGCGCCAGGTCGAGGCGCATCTCGAGGGTCACCTCGCCCGCCTGTCGGAACAGGATGCACGCACCCGCGCGGTGGTGCGGCAGATGCAGGCCGACGAAGCGGCGCACCGGCGGACTGCCGAGGCGCTGGGCGCCCCGGAGATGCCGGGCCCCATGCGCGAGGCGATGCGTCTGGCTGCGAAAATCATGACCACGGTGTCGTACCGCGTGTGAGCCGGAAGAAGCTGCAACAGGCGAACGAGCTCCACGCCCGCGGGGAGGTACCCCAGGCCGCCGCCGTATATCGCCGCATCCTCAAGTTCGAGCCGGCAAACGCCGCGGCGCTGCACGCCCTGGGAATGCTGGAAGCCGGGCAGGGGAACTTCGGTGAATCCCTGCGCCTGTTCGAGCGCCTCGTCAGGTTGTACCCGCAAGACCCGGCGGTGCGGAACAATTTCGCCAATGCACTGCGTGCTTCCGGCGCCCGCGCCGCGGCCGTCGAGCAGTATGAAGAGGCGGTGCGGCTAAGGCCGGGCCACGCGCAGGCCTGGTGCAACCGCGGCGCGGTCCTCGACGAGTTGGGGCGGCAGGAGGAAGCGCTCGCCAGCCTCGACCAGGCCCTGAGGATCGAACCCGACAATGCCGACGCGCGCTACAACCGCGGCAACGTGCTGCACGACCTCGGGCGCCACGAGGAGGCGCTTGGCAGCTACGCGCAGGCGCTCGAGATCGCCCCCGACTTCGCCGCGGCGTGGTGCAGCCGCGGCGACGTTCTCGCCGGGCTCGAGCGCTACGCCGAGGCGCTGGCGAGCTACGACCGCGCTGTCGGGCTGCGGCCCGACCACGCCGAGGCATGGTGCCAGCGCGGCGGCACGCTCAACGAGATGAAGCGTCCCGCGGCCGCGCTGCAGAGTTGCGAGCGGGCCATCGCGCTCGAGCCCGGGCATTTCGGCGGCTGGTGGAATGCCGCGAACGCCTGCTTCCGGCTCGGGCGCCACGCGGAGGCGCTCGACCATTACCGGAAGGCCCTGAGCCTGAAGCCGGACATCGACTACGGCCCGGGTCAATGCCTGCACGAAAAGATGATCCTCTGCGACTGGGAGGGGCTGGGCGAGCTGCGTGGGCTGATAGAGAAGGGGGTCGCCGAGGGGCGCCGCGTGGCGATGCCCTTCGTCGCGCAGGTCGCGGCGTTTTCCGCGGAACTGCAGAAGGCGTGCGCAGAGATCCACGTCGCGGAGCTGTTCCCATCAGCCGCAAGCGCTTCGATCCGCGGCACATCCGCGGGCAGCAGCGGACGGATCCGCATCGGCTACGTGTCGGGCGATTTCCGCAACCATCCGGTCGGCCACCAGGTTCGCGGTCTGGCGAAATACCACGACCGCTCGGCGTTCGAGGTGATCGGCTTGTCGCTGCGCCGGGATGATGCGGATCCGGGCCAGCAGTCGATGCGGGCGGATCTGGACCAGTTCCACGACCTCAGCGACGTTCCGGGCGCGGAAGCGGTGGCGAAGATCCGCGCAATGGCGCTCGATGTCGCCGTCGACCTGCAGGGACACATGGATGGCAGGAGGATGGAGCTGTTCGCCGCGCGCATCGCGGCGGTGCAGGTCAATTTCCTCTGCCCCGGCACATCCGGGGCGCCGTTCGTCGACTACATCCTGGCCGACGGCACCGTCATTCCGGCGAACCGGCAAGGCGCCTATAGCGAGAACCTGGTGGCGCTGCCCGACAGTTTCTTCATCACCGATTATCGCGCCATGCGCCTGACCCCTGCACCGCCGCGAGCCGAGCAGGATCTGCCGGCAGCGGGATTCGTCTTCGCCAGCTTCTGCGAGAGCTACAAGATCTCGCCATCGACCTGGGACGTCTGGATGCGGCTGCTGCGGGCGCTGCCGGAAAGCGTGCTCTGGCTCGGAATACGAAATCCCGTGGCCCTGGAAAACCTGCGGCGGGAAGCGGCCGCCAGGGGCGTCGCGCCGGAACGGCTGGTGATCGCGAAATTCACCGCGCAGCGCGAGGATCATCTCTCGAGACTCGCGACCGCCGATCTTTGCCTCGACACGCCGGGGTACAACGGGCACACCACCACGGCGGACGCGTTATGGGCGGGCGTCCCCGTGCTCGCCACCCTGGGGGACGGGTTTTCCGCGCGCGTGGCCGCCAGTCAGCTACAGGCTTGCGGACTTCCCGAACTGATCGCCGACAGCGTCACCGCGTACGAAGCGCTGGCGCTGGAACTGGCGCGATCGCCCGACAGGCTCGCCGCGCTGCGCGCCAGGCTCGCTGCCAACAGGCAAACGCGTCCGCTGTTCGACACGCAGCGATCGGTCCGACATGTCGAGTCCGCCTTCGAAGGCATGCTCGCACGGCATCGGCAGGGGATGCCGGCGCAGAGTTTTTGCGTCGCACCCGCGTGATCCGTTTCGTGCAAAGATCGGGCCTTCCATGCTGAACGTCTTCATCGGCTTCGATCCGAACGAAACCGTCGCCTATCATGTCCTCGCGCACTCGATCCTGCGCCGGGCGTCGATCCCGGTGACCATCGCCCCGCTGATGCGCCGCCAGCTGGCGGGCGCGTATACGCGCGAGCGCGGGCCCACCGAGTCGACCGAGTTCAGCCTGACGCGTTTCCTGGTGCCCTGGCTTTCCGGGTTCAAGGGCTGGTCGCTGTTCATGGACTGCGACATGCTCTGCCTCGCGGACGTCGCGGAACTGGCCGCCCGCATCCCGCGCTCGGAGGACAAGGCGGTGCTGGTCTGCAAGCACGACTACACGCCGAAGACCGAGCGCAAGTTCCTCGACCAGGTGCAGACGCGATATCCGCGCAAGAACTGGTCGAGCCTGATGTTCTTCAATAACGCGCGCTGCGGGGCGCTGACGCCGGAATACGTGAATGCCGCGCCCGGCCTCGACCTGCACCGCTTTCGCTGGACGGACGACGCGAGCATCGGCGAGCTCCCGCTCGAGTGGAACTGGCTGGTCGGCGAGTACGCGCACCGTGCGGACGCAAAGATCGTCCACTACACGCTGGGGGGGCCGTATTTCGCCGACTATCGCGACTGCGACTATGCCACCGAGTGGAGCGAGGAACTGCGCCTGCTGAATTTCGCCACCCCCAGGGCGCCTGCGCGCGCCTGAGCTTCCCTGTTGCCGGACCTGGAAGCCGCAAGGACGTACTTCCTCGACGCGCTCGCCGCGCACCAGGCGGCGGACTACGCGCGCGCCGAGTCCCTGCTCAGGAAGGCGCTGGAGATCGTCCCCGATCGCGTTTCCGTGCTCGGCAACCTTTGCTCCGCGCTGATCGCCCAGGGCAGGTACGGCGAAGCGTCGCAGTATGCGCGGCGGGCGCTGGAACTCGATCCGCGCGCCGGCGACCTGCACCGCCTCCTCGCGCAATCCCTCGATGGCGAGGGCAGGCCGGAGGAGTCCCTGGTTCACCTCACCCTGGGGCATGTGCTCGAGCACGGCGATGCCGACGCCCATGCCGACCACGGCATCGCGCTACTGGCCGTTTCCAGGCACGCCCAGGCGCTCGAAAGCGTCGATCGCGCGCTTGCCCTGGACGGCGGTTCCGTTCATGCGTGGATCAGCCGCGGCCTGGTGCTGGCGGCGTTGGCCAGGCGCGAGGAAAGCGTCGCGTGTCTCGACCGCGCCATCGAGCTGGATCCGCGGTGCGCGAAAGCGCTGGTCAATCGCGCGGCCGTGCTGCTCGAAATGGGAAAGGCCGCGGAGGCCCTGGAGAGCGCGGACCGCGCGCTGCTGGTGGATGCCGGCGATGCGCAGGCATGGCTCAACCGGGGCAATGCGCTCGGCAAACTCGGTCGCGACGACGAGGCGCTGGAATGCTACGACAGCATGCTAGCTGGAACGCACTCGTGCGTTGGGGCGCACCCGGGACATGCCGGGGCGTGGAACAACCGCGGCAACACGCTGCTGCGGCTGAGACGGCACGCGGAGGCGCTGCTCGCATTCGACAAGGCGCTGGCAAGCGATCCAGGGAACATGGAGGCGTGGTCGAACCGCGGCATCGCGCTGAGCGAACTGGGCCGCCACGAGGAAGCGCTCGATTCCCATGACCGGGCGCTCGCCCTGCGGCCCGACGCCGCGGGTGCCTGGACCAACCGGGGATTCACGCTCAGCGGGATGAAGCGATACGCCGGGGCGCTGGCGTGCTACGACCGGTCACTGGCCATCCAGCCGGACCTGGCCGAAGCCTGGTCCAATCGGGGGCGAATGCTGGGAGTCATGAGGCGCTTCGACGACGCGCTGGCGGCGTTCGACAGGGCGCTGGAGATCGATCCGGGTCTTGCCGACGCATGGTTGAACCGCGGCAATGCCCTCTACCAGGTCAAGCGCTACGGCCCTGCCGTCGATTGCTACTCGAGGGCGCTGGCCCTGCACCCCGACATTGACCACGCCCTTGGGGGATGGATTCATGCCAGCCTGATGCTCTGCCAGTGGAGCGGGCTGGAGGACGGATTCAAGCGGGCCGAGGACGCGATCCTGCGTGGCCGGAACGTGGCAAGCCCGTTCCAGGCGCTTGCCGCGCCGTTCTCCCGGGAAACGCAGCGCAGGTGCGCGGAGCTTGGCGTGGCCAAGTACTTCCCGCCGCGCGCGGGCGCGGTTGATCTACCGGCGTCGACGGGCCGTCGCCTGAGGATCGGCTACATTTCGGCCGACTTTCGCGACCACCCGGTCGGCTACCAGTTGCGCGGGCTGCTGAGGTGGCACGACAACGCCTCGGTCGAACTGGTCGGCTTCTCGCTTCGCGACCCGGGGCCCGACGCCTACCGCGACGTTCTGCGCCAGGGTTTTGCGCGCGTCCATGAGCTCGGCGCCCTGCCACCGCAGGAAGCGATCGATCTCATGCGCAGGGAACGGCTCGATGTGGCGGTGGACCTGACCGGACACACCGACGGGTCGCGCATGGAACTGCTGGCGGCGAGGATCGCACCGATCCAGGTGAATTACCTCTGCCCGGGAACCTCGGGTGCGCCGTATTTCGACTACCTCGTCGCCGATACAGTGACCATTCCGCCGGGGCACCAGGCGGGCTACACGGAACACGTGGTCAGGCTGCCAGGCAGTTTCTTCGTCACCGATTACCGCCATGTCGCGCTCGCGCCGCACCCGTCGCGCGCACACGAGGGCTTGCCTGTGGCGGGTTTCGTGTTCGCCTGTTTTTGCGAGAGCTACAAGATCACGCCGCGGATATGGGATGTCTGGATGCGGGTGTTGCGGCAAGTGCCGCAGAGCGTCCTGTGGCTGGGGCTTCGCAGCAACACGGCTGCACTGGAGAACCTGAGGCGGGAGGCGCAAATCCGCGGCGTCGCGCCTGACCGGTTGTTGGTGGCGAAGTTCGCCGAACGTCGCGAGGACCACCTCTCGCGCCTGGCGCTCGCCGACCTGTGTCTGGACACGCCGGTGTACAACGGGCACACCACGACGGCGGATGCCCTGTGGGCCGGCGTTCCCGTGCTCACCTCCCCCGGCGACGCGTTCTGCGGCCGCGTCGCCGCAAGCATCCTGAACGCGATCGGTCTGCCCGAGCTTGTCGCCCGCGACCTCGCGGCGTACGAGGCGATCGCGCTGCGCCTGGCGCAGGCGCCCGGCGCTCTTGCCGAGCTGCGCGCCAGGCTCGCGCGCAACAGGCTCACGCAGCCGCTCTTCGACACCGAGCGCTCGGTGCGGCACCTCGAGGTCGCCTTCCGCACGATGGTCGAGCGCCGGCGCAATGGCCTGCCGCCCGAAAGCTTCGCCGTCTAGCCAACGCGCAACGCAGCCGACCAGTAGGCCGCGGGGTCCACGATCACGTTGAAGCTGATCGTGATGCGGTGTTCCTGCGAGAGGTTGGGGTGCACGGCGTGCTGCACCGGCGAGGGCCACATCAGCAGCGTTCCCGCGCTCGGACGCACCACGTATGCGGCGCGCGCGTCGGACTCCGGGCCGGCCGTGATCATGTTGGCGCCGGCGCGCGGGTCGTAGAAGGAGATGCACGCCGGCCGTGCGCGCGGGTCGTCGACAATCGCCGGGTCGGGCGGCACCTGCACGTAATAGGTGCCGCTCAGGTACGACCTCGGGTGCGTGTGCGGTGCATGGTGGTCGCCGTATCGGTTGGTGTTGTACCAGCTGAAGAGCTTCCAGCCGAGGTCCCGCTCGATGCCGGCCTGCCGCAGGAAGGCGGCGATGGTCTGGTCGATCTGCTCCTTCAGCCAGCGCACCGCCACGTGCTCGCTGGCGAAGAAGTTCTGCTCCTGGTAACGCGCGGTGAAATCGGCCTCGCGCGCCTCCTGCTCGAGGATGTGGGCAGCCAGGCCCGCGGTCGGCTGCTCGAAGCCGGGTAGCCGGCGCCTGATGACCATGGTCGGCCACAGTCCGGTGAACGCCATGCGCGGCGCCGCGCCCGTGGCGGTCATCGCGTTCCTGTCCCGGATCCGGCGCCCAGCTCGATGCGCAGCGCGACCCGCACCCACGGCGCGCGGGCGAGGTGGACGCGGCTGCAGTGGCGCAGGTAGCCCGGCCACAGCATGAACATGCCAGCGGCGGGCGCCAGGGTGCGCGTCTCCTCGAAGTTCGGATCGCCTTCGAGGGCAAGCGCGTTGAAGCCGACGCGCGGGTCGTAGAGCGATACATGGCTCGCCGCACAGTCGCTGCGCAGGTGGCCGAGCTCCGGCGGCGGCGGCGCGTTGACGAAATACAGTCCGGCGAGGTACGCACCGGGTTCGTTGGCGAGTTCGCGATAGTGGCCGAAGCCGAGCGTCTCCAGGCGACCGTCGAGCCGCCACTGCGGCGCCGGCTGCACGCGCACGTGCTCGAACCACTGGCCGACCGACGCCACGATTCCCTCGCGCAGCCAGGCCACCGCACGGTGTTCGACCGCGAACAGGTTGCCGGGCACTCCGGGCGCTACGGCGAGATTCGCCAGTTCCCGGTTCGGCCCCTCGGTATCGGCGAACTGCACCTGCCCGACCCACGTTGGCCAGAGCGGGATGATCTCGTCGCGGTCGGCCTCGTTCATCGTCCTCATCTTAGCAAGGCTGAAAGCGCCCTCGATCGTCCTACTCCGCCAGCACGTCGTAGCCGGTGGTGATCTCGGCGGTCTTGTCGAGCATGTTGGTCGCCGAGCAGTACTTCTCGCGCGACAGGCGGATGGCGTGCTCGACGAGGTTGCGCTTGAGGTTGCGGCCGCGCACGGCGAACTGCAGGTGGATGCGCGTGAACACCTTGGGGTCGGTGGCCGCGCGCCCGGCGTCGAGTTTCACCTCGCAGCCCGTGACATCCTGGCCGCTCTTTTTCAGGATCACCATGACGTCGTACGCGGTGCAGGCCCCCGTACCGAGCAGCACCATTTCCATCGGCCGCGGGGCGAGATTGCGGCCGCCGCCGTCCGGCGCGCCGTCCATCGCCACCAGGTGACCGCTGCCGGTTTCGGCTATGAAACTCATGCCTTCGGACCAGCGAACCCTGCATTCCATGGACCGGCTCCCGAGGTTGACTGAAGCCGAATTGTCCAATAAAATCTTGCCCTTTTCCCAACTGCGCCCATGAAAACCTTTTCCGCCAAGCCGGCCGACGTCAAGCACGACTGGTACGTCGTCGACGCCACCAACAAGGTGCTGGGCCGGCTCGCCACGCAGATCGCCGCGCGCCTGCGCGGCAAGCACAAGCCCGAGTTCACGCCGCACGTCGACACGGGCGATTTCATCGTCGTCGTCAATGCCTCCAAGCTGCGCGTCACCGGCAACAAGGCCGAGCAGAAGATCTACTACCGCCACACGACCTATCCGGGCGGCATCAAGGAAACCAATTTCGCCAAGATGCATGCGCGCTTCCCGCGCCGCGTGCTGGAGATCGCCGTGAAGGGCATGCTGCCCAAGGGGCCGCTCGGCTACGCGATGCTGAAGAAGCTCAAGGTGTACGGCGACGACAAGCACCCGCACGTCGCGCAGCAACCCAAAGTTCTGGAAATCTGAGGAAACCTTCATGGTCGGTGACTACTACTACGGCACGGGACGGCGCAAGGGCGCGGTGGCGCGCGTGTTCCTCAAGTCCGGGCGCGGCCAGATCGTCGTCAACGGCCGCCCGGTGGACGAGTTCTTCGCCCGCGAGACCGGCCGCATGGTGGTGCGCCAGCCGCTCGAGCTGGTGAAGATGAACGCCGCATTCGACATCAAGGTCAACGTCTTCGGCGGGGGCGAGTCGGGCCAGGCCGGCGCCGTGCGCCACGGCATCACGCGCGCCCTGATCGAGTACGACGCCACCCTCAAGCCCCAGCTCAGCGCCGCAGGGCTGGTCACCCGCGACGCGCGCGACGTCGAGCGCACGAACGTCGGCCTGCACAAGGCGCGGCGCCGGAAGCAGTTCTCCAAGCGCTGACGACACGAGCCGCCCCAGGGCGGCTTTGTTGTCTCTGGGCCCGCCAACGCATTGGTGCGTTCCACAAGACTGGATGGCTAAACGATTCGCCAAGCTGCGCCAGCGCTTCGGCATCTCCGCGCCGAAGGTTGCCGTGCGCACGCATGTCGCCTGGTACTGGCGCTGGCTCGGCCTGATGCTGCTGCTGGCGTGTTCGGCGGCGCTCGCGGCGTGGATGTACGACGCGGGGCGCAAGTTCGCCGGCTTCGACCGCGGCGAGGCCGCCGAGGAGCTGTCGACGCTCAAGCGGGATGCGGACGCCATGCGCTCCGAGCTTGAGCGCCTGCGGGCCATAGCCGACGCCGCCGACAGCCGCCTGTCGATCGAGCGCACCTCGCAGCAGAAGCTCGCACAGCAGATCCGCGGCATGGAATCCGAGAACGCCCGGCTGCGGGAGGAACTCGCAATCTTCGAGAGCATGCTGTCGTCGACCGGGGCGGCCGCCGCGCACGGCGTGTCGATCCTGCGCTTCAAGGTCGAGCCCGACGTGCTGCCGGGGGAGTACCGTTATCGCCTCCTGCTGCTGGCCTCCGGTGGACGCCGCGAGCGCGAGTTCCAGGGCCACGTCGAGTTGGTGGTGAGCCTGAACGATGCGGGCAAGGGTGCTATCATGACTTTCCCGGGGAAGGGTGAGGAGGCCACGGCATTTCGCTTGGCATTCAAGCACTTCCACAGGGTCGAGGGCACCTTCAGGGTGAATCCCAAGGCGCGGGTGGAGAATGTCCAGGTACGCGTGTTCGAGAACGGCGTGGTCCCCGTCCGGGCCACCCACGCGGCGACCGTCGGTTGAGTGGCGGGAACAAGGGGGCTCCGCCCCGTCGTGCACCCCCAAAGTAAGATTGCGACGATGCTAGGAGGAACCATGTTTGGAAAGCAGAACAAGCCGCAGAACCGCATCGACAGCCTGATCGGCTCGACCACGCGCATCGAGGGCAACGTGTTCTTCAGCGGCGGGCTGCGCGTCGACGGCATGGTGCGCGGCAATGTCGCCGCGCTGCCCGACCAACCGGGCACCCTGGTGATTTCCGAGCACGCGCGCATCGACGGCGAGGTCCAGGCGGCGCACATCGTCGTCAACGGCACCGTCAACGGCCCGCTCAACGCCTCCGAGTCGCTGGAACTGCAGGCGAGCTCCCGGGTCAAAGGAGACGTCCACTACGAGAGCATCGAGATGCTGCAGGGGGCGGTCGTCGAGGGGCGGCTGGTCCACCACGGCAGCGCCGAGTCCAGGGGCGTGGAGTTGAAGCTGGCGGCCACGAAATAAGGGGAATTTCCCTGTTGTGAGTAGGGTGTGCCGGGCGGGATAATAGTTGAGTAGTCCGGTATGACATTACTTATGACTTACGGAGCAAGAACATGGACGCAGTAACCGAGATGCCCGCACCGCTGGTGTTCACCGACAACGCCGCGGGCAAGGTGAAGGAGTTGATCGAGGAGGAAGGCAACGCCGACCTCAAGCTGCGCGTCTTCGTGCAGGGCGGTGGCTGCTCCGGGTTCCAGTACGGCTTCACCTTCGACGAGGTGCAGAACGAGGACGACACCGCGATGCAGAAGAACGGCGTCACCCTGCTGATCGATGCGATGAGCTACCAGTACCTCGTCGGCGCCGAGATCGATTACCAGGAAAACCTCGCAGGCGCGCAGTTCGTCATCAAGAACCCGACCGCCACCAGCACCTGCGGTTGCGGTTCTTCGTTCTCGGCCTAGGCTGAGTAGATCGTCCCGAGCACGCGCGCGCCGCGTGCGCCGGTGACCGAAGGCAGGCTCGCCGGCCTGCCTTCCATCCTTTCACGAGCCAGCCAGGCGAAGGCCAGCGCTTCGACGTCGAGCGGGCCCACGCCGTGCGAGGCAGAGGACTCCACGGTGATCGAGGCGTTCTCCTCTGCAATCCGTTCCATGAGACGCCGGTTCTGCGTTCCGCCCCCGCAGACGATGAGCCGGGCGCTGCCCCGGCACCATTGCCGCAACGCATCCGACACCGTGCGGGCCGTAAGCGCCACCAGCGTGGCCTGCACATCCGCGGCGGATTCGCTGCCGCCGAGGCGCGCCCTGAGCCATGCCGGATTGAACAGTTCGCGACCGGTGCTTTTCGGCGGACTGGCGCGAAAGTAGGGCTCGTCTCGCATGCGGGCGAGCAATGCGGCATCCTCCCGCCCGCTCGCGGCCCATCGACCGGATTCGTCGAATCGCGTCCCCCGGTGCTGCGAGGCCCATGCATCCAGCAGCGTGTTTCCGGGGCCGCAGTCGAAGCCCGTGACCGTGCCCCGCGGCGGGAGCCAGGTCACATTGGCGATGCCGCCAAGATTAAGCACCGTGCGGATTTCGACGTCGCTGCGGAACATCGCGGCGTGAAAGTCCGGCACCAGCGGCGCGCCCTGGCCGCCGGCGGCGATGTCTCGGCTGCGGAAATCCGCCACCACGGCGATGCCGCAGGTCTCGGCGAGCAGCGCGGCGTTGCCGATCTGCACCGTGTAGCCTCGCTCGGGTCGGTGCCGCACGGTCTGTCCGTGGCAGCCGATGGCGCGCACGGTCGCGGTGCCAACGCCGGCAAGGCGCAGTACCTCGGCCACGGCGGCGGCGTATTCGGCGGCCAGCCGGTTGCCCAGTGCGCCCGCCCGGTCGATTTCGTCATCGCCGGGGCACGTGAGCGCTTCCAGCGCGCGGCGCAAGTCGTCGCCGAAAGGACGGTGGTTGCGTGCAAGGATGCGCGGCTGCGGCGCGGAAAAATCCGCCAGCACCGCATCGGCTCCGTCGAGGCTGGTGCCCGACATGAGGCCGACGAACAGGCTGGCGCTCACTCCAGCAGCAGGGCGAGGTTGGATTGCCTGAGGAGATCGAGCCGCGTCACCAGCGGGCCGGCGAACGCGCGGTAGGCGGTCATGCTCTGCGGCGGCACGGGAAGCGCGGCGGGCATGGCGATGGAGAGCGGGTTGCGCGCTTCGCCGGCAATGCGGAACTCGTAGTGCAGGTGGGGGCCGGTGGCCCAGCCGGTCTGCCCGACAAAGCCCAGGACATCGCCCTGCGCAACGCGCACGCCCTTGCGTACGCCGGGCGCAAACCCGGAGAGATGCGCGTAGGCCGTGGTGTATTGGCCCTGGTGGCGCAGCACCACCATGTTGCCGTAGCCGCCCTGGCGAGCGGCGAAATCCACGACGCCATCGCCCACGGCGCGTACCCGCGTGCCGGAGGGTGCCGCGTAGTCAATGCCCCGGTGTGCGCGCCAGGTCTGCAGGAACGGGTGCATGCGCATGCCGAACGCGGAACTGACGCGCGAGAATTCGAGCGGCGAGCGCAGGAAGGCCTTGCGCAGGTTGTCGCCGTTGGGCGCGTAGTAGCCGCCGACCTTGCGGCCGTCGGCGTCCTCGACCACGTAGTAGACGGCGCGCAAGGTCTTGCCCTGGTTGACGAACTCGGCCGAGAGCACGCGGCCCGAGCGCACGGCGCGGCCGTTCAGGTAATTCATCTCGTAGACCACCGAGAAGCGGTCGCCACGGCGCAGGTCGCGGTGGAAGTCGATGTCGCCGCCGAACATGTCGGCAAGCTGGATGGCGACGCCGTCCGGCAGGCCCGCGCCGTCGGCCGCCGCGAACAGCGAGCTGCGGATGGCGCCCGATTTCATGATGACCCGCGTTTCCAGCGGTGCCGGCTCGGCCGCGGAGCGCCAGGCCTCGCCGTCGCGGTCCAGCGTCACCAGCAGGTCGCGGCCCGAGATGAAGTTCAGGTGCAGGAGTTCGCCCGCGCCGTTCGTTTCCGCGGTGACGGTCATTCCCGCGCGCAGGTTGCGCAGCGCCTGCAGGCGCGCGAGGCGCGTGGCCTCGTCATCGGCCACGCCCAGCCGCGAAAGCAGGGCCGCGAGGGTGTCGCCGCGGCTGAAGCGCTCCTCGCGCAGGTAGCGGTCGGGAACGGCCAGTACCGCGGCCGAGGCGTCGATGCCCAGCGGCTCGACCTGCGTCCCGCGGGGCAGCAGCAGCGCGGTGTCGGGCGAATCGCCGATGGTGGCGAACGCGGCCACGCCGCCGGAAAGCGCCAGCACCAGGAGCGCGGCGAGGCGCTGCTTCAGCTTGCGGTCCGCGTTCCCGTCCGGAGCTCCCATGGTTCGGCTAAAATCCCTTCTCTTTCAGGCGCATGGTGCGTTTCGTGCCGGCGCAGTGTAGCAAACATTGCCCACCCGGCAAAACGACCATGATCCCGGTTTCCGAAGCGCTGGCCCTCATCAACCGCGGATGCGACGAGCTGATCGTCGAAGAGGACCTGGTGCGCAAGCTGAACACCGGGCGCCCCTTGCGCGTCAAGCTCGGGCTCGACCCCACCGCGCCGGACCTGCACATCGGGCACACGGTGGTGATCAACAAGTTGCGCCACTTCCAGGAACTCGGCCACCAGGTGCAGTTCCTCATCGGCGATTTCACCGGCATGATCGGCGACCCGACCGGCAAGAACCAGACGCGGCCGCCGCTGTCGCGCGAGCAGATCCTGGAGAACGCCAAGTCGTACCGCGAGCAGGTGTTCAAGATCCTCGACCCGGACAAGACCGAGGTGATGTTCAATTCCGAGTGGTCGGACAAGCTGGGCGCCGAGGGCATGATCCGGCTTGCCGCGCGCTACACGCTGGCGCGGCTGATGGAGCGGGACGACTTCGCCAGGCGCTACAAGGGAGGACAGCCGATCGCGGTGCACGAACTGCTGTATCCGCTGATGCAGGGGTACGACTCCGTGGCGAAGAAGTCCGACGAGGAACTCGGCGGCACCGACCAGAAGATCAACCTGC
>SXGT01919587.1_pt1 | contig 17657 bp, 15 predicted proteins | sample 3176221 | NCBI WGS metagenome assembly SXGT01 (sample SAMN11356862, study PRJNA531348) | freshwater metagenome | isolation source: freshwater sample F1-120 | place: China: Fuxian Lake, Yuxi | collected 2017-12-25
CATCGCCGCTGGCAGCCAGCGATGCACGGGCATCAGTGCGGCCTTGCCGATGCCGAACCGGAATAGCGTATAGAGCACGGCGAGCGTGCCCGGCCCCGCGTGGCCGGCGAGGATGCCGCCATCGCGGAAGTCGGTGGTACCCGTCAGCGCATAGGTCCAGATCAGCGCTGGCAGGAACAGGCCGATTGACGTCAGCAGCAGCGTGGCGAGGTAGATGCGCGCACCGCGCTGGGCCTCCGGCGTGTTCTTGTGTGCAACCAGCGGCCAGGTGGCCAGCGTCAGCACCTCGTAGAACAGGAACAGCGTGATGCCGTTGGCGGCAAAGGCAATGCCCATCGCGGCGGCGATGGCGACCGCGAAGCAGACATAGAAGCGGGTCTGCTGCTGCTCTTCGGTACTGCGCAGGTAGCCGATGGCATACAACGACGTCACCGGCCACAGGCAGGCGGCGACGCTGGCGAAGATCAGCCCCAGCGGTTCGAGTTCGAACGCCAGTTCGAGGCCCGGCAGCCAGGTCCACAATGAAAAGCGCAGCGGCGTCTGTGCCTGCGTCCACAACAGGGCGGCCCCCAGCGCGAGCAGCAGTCCGCCGGCCAGCGTCACCGCCTCGCGCGCATTCGGCCGGTGGCGCAGCAGCGGCAACAGCACCGCGACCAGCAGCGGCAGCAGGACCGCCAGCGGCAACGCCCAGGCACGGTCAAAGACGATCCAGGCGGCAGGCAATGCGAGGCTCATGGCGCGCCTCCCAGCAGCGCGTCCGCGGCGCCGCCGGCGAGTCGCGCCGGCGCTTCGCTATCGAGCCCGAGCCACAGACTGAGCAGCACCAGTGTCCAGATCACGGCCTGCATCGACAGGGGTGCTGAGCGGGCGGGCCGCGATTCCGCAGGCGGGGGGCGGAACCAGGCCACCTCGATGATCCGGCCCACATAGACGACGGCCAGCAGCGAGCTGATCAGCACCGCCGCCACGACAGCCCACTGCGCCTGGGCGATGAGCGCCTGCACCAGGGCCCACTTGCTGACGAAGCCGGCCGTCAGTGGCATGCCGACCAGGCCCAGACCGGCGAGCAGCAGTGCCGCAAAAACCAGCGGCAGGCGCTGCCGCAACCCCGCGAGCGCCTCGAGACGGGTGCTGCCGAGTCGCAGCAATAGCAGGCCGGCCAGCGCGAACAGTGCGGCCTTGATGACGGCATGGTTGAGCAGATGCAGGAAGCTCGCGCTGAGGCCGTCAGGGGTCGCGAGGCTGAAGCCCGCGACGATGTATCCGATCTGGCCGATGCTTGACCAGGCCAGCAGACGCTTGAGATCGGCCTGCAGGCAGGCCATGGCGGCCCCTACCAGCATCGCCAGGCTGCCCAGCAGCAGCCCGATCTCGGTCAGCGGCAAGGCCTCGAAACTGCGTTCGACGCCGAACGCGCTGAACAGGAAGCGCAGCAGGGCATACACCGCCACCTTGGTGCCGCAGGCCGCCAGAAACAGGCTCGCCGCGCTCGGCGCTTCGCTGTAGGCGCCCGGCAGCCAGGCATGCAGCGGTACCAGGGCCATCTTGATCGACAGGCCGATGCCGACGAAGGCGAGGGCGGCGACCAGCGCGCGGTTGTCGGCGTCCGGCAGGCGTGCCTGCAGGTCGGCCATGTTCAGCGTGCCGGTCAGCGCATAGGCCAGGCCGATGCCGATCAGCAGGAAGGTACCGCCGATGGTGCCGACGATCAGATACTGGAAGGCCGACAGCAGGGCGCGACGATGGCGGCCCATCGCGATCAGCGCGTAGGACGACAGCGAGGAGATTTCCAGGAACACGAAGACGTTGAAGGCGTCGCCGGTGGCGACGATGCCCAGCAGGCCGGTCAGGCACAGGCACAGACAGGCGTAGTACAGATAAATGCGCCGCGCCTCGATCTCGGCCGCGACACTGACGCGCGCATAGATCGCAGTGGCCAGCGCGGCGCCGGCCACCAGTACCAGCATCCAGGCATTGGCGGCATCGATGACGTAAACGATGCCGAACGGCGCCGGCCAGTTGCCCATCGCATAGTTCAGTGGCCCCTGTGTGCTGACGGTGTGCAGCAGCGCAATCGCGCAGGCGAATGCCGCGGCGCTGGCGAGACTGAAACAGGCCCAGGCCGCGAGCGGCCGTCGCAGCAGCACGCACAGCGGTGCGGCGAGCAGCGGGATCAGCACCTGCAGGACGGGGAGGTGCTGGATCATGGCGCGTCGAGCTTGCGGTCGAGGGTCAGCGCCTCATCTTCATCCGAGGTGCCGTAGGCCTCGTGAATGCGGACCACCAACGCCAGACCGAGGGCGGTGGTGGCCACGCCGACGACGATCGCCGTCAGGATTAGCACATGCGGCAGCGGATGCGAATAGACGCTGATCGCCGGGTCCAGGATTGGCGCCGTGCCGCCCTGCACCTTGCCCAGGCTGATGTAAAGCATGAAGACAGCCATCTGGAACACGCTGAGGCCGAGCAGCTTCTTCACCAGATGCGCGTCGGCTATGACGATGTACAGCCCGATCATCATCAGCACAACGGCCATGGCATAGGGAAGGTGGTCGGCCATCATCATGCGCGGCCGCGTCCCGCGAAAGCGTAGAACAGCAGGATCATCGCGGCGGCGACGGTGATGCCCACCCCGGCTTCGATCAGCAGGATGCCCACGTGCTGTCCGTGCCGTGGATCGTCCGGGGACAAGGCGTTGTAATCGAGAAACGCGCCGCCGCACAGCACTGTGACGACGCCCACGCCTGCGTAGAGCAGCAGACCGCCGGGTAGCAGCAGGCGCAGTACCCGCGGGCTGACCGCCTCGCGGGCGGCGCCCAGACCGTAGACCAGCGCGTAGAGCAGAACGCCAGCCGCGAAGATCACGCCGGCCTGAAAGCCGCCGCCGGGTCCGAAGTCACCATGAAACTGCACGTAGAGTGCGAACAGCAGGATGAATGGCATCAGCAGTTTGGTGATCACGCGCAGGACGCGACTGCGTTCCCGGAGGCTGACGACGGCATTGCCGGTTGAGGGCGTCCCGGCACGCAGCCGTCCGAGCAGCATCAGCACCGCGGTGCCGGCGGTGAAGATCACGGCGACCTCGCCGAGCGTGTCATAGCCGCGATAGCTGGCGAGCACCGAGGTCACGACATTGGGCAGGCCGATTTCCTGTGGCGAGATGTGCAGGAAGCGTTCGGTGACCGGGTGCTGCTGCACCGGCGTCGCCGGATCGGCGAAGCGCGGCAGGTCGAGCGCCGCGTAGACCAGCAGCGCGCCGGTGGCGATCACCGTGATCAGTGCCGGCAGCCGGCGGGGCGAGCGACGCGCCACCTGATCCGCGCCGGTCAGCGCGAACGCAGAGAGAAACAGCACCGTGCTGATGCCGGCGCCGACCGCGGCTTCAGTGAAAGCCACATCGACAGCATCCTGCAACACGAAGAGGCTGGCGCTGCTGAGGCTGAAAAGTCCGGACAGCATCGCGGCCGCGTACAGGTTGCGGACGCGTGCGATCCCGAGCGCGCTGACGATCAGGATCGTGAACAGCAATCCATTGATTAGCAGAAAGCTGCTCATGGCCGCGATGTCTTGCTGCGGCCGAGCAGCGGCTTGATGCCATCGCCGAACGCGGCGTGCGCCAGCGCGTGGGCCGCCGCCGGGCTGGTGAACAGCAGGAACAGGAGGATCAGAAGCAGTCGCACCGCCACGGCGAGGCTCTCGGCCTGCAGCAACAGGCCCAGCAGCATCAGCGCTGCGCCTGCGGAGTCGGTGATGCCAGCCGCATGCGTGCGAGCGTAGAAGTCGGGCAGCCGGAACAGGCCCACGGCACCGATCAGCGCAAAACCGGCGCCGGCGATCAGCAGGGCCCAACTGGTGACGGTCAGGGCCATCGTCACAGATCGTCTCCTTGAATCGGGTCATCCGCCCCGGATTCCCGGGCGTGGCTCAGCCGCAGCACCGCGACCGTACTGATGAAGTTGATCAGGGCGTAGCTGAGCGCGATATCGAGAAACTCCGGGCGACCGGCCATGAAGCCCGCCACCGCGATGAACAGGACGGTTTTGGTGCCGAACATGTTGATCGCCAGGATGCGGTCGTACAGCGTCGGCCCCAGCAATGCCCGCGCCAGCGCCATCGCCATCGTCGCCAGCACCGCCAGCGTCAGGCCCAGCCACATCAGTCCAGCTCCAGCACGCGCACGCGTGCGCCCATCGTATCGGTCGCGACACCGGCCATCAGTTCCGGGTGCAGCGCATGCACGTTCATGTGATCGTGCTCCACATCCACCGCGAGGGTGCCGGGGGTCAGGGTCAGCGAGTTGGCATAGGTGACCAGCGCGACGTCCGAGAGTCCGGGGGTCTCGAGGCGGTACAGCACCGGGTCGAGCTGCGATCCGCCCCGGATCACACGTCGCGTGATGTCCCAGCTTGAAATCAGGATCTCCCGCGCCAGCCAGCCCCAGTAGGCCGGCACGCGCCACCCGAACTTCAGGTGATGGGCCTCATGGTCCACGAGGGCCATGCGCCGCGACAGCCACAGCACCAGCCCGACGGAGGCGGCGCCGAAGCCCAGCAGCAGGGGCGTGTAGTGGCCCGACAGCAGCAGCCAGAAGGCCGACAGCGTCGCGGCAAGGCCGAGAATCGGCGGCATCGCGGACGTTTCTTTTTTGGAAGGGCTGGCAGGTTCTATATAACGCCGCGGCGTCGAGCGTCAAACCGGTGGAGGCGTCAGCCAAGCGTCCTCAACTTGCGTGTCGACGGGCCGGCTGGAAGACTTGCGCGCCTTAAATTCAGGGGGATGGAATGAAGCAGCAAGTTCTGGCCGGTGTCGGTGTGGCCGCGATGGCGGCGGTGATAGCGGTGGCAACGGGACTGGGTGCCGGCAATGCACCGACCCTGGCCGGGGTTCGGGCGGAGTTCCTGCTGTTTGCGCTGACGCTGCTGGGCGTTGCGCTTTTCCACCACCGCACGCTGGAGGTTGCGCTGACCGGGCTGGTGGCGATCCTGGCGCTCAAATTCCTGAACGTCAGCGAATTCGACCTCGTCTCGCACCTGCACCATGAGGCGCAGATTCTGATCAATCTGCTGGGCCTGCTGCTGGGCTTTGCAGTACTGGCGCGGCACTTCGAGCAGTCCGAAATCCCGGAGCTGTTGCCGAACTGGCTGCCGGACGACTGGAAGGGGGGCTTTGTGCTGCTGTGCCTGGTCTTCGTGATGTCGTCGTTTCTCGACAATATTGCCGCCGCGATGATCGGCGGTACGGTGGCAATGCACGTCTACAAGGGAAGGCTCGATATCGGATTTCTGGCGGCAATTGTCGCCGCCAGCAATGCCGGAGGTGCCGGTTCAGTGGTGGGCGACACGACGACCACCATGATGTGGATCGCCGGCGTGTCTTGGACCGACGTCCTGCACGCCTACGTGGCGGCGGTGCCAGCGCTGGTGATCTTCGGCCTGATCGCGGCGCGCCAGCAGCACGCCTACCAGCCGATCCAGAAGGATGCCAAACCGGGCGTTCGCATCGCCTGGTCGCGAGTGCTTGCCGTGGCACTGATCCTGGTCGGGGCGATTGCGACCAATGTGCTGCTGGATTTCCCGGCGGTTGGCGTCTGGGCGGCGATTGTGGTCGCTGCATTGTTCACGCAGACCGACTGGAAGGTCATTCCGGCGTCCATCAAGGGCAGTCTGTTCCTGATCACGCTGGTGACCTGTGCCTCGCTGATGCCGGTCGAGACGTTGCCGGATCCTTCGTGGGTGACGGCGCTGGGGTTGGGCTTCGTGTCGGCGGTGTTCGACAACATCCCGCTGACCAAGCTCGCGATCGACCAGGGCGGGTACGATTGGGGGGTGTTGGCCTATGCGGTGGGCTTTGGCGGATCGATGATGTGGTTTGGCTCCTCCGCCGGTGTGGCGCTTTCCAACATCTTCCCGCAGGCCAAATCGGTCGGCGGCTGGATCACACGCGGCTGGCATGTGGTACTCGGCTATGTCGTCGGCTTCGCGGTGTTGTTGTTCGCCCTCGGCTGGCATCCCCATCCGGTCGCCGGACCCGTGGAGGGCGCGACGGCGGCTCCGGAGACACATTCCGGACATTGAGCGCCTCGATACGTCGAAAATAGTCACTGCGCCGACCGCAGTCGGCCTGCCGCTCATATACAATTCTGTGCCATCGAACGATCGCCATCCAACGGTGGGTGGCGATCCTCCTTTTTCATCTGAGTGTCGAGACCCGTAATGGCGCCTGTCGAGACCTGGACCGCAGACACCTGGGCGTGGCGCCGCCGAGCGGAGATGGCGAGTTGTTCGGTCAATGAAACGCGGTGAGCGCCTGCTCCGCAAACAAGCCGTCCAACAATTGATCGTATGCCGCCACATTCCGAGGATCAGTGCACAAATACCGGGACACTAAGGCGCGCTGACGATCACGGTACGCAGGCAAGTCCATCTCTCGCAAAGCAAGCGCCAGCTGCTTGGCACCGTCCTCGACATCGAAGCCCCGGTAAGAAAAGCCAAGGTCCGCCGCGAGAGATGCATTGTGCACGAGCGGGTAGCCCAGCCAACAGCATTCCAGATAGATGTAGTTCAGCGGGTTTTCCCACTGGTGGGACACCACCACGTCAGTGTGGTGCGCTAGAAACCATGGCGTATTGAAACGTCCTTCAAAGTACGCACGGTGCTCACGCACCAGATCAAGGTGTCCCACCACACCCAAAAATTCCTCGTTGTTGCGCAAATGTTGGGTGTTAGTCACCGACACGAACTCGATCAGTTCAGGATGCCGGCGCCAGACCAGCTCCGCGATCATCAAGGGATACAGACAGAACTTCACGACATCCTGATTCGGCTCAAACACAGAAACCCGCAAAGGGCCTGAACGAGCTTGCCGTACGCCCCCCATTGGCAGCAACTGGGCCTCCGCTTCGATCCAACGCGGATCCCATATGAACGGGACGCACCGCACCGGACTGCGATGCAATACAGCCCAATAAGGCCCGCTGTTCTCAATCACTTGGGGTATGGCCCAGATTGCATCGAAAGCATCTGGAAAATCAGGCCGACCCTTGAGCGAACGATTGAACAAGGTGGCTTGCATCGAGTGGATGTACTCGAAGCCGCATTTGTAGCTGACAACGCGCCCCCCCCGAGCCTGCACACGGCGCGCGGTTTCTTTCGTCACGGCCCCTCCCAGGGCGATCAGCACATCCACTTGATCGATCCGAGACTCCAGAGAAAAGGTCGGGTATTCAATCCGATCCCAGGCCAGACCGGCATCCAGCGAAACGGGCGTCGTATTGAGCAGACAGACGTCGTGGCCACGTGGTGAACTCTTGAACAGAGCCGCCAGGGCCAATGCATTCTGTTTGATGCCATTGATCCAAAGGCTTTCGTTCTCGCTATACAAGCCAATGGTGATGCCGATTCGCAAGCCAGTCCTGGTGGTAACGCCGTCGTACAGAGCTGTCTCCATGGTGTGCGCGGGCTGAAAGCCTCGGGTCAACCTGCTGGCTGGCGCTTGCGGCGAAGCAGATCGAACATGCGCGCGACATGCACGTCGACATTGTTTTGGTTTTCGATGTCCACACTGGCCAGGAGCTCTCGCGCCTTGCGATCGTGCTCTTCGATATGTTCATCGTGGTGGTGGATGGCATCGAGCAAAACGCGGCCACCGTTGGTCCATATCTCGTCGAACCGGTTGCCGTTGAAGATGGGTCCGGAAGGCTGGTTGAATGACAAACGCTCCACGTCCATCACATAGTCATTGCCACAGCGGTAGGCCAGCACCACGCCACCCCGAGCATGCACCTGGTCGGCGTCGGCGGCCGACATCTGGGCACCCATCTCAATGAGCAAGTCCAGCTGATCGACCACCTCAGGCAGTCGCACCAGTGGCAATGCCAGATCACTGACCATCAGCCCATCTGGAATCGCATCCCCGTCACCGCCGTTGACGAGCCAGACGTGCCCTGCGTGGGGCGACGAGCGCAACAGGAGATACAGAAAGACGACGTGCTGGACGGCACCGCTGGACCAGATGGACTGGTTCGCGTCCCCGGACGCAAAAACAGAAAGCCCGATGTTCAAACGATCGGGCAGGCGGGGAGAAAAATCGGCCGGCGAGGCGGTCACGGCAGCTTGGTGTCGGGTGCAACGCGCTTGGCTTTCAACAACACGCCGGTAAGTACGTGCTGAAAGGTGAACGAGTCCTTTTGCAGCTCCCGCACCAGATAAGGACTGATCGTTTCAGGGTTTCGGGTGTTGGTCGGCGTGCCGTTGACGGTTGCCGTCACGGTGAAATACATCCCGTTGGACACCCCCCAGATGCCTGTGTTCACCAGTTCCGTCGGGGTTTTGCCTGTTTCGTACATTTTGGCGATCAGGGTGAACGTGCCATCGGGATTGCGCGTGGTCAGAAAGCGTTGAACCGGAGCGCCTGGCATGGGGCTGTACTCCCCTACCCATGTGCCGGTCAGGTTCAATTCGTCCACCGAGGGCGGGCCTGCAACGGCCTGTGCGGTCCAACCCGCCAAACCCAAACACACACCCAACGCCGAGCTTCTCAGGTACTTCAATACGGCCATGGTCATTTACTCCTGCACTTTGAAGCTGGCCAAGCCGGCGTGCGCCTGCCAGGCCAGCGGATGGCGCGCTTTCCGCCGCCTGCCTTACCACTTCCAGCCGAGGCCTACACCCAGACCCACGTCCTTGCCCGTGGTGCTGAGGCCGACGTTGTAGTGGGTCTTGCCTGCTCGTGCGATGCCCGAATAGGTCACCGCCACGCCGGTCTCACCCCGGTAGTGGCCCAAACCAACGCCCAAGGCGCTTTCACCGGCTTGCGTCACGTTCATGCGCGAGGACGACATGGCGTTAGACATGGCAACGCCGGCATAGGCCTCGCGCTGAACACGGCGCAACTGGTTCATGTTGGCCGCGTCGGTGCCGTTCACACCGGGTGCCACGCCGGTGATGCGACGCTCCGCGTTGGCATTGCCCACCGCCACGGTGTTGGCTTCGGTGGCAACGGTGCCGTTGCCCAGAGCCACCGAGTTGTCGGCCTGGGCCTGTGCGTTGTTGCCGAACGCTGCCGAATAGTTGCCCGATGCGGCTGCGTTGTCGCCCACGGCGGTTGTATTGGTGCCCGTTGCTTGCGCGCCGGTACCAATGGCCACTGACGACTTCGCGTAAGCCCCAGAACCGATGGCCACCGAGTTCGCTTGGTCGGCCGTGGCCCCACTACCAATCGCGACACCACCGGCGCTCTTCGCATTGGCTTGGTTACCTACCGCCACCGAGGCAATGCCGTTTGCCGTGGAGCAGTAGCCCAGCGCGGTCGCTGCGGCGCCGTTGGCATAAGAACAATCCCCAGTGGCTGTGGCACCCGCTCCGAAGGCCTTGGAGGTGGCGCCCAGGGCGGTTGCGCCCGCGCCAGTGGCCGTCGCACCCGTTCCCAGGGCGGTGGCATTGATGCCAGTGGTTGCACTCCCTGTTCCGACCGACAGGTTGCTGCCTCCGGAGGTCAGACCCGACAGGGCGGACAATTGGGTTTCAGTGGCGCCCACACGGGTGGTCAGGTTGGTCACGTTCGTGTTGGTGGTGGCCAAACCGGTTTCGGTCGTGCTCACACGGGTGGTCAAGCTGGTCACGCCCGCGTTGGCGGTGTTGGCATCGATTTGTGCGGTGCTTGCAGCGGTCGATGCGCCAGCGGCGTTCACCAAAGCGGCGTCGGCCGTGGTCTGCGCCGTGGCAGCGTTGGTCATAGCCGTGTTGGCCGTGGTTTCCACCGAGCCCACACGGGTGTCCAAACTGCCCACGCTTGCGTTGGCGGTGGCGGCATTGGCCAAAGCCGTGTTGGCTGTGCCCTGCGCCGCGTCGGCCGCGGTTTGCGCGGTGGCAGCGTTGGTCAGAGCCGTGTTGGCCGTGCCCTGCGCTGCGTTGGCCGTGCTCTGCGCTGCGTTGGCCGTGCTCTGCGCCGTGGCAGCGTTGGTCAAAGCCGTGTTTGCCGTGGTTTCCAACGAGCCCACACGGGTGTCCAAACTGCCCACGCCCGCGTTGGCGGTGGCGGCATTGGCCAAAGCCGTGTTGGCCGTGGTTTCCACGGAGCCCACACGGGTGTCCAAACTGCCCACGCCCGCGTTGGCGGTGGCGGCATTGGCCAAAGCCGTGTTGGCCGTGGTTTCCACCGAGCCCACACGGGTGTTCAAACTGCCCACGCCCGCGTTGGCGATGGCGGCATTGGCCAAAGCCGTGTTGGCTGTGCCCTGCGCCGCGTCGGCCGCGGTCTGCGCTGTGGCAGCGTTGGTCAAAGCCGTGTTGGCCGTGCCCTGCGCCGTGGCAGCGTTGGTCAAAGCTGTGTTGGCCGTGGTTTCCACCGAGCCCACACGGGTGTTCAAACTGCCCACGCTGGTGTTGGTGTTGCTCTGCAAGGTGCTGAGCTGACGCACATTGACCGCGTCGGTTGCTGCCGCACCATCGCTCACGTTGATCAGGCGGCGCTCGCTACCTGCGGTGCCAAAGGAAACCACACTGCCTGGCGCAGCGGTGCCAGTCAGGAAGCCCGCGCCTGTGGGCGCTGCGCCCGTATCACTGCCAGCACCAATGGCCACACCGCTTTCATGGGTTGCCTTCGCATTACCACCCAGTGCGACTGCGTTCAGGCCGCTTGCGTTCGCCAGCACGCCCAGAGCCGTCGCACCTGAGGCGCTCGCACTTGCCGCCGAGCCCAGGGCAGAACCATTGGTCGCCGCCGAGGCGCCTTGGCCCACGGCAGCACTGTAGTCACCCGATGCGAAAGAGTCCGTGCCCAAAGCCACCGACCTTTGACCGGCAGCCTGCGAAGCTTGACCCAACGCCGAAGAAGCGTCTCCGGTCGCGCGGGCAAGGTTGCCAACGGCTGTGGCGTTGGTCTGGCTGCTGTTGGAGTTCAAACCAATGGCAACGGAGTACGTGCCCGCAGAACTGGCGGCATGGCCCATCGCGACAGAGGACTCGCCCCCCGCACTGGAATTGTGGCCCACCGCTGTGCTCCAAAAGTTTGAAGCGGAGGCATTCGAACCGACCGCAGTTGCGTAGGTTCCAGTGTTGGCCCCAGCGCCGACGCCGACAGCGACCGAATGGTGAGAAGACTGGGCGCCAAAGCCGAGGGACGTGGCATTCTCGCCCAATGCCTGGGAGTTATAGCCGATGCTCACAGAAGAGATGTAGGCTGCGTTGGCATTTGAACCGACCGCAACCGCAAACTGGTTAGAGGCGCTGCCGGGTCCGATTGCCACGGAAGAAGCACCAAAGTCGTTGCCCCCGTCGCCGGAGAAGGCCCAGGCTTGTGGCGCCATGCCCCCAGCGCTCAGCAGCGCCGCTACAGCCAGCGCGACGGCGCCCTTGCGGCCTTTCTTGCCCCCGGCGGCGGTGGTTTCAGCTACCGCCGCATAGGTGTTCGTGGCTTCACAGTAAATGATGCGATAAACCTTGTTCATGGTGACTCCGTTGGTGGATCTCTGGTTGCATGGATAGGCCGCTGATCGACCTACGGGCGCAACTCTCGAGTCAAAACCTTGAGCACCGAATCAAAATCTCCCAATCAAGCGTCTGGCCGCCCGAAGCGGATGCTTTCGGGAACCAGCTATCGGCACTTTCGGTGGCCGCAGGGTGCGGTACCGCGAAGTTCGTGTAATGTTCAGCGACCGATCCGCGCGTGCTGCGGGCGCAGCACGCCCGCCACGATCAGACACTGCGCTGTGTAGTAGGTGCCGAGCACCCACACCGGCGACATCGGCAGCGGCGTCACGAAGCGGTTGATGGCCAGCAGCGTGTCGCTCAGCATGAAGCACAACGCGCCCACGGCAACCAGCACGGAGGGCTTGTCGCGCAAGACCGTGGCGCGCCCGATGGCCTGCGCCGCCATCAGCGCGATGGCGACCACATAGGCCGCCACCGGCGCGCGCAAGCCGGCGGGCAGGCCCCCGAACCAGAGCACGCCGTACATGCCGCCGGCCACGCCGACCACCGCCATCAGCGCGCGGCGGTTCGGCAGCCAGCCCACGTGCTGCCGGAAGAGGGCGATGTACGCCAGATGGGCGAGCAGGAAAGCCACCAGCCCGGGGATGAAGTACCCCGGGAACATCAGGAACACGTCGCCCGCCAGCGAAGCGGCGAGCGCCGCCAGCAGCCAGCGCAGGCCGCGCGGCCTGGCCTGGAGCACCACCGCCATGGCCACCAGCATGGCCAGGGGCTTGAACACGCGGTGCAGTTCCACCCACCCCAGTGCCGCGCACGCCATGGAGAGCGCGCCGCATTCGATCAGCAGCGCCTCGCCCATGCCGATGCGGCCCTGCATCACCGCGCCGATGGCCCACAGCGAGACCAGCAGCACGGCGAAGACCACCGCGCTGCGCGCGAGGGGCCAGCCGTCGGCGAACCACAGGAAGCCGGCCACGCCGCCGAGCATCAGCGCGAACTGCGCGGCGGAGAACACCTGCACGCGAGGCGACATGGGCGGCGCGTACCGCTGCACACGCGCGATGTCGAAGGCCGGCGCAGGGAAGCGCGCCGCCACATCGGCCGGCCGCCAGCCGGGGGGCTTGAACCACACACGCAGCTTGTCGGCCCAGCTTCGCGTGTGCCACGAATCCTTGAGCAAACCCCAGTACACCTCGCCGTTGGCCCACAGCGGATCCCAGCTGTTGAGCGGCTTGCGCGTGCCGTAGACGCATTTTTCGTCTTCTTCCCGGAAGCTGCCGAAGAGCCGGTCCCAGATGACGAGGATGCCGCCATAGTTGCGGTCGAGGTAGCGGTCGTTCACGGCGTGGTGCACGCGGTGGTTGGAAGGGCTGCAGAACCAGCGGTCGAACCAGCCCAGCTTGCCCACCTGCTCGGTGTGCACCCAGAACTGGTAGAGCAGGTCGATGAGCGCGACCACGCCGAACACCAGCGGCGGCACGCCGGTCACCGCCATGGGCAGGTAGAACACCCAGCCCAACAGGGCGCCCGAGCTGGTCTGGCGCAACGCGGTCGACAGGTTGTAGTCCTGGCTCTGGTGGTGCACCACGTGAGCCGCCCAGAACAGCGCCGTTTCGTGACCCGCACGGTGCAGCCAGTAGTAGCAGAAGTCGTAGAACAGCAGCGCGGTCAGCCAGCCGACCCAGGTGGTCCAGAACGGGTGATCGGGCCAGATGGCGACCGCCGAATAGACGGCCGTGTAGATGCCCACCCGCAACAGCCGCGTGAACACCGCGCTGATCTGGCTGAGCATGCCCAGGCCGATGCTGGAGATGGCGTCGTCGAGCCGGTAGGTGTTGCGCTGGCGTTTGACGCCGATCGCGTATTCCACGGCGATCAGGGCGAAGAAGACCGGCGTGGCCAGCACGATGATCTGGCTGGGGCTCATGTGGAGGCTGCGGGAAACAGACGGGGCATGCGCGCATTGTGGCGAGATTCCGCTCGACCCGACGCTGGCAACAACCCGCATGGCCCGTGCCAGAATCGCGCATGCCCGTTCCCTCGCAGCCCGCCGCGACCGCCCCGGAGAGTGCCACCACCGCGCTGTACCGCGCCGCCCTCGGGCCGGTGAACACGGCGTATTACCTGGCCCTCTTTGCCCGCTTCGACGAAGCCGGGCGCGCCGGCCCCTCGTGGAACTGGGCCGCCGGCCTGGTCACGATCAACTGGCTGGCGTTTCGGCAGGTCTGGCTGGCCGCGCTGGTCTACGTCGCGTGCGCCGAGGGGCTGGCCCTGCTCATTTTCGGTGTGGCGCGGCGGTACCTGGCCTGGCCACCCTCGGTGGAGTGGGGTGTGCTCGGCGCGTTGCTGGCCCTGTGCATCGCCCTACCCGGCGCCTACGGCAACGCCTGGTTGCACGCCGACACGCGTCGGCGCATGACCCGCGCGGTGCGCGAAGCCCGAACGGTGCGCGAGGCCTGCGAGGCGCTCGCGCAACAGGCCAGCACGCGTCGCCGGCTGGGGGCCCTGATCGCGCTCAACATCCTGCTGGGCCTGGCGCTGGTCGGTGGCTACCTGGCTTGGTCGCGCCTTCCAGCGACCACGCCCGCCGTGGCGAGCGTGCCCGAAGCGGCGCCCGTGGTGGCGCAGGAGCCGCCCGTTCCTGCCGAGCCAGGCGCTGCGCCCACCGCCGAGCCCAGCCCCGCTGCCACGGCGTCCGAGCCCGCCGCCGAAGCCCCCGCGGCTGCCGCGTCCGAGCCCGCTCCCCCGGTGGCGCAGTTGCCGCCGGAAGTGCTGGTCGAGCCGTCCGCATCCGACCTGGTGCGCGACGTGCCGCCGCCGATACTGGCGCCGGTGCCCAAGCCTGCCCCGACCGAGCCTGCCGCCGCAGCCACCAGCCGGTCGTTCGCCATCAATGTGGGGCTGTTCGCCGATCCCGCCAACGCCGAAAAAGCCCACGCCCGTCTGCTCGAGGAGGGGCTGCCGGCCTACACGCAGACGGTGGAGATGCCCAAGGGCACCCGTACCCGCGTGCGGGTCGGTCCCTTCAATGGCCGGGCGCAGGTCGATGCCGCTGCCGAGCGCATCCGCGCGCTCGGTCTGGACGCGCAGATCTACCAGCCGTGACCACGCGCGTCCACCGCGACGATGCGCTCCACGTGCCCGGCGGCCAGACCGCCGCGCACCCCCACCATGAAATCGTGGAGGTTCACGGTGGGGTCGCAGTGGCCGGGCACCAGCCAGACGGTCTCGCCCAGCTCGGGCAGGGTGGCGCCGGGGCCGAAGGTGCGCAGCACACCGTGTTCGTCGCCGCCGTTGGCATAGGCCAGGCCGCCGGGAAACCACACGGCGGGCAGGCCGCTGTCGATCGCGTGGCTCTTGTGGCCGGCGTCGCACACCGCATGCGACGCACTCCGGCTCATCACCTGGCTCTTGACGAACAGCGCGTGCTCGAACACGGGGGCCTGGGGGGCGGGTTCGTTGAGCGCGTAATCGGCGTCCATGAACAGGTACGAGCCCGCCTGCAGCTCGCCCCAGACGCGGCTGGACGCTTCGAGCACAACGGTGCCGGTGCCGGCACCGGTGACGAGGGGCACGGAAAAGCCGCTGGCCTGCAGGCGCTCGCGCGCCAGCGCCGCGGTCCAGGCCGCCTCGCCGATGGCCTGCGCGCGCTCGGCCGGGTTGCGCCGGTGCTGGGCCGCGCCGTGGTAGGCCTGCAGCCCGGCGAAGTGCAGCACCGGGTTGGCCAGGATGCTGTGCGCCAGCACCACCGCCGCCTCGCCCGGCGCCACGCCACAGCGGCCGTGTCCGACGTCGATCTCGATGTACACGTCGATGCGGTGTTCGCCGCGCACCCCCGCATCGGTGAGCGCATCGGCCAGCCGCGCCACGCCGAGCTCGCTGTCCACCACCAGGCCGAAACGCGTCGGCAGGTCGCGCACGGCCTGCGCAAGACGCCTCAACTTCTGCGGCGCGATCACTTCGTTGGTGATGAGGATGTCGTGGGCACCGGCCTGCGCCAGCACCACGGCTTCGTCGGCCTTCTGCACGCACACCCCCACCGCACCGTGTGCCACCTGCAGCCGCGCGAGTTCGGCGCTCTTGTGCATCTTGGCGTGGGGCCGCAGGCGCAGCCCGCGCTCGTGGGCGAAGGCGGCCATGCGGGCCAGGTTGCGGTCCATCGCGTCGAGGTCGATCACCAGGGAAGGCGTGTCGATCGCGGCCACGCTCTGGGCGATCCACGCCCGCGCGCGTTCCCAGCGCGAAGCGGTGTCAGGCGCTGGGTTCATCGAGTGCGCTTCCGGTTTCAATTTGCAGATGCTGCGTGTCGCCCCAGCCGACCAGGCTCAGTCCTTCGGGCGACCAGAGCAGCCGGTTGATGCCGGTGTTGGGCAACTCCCAGCTGCGCGGCGCCTGCAGTTCCAGCCGGGTCGCGGCGCGGTAGAGGATGTCGAGCACGCCGCCGTGCGCGACCATCAGCACCTGTTCTCCGGGGTGGCGCGCGGCCAGCGCCAGCACGGCTGGAATCACCCGCAATTGCAGCTGGTGCAGCGACTCACCGCCGGCCGGTGCGAAGTCGGGCATGCGTTTGCGCCAGGCCAGTGCTTCGGTGGGCCAGCGCTGTTCCAGGTCGGCCCAGGTGTGGCCTTCGAACTGGCCGAAATGGCGCTCTCGCAGGCTGGTGTTGGGAACCACCTTGAGGCCCTTGACGCGGGCCACGGCCTGCGCCGTTTCGAAGGCGCGGCCCAGGTCGCTGGCGTAGATGGCGGCGATCGGCTCGTCCTTCAGGGCCTCGCCCAGCCGCTCGGCCTGCCAGCGGCCACGCTCGTTGAGCGCGATGTCGGTGTGGCCCTGGATGCGCGTATCGCGGTTCCAGGCGGTTTCACCGTGGCGCACGGCCAGGATGCGTGTGATCTGCAAGGCAAGCTTTCGGGGAATGGTCTGACAGCGGCGACTGTAGCGGGTCGGGCAGGGCGGGCGATACGACACAATTCGCTGCATGACGCCTTCGCCCGACGGGGATTTTTCCACCCTTTTCAATTTTCTGCCGATCGGGGCGTATCGCAGCTCGCCCGACGGCCACATGCTGCGGGCCAATCAGGCGCTGGTGACCCTCAACGGCTATGCCACCGAGCGCGACCTTCTCGAGGGGGTGAAGGACATCGGCATCGAGTGGTATGTGGAGGCGGCGCGGCGCGCCGAATTCAAGCAGCAGCTCGAGCGCGATGGCTTCGTGCGGGGTTTCGTCTCGGAGATCTACCGCCACAAGACGCGCGAGCGGGTGTGGATCAGCGAGAACGCGCACGCGGTGCGCGATGCCTCGGGAGCGCTGCTCTATTACGAAGGCACGGTGGAGGACATCACCGAGCGGATTCGCAGCCAGAAGGCGTTGCGGGAAAGCGAGGAGAAGCTGCGGCTGATCACCTCGCAGGTCCCGGGCATGGTGTTTTCCGTGTTCGTCACGCCCGACGGACAGCGCCAGTACCACTATGTGAGCCCGGGTGTGCGGGACATCTACGGCTTCGAACCCGAGGACCTCATGCGCGACCCGCTGCTGGCTGCGCGCTACCGGCATCCGGACGACCAGCCCATCCTGGAACAGGATCTGCAGGCGATTCAGCAGGGACCGGTCGACCTGGGTGGCGAATTCCGGGTCGTGTTGCCCGACGGCAATGTGAAGTGGGTGTATCGGCGCTCCTACGCAGTGACCGTGGGTCCGGAAGGCACGCACCGCGTGGGCGTGCTGCTCGACATCACCGCGCGCAAACAGGCAGAAGCCGCGCTGCACGCCAACGAAGCGCTGTGGAAGCTGGCCCTGGAGAGTGCGGGCGACGGTGTGTGGGACTGGAACCTGGTGACTGGCGAGGAGTTCTTCTCGCACGGCATCAAGAAGATGTTCGGCTATGACGAATCGGACATCTCCAACCTGTCCGCCGAGTTCGACAGCCGCACCCACCCCGACGACGTGCCGCAGATGCGGGCGGACCGGCAGGCCCATTTCGAGGGCCGCGCGGAGGTCTATCGCAACGAACACCGCATTCGCTGCAAGGACGGCAGCTGGAAGTGGGTGCTGTCGCGCGGCATGGTGATCTCGCGCGACGATGACGGACGGCCGCTGCGCATGGTGGGCACGCACACCGACATCACCGAACACAAGCTGGCCGAGGCCCAGCAACGCGCACTGGAAATGCAGTTGCGCGAGTCGCAGAAGATGGAGGCGATCGGCACGCTGGCCGGTGGCGTCGCCCA
>SXGT01065241.1_pt1 | contig 17656 bp, 18 predicted proteins | sample 3176221 | NCBI WGS metagenome assembly SXGT01 (sample SAMN11356862, study PRJNA531348) | freshwater metagenome | isolation source: freshwater sample F1-120 | place: China: Fuxian Lake, Yuxi | collected 2017-12-25
ATCGTGTGGGCGCCCGATCGCGAACGCGCAATCGCCAAGATGCTGCGCGCGCTACGCGAGTTCGAGATCGCCGGCGTGAACACGACGATCTCGGCTCACATTCCGATGCTCGCCCACCCCGACTTCGCGGCGATGGAACACAGCACAAAGTGGGTCGAAACTGCGCTCGACCCATCGTTGTTCGCCGAGACCGAAGCGCCGGTCGCCGCAGGTGACGACGCGTCACCGCTCGTCGAGCGGACAATGCCGGTCGAGGTGAACGGCAAGCGGTTCACGGTCAAGGTTTGGGTTCCGGACGCGCCGATCGTCTCGGCAAGCGCGGGGCCGGTCGCGAAGGCGCGGCCCAAGGTCGCGCGCAGCACCACCGGCGGCGGTGGCGGCTCGGGAACGGTGGCAGCACCGATGCAAGGCACGATCGTGAAGTTGTTGGTCAACACCGGCGACACGGTCGAGATCGGCCAGAACCTCGTGGTGCTCGAAGCCATGAAGATGGAGAACAACATCGCGGCGGAGACCGCCGGGACGGTGAAAGAAATCCGCGTCGAAGCGGGTCAGAGCGTCGGCACCGGCGACGTGCTGGTCGTCATCGAGTAGCCGACCCCCGACCCCCGGCGCCACGCGCGGCGGTGGCCCTAGGTTCGGGTCCATGCCGAAACCGATCTTCGTCGTCGACGCGTTCACCGAGGTCGCGTTCGCCGGCAATCCCGCTGCAGTCGTCGTACTCGATCGCACAGACGCGGTTGCAGATTCGTGGATGACCGCCGTAGCGGCCGAGATGAACCTCTCCGAAACGGCATTCATCGCCCCGCGCGCCGAGGGCGGCTGGCATCTGCGTTGGTTCACACCGACGGTCGAAGTCGAGTTGTGCGGCCATGCGACCCTCGCCGCCGCGCACGTGCTGTTCGGACGCGGCGACGCCGACTCCGGAACCACGATCGAGTTCCACACCCGTTGGTCAGGTCGGCTCGACGTGACGAAGCTTGCCGACGATCGCCTCGAGATGAACGTCCCCGCTCGCGTCCCTCGACCCGCAGAGCTCGAACCCGTCGTGCTCGAAGCGCTCGGCGGTCGACCCACCGACACACTCTCGCATTCGAACGGCTACGACCTCGTTGTCTACGCGACGGCGCCAGAAGTGCGAGAGCTCGAACCCGATCATCACCGGCTTCGATCGTGCGGCACCCACGGCGTCATCGTCACGGCGCTCGGCGACCACCCACACATCGATTTCGTTTCGCGTTACTTCGCGCCGGGTGCGGGCATCGAGGAAGATCCGGTCACCGGCTCGGCGCACTGCGTGCTCGCTCCATTCTGGGCCGAGCGTTTGCACAAGGACTCACTGGTCGGACTCCAAGTCTCTCCCCGAACCGGCGTGGTCGAATGCCAGCTGCGCGAGGATCGCGTGCTGCTCCGCGGCCACGCCACCACCGTCCTCACGGGCCATCTCCACGCCTAGGTGTGCATCTCCATACCTAGGTGTGGAGATGCTGAGCTTGGTGCCAGGCGAGTTGCGCGGCGATGCCCGCGCGGAGTGCGACGCGAGGTTCCCAGCCGAGGAGCGCTCGAGCGCGATCGATCGCGCCGCCGTTGCGGTGCGAATCGCCCGGCATCGGTTCGAGGGGTTCGATCGGAACCCTGCCGCCACTGATCTCCTCCACCAGCGCGATCAGTTCGTCAACCCGAATCTCGGCGCCGCCCGCGAGGTTCAGGTAGACGCCCGGCGCCACGTCGGCTTCGGCTGCGGCCAGGTTGCCCGCGACGATGTCGTCGACGTAGGTGAACTCGCGCACCGCAGAACCGTCGCCGTATCGCAAGAACGTGGCGCGTCCGAGCACCGCTTCACACAAGCGGTGGATCGCCATGTCGGGCCGCTGGCGCGGGCCGTACACCGTGAAGTAACGCAGCGACACGGTCGGCACGCGCCAATTCGTCGCGTACAACGAACACAGGTGTTCGGCCGCGAGCTTCGTCACCCCGTAGGGCGAAAACGGCGCCGGGAGATCGGACTCGTGCGTCGGATAGCGAGCCTGGTTCCCGTACACCGATGAACTCGACGCCGAGACAAACCGAGCGACGCCAGAATCTCGAACCGCTTCGAGCAGCCGTTGCGTCACCAACACATTGTGTTCGACATACTCGCCGAAACCTTCGGACCACGACAGCCGCACGCCCGGTTGACCCGCCTGGTGGTACACCACGTCGACTCGGTCGAGCAGCGCTCGGATGTCGACATCTCGAAGATCGGCCTCGACCAGTTCGACGCCCGCGGCCCGCACGACCGCAGCGTTCGCGTCCTTGATCGCGCGGTCGTAGTAGGGCGTGAAACCGTCGACGCCCAAGACGTCGTCGCCCCGAGCGGCCAGCGCTTCGCACAAGTGGCTCCCGACGAAGCCGGCCGCACCGGTGACCAACGCGCGAGCCACGATCAGCCTCAGGAAGCGGCGTCGGCGAGTGACTCGGCGAGTGCAGGATGCACCAGCAAGGAGTCGACGATGTCGGATGCGGTGAGGCCGTTGGCGACCGCGACCGCCACGACCGAAATCAGCTCCGCCGCGCCGCGGCCCACGATCGAGCCGCCGAGTACGACACCGGTGGCCGGATCGGACAAGATCTTGACGAATCCGCGCGGATCGCCTTCGATCAGCGCCTTGGCGTTGGCGGAAAACGGAACTTTCGTCACCCGCAGTTTGCGGCCCGCCGCAAACGCTTCGGCTTCGGCCAACCCGACATCGGCGATCTCGGGCTCGGTGAAGATGGCCGACGCAGCCTTGTCGTAGTCGAGATGCCGGTGCGCGACCGCAGTCAACCCCATGACGTGCTCGGCGATCTTGCGGCCCTGCATCGACGCGACGCTCGACAGCGGTAACCGCCCGGACAGGTCACCCGCCGAATAGATGTGCCCGATGTTCGTCTGGCAGTGGCGGTTGCCTTGCACGTAGCCGTTGGCATCGACCTCGACGCCCGCCTCATCGCAGCCGAGTCCGTCACTGTTGGGAATCGAGCCAATGCACAACAGTGCGTGCGACCCATCGACGGCGCGACCGTCGTCGCACGCGACGTAGACGCGGTCGCCGTCACGCCCGATCGCCTGCGCGCGCGCGCCCTTCAGCAACTTCACGCCGCGCCGGACGAACTCGTCTTCGAGCACCGCCGCGACCTCGGGGTCCTTGGCTGGGAGCACCTGCTGGCGCGACACGACCAGTGTGACCTGCGACCCGAGCGCCGAGAACATGTGGGTGAACTCGACGCCGGTGACGCCAGACCCGATGACGACGAGGTGCTCGGGGATCTCCGGTGGCGGGTAGGCATCGCGCGTCGACAACACCCGGTCGCCGTCGGTGAGCGCCCAATCAGGCAGTCGGGGCCGGCTCCCGGTCGCGAGCAGAATGGCGTCCGCCTCGAAGCGGCGATCGCCGTCGTCGGTTGTCGCCACCACCGTGTGCGCATCGACCAGTCGACCGGTGCCGTGGACCAGGTCGACGCCTTGACTCTCCAACAGGCTCCGGACCGAATCGTGCAACCGCGCCTCGATCGACGCAACTCGTTCTCGTAATGCGGTGAAGTCGATGCGACCCTCGGCCGACAGGCCCATCGCTCGGGCCCGAGTGATCTCGGCGAGCGCACCACCCGTCGCGATCATCGCCTTGCTCGGAATGCAATCCCAGAGATGGGCGGCGCCACCGACCACATCGCGTTCGATCATCGTCACCTGCGCGCCATGGCTCGCCGCAACGGTCGCCGCGGTGTTCCCCGCCGGGCCGCCACCGATGATCACGAAACGTTTCGGCACCTTGGCGAGGTTAGGGCCGGGTGACCAGCCCACGGTGCGATGCAGCCTTCGTGCGCCACTACGGTGGGTTCGTGCGTCTGCGGGTCCGAATCGATATCGACGCCGATGTTCGGCGGGTGTGGGACGTCATCGAACCAATCGAACACCACGTCGAGTGGATGGCCGACGCCGAACGAATCGTGTTCACGAGCAGCCGTACCCGTGGCGTCGGGACCGAATTCGAGTGTGTCACCAAGGTCGGCCCGTTTCGCACCACGGACGTCATGCGCGTCACTGCGTGGGAGCCCCGCCACACCATGGGCATCGAGCACGTCGGAATCGTGCGCGGCACGGGGCAATTCACACTCCGCTCGCTGCGACGCGGACGTACCCGGTTCTCGTGGTCCGAGCGGTTGCAGTTCCCGTGGTGGATGGGCGGTCCGATCGGAGCCTGCTTCGCCAAGCCGATTCTTCGCCGGATCTGGCGCGCCAATCTGCGCCGACTGGCGACGATCTGCGAGGGTTGAGGCAGATGGGAACGAACGATGGTGACCGCGACGTCGCAGTGACGAGTGCGGGCGTGCAGACGCTGGGCGCCGACTTCCAACTCGACGTCGCCCGGTGGGCCGCGCAATCCGATTACTCGAGTTTTTGGGTCGCAGAGGCCAACGCGGCCGAAGCCTTTGCGATCCTCGGAGCTGCGTCACAGGTCGCGCCGAGTCTCGGCCTCGGCACCGGAGTTCTTGCGTTGCAACTGCGAACCCCTCCCCTCGCGGCAATGGCCGTCGCCACGCTCCAACAACTCGCGCCCGAACGCATCGTCTTCCTCGGTATCGGCATCAGTTCGCCCGCAGTCGCCGGCCAATGGCACGGTGCCGGCTACGGCGAACGACCGCTTGCGCAGGTGCGCGAATACGTCGCACTGGTGCGCGAATGCTTGAGCGGTGAGACGGTGACGTTCGACGGCGACTTCTACTCGGTCAAGCGTTTTCGGCTCGGGCTTCGCCTCGGTGAGCGCAAGCCGCAGATCGTCATCGGCGCCTTGAACGCCGGCATGTTGCGACTCGCGGGCGAGATCGCCGACGGCGTCTTGCTCAACTATCTGCCTGCGTCGCACGTAGCCGCATCGGTCGAACACGTACGCGCAGGCGGCGACGCGCGCATCATGGCGTACGTCCACTGCGGCGTCACCGATCGCGACCGCTACGCCGAGGCGGCCCGCAAGGATCTCTTCTCGTATGCAGTTGTCGACGCGTACGCCGACAACTTCGCTCGCGCGGGCTATGCCGACTCGGTGGCCGAGATGCGGGAGCGCTGGGCGGCCCGCGATCGCGACGGTGCCATCGCGGCGATCAGCGACGAGTGGGTCGACGGCGTGCAGATCATGGGCGACGAGGCCCACATCGCCGAAGCGGTGCAGGCTTATCGAAACGGTGGCGTCGACCTGCCCATCGTGTTCCCGCTTCCGTGGGGCGAAGATCGCCGGGCCACGGTCGAACGAACGATCCGCGCCGGCGCCGGCTGAACTCAGCGCCCGACGAAGTTCGCCTTTCCGGGGCCGTGTTCGTTGAAGCTGGCAATACCGATCGCCGCATCTTCGGTGTCGAAACTCTCGGCGAACGCCGCGGCCTCGAGGTCGAGCGCCTGCCCGAGCGGACGGTCGTAGCCATCGTCGATCGCTCGCTTCGCCAGACCCATCGCGGCAACGGCGCCTCCGGCCAGATGCCCAGCGAACGCCAACGCGCGCTCGAGCACTTGGTCGGCGGGAACGACTTCGTCGACCAGACCGATCGAAAGCGCTTCGTCGGCGCGAACCTGGCGCCCCGTCCAGATCAACTCCTTGGCGCGTGACGGACCGACGAGACGTGCGAGGCGTTGGGTTCCCCCACCGCCGGGGATGATGCCGAGCAGGATCTCGGGTTGTCCGACCCTCGCCGAGTCGCTGGCGATCCGGTAGTCGCACGCCATCGCGAGTTCGATGCCGCCACCGAGCGCGTACCCCCGAATGGCCGCGATGACGGGTCGTTGTATCGAGGCGAGCGCGTCGCCGACGTCGCGAAATGCGTTGGCGACCCGGCGGGCCGATCGTGCGTTGGGCTCGAATTCCGTGACGTCGGCGCCGGCGGCGAACGCCTTGTCGCTGCCCGTGATCACGACGGCCTTGAGGTCGGGATCCGCCGTCAACGTGTTCGCTTCCGCCGCGATCGCGCCGAGCAAGCCGAGCGAGAGCGGGTTCATCGGCGGGCGGTTCAGTGTCAGCAGCGCGACACCGTCGGTGTGACGATCGATGAGCACGAGCGGCTGGTCGTCGGTCATGACCCGAATCTACGACGGCCGGGTGGAACGGGCCCGGTCGACACGACGATTTCCCGACCCCTCAGAGCAGTTGGTCGGCCGCCGCGTATGGGTCGAGGTCGAGGTGCACAACCCGGTCGATCAACGCTTCGAAATCACTGCCTGTGCAGCGCTGGTGCACCCCGCGTCCGACCGCTTCGAGCACCAACGCACGGACCTCGTCGATCGTGCGGCCGCGACGGCGATCGGCGAGCGTGTTCGACGTCTCGAGAAATGCTCGATGATCGCGGACAGCCTGCCAGAGTTGTGCGACGCCGCTGCCGTCGGTCGCGATCGTTTCGACGACTGGCGGACGCCAGGGACGGTCGCCGGCAAGGTCGAGCATGCCTTCGACATCGCGCACGGTTTCGCGCGTGCCGGGGCGGTCGGCCTTGTTGACGACGAAGATGTCGGCGATCTCCATGAGCCCGGCCTTCGCGGCCTGCACGCCGTCGCCCCACCCCGGATTCAGCACGACGACGGTCGTGTCGGCGTGACCTGCGATCTCGACCTCCACCTGGCCGACGCCAACCGTCTCGACGAGGATCCAAGGAAACCCCAACGCGTCGAGCACGCGGGCCGCGTGCGGCGTGGCGAGTGCGAGCCCACCGAGATGACCGCGCGTCGCCATCGATCGGATGAACACGCCGTCGTCGGTCGCGCGATCCTGCATGCGCACGCGGTCACCGAGGATCGCGCCGCCGGTGAAGGGACTCGTCGGGTCGACGGCGAGCACACCGACTCGCAGATCGTCGTTTCGAATCGCGCCGACCAACTTGTCGGTGAGCGTGCTCTTTCCTGCGCCGGGAGCACCGGTGATCCCGACGAGCGTGGCGCTGCCCGTGCTCGGGTGCAAACGAGCGGTGACCGCTCGCGCCGAGTCGCCGGCTACTTCGACGGCCGTGATGAGCTTGGCGAGCGCGCGCCGCTCACCCGAGCGGGCACGGAGCACCAGATCGTCGGCATCGATCATCAGTCGATTGCGACGACCTCGGTGACCCCAGGCACTCGGTCCATGAGGATCCGCTCGACGCCGGCCTTCAACGTCATCTGCGAGACCGGGCAGGTCCCGCACGCGCCGACCAAGCTGACGTGGACGACACCATCGGAATCGATGCGGTGGTAAACGATGTCGCCGCCGTCGGCTTGGAGAGCAGGCCGGATGAGCTCGATCGCTTCGAGAATCTGTGCCTCGATGTCGGGGCCTGCGGTGTCGACGTCGGAGGTCATGGCTGGAGCCTACGACGCGCGACGGGTTCGCCGGTCATGCCAGCCGTGTGACATCCGCCCCGAGCTGACGCAACTTTGCGGGGAGGTTGGCGTATCCCCGGTCGACGTGGTGGCAGTCGTGGACCACCGTCTCGCCGTCGGCGGCAAGTCCGGCGATCACGAGCGCGGCACCGGCGCGGACGTCGGCTGCTCGCACTGGAGCACCTGAGAGTCGTTCGACGCCTCGAACGACTGCGTGGCGACCCTCGTTGCGAACGTTCGCGCCCATCCGCGCGAGTTCGTCGACGAATTGGAAGCGTCCGTCGTAGACGTTCTCGGTGACGATCGCGGTGCCGTCGGCAACCGCAAGCGCAGCCACGGCGAGCGGCATGAAATCCGTGGCAAACCCGGGGAACGGCAGCGTTTGAATGTCGATGGCGTCGAGCCGACGCGACGCGCGCGCCCAGAGGCCATCGGGCGTGGACGAGACGAGCATGCCCATCTTGCCGAGCTTGTGCGCCACCATTTCGACATGGTCGAGGTGCGTGCCGGTGAGTTCGATCTCACCGCCCGCGACGGCGCACGCCATGAGGAACGTTCCGGCCTCGATGCGATCGCCGATGAGCTCGGTCTCGACGGGTGTGAGGTGCTCGACCCCTTCGACGGTGATCGTGCTCGTCCCCCCGCCGACGACGTGCGCGCCCATGCGGTTGAGCGCTCGACACAGTTCGGTGATCTCGGGTTCACGCGCCGCGTTCTCGATCGTGGTGGTCCCCTTCGCGAGGACGGCGGCTGTGAGGAGATTTTCGGTTGCGCCGACGCTAGGAAACTCGAGAACGTGACGAGCGCCGAGCAGCCCACCATCGGACCACGCGACGACGCAGCCCTTGTCGACCTCGACGCGCGCGCCCATCGCCCGGAGTCCGTCGAGGTGCATGTCGAGCTTGCGACTCCCGATGCTGTCGCCGCCGGGGAGCGCGACGCGCGCCTCGCCAAATCGCGCGATCAGCGGACCGAGCACGTTGAAGCTCGCCCGCATCTTGCTCACGATGTCGTAGGGCGCGTCGGGCACGATCTCGCCGCTTGCGTCGATTCGGAGTCCGTCGTCGCCGTCGGGTTCGACCGTCGCGCCGAGCGCTCGCAGGAGTTCGATCATCACGTCGAGGTCGTCGACATGGGGGATGTTTCGGATCGTCGACGCGCCCGGGGCGAGCAACGCCGCCGCCAGCAGCTTGCACCCGAGGTTCTTCGTGGCCCCCGACACCTGCACCGTGCCCGAAAGCGGGCCGGTCGGTCGCACGACGTAACGGGTCACGACCGTCCAGGGTAGGAGGTCATCGCGCCGCCACGAACACCGACCCGCATCTTCGTTGCGTGGTCAGGGACGAATATTCGGCCTGACGACGCAACGAAGCGAGCGTAAGGTCGAAACCATGACTACAGCGTTGCCCGACGAACCGTCGCAGATCGCTGGCGAGCGCGAGATCCTCGAGGGGATGCTCGACTTCTACCGCGCGATCGTCGTTCGCAAAGTCGAGGGGCTCACCGAGCCGGAGGCACGACGAACGCTCGGCGGCTCGACGATGACCCCGATCGGCGTGCTCAACCACCTCATCGGGGTCGAGGGTTGGTGGTACCTCGCGGTCCTCGAAGGACGCAACCCAGGATATCCATGGTCCAGCGCCGCAATGATGGAAGACAACGACATCGACTGGAAGCCCGACGAGGCGCGTACAGTCGATGTCGTGATCCGGGACTACCTCGACGCGTGCGATCGAGCTCGCGAAGCCGCCGCGCGTCACGATCTCGACGAAATTGTCGACCGGGGGAATCGGCACGTCTCGTTACGCTGGATCCACATCCATATGGTCGAAGAACTTGCGCGTCACGCGGGCCATCTCGACCTGTTGCGCGAGTCGATCGACGGCACGACAGGAGACTGATCCCAGTGGCGCTGCCGCGGTTTGCAGGCAAACACGATCATGAGGAGTTTCTGAGCCCGGTCGCGATGCGCGAGTGGCGTCGCGAGCGCGGCCTGCTCCCCGATCGAGTGCCAAGCCGACTGATCATGCTGTACCAACGTGGCCTCTTCGACGCGGCGCGAACATTCGAAGCAACAACCATGCTTGGGCCCGAGTACCCCTACAACCTGGCTTTCACCCTGGATCGCAGCCACGGAGCTACCGCGTTCGTCGGCGGGTTCGGAATCGGCGCGCCCGCTGCGGCCGGGATCCTCGAAGACTTCATCGCGCTCGGCGTGCGGGAGGTGCTCTCGATCGGCACGGCCGGCGGATTGCAGAGCGACCTCGCGCCCGGCGATGTGCTCGTTGCGACCGAAGCGGTTCGCGACGAAGGTGTCTCGCATCACTACGCGCCCCACGATGTCGCGGCACGTCCCGACGCGAGGCTCACCGACGCGATCGAGGCCGCCATCGACGCGGCTGGACTTCCGCACCGACGCGGGTCGTGCTGGACGATCGACACGCCATATCGAGAGACGGCTGCAGAGGTTCACCACTACGCGGCAGCTGGTGTGCAGTGCGTCGAGATGGAAGCAGCCGCGCTCTTCACGGTCGCCGCCTTTCGCGGCATTCCGATCGCGTCGGCGTTCTGCATCAGCGATTCGCTGTGGGACGCCGAATGGAACCCGCATTTCGATGACCCGACGCTCGCCCACAACCTGTTGTTGTTGTTCGCCGCCGCGGTCGATACCGAATCACCCGGTTGATGGGTTGTTCCGGTCGACGCTCGTGACGAAGTCGACCAACGCGGTCGCCATCTGTTCATACGCGTCGTCGATGGTGAGTCCACTCTCGCGTTTTTTGGGTCGGAACCCGTGGTCAGCGGTGGGGATCCACTCCCACCGGACCTTGCCCTTGACCTTCCTCGCCGACCGCTTCAACTCGTCGGGCGTGCCGAATGCATCGTTTGTTCCCGACACGAACAAGACCGGCAGGCGTAATCGAGGGAAGTGCTCGTCGCGGATCGCCTCGGGCTTGCCGGGCGCGTGCAACGGGTACCCGAGCAAGGCGAGGCCGAGCGCGGGCCACGCGTCATCGGGATCACCGGCGAGCAACGAGCAATAGCGTCCGCCCATCGAGCGACCACCGAGCACGAGTCGGTTCGGCGCGAGCTTCGTACGACGAGCGAGCTCGAATGCCGCTTCTCGCGTCGCCGCCAACAGGGCGGGCGCCCGATCAGGAGCTTTTCGGCCCGCGCTTCGATACGGATAGTTGAACCGCAGCGTCGGTACCCCGGCCGCGGCGAGCGATTCGGCCGCGACAACGAGCGCCGCGGTGTGCATGTCGGCCCCGGCGCCATGCGCCAGCAGCACCGCTCGATCGACACCGCGCGTCGGGCCCGAATACTCGTACTCGCTCACGATCGCCACTCGCCCAGTCGAACTCGTCACGACGGTGCGACGCAACCCGCGGACCGGTGGCAGGTTCCGCCGGGGGACTCAGCGGGAGAGGACCCACTTCGTGAGGAAGCGTTCGGTGCGCTGGAGTTCGTCGATGCGATGTTCCAATCGACGAAAACCGTGGCCTTCGCCTCGGTACACACGCGATTCCACGGGCGTACCGCTCGCCCGCACCGCGCGCACGATCGCTCGGGCCTGATCGAGGGGCACGACGGGATCGTCGCTGCCTTGCAGCACCAGTAGCGGCGTGCGAATCCGATCGGCGAGGTGCACTGGTGATCGCTCCGCGTAACGATCGGGGTACCGCGACGCATCACCGACCAATCGGTCGAGATACCGCGACTCGAAGCGATGAGTGGTTCGCGCCAGCTGTTCGAGATCGGCCACGCCGTAGAGACTCACGACCGCGCGTGCCAACAGTGGATACTTCGCGGCGATCAACAACGCGGTGTAACCGCCGGCGCTGCCACCGGCCACGACCACCCGTCGTGGGTCGCACCAACCTTCACGGGCAACGTGGCGAATGCCGGCGACCGTGTCGTCGACATCACGCAGGCCCCATTGTTGCTCGAGCGCTTTCCAGTAGTCGCGCCCGTACCCCGTTGACCCTCGATAGTTCGGCGCGAGCACCGCCCAGCCGCGCGACACCCAAAATGCGATGCGTGGATTCCACTCGACGACGCTCTGGTCGGTCGGACCACCGTGCACGTGTACGTACAACGGCGGCTTGAAGCCAACGCCCGATGCCGAAAATGCCGGTAGGTACAGCAGTCCGTGCACGGTCGCCCGTCTCGATGACCACGAGATCGGACGCGGCTCCACCAACCCGCACGCCTCGAAGCCGCCCACCGGGCCGCGGGCGAGCACCCGACGTCCACCCGTCGGTGCCGTCAGCGCAATCTGCTGCGGCGTGCACGCGCCGCTTCGTGTTGCGACGATTCCCGGTGCGCCCCAGTCGATGCCGCGGTGCCATGCCTTGCCGATGTCGCGCGTCGCGTGTCCGCGTAAGGAAGCCACCGCGAGCCGGCCGTGACCGTGCTCGTTGCGACAGAACGCGATCGCTCGCGAATCGGGCGACCATGCGAACGATCGCTGTCCCGGTCCCCACGCAGGTTCTGCATGGTCATTCGCCTCGGCGCGCAACACGCGGGCACGCGAACCATCAGCGTTCGCGACGACCACGTTCCACCAGCCCGACTCGTCGCTGACCCACGCGAGCTTGCGACCGTCGGGTGAAAATCGCGGCTGTCCGACTGCAACGTCCGAGCCGCCGGCGACAATGCGGACTGCGCCATCGGCCGAACGCACGGCGATGCGCGAGCCATCCCACGACATCTCGCTGAGATCCCACTCGTGCCAGGCCAACGACCCGCCGATGGACCACGCCGGATCCCAGCAGTAGTCGGCTCCCGTCGACACGATCTGGGCACGCGGGCGGGACGCGGTCAGATCGAACGTCGCGATCACGCACGAGTCGTCGTCCTCGACGCACGCGGCGACGGTCACACCATCTGGTCCGAGCGCGGGCGCGAACGCGCGGCCTGCAACTGCGATTCGTCGCACGACTCCCCCGCCGTCGACCCGCAACTGCACCAACGCACCGTCGGCCGCGCTCACGAGCACGGTTCCGACCGGCCCGAAGCACCAGGACCCGCCCCCGTAGGCAGCCATCCCCGAAATCGCGACGTCGGCGCTGACGACGGAGGGTGGCGACTCGGCCGCGGCCGGCGCGATCACAAGATCGCAACGTCCATCGAAGGCGTCGATCCACCCGATGTGGGCTCCGTCGGGAGAAATCCTTGGTTCGCCGACCGCGTGCGATCGAGCGACCATCGAGGCGCTGACCTGGGAGTACTCGCTCGACATCAGCGCGAACACCGCCACCGAGGAGGCACGTGACGGAGGGCACGTCGAGATCTTGGTCTCCGCATTTGGCCCTCCGGTCGAGCGACTGGGAGACTGTCTACTTCATGCCCGCGCCTGCCGCCCCCGATCTGCGCGCGCGCCAGCTCGTCCGCCCCGGAGCTCCGCTTCCGAAACTTGGTGACCCGCTGCGCATCGCGTACCTCTGCTACCGCGGGAACCCGCACGTCGGCGGCCAGGGGGTGTACACCCGCCACCTCACCCGCGAGATCGCGAACCTCGGTCACGAGGTCGAGGTGTTCTCTGGCCCGCCCTATTGCGTGGTCGACGACCCGGTCACCCACACCGAGATTCGATCGATGGATCTCTACCCGCGCAACAACCCGTTCCGAACGCCGTGGCCGTATGAGTTCCGCGACCTCGTCGACGTCGGCGAGTGGCTCTACATGTGCTCGGCGGGGTTCCCCGAGCCGTGGGCGTTCTCGATGCGGGTGCGCAAGGAGCTGCAACAGCGCGTCGGCGAGTTCCACCTCGTGCACGACAACCAGTGCCTGGGTAGCGGGATGCTCGGCATCGTCGATGACGGCTACCCGTTCGTGCACACGCTCCATCATCCGATCACCGTCGACCGCGACCTCGACATGGCCTACGCGACGCACCAGAATCCGTGGAAGCAATACACGCTGCGCCGCTGGTACGGGTTCTTGAACATGCAGATGAAGGTCGCGCGCCAGTTGCCGCGCCACCTCACCGTGTCGCAGAACTCCAAGCGCGACATCATCGCCCAGATGGGTGTGCGACCCGAGACCATGCACATCGTGCACGTCGGCGTCGACCAGAACCAATTCCGGCCGATGCCCCACGTCCAGAAGGTACGCGGCCGACTGATGAGCACCGCGTCGTCCGACGTGCCGCTGAAGGGACTCGTCTACCTGATCGAAGCGCTCGCGAAAGTCCGCGTCGAGCGACCGGACGCGCATCTCGTGATCATCGGTCGGCCCCGCCACCGCAGCGCCATACCGAAGATGATCGAACGCCTCGGGCTGACCGCAGCCGTCGAGTTCGTGAGCGGTGTGACCGATGAGCGCATCGTCGAGCTCTACAACGAGGCCGAAGCGGCAGTGGTGCCGTCGCTGTACGAAGGCTTCTCGCTCCCCGCAATCGAAGCGATGTGCGCGGGGACGCCCCTGGTCGCGACGACCGGCGGCGCGCTCCCCGAAGTCGCGGGCACAAGCGGCGAGACCGCGTTGTTGTGCAAGCCCGCTGACCCCGACGCGCTGGCGGCGAACATCTTGACGATGCTGAACGACGCGGACATGCAGCGCAAGATCGGTGAGGCCGGCCGCAACCGAGTGCTCGACCGCTTCACCTGGAAGATGTGCGCTGAGGGCACTGTCGAGCACTACTACCTCGAACTGGAAGATCACTTGCGCAGGCTCCACGATGCTGACCGTTGACTTCGAGCGTCTCGGCTTGCAACGCGGCGAGCGCTTGCTCGACGTCGGCGCGGGCGGCGGACGACACGCATTCGAAGCAATGAAGCGCGGCGCGGTGACCGTCGCGCTCGACTACTCGGCCGCTGATCTGAAAGACGTCGCGGCCACGAGTGGGGCAATGCTCGAAACGGGCGAGATCACGTGGGATCAATACGCGGGGGTCGCCAACGCGAACGCGCTGGATCTGCCGTTTCCCGACGCGACGTTCGATCGCGTGATCACGAGCGAAGTGCTCGAACACATCTGGGATGACGAACGAGCGCTGTGCGAGATGATCCGGGTATTGCGGCCCGGTGGTCGCATCGCGGTGACCATCCCGACGTACTGGCCCGAGCGGGTGAACTGGGCGCTCAATTGGCGCTACCACGACGTTCCCGGCGGACACGTTCGCATCTTCAAGCAGCGCGAAATCGAAGCGAAGCTCGAACGCTCCGGGTGCTACTTGCGGGGTTCGCACCACGCGCACGCATTCCACTCGCCCTACTGGTGGCTGAAGAACATCTATGGGCTCGACAATCCCGACGCGACGCCGGTGCGCAAGTACCACGACTTCTTGGTGTGGTGCATCGAGCATCATGATCAATGGCCGGCGCAGGTCGAAAGAGCCTTGAACCCGGTGCTCGGCAAGAGCCTGGTCGTCTACGGCGAGAAGGTCACCCCTGACATGGCGAAGTACGGCAAGCGGAGCCTCGCATGAGGACACACGCGCTGCCCGAAGTCGCTGGCGTGATGAACGCTGACCAGGTCGCCGAGACGTGCGAGGCGATCGCGCGGGTGCAGCGGCCCGACGGCGAGATCCCGTGGAGCGAAGGCAACCACACCGACCCGTGGAACATGGTCGAAGCCGCGATGGCACTCGACGTCGGCAACCGTTTCGCCGAAGCTGAACGGGCTTATGAGTGGTTGGCCAAGACGCAGCGCGGTGACGGCGCCTTCCACGCGTACTACCAGGACGGACACGTGAAGGAGCGCTGGCTCGACACGAATGTCACCACCTACGTCGCCGCCGGCGTGTGGCATCACTACCGCTGCAGTGGCGACACCGCTTTTCTCGATCACTTCTTCCCGATGGTCGAGCGGGCGATCGACTTCGCACTCGCCCACCAGCACGCAACCGGCGAGATCGAATGGGACGCCGACCCCGAGCGCACCGAGGGCAAAGGGGCGTTGCTGACGGGTTCGTCGTCGATCTACAAGTCGGTGCGATGCGCCATTGCGTGCGCCGAACGGCTGGGTCACGAACGCCCCGACTGGGAGTTGTCGGTCGGTTCGCTGGCGATCGCGGTCGCGCATCGGCCGGAGCGGTTCCTCGACAAGTCACGCTGGGCGATGGACTGGTACTACCCGATTCTTGGCGGCGTGTTGCGGGGCGACGCGGCGCACGCTCGCGTGGCCGCTCGGTGGGACGAGTTCGTGGTCGAAGACCTCGGAGTGCGCTGCGTATCCGATCAACCCTGGGTGACGGCGGCCGAGACCTGCGAAGCCGTGATGGCGCTCGACGCGATCGGAGCAGCCGAGCGCGCCCATCAGTTGTTCGAGTGGGTCCAGTTCCTCCGGGCCGACGACGGTTCCTACTGGACCGGCGCGAACTTCGAAGGCGAACGTTGGGATCTCGAAGGCGAGCTGTTCCCCGTCGAACAACCAACGTGGAACAGCGCCGCGGTCGTGCTCGCCTGCAACGCGCTGGGCGGTAGCGGCCCGACGGCAGGATTGTTCCGCGGTGAAGGACTCCCCGCGGGTCTCACCGCGGACGAACTCATCGAAGCCGGCGCCGAGATCGAATCCGAACGCACCCGCTGAGCGGCGACACGCTCAGCGGCGGAGCGTGCGGAGGCTGCCGGTCGTCGCGGTCGGCACGAACCCGTCGGCGATTGCTCGCTTCCACACCTCGTAGGGCGCTTGGCCACCGTCTTCTTTGCGTTCGAACACGTCGTGGATCGCAAGCGTGCCCCCCGGCTTCACGAACGGAGCCCAGTGCTCGTAGTCGGCCATTGCGACGTCGAGCGCATGGCCGCCGTCGATGAACAAGAAGCCGAGTGGGTTCGCCCAGGCGCGTGCCACCGGAATCGAGTGGCCGATGACTGCGATCACAACGTCTTCGAGGCCCGCGGCTTCGATGGCGCGCCGGAAGAACGGCAAGGTGTCCATGCGCCCGGTGGCCGGGTCGACGACCTCGGTGTCGTGGTGATCCCAACCTGCTTGGTTTTCTTCCGAGCCCCGGTGATGATCGACGGTGAACACGACCGTTCGGGCCGCCCGAGCGGCCACGCCGAGATACATGGCCGACTTTCCGCAATAGGTACCGACCTCCAACAGCGGACCGCCGACCGCAACGGCAGCCGCCGCGGCAGCGTCGTGTAACGCGGCGCCTTCGGCTTCGGGCATGAATCCCTTCGTCGCGCGGATCACCGCGAGCAGCGACTCGTCGATCACGACAATCCCATCATCTCGGTCACATGATGGTCGCGGCCCGCCGTGTACGCACCGTCGACCGGCATCGCGATGCCACTCACGAAACTCGCATCGCTCGACAACAAGAACAAGGCCGCGCTCGCGATCTCCGATGCTCGGCCCAAACGACGAAGCCCGTGTTCGCGGATGATGTCGGCACGCACGGTATCCATGCCCTCACCGAAGACGCCGCTGAGCATCGGCGTGTTGATGAAGCCCGGACAAATCGCGTTCACGCGGATCCCGCGCGGGCCGTAGTCGATTGCCATGTTCTTCGTGAAGATCACGACGGCGCCCTTCGAGGCGTTGTAGGCGCTCCCTCCGGCCGTGCCTTCGAGACCTTCGACACTGGCGAGGTTCACGATCGACCCACGCTGTTCGTCGATCGGCTCCTGATCGAGCATCGCCGTAATTGCGTACTTGCATGGGAGATACGTCCCGGTGAGGTTGATCGAGAGCACGCGGTCCCACTCCGTCTGGTCGACCATGTGGATCGGTCCGCCACCGGCCGTCCCGGCCGAGTTCACCAAGCCGTCGATGCGCCCGTATTGGGCAACGATCGTTTCGATCAGCTCGCGCACCCCCGCTTCATCGCGAACGTCGAGCTGGGCGAAGCCAGCGGGCGATGCGTCCTCGGGCAGGTCGAGATCGCGGCTGGGTTCGGTGATGTCGGAGCCGATCACCACTGCCCCCTCACGGAGAAACCGCGCGACGCACGCCTCCCCGATGCCCGAGGATGCGCCCGTCACCAGCACCACTTTGTCCTGTAAACGACCCACGTCTCGCCTCCCGAATGACCTACGTCACGACCTGGCTCGCACGCTAAGCGGCCCGAGGACATCGTGTCCGACCGCTGCTAGCGTCGCTCCGTTCCTGAACCAGGAACCTTGTGTTTTCGACCCCGAAGGACCCCGAGCCCTCCATGGACACCGTCGAAGTCCCGAACCGCAACCTCGCGCTCGAGCTCGTACGCGTCACCGAAACCGCGGCGCTCGCGGCGGCTCGTTGGATGGGTCGGGGTGACAAGAACTCCGCCGACGGTGCCGCGGTCGACGCGATGCGCCAGCAGTTGAACTCCATCGCCATGGACGGCATCGTCGTCATCGGCGAAGG
>SXGT01066045.1_pt1 | contig 17654 bp, 14 predicted proteins | sample 3176221 | NCBI WGS metagenome assembly SXGT01 (sample SAMN11356862, study PRJNA531348) | freshwater metagenome | isolation source: freshwater sample F1-120 | place: China: Fuxian Lake, Yuxi | collected 2017-12-25
AATTTATTGACGTTGATTTCTCTAATAGGCATTGTCAGATTTCAGATTTCAAATTTCAGATTGGAAGACATTTAATCTGATTCCGATAGCTATCGGGATTGAAATTTGGAATTTGATAATGTTATTTAATAAAAAAGGTGATTCTTTATAAAAAAATCACCTTTAATAAGAACTTAATATTTTTTAAAGATTTCCTAAAACCTTAGCACGAGCAATGAATTTATCCATTTCTCTTCCTTCAGTAGTTTCAGCGAATTCATTTTTGATACGCTCGTAAATTTTAATTGCATCAGCATAATTTTGTTTCTCCTCATATGCCAAACCTGCTTTTTTCAAACAAATTGGAGAATCAAACATATTATTGTTCTGTTCTGCTGCTTTCAAATAGTAAGTAATCGCCTCATCTACTTTGCCCATTTCCATATGCGCATCACCAATTCCTGCTGTAGCCAAAGGGGCAACAATCTGATCTTTACCATCAAATTCTTCCAAATGAGCAATCGCTTCTTCGAATTGTCCTTTTTTCAAATAACACATTCCCAAATAATACTCAGCTAAATTGCCTGATGGTGTAATTCCGTAATTTTCAACTATTTCAATAAAACCAATAGAACCATTTTTGTCACCATTCATTGCAAAATCAATCGAATCTTTTCCAAAATAATCCTCCGCAACAAACATCTCTGCTCTTGCTTTTACTTCTTCTCCTGCAACATACCAATATTTATAAGCAAAATAGCCACCTACCAAAGCAACAATCACCCCGAAAATAATTCCTAGGTTCTTCTTATTTTGTTCAATATAAAGTTCGGTTTTACCAAACGCTTGTTCTACGTCAACAATTGGTTCGTCTTTTACTTCTTTAGCCATAATCTATTTAATCTTAATAATTGGATTGCAAAAATAAGTTTTTTTTGCAATATCTATAATTAATTCTGAACAATCTGAATTTTAGCCTGTTTTTTGGTTATTTTTACCAGCGAGTCCTTTTTCCTGCTTGCTTTTGACAAAAAGGGCTTCAGTGAATAAAACCGGCCAATTATTTAGTAAAAATCGCATGTTTTTAAAGAAATTATCTGTCTTAAATTTTAAAAATTACCCCGAAGCGGAATTGAGCTTCAGTAAACAGATAAACTGCCTGACAGGCAATAATGGCGAGGGAAAGACCAATATTTTAGATGCTATTCACTATTTATCCTTCTGTAAAAGCTTTTTTAACCCTATCGACAGCCAAAATATCCTTCACGATTCTCAATTTTTCATGATTCAAGGTGTTTTTGAGATGCCCGAACAAGATGATGAGATTTATTGCGGATTAAAACGCAATCAAAAGAAGCAATTTAAGCGAAATAAAAAGGAATATTCACGATTGGCCGAGCATATAGGACTTTACCCATTGGTAATGATTTCTCCAGCCGATTCGGAGCTGATTACCGAAGGAAGTGAAAGCAGAAGACGCTTTATAGACAGCGTTATTGCACAATTTGACAGAGATTACCTCGAAAATCTTATAAGCTATAATAAAGTGCTTTCACACAGAAATGCTTTATTAAAACAATTTGGTGACAGCAGGCAGTTTGATAAAGCATCTTTAGAAATTTGGGATGTACAAATGATAGAACATGGCAAAAAAGTACATGCCAACCGTCAAAAGTTCATCAATAACTTTGTTTCTACTTTTCAGACTTATTACGCATTAATCTCCGGAGGAAAAGAAAAGGTTAATATTCAGTATGTTTCTCATTTAAATGAAAACGTTTTCGCAGATGTTTTAGAAAAAGCATTGAATCGTGACAGAGCAATGGAATATACAACCGTTGGAATTCATAAAGATGACTTAGAATTTACAATAAATGAACATCCTATCAAAAAGTTTGCTTCACAAGGACAACAAAAATCATTTTTGATCGCATTGAAATTAGCTCAATTCGATTTTATCAAAAAAATAAAAAACATCACACCTATTTTGTTATTAGATGATATTTATGATAAACTGGATGATTTAAGAGTAAAACAATTAATGGATATTGTAAGTAATAATAATTTTGGGCAGTTGTTCATTACAGATACTCATCCAACGAGATTAGCTGACCTTTTTAATAACGGTATTGTTGATTGTAAAGTTTTTCGGATTGCAAATGGATCAGTTTCTTTAAATGAAATAAAAGAAAAAGTTGAAATCAAACAATAGATTAGAAAAAAACGTGAGTAAACACAACGAACATAGCTTGAAAGAAGTAATCGACCAAATGCTTAAGGCATATAAACTGGACGATAAACTTGCGGAAAGGAAACTTATTGCTTCTTGGGAAAGTGTTATGGGTGTAATGATTGCTAAACATACCAAAGATTTATATATAAAACACAAACAACTTTTTGTTACTTTAGATTCAGCAGCATTGAGAAATGAATTATTATTAGCAAAAACCAAGATTGTTAAAATGCTAAACGATGAAGCGGGAACAGAAGTTATTAATGACGTTATTTTGAAATAGGCGAAAGGTGATTGGGTGACTAAGTGACTAGGTAATTTGGTGATAAAGTGATAAAGTGATGGGGTGATAAAGTGATTGTTCATTAGAACCGTCATTGCGAGTCCCGCTCCCGATAGCTATCGGGATTCGCGGGATGTGGCAATCTCTTCCGATGAAAAGACAAACCAAACTTATGAGATATAATAATTTGAAATCTGAAAATTGAAATTTAATAACGTACTATGAAAAGTAAACTAACAATCGCAATTCTACTATTCTTAACAACTGTAAGTATCGCTCAAACCGACTCTGCTGTCTTCAAAAAAATTTACAACGAAGCTTTAACGAATGGAAAAAGTTATTCCAATCTACATTACTTGTGTAAAAAAATTGGTGGTCGTTTAGCTGGATCTCCTCAAGCACAGCAGGCTGTAGATTGGACATTCAAAATGATGAAAGAAGCTGGGGCTGATACAGTTTATTTGCAGGAATGTATGGTTCCACATTGGGTGCGTGGTGAAAAAGAAGTTGGAAAAGTAATTTCAACAGGTGGAAAAGGAATTAAAGAAGTTCCAATTTGTGCATTAGGAAATTCGGTTGGCACTCCAGCAGAAGGAATTACAGCACAAGTGATAGAAGTTTTTGGTATTGAAGAATTAGAAAAAATTGGCAAAGAAAAAATTCAGGGAAAAATTGTGTTCTTCAACAAACCAATGGATCCAACAAATATTGAAACATTCCGTTCGTATGGAGGAGCTGTGATGCAGCGCTGGGCCGGAGCTTCCGAAGCAGTAAAATTTGGTGCTGTAGCAGTAGTTGTTCGTTCACTTACTATGGCACAGGATGATAATCCACATACCGGTTCAATGGGTTATAAAGATACTTTGAATAAAATTCCTGCATGTGCAATAAGTACAAATGCTGCAAATTGGTTGAGCACATATTTAAAAACAGATAAGGAATTAAAATTTTATTTAAAAATGTCTTGCAAATTTCTTCCGGAAGAAAAATCTTACAATGTGATTGGAGAAATTTATGGTTCTGAAAAGAAAGATGAAATAATTACCGTTGGCGGACATTTGGATGCGTGGGACAATGGCGAAGGAGCTCATGATGACGGAGCAGGAATTGTGCAAAGCATTGAAGTATTGCGTATCTACAAAGCATTAGGATTAAAACCAAAACGTACGGTTCGTGCTGTTGCATTTATGAACGAAGAAAACGGTTTACGTGGAGGAAAAAAATATGCTGAAATGGCTGTGCTGAAAAAAGAAAAACATACCGCAGCAATTGAATCAGATGCAGGAGGATTTTCGCCCAGAGGTTTCAGCAATGAAATGAAACCAGAGCAAAGAAAAAAATTGCTGACCTGGACGCCACTGTTTATGCCTTATGGAGTATACGATTTTGACAATGATGGTGGCGGAGCAGATATTGGTCCATTACACGATACACTTGGAACACCAGTATTTGAACTTATGCCCGACTCACAACGTTATTTTGATTTTCACCATACTGCAATTGATACTTTTGAAGCAGTTCACAAACGTGAACTTGAGCTGGGAGGGGCTGCAATGTCTGCTTTAATTTGGTTGATTAGTGAGTATGGGTTATAATCTTAAAAGTAATAATAATAAATTGTTACTGCCAGTATCACTACAAAAAAATGATGACGATTAAACCTGAACCATCTTTTTTTTCTTTTAAAGATTTTCGTTGACTTCTTGACTTTTCTATGCCAAAAACATTCTTTCTTCTAAGTAAATGAGGTGCTTGTGTTTTCATGGTGAATTTATTTTATTTGTGGTTAATTTTCTATCCAAACCATCTTTTGACTTTCTAGGCGGCAATAATCTTTGCTCCCGGAAAACGCCCCAGCCACTTTTTCAGTTTTTCAATATTATTAAGCGTAATAACTGTTTTATGGTCCAGTTGAACCTTTATAAGTTTTTTGATTTTATTTTTCATGGCCGTATGGTTTGTGGGTTTATATAGACAAATGTACTCCCACAATCTTTTTTTTGAAGAATTATTCGTTGACCTGAACGAATTAATAGCCAGAATGGATTAAAAGATTGCCAAGATTTTCCGAAAAATCAAAAAGCCTCTCCGGTTTCCCGAAAAGGCTTTTTGTTAAACTATAAGAGTTTTAATAGCTCGCTTCGCTATTGTTATAATAATCCACAGCAAAGTAAATTCCTACTCCAATTGCTATAACAGCCAATACTGTCAATATAATTTTAATAACACTGTATGGACGTTCGCCTTGCACTTCACCTGTTCTGCCATTGATCATAAAACGATATACTTTTTCGTTATAACGGAAAGCGCTTAGCCAAATGGGTAATAAAATATGCTTAAAAGTAATGTCATTATAAACCGTACTTACAGAAGTAATTTGTTGATGATCGCCACCAATATCTCTTCTAATGGTTGCACGAATTCCTTCATCCATTCTTACTTTTGATTTTTCAAACCCCGTTTTCACATCTACTTGATAACTTTCACTTCTGAATCCACTTAAAAACTTATCGTTATAGGCGGTAATGTTTTCCATATCCCAAGGCTCTAATGCATTAGTATACTTTTCCGGTAATGAATTACTAGCTAAAACCAAAACATCATCAAACTTATTATATACATGTCCGCTTGCATAACTCCAACGGATTTTTGTAACTGTACGTGTATGTGTTTGCGACTTACCATTTACAGTTGTAGTATACGTTTCTGTTGTTTGATAATTATCACCACGTTGTCCGGTATAGTCACTTTCAGTATTGGAATCGTAAGTCCAATAAGGAATATACATTCCATTTAATTTATCGGCATTATCCACATAATTTTTTAAATCATTGGGTGCAAACCATAAACTTTTTATCCATTTCTTAAATTCTCCAAAAGCATTTTTCTGGTCAACTTTAAATGGAAGTAAATATTTAGGTTTAATAATACTGTTGGTTGTTCCACCCGTAATGACTAATGGTGTAGCACAAAACGGACAACTATCAGAAGTGATGTTTGGTTTTAATGTGCTTGCCGCTCCGCAATTACCGCATTTCACAGTAACAATCTCTTGTTTCTCAACATTACTATTGTTTTCGTTCAGAAATTTTTCGAAATCAATTTCCTCAACAACCGTTGCTTCAACTGCTTCTTTAATTTCATTTGCTGCACCACAATACTCACATTTTAAATGTTCGGTTCCGGGAGCATATTTCAACAAAGCACCACAATCTCTACAATCGAGTTGGTTACTTACTTCATTTGTTTTTTCTTCTATCATTAGTCAATTGAGGTATTAAGTTAAATGGGGTAATTGGAGTAAATAAGTTAAATGAGTTTACGAGGCAAGGTATTTTCCTTTTTTCCTATTCAACCCAATTAATTTATTCAACTTAATCAACTTACATTGGTGGCGGCAATGGCGGTGGAACAGCAGTAAATAATTTTGCTATTTCAGCTACTTGATCAGCAGTAGACCATGCAGCCATTCCATTTTTCCAAATCATTGTTTCTTTTTTCAAAGAACCTTGTTGAATCATTTGTCCCATAACTTGTTCAGTATACGGACCAGTTTGTGCGCCATTTACAGCAACAAAATATTGTGTTGCAGGTGGCGGTGGTGGTGGAGTATTGTTATTGTTTTGATTGTTAATGTTTTGATTGTTAATGTTTTGATTTTGATTCATCATATTCCCCATTTGATTTCCCATTCCCATACCCATTCCCATTCCTAAACCTGCTCCCATCATACTGTTCCCATTCTCAGCTGCTTTTTCCATAGAATTAGCTGCCTGATATTGTGTAAACGCATTTAAGTTTCCAATAATTCCCATGCTACTTCTTTTGTCTAAGGCTGCTTCTACATCTGGTGGTAACGAAATGTTTTCAATCAACAATTTAGTTACTTCAATTCCCATGTCTTTAAACTCAGGATTGATTTTTTCACCAATCAATTTCGACATTTCATCATAGTTAGATGCCATATCTAAAACTGGAATTTTACTTTCAGCAATCGCATCTGTAAAACGAGTAATTACTAAATTGCGCAATTGCTCCGTTACTTCTTCAGTAGTAAAATGTTGGTCTGTTCCAGCAATTTCTTTCAAGAACTTAGATGCGTCTACAATACGAATAGCATAGTTACCAAACGCACGGATTCGGATTGGTCCGAATTCTGCATCGCGCAACATAATTGGGTTTTTAGTTCCCCATTTTTGATTGGTGAACTGTTTTGTGTTTACAAAATATACTTCCGCTTTGAATGGACTATTAAAACCATATTTCCATCCTCTTAATGTCGACATGATAGGCATGTTTTGAGTTTGTAACTCGTACATACCGGGTTTGTATTCATCCGCCATCTTTCCTTCATTCACAAACACTGCTACTTGTGATTCGCGAACGGTTAACTTCGCTCCCATTTTAATTTCGTTTTGGTAGCGTGGAAAACGCCATACCATTGTATCATTCGAGCTATCGGTCCACTCGATTATATCTACAAATTCTCCTTTTAATTTATCAAATAATCCCATCTTTTTTTGTTTTTATCATCCACCGAAGCTTTGTCCTTCTCCGTAGTTTTACTACGAAGGATGAAAGCGAAGGTGGAATTTGGTTAGACATTATATACTTCAAACTTAAACCAATTGCTTCAAATTGGCAAAAAAATCTTATTAATCTTCAGCTAAAACAATTAATCGGTCTTCCGCAGTAAAACGCAGCGTTTTCGACTTCACCGGATTACAATTTACACCATAAGCTTTCGAATTATCGTGAGATAATGACGCTATTCTATATCCAATAGCCGTTTCTCCTTTTTGTTTTGCACTTTCAATGATTGTGTAGAAATTCACTTCTTCACCTGATTTAATATAATCACTCATCGGCTTTAAATAAATTTCACTTCCATCTGCATCAAACAAATCTTCAAACACCCGCATTAAATATTTGTTTTCAGAAACCTGCGACATTAATAAACTGATTAATTTATCACTCACAATGAAGTCGTCAGCTTTTGTCACTTCCGCTAAATCTCTGTTTCTTAAATCAAGCATTTCACTCACCACTTTAATATCTTTTCCGGTTTCTTCCATTATTCTACGTAAATGCAATAAACTAATCAAAGTTTGAGCATCTGCATCTTGTAATTCTAACTCTTCTTTGTAGCATAACAATTGAACGCTATCGTAAGAGGTTACGTTCAAATCATCAATCACATTTCTTGCTGTAGTATCAGCACATTCAAATTCCAACTTAATATTTTTAAGATTTGCAGCCGCTTCTTTTACTTCATCTGAATGATCGTAGGAAGAAACAACTTTCATGTAAGAGCCTGAACCAACATAATTATCCATCTCTCTGATAATAGTTACAGCTCTTCTATTCCACCCAAGCAATAATATTTTTTCGGAAATAATTTTAGATGAGTCATTGTTAACAATGGCATTTTTATTTAATGCAACCGGTGTGCTTTTTGAAACAATTAGTGTATCATCGTCTTCAGTTATAGCAATTACTTTATCTCCTTTTACAATTTTGTAATTCATATCCGGATTTATTTTAACACTTCCATCCGCATATTGTAAACCAATAACAGTTGAATCTTCATATGCAACAACAGCATCAGAAAAAGTTTTTCCAACCAATGCACTTTCATCATTAAAATAAATTTCAGCTCCGTCAAAATCCATCAACTCTGTATAAACAATACTCAAACCACTTTGACGGGATGTTTGAACCATAATTCTAGCTATTACATCATCCGTTAAAACCAATTCTACTTCATCTTTCCCAACCATTTTTGCTACTTCGAGATTTTTTTCGTCTTTTATCTCAGCAACAATATGATACGGTGCTTCTCTCCTATCCGGATTATTTGTAATCGCTAAAATTGTTTTAATAGTTTGAGGATCTGCATTTCCTTCTTCAGGAGCCAAAATAATAATGGAACGGGATGCTTGCGGATTAGAAATTCCTAAATCTGCTAAATCATTCGGGCTACCATTTCTGCAAATCACTTTTGTGTTTTTTAAATCTCCTAGTTTATCACGAATCTCATCTTCCATCTCCACTTTATCTTTATCGGCAAGAATAACTATGCGTGGATTTTTTTGATTTTCATTAGAGATTACCAATTCAGAAATAATCGTGAACACTTTTGATGACCAACCTAAAATTAACGTATGATTATTTTCAATGACAAAACTTTTACCTTTTCTAAGTTGTTCTAGCTTATCATTAATTCCGTTAGATAAAACCCCAATTAAAGCAGAAAAAATAAAAATACCCCCAAGCGTTACAATCAAACCCACTGCTCTGTAATCCCAGCCACTATCTCCCCCAACTGTTCCTGCGTCCATTGTTCGCATTAAACTTTGCCAAGCACTTTCTATAAAGTTCATAGGTTCTCCATCAGAAGGAGCAATATGAAACATTGAGAGAACAAAAGCTGCAATTGCAACAACAAATAACGACATAATTGCCAATAACGAAATCATCGCTATCGGACCTTTGCTCATTAAATTATCAAACTTGTATCTGAACTTTTGAGAGAAGCTTATTTTTTTCATAAATATTGATTGGAATAGTATCTTTTAATGAATAGTCATTTCAAATATATACAGAAAATGGCTATACTTACAAAAAATATAAGCATATAATGAAATCCAGTCATATAATAGTAATTGGTGGCGGAGCAGCCGGTTTTTTCACAGCTATAAATTGTCCGAAATCACCCAATATTACTATTACTTTACTAGAAAAAAGCAACAAGCTTCTTTCAAAAGTTCGTGTTTCAGGTGGCGGAAGATGCAATGTAACTCATGCATGCTTTGATAACAATTTATTAGTAAAAAATTACCCTCGAGGAGAAAAGGAATTGCAGGGTCCGTTCAGCAGATTCAGCACATTTGATACTATCAAGTGGTTTGAAGAAAGAGGTGTTATATTAAAAACAGAAGCTGACGGAAGAATGTTTCCTGCTACAGACAACTCAGAAACTATTATCAACTGTCTTGTTCAAGAAGCAGAAAAAAACAATGTAAACATAAAGTTAAATGTTTCCATTGAAGAAATAATAAAGAATGAGGATTGTACATTCACACTAAAAGCTAATGGCGGAGGTGAATTTAAATGCGACAAACTAGTGATTGCTACTGGAGGAAATTCAAAAGAAGAAGCTTACAATTGGTTAAAAAAACTAGGACATAGCATTTCAAAACCGGTTCCTTCTCTTTTCACATTTAATATTCCCAATAATGACATCACTAAATTAATGGGTGTTGCTGTTCCACATGTAAAAGTGAGAGTGGCAACAACAAAATTGGAAACCGAAGGCCCTTTAATGATTACACACTGGGGATTGAGCGGACCAGCAATTTTAAAAGCATCGGCTTGGGGAGCGCGAATATTAAATGATTTGAATTATAATTTTTCTGCTCTTGTTTCTTGGTTACCGATGCATACCGAAGAAAAAATAAAAATAGAATTCAACAATCAAAAAGAAGAAAATCCTTCGAAAACAATTTTGAATAGTTGTCCGTTTGAATTACCAAAACGACTGTGGGAGCATTTGGTTTTAAAAACAGGAATATCCGATACTGTCCGTTGGGCTGATTTATCAAAGAAAAGTGCCAACTTATTAGCACATTTTTTAGTTAGCGATGAATACAAAGTAGAAGGAAAAACCACTTTCAAGGAAGAATTTGTGACTTGCGGAGGCATTAATTTGAAGGAAATTGACTTTGCAAAAATGGAGAGTAAAATTGTTCCCGGACTTCACTTTGCGGGGGAAGTACTAGATGTAGATGGCATTACTGGTGGTTTTAATTTCCAAAACGCCTGGAGTAGCGCCTGGATAGTAGCCAACAATCAAATTTAACATTTTTTATAAAATATATGTCTATACATATAATGTATTTGTATTTATTTTTTACTTATCTTTGTATTGTAATTAAAAACAGATGGAAATCGGAAAAGAAATAAAACAAGCAAAATTTAAAAATGAGTATCAAAAAATGCTCATCAATATTTTATTTACCAGCGGTTGGTTAAGTGCAAAACACACATGTCACATTAAACCATTCGGAATTTCAACTCAACAATTTAATATTCTAAGGATATTAAGAGGACAGCACCCAAAACCAGCAACTGTAAATTTATTAATTGACAGAATGCTTGATAAAAATTCAAACGCATCACGTTTAGTCGAAAAGTTAAGAGTAAAAAAGCTAGTTGATCGTGCTGTTTGTCCGGATGACAGAAGAGCCGTAAATGTAATTATCACACAAAAAGGGCTGGATTTATTAGATGAGTTGGACAAGTTGGATAGTGAAATGATGAAAGAATTAAAAAATTTAACAGAAAAAGAAGCTGCTACAATTAATCAACTTCTTGATAAACTAAGAGGTTAAAAAATTTGAGATAATATATGTATATACATACAAATTAAATGGAAACAATTAATAAAAAGATTACACCAGCATTATTTGTGAGTCACGGTTCACCAATGAATGCAATTGCAAAAAATAAGTACACCAATGATTTAAATAAAATTGGAGAGCAATTATTTAACGTAAGTGCTGTTGTAGTTATTTCAGCACATTGGGAAACAAATGGAATAAGTATTACCAGCTCAGAAACATTATCTACATATCACGATTTTAGAGGGTTTCCTCAAGAATTGTTTAACGTTGAATATCCTGCAAAAGGAGCATTGCACCTAATTCCTGAAATAGAAAAACTAGTTGGTGAACCCATTAAACATGATTCAAAAAGAGGTTTAGACCACGGAGCATGGAGTATGCTAGTTCATTTATTTCCAAAAGGGAATATTCCTGTACTACAATTAAGTTTAGATAGAACAAAAACATTTGATCAGCATTATGAACTTGCAAAAAAACTTTTTCCTTTGAGAGAACAGAATGTTTTAATTTTATTAAGTGGTAATTTAACTCACAACATTTCTAGTGCTGATTTCAGTAATGTTGATGCTAAACCAACAGAATGGGCAGAACAATTTGATGAAACTATAAAAAAAGTATTTCTGCAAAATGATTACAACACACTAATCAATATAAAAAATGTAAGTAATGTTTATAAAATGAACCATCCAACAGATGACCATTTTATTCCCCTACTCTATTTAATGGGACTTGAAAGAGAAAATGACAAAGTTGAGTTCCCACACATGAGTTGGCAACATGCAACAATAAGTATGAGACATATTTTATTAAACTAACATCTCGACTTCGCTCGATATGACAAATAAAATTTAAAAACTAAAAAATGAAATCTGAGATTCACAAAATCGAAGATTCACGAATACCTTAACTTAAATATTAAAAATATGAGTAAAACAATTTTTCACAAAGCATCAGAGCGCGGACATGCCAACCATGGTTGGTTAAATGCAAAACACTCATTCAGTTTCGCAAGTTACCATGACCCAAATAAAGTTCATTTTGGTTTATTAAGAGTCTTGAACGATGATATTGTAGCACCTGGAATGGGCTTCGGGATGCACCCGCACGACAATATGGAAATTGTTACAATTCCTTTAAGTGGGACATTGGAACATAAAGACAGCATGGGAAATATTGGAGTAATTCGTCCCAACGAAATCCAAGCCATGAGTGCAGGTTCCGGATTAATGCATAGCGAATACAATCATTCAAAAACAGAAGAAATAAATCTTTTGCAAATTTGGGTTTTTCCAAAAGAAAGAAATATTTCTCCTCGTTACGACCAAAGAGTATTTTCTGAAGAAGACAAAAAAGGAAAATTTAAAACCATTGTTGCTCCTGTAAAAGCAGATGATGTAATGTGGATTAATCAAGATGCTTATTTTTCTTTAGGAAAATTTGAAGAAGAAACTATTCTAGATTACAAAATTCAACACAAAGGAAATGGCGCTTATATTTTTGTTATTGAAGGAGAAGCAATTATTGAGGGAAACAAAACGGGCAAAAGAGACGCAATTGGAATTTGGGAAACTGAAAAAATTAAAATTGAAGTGTCAAAAAATACAGAGATTTTAGTTATTGAAGTGCCGATGAATTAATCAAAATCTAATCCCAATTACTAAAATATCATCAATCTGTTCTAAACTTCCTTGCCAGTCTGTGATAGCATTTTCCAATATTATTTTTTGGTCTGACATAGGCTTATTCGCATTTGAAAGAATAATATTCTGTAATTGTTTATACTTAAATTTCTTTCCTTTCGGACCACCAAACTGGTCAGCATAGCCATCTGTAAAAACATAAGCTGTATCGCCTTTTTGAATTTGGATTTCTTGGTTTGTAAAACTTTTTAATTCTTCTCCTAAAAACAATCCAACGGGTTGCTTATCTGCTTTTAATTCAATGATTGCATTATTTCTCAATATCCACAAAGAGTTAAATGCTCCTGAATATTCCAGCACATTTGTTTCAGAATTAAAGGAACACAAAGCAATATCCATCCCATCCTTAACAGCAGAGTCTTCAAAAGTTTGTTTTAATGTTTTTGTAATTCCTTTGTTTAATTCGTTCAAAATCAAATTAGGTTTTGTTAATCCGTGTTCATTTATTGCCTGATTCAACAAATTATAACCAACAATACTCATAAATGCACCCGGAACACCGTGACCAGTACAATCAACAGCTGCAAACATTTTTTTATTACCCCAATGTTCAAACCAATAAAAATCCCCACTCACAATATCCTTTGGTTTATAAAACACAAACGATTCAGGGAATAATTTTTTTATAAATTCATTATTTGGAAGAATAGCTTCCTGCAAACGTTTTGCATACTTGATACTATCAAATACTTCTTTATTTTTCTCTTCAAGTAAATTACTCTTCTCCTCTATTTGACTATAAGCAAATTGCAATTGATTGTTTGCTTTTTGTTTTTGTTTTAAATTCCTATAAATCAAAAAAGCAACAAATAATAAAAGTACAAAACCAAGAATCAAAAAATTACGAATAATCGTTTGTCGTTTTACAGCTTCCTTCTGTTCTAATTCTTGTTTTTCTCTAGCTAAATTCTCTTTTTCAGCTTGCTTTGAAAATTCATATTTTAATTCAGCTTGTATAGACTTTTCGGTATTTTCTTTATTGTAAACACTATCCTTATAAGCATTATAAATTTTATAGAACTTTAATGCATCATTAGCATTTCCTGATTTTTCATAGGAAGAACTCAATGTTTGAGCACTTTGTTTTATCAACTCAAGATTCTGCATTTCGTTTGCTGCAGAATAACTTTCTAAAGCATATTCAATTGCTTTGGGATATTTACCTTGAATATTATTAATAATTGCAAGATTGTTCCGAATATCATTGGCTCCGTATTTATCGCCTAACTTATTACGAAGCACTAGTGCCTTCATAAAATATCCCACTGCGGCATCATAGTTTTGTTGCTCCTGATAAATAATTCCTATGCTATTAATGATTGTAGCTTCAAGAGTAGTGTTATTTAATTCCTTTTGAATTTCCAACGCTTCATTAAAATATTTTAAGGATGAATCATACTTCTTTAAACTGATAAAAACATTTCCCAGATTGATTTTGGCTTGTGCTATTCCAAGCGGTTTACCAATTTCTAATTTAATCTTTAAAGATTTTTGATAGTAATCGATTGCCTTCTCCAATTGAGACTGACGTTCATAATTCAAACCAATATTATTATACGCAATAGAAATTCCATCTTTATCATTCATCCTTTCATAAGAAGCTAATGACGACAAATATTCTTCGATTGCCTTTGAATAATTTCCTTGTCGAGAATAAATTATTCCCAAACCATTACAAGAAGAAGCCAATCCATCATCATCCTTTAAGAATTTTGTAATTTGAGATGAAAGAGAATAGAAAAATATTCCTTTTTCATTATCTCCTCTTAACACATGAGAAGCACCCATCGTTCGTAGCAATAACGCTAGACCTTTTTGATAATTCGTTTTACGATTATTTTGATAAGCATCGAATGCAATATTGAAAGCCGTATCAGGATTTTCGTACATGTATTCCCAAACAAAATCATCTATTGCTTTAAACCGAATCGAATCGTTTTTTGGAGAATTATAAACAGAAAGAAGAGAATCTTTGACAGAACTCGAATGAGCTTGCTGAACAACAAAAATCAGAATAAATAAAAAACTTCTACTGATATAATTCATTCGTACAAGATAAATATTTTCAGCATTAAATTTTAAAACCTAAGACCAATATATCATCTACCTGCCCCAAATCACCTTTCCAATCGTTAAATATTTTATTGAGTTTTATTTCCTGATCAGGCATCGACATCTGATGAATATCAATCAATGTTTTCTTTAATAGTTTCGACATATATTTTTTCTTATTCGGACCGCCAAACTGATCAGCAAAACCATCTGAAAACAAATAAATCAAATCGTCATCATACATTTGAATAGTATGTCCAACGTATTCCTGATAATCTTCAACATATCCAGCAATAGAAGCCTTTGTAGGTTTGTTTTCAATAATTTCTTTATTCCTAAGAATCCAAAGTGGACGATTCGCTCCTGCATAATTCAACACTTTTGTTTTAGTGTTCAATGAACAAATGGCTATATCCATTCCATCTTTTGATGAATAAGAATCTTTCTTTTGCTTCAATGATCTTTTGATACTAATGTTTAATAAGGATAAAATTTGCGGAAGGTGTTCCACTTTTTTATCAATGAAGCTGTTTAACTTATCAATTCCAATCATACTCATAAAAGCACCTGGCACTCCGTGTCCGGTACAATCAGCTGCTGCAAAATAAACAGTATCGTTTAATTCGTTGAACCAATAAAAATCTCCACTCACAACATCTTTGGGTAAATATAATCCGAAACCACCTTTTGGAAAATGCTTAGCTAAGATGTTAACTTCCGGCAACATCGATTCCTGGATTTTTTTTGCATAATTTATACTGTCTTGAATTTCTTTCTTCTTTTCAGCTAATTCAATGTTTGTTCTTTTAATTTGTTTGTATCCTTTATAAATGAAAAACGACATAGCAATTACAACAATTAAAATTCCGGCTACAGAAAAAATAATGATATTACTTTTTTTCAATTCCTCCGATTGAGATTTTACTTTTAATGCTTGTATCTCTTCTTTTTGTTTCAATAATTCAATTTCTTTTTCTTGTTTTTCGTTTGCTAGCCGCTTTTCCATCTCAGCTACTTCCCGCATTCCTTGTTCATCTTTCACCGAATCCTTTAAAGCAATGTGCTTATTTTTATAGTAATAAGCCATTTCATAATTTTTTAAATTGGCGTACACTTTTGAAAGTCCGTCATAAGCATCCTGTCTGAAACCATTATTATTAAATCCACTTGCATACTTTAGTCCTCTTTCATAAAAGCCCAAAGCCTTTTGATATTCGCCTTTGTCATTATACAATTCTCCAACGTTAGTCCAAATACCACTTTCGCTAGTAGTATCTTTCATCTCTCTGAATGTGTTGATAGAAATTTCGTAATATTTTAAAGCAGCTTCATCGTCTTTTAAGATATGACTTATGATTCCCAAATTACTCGAAACAGATGCAATTCCTCTTTTAAAATTTGAAGCTTCAAATTCTTTTAGGGCTTTTAAGTAATATGCTTTTGCGTCATTGTATCTTTCCATTCCTTTGTATGCAATTCCAATATTATTATAAGCAACTGCAATTCGCTGCTTATCATTCATCTTCTCGGCTACCTCAGCAACTTTCTTAAAATATTTGAGCGACAATTCTTCTTTCTCTTGATTTGAATAAATAATGCCTACTAAATTGTATATGCGAGAAACACTAGCATGCATCTCTGCTGCTTCTCCGGCTTCAATAGCCTTCAAAAAATGTTTAATTGCTTCCGAATAATTAAGTTGGCTATAATAATATTCGCCTATTTGGCGGTTTGCAATACAAATACCTTTGTTGTATTTAATACGACTTGCTAATTCAAGTGCTTCTCTGGAATAAGCTAAACCCTTCACTTTGCTTACCTCTTCATAAGCTGCCCCCAACTCAGTAAGGTAATTGACTTTGGTAGTGTCTATACTTGCAAACAAATACAATTGGTAAATACTATCCAATTTCGCCTGTTGAGCAGTTGAATTGTTTGATAATAATAATAATAGAAAAATCGATAAAAGGAATACTGATAAGCGTTTCATAAGCTTAATAAATATACTGCAAGATATTAAAAAATATTGGTCTGTAAAATAGACAGAATAAAGCATTTCTAGTAGCCAAAAAGTCATCTAAAATCAAAGTAATCAGCCAATTCGTCCTGATATTCATCATTTTTTTAAATGGACTATTTTTTGACATTTGTTTAAAGCAAAATTTTTAACAATGAACTTAAATAATTACACTATCAAATCGCAAGAGGCAGTGCAGCAGGCAGTGCAAATTGCAACTGTAAACGGACAACAGGCAATTGAAAACGGACATATCCTAAAAGGTATTCTGGAAGTAGATGAAAATGTTACACCATTTATTTTAAAAAAGTTAAATGTAAATACATCTATCTTTTCAAAAACATTGGATAAAATTATTGAGAGTTATCCTAAAGTATCGGGAGGACAACCTTTTTTATCTAATAATGCCAATCAGGCAATTGCTAAAGCAAGTACTTACTTAAAAGAATTTGGTGACGAATATGTTTCAATTGAACATTTATTATTGGCTTTACTTTCTACAAAGGATACCATTTCACAATTGTTAAAAGACAATGGTGTAAATGAAAAAGACTTGAAAGCAGCCATTAATGAATTACGAAAAGGAGCTAAAGTAACCAGTCAGACAGCTGAAGACACTTACAATGCATTAAATAAGTTCGCCATCAACTTAAACGAACAAGCAAAAAAAGGAAAATTAGATCCTGTAATTGGTCGTGACGAAGAAATCCGCAGAGTATTGCAAATACTTTCTCGTAGAACAAAGAACAATCCAATATTAGTTGGTGAACCAGGCGTGGGTAAAACTGCTATTGCAGAAGGATTAGCACATCGTATCATCAATGGTGATGTCCCCGAAAATTTAAAATCAAAACAAATTTTTTCATTGGATATGGGAGCCTTGATTGCAGGAGCAAAATTCAAGGGTGAATTTGAAGAACGATTAAAATCAGTTGTGAAAGAAGTAATCTCTGCAGAAGGAGAAATTATTTTATTTATTGATGAA
>SXGT01584987.1_pt1 | contig 17648 bp, 15 predicted proteins | sample 3176221 | NCBI WGS metagenome assembly SXGT01 (sample SAMN11356862, study PRJNA531348) | freshwater metagenome | isolation source: freshwater sample F1-120 | place: China: Fuxian Lake, Yuxi | collected 2017-12-25
ACGCCCGGCTCAGGCGCGACGACTGCGCCCCTGTCGCCCAACGCCCCTCACACCCGAGCCGCGCGCCGCCCCTCGCCGGCTTTGCGCATCGCATACAGGCCGGCAAAGCGCGCCGCGATAGGGGCGGGCCAGAGCCCTGCCTTCGGCATCGCTGGCGCACGGCGTGGAGCGGGCAAGGCGCTCGCCCCGCGCTTCAAGAGACCCCGTGCGATCGCAACCAGCAGACACGCATCGGTGCACTCTGCACTGGCCGTCTCGCTGTGCGCCAGCTCGCCCCACGCACTCGCCTGACGCACCGCCTCCCCATGGCGTGCCCACACCCTGCGCCTCTCCATGGCTCACCTCCTTCAACGCCTAGGATCGCATGGTTTCTGTACGATCTGGGTCTGAGAGGCGATAGCATCTCTCTGTCAACCTTTCCGCAACGGAGGCATAGATACAAGAGCCCTTGACCATCAAGACAGTTGCTCCGCTCCTTCGTTGCTCCGGCTTTCGGCAGCAGCTGAAGGCTGGCGTTAGGCATAGCAGCGGGGAGACAGCAATTCCCGCTCATGCCGTGTGCGTCATCTGTAATGACGGTAGCGAGCCGGGCTTGTAGCGTTGCGACCATTTTTGCAACGACTGCCGCAGTCGGACATGAGAGGAGGACGTGTGGCAAGCAGACAGCGCTCGGCATGGAGGCGCAACGTTCCCCCGATGATAGGGTATCACTTGATTCGCAGGCACGCAGGCACCCAGGGACTCGATGGCGAGCTGGGATGACGAGGAATCCACTGCAAAAATGGGGGCTGACTTCTTCACGCCATACAACAGGGCTTCGAACAGTTGCCGCATGGACGCCAGGGCATAAGCATAGCCCAAGGCTCGCCTCCGCTCCCACAGCAGGCGTGTGCTGCCGAGCGGGCTCCAGACGGCTCGAAAGAACGCCCAACAGCGCTGTGGGATCTGGTCCACCAAAAACGCCAGCATCCTGAGGAGGGCAAACACCACGGAGAGATTTTGCGTGCCATGCCCGTCATTGTGCTCGAAGTTATCGCCTTGGTTCTTCAGGGGATTGAACGGCTCATTGTCAATCTTCCAGCGCGCTCTGCCACCCCGCATGAGGTCAAAGACGTTGCGCTTGCTCACTCGAAGGTCGGGAATCCAACGGCAGTGTTGGACCTTGTCAGCCCTCATCTCCCAGTCCTCGAGGACATTGACCCGCACGTCCCTGTTCGAGGCGTTGAGCGGCACGTCATGGACCCAGCGAAACCGAGGGACGAGCCCTGCGGCGCGCTCATGCCGTGCATACGAGGTCGCGCGCCCAGCGTGTTCCGCTTCCTGGGCCTGTTTGAACAAAACGGCATGATCGCCTTCTTTGACGCCAAGCCTATAGTGCAGTTGGTGGTCATGGAGGGTCTGCATGTGCGGGGCGTTGGAACGCAGGCTGTCTTCGGTCACCATACATTGCACGTGGGGGTGGTCGTGGCGTCATTGCGCCATGCCTCGTTGCGCCGCATTGCGCTCCTAGTCATTTTTGCCGCTGCCATCGTGTCGCATGATGGGTGCCGGCATCAACGGAATCACTTCCCGACAATCGGAAGGGATCATGGCTGCGCCCAACATCTGATGCTACGAGGTGAGGCTCCCGTTCCGATGGACCTTGTGGAGACACGGTGCACACTGAATCGTCTTGGAGGAAAAGTACCCCGTACCATCCAGGGCCAGCAAAGAGTGCCCAGCCAGAACCACCATCGGTTCCAGGGTCTTGCCGCGCTGCAACTGCCGCAAGACCCTTGTAAACACTGGGCGTAATGACGCAGGGCACACCGGAGCGAGGATTTCCCGCATCCGCGTGTCGCATGGCACGCGTTCTCTGCCGTAGATCGTTCCTCAATGCCGCTCGGCCCGCTCTTTGTCAAAGACAAGCAGCGAAGGGGACGTGAGCGCCCACATGGCGCACGCCGCCAATGAACGCATCCGACAGAGCAATATCCACATCGTCACTGCGATGATCCGGGCGCTGGTCAACGGCACTGCGCACCAACCGCAAAAGGGCATCGGCGGAGCGATGCTTCCGTCCTTTCGGCGCAACGCGAGCCATGGTCTCCCCCTTCATGACCACCGCAAAGCGTCTCAGCGAGGGGGGATTTTAGCTGTGATGTTGACGAAAAGACAATCGGGAGCGCACCGTGGTCACTGGGGGGTATCGCTCTCCGGGAATTGCTGAGGAAGCATCTAATACGAGAGAGCAAGGCTAAAAGACAAAGCATCTCCATACAGATGCTTTGGTGGTCTCTACATCTAGATGTAGAGACCGAGGTTTGAGACCTACTGAGCGTTCGGCGCCCACAGGGCTTGAGGAAACCGGAAGTCACAAATGCCAACGGTGTTCGCTCGGTTCGGGCTGATGATAGCGCGTATATTCCGTCACGCTCTCCGCGTACTTTTAGCGCTTGTGTTCAGCGTCGAGGGTGTCTATGCCCAGACACCCTCGGCAGGGGATTGGCGCGGCCACATTGAGCAAATTGCGCATGCGGCTCAAGGGCGTGTCGGGGTTGCCGTGACCGTGCTAGAGACCGGGGCATCGATCGCGGTACGTGGAGACCAGCGGTTCCCGATGCAGAGTGTCTCTAAGCTGCCTATCGGCATGGCCGTGCTGCAGCAGGTCGATCAAGGCGTGCTGCAGCTGGCACAGCAGGTCTGGGTGGAGCGCAACGATTTCATGGCGAGGGGTCAGCACAGTCCCCTGCGCGACCGTTATCCGCACGACGTAGCCTTACGCGTGCGTGACTTGCTGCGCTTCATGGTGTCCGACCGTGATGGGACAGCGTGCGATGTCCTCGTGCGCCTCCTCGGCGGACCGCCACGCGTCACGGAGTACGTGCGCGCGCTCGGCGTTCCTGACCTCGGCGTGGCGACGACAGAGACAGACATGGGGCGTGACGCCACAGCGCAGGATCGCCATTGGGCGACCCCGGACGCCCTCGTCGCCTTGTGACGCGCGCTCTCCGAGGGCCATGGCCTTTCAGCCCCGAGCCGCGCGTTGTTGCTCCAGCTGATACCGGAGCCCCCCACGGGTCCGCACCGCCTCAAAGGTCTCTTACCGCGCGGAACGGTGGTAGCGTATAAGACTGGTAGCTCTCGCACGGTGGATAGGCTGACGCGGGCGACGCATGATGTGGGACTCGTCCCGTTGCCCAATGGACGGCATCTGGCCGTCGCGGTCTTGGTTGCCGACGCAACGGCTGACGAGGCGGTACGCGAAGGGGTCATTGCACGGATCACTCGGGCCGCATGGGATGCCGATGGAGCACCCGGGGGCGGGGTGGGTTTCCCCTAGATGAGCAAGGGGAACACAACCCTTGGGCAGTATCCCTGCCAGAGTCCGAGCCGCATAAGGCACTGGAGCCGACCGCCCCCAGCGGACGGTGTATGGCCTGCGGACGTCGGTGGGTGGGGGCGGCGGCTCACCGCGGGCGTTCGGTGTGCGCGATGGGGCGCGAGCAGACCCAGGTGCCGCGCTCCCGCCAGGGCGCCGACGCGCGATCTACCACCACCCGCGTCGCCTCCGGCCCCGTCGGTGCGGAGGCGCGGCGCCCCGGCTCCCTCGTCGCACACGCGACGCCAGGGCGGGACAGGGGCGGTGGGACACAGGCCGGGGCCCCACCATGGGCGGGGCGCGGCCACCGCACCTCGCCCTGGCGCCGACCGCGCCAAGGACAGCGGGATGGCCTGAGGGTGTCGTCCAGGGCACGGCGGCTCAGGGCGGGCGTTCGGCAACCATGAGATGATGCTGTATCGCATCAGGGAGGACAGTCTATGCACGTGCTCGGCAATGGTGTACGACTCTTCTTTGACGTGGAGGGTGCGAGCCTCGTACCCGATGGTCCCACGATGCGGGAGAAACCGACGCTCGTGCTCCTCTATGGTGGTCCTGGCTTTGACCATGCGCTTTACAAACCGCTCTGCGCACAGCTGGCCGATATTGTCCCAGTGGTCTTCCTCGATCATCGGGGCAAAGGGCGAAGGGCGCATGGCCCTCATACGATGTGGACTTTAGTGCAGTGGGGCGACGACGTGCATGCGTGCTGGGATATACTGGGGGTTGTCCATCCCATCGTCTTGGGCACGTCCTTGGGTGGCATGGTCGCGCTGGTCTACGCCACTCAGTATCCAGCCCATCCCGGCAAGTGGATCCTGCTGAGTACCGCAGCGGCAGGGGGCACGCCTCTGGAGCAGCGTGTCGCGCTCTGTGCACGCTTGGGGGTCCGGAGGTGGGGGCGCTCGCGCGCCGCCGTCTCATCGAGGGGGACGAGGACGCCACCACGGTCGAGGCGTGGGGCGGTCTGGCCATCCCTCTTTACACGCGGACGCCACGGGATCCTGCGGTGGGGCAGCGCACGGTCCGCCATTCTGCGGTCACCCAGTGGTTCATGCGGCCAAGGGGAGAAGGCCACACGTTCAATCGCCTCCCGGCCTTGGCGCGCGTGCAGCGTCCGACCCTCGTCCTTGGTGGAGGACGAGGACCCCAGGATTCCGATCGCATGTCAGGAGGAGCTGGTGGCTGCTCTGCAGGCCCATCTGGTGCGCTTCGAGAGGTTGCCAGGGTGTGGGCACCCTGTGACCGTCGATGCGCGGCAGCACGCCATGGAGGTCATCCGGGACTTCATGGTCCCCTGAACTGCCCTAGGCGGATGGAAGACCACGGGGATGGAAATGGCGAAGAGGGACAGCATCGGCGCCACAACCGTGCCGAACAAGGGCGTGCAGCCGCTGGAAACAGCGTCCGCTCATGCTGCACTCCCGCTGTTCCCAGCGGCTGCCTCTCTCCTCGCTGGAGCTGAGACCCCTGCGCGACGCTCCGGGGCTCCGCCCCGCGCGGGGCGGAGCTCAGCTCGCGGGCGTTGGGCTTCCTCGGAAACATTTCCTGGGACAGAAGCAGTTCTCACCAGACAGAGAAGACAGGGAAGGTTCACGATGCCGTTAGGCAGGACGACACATAGGCGCTTTGGTAGTATTTCCCTAAGTCTTTCTACGCTATTACTCGCCGTCTTCCCGCTCATCCGTCCCTTTTTTCCCCTGGATCCTCGCATACCGGCCGAGACCCTTGCCGCCGCGAGCCCTGCCATCACCTCGAGAGCATGGGTGGTCTCACACCTGCTGTGCACGCTGGCGTTTGTCCTTCTCTTGTACGGGACGCTCACCCTCTATCTTGTCCTCGCGTCCTCCGCAGTAGAGCCCCGTGCCTTCCGTGCCCTAGTGCTGAGTCTCGCTGGGATCGCGCTCATTTTGCCCATGCTGGGCGTGGAAACATATATGCTCCCTATTCTCGGGAAGCTGTATCTCGCCGGACAGGCCGGCATTGCTCCAGCGATTGACCTGATCTACCGTGGTCCGGCGGTGGGTGTGTTTCTGCTCGGGCTCCTCCTCCTCGCGATTGGCGTGATCATGTTTGCCGTCGCCATCTGGCACAGTGCAGTCCTGCCGCGCTGGGCCGGCGTGCTATTCGCCATGGGCTTGGCTCTGTGGTTTCCTCCGTTTCCACGGGTCATTCGCATTATTGATGGGTTCGCGATTGGCCTGGGGGGCCTATGGCTTGCCTGGACTCTCAGGCACAAGACCTAGAGCGGTCCAACCAGGGTATGCAGCCGACTGCCTCCAGCGTCCGCTCCTCCGTCGCTCCCGCTTTCGGCAGCGGCTGACGCCCAGCGTTATACCGCCCTTGTTCCAGTTCGCTGATGGTGCCTAACGGACTTCTCTCAGCTTTCGCACGATACACTCGTTGTTCACTCATAGGAGGCACAGTATACGCAAAGAGCGGGAGCAAGGGTAGCGGTGTGGATCAATAACCCACCCTGGCACCCCAGCTGGTAGACATGTGGTCAGCCTCAAGGCCCCGCAATATCCACCACCACCACGCGCAGCCGGTGCCGATCTTTTTCGGCAATGCGTGATTCGAGCGCGTGCTTGAGCTCGGCCGCGCTCGTTGGACGTTTGAGGCCTTCAGGAAGCTTCGGCAGCTTCCGCTTGGGCGCCTCACCTGACCAGAGCACGAGGTAAATGCCGCATCCGCCAGCCTTGGCATCACGTGTGTAGAGGCGATCAAGTTGGCCAGAACATGCGGTCCACAGCTCAGCGTTGTAGTGATGCTTGACCTCGATTGGCAAGAGACGTTCCGTGCCCTGCAGCACCACGAGATCGCATTCTTTGTCGGCAATCATGTGATGTTCCACCGTCACGATGAGGCTGTGCGCCTGTACTCTATGCTGTAAATCCTCTGCCAGGAACCCGGAGCACACTTCTTCCCGTTTTGGCGCGTTCAGATCACGCCCCGTCTCGTTCCAGTAGGCGCGGTATCTCTCCCTTTGCGTCCGGGTCAATTCGTGCGCGAGAGCGCTCAAGTGCTCCACGATGGAGGCCAGGAGGTCGCTTGCCGTAGCAGGAGCACGATTACGCAGCGCTGCGGCGACGTGTGCCGGTGATGCGAAGGTGAAGCGCGATTCGCGCTGCTGTCTGGCGTGTTGTGCCCGATGATGTCTGATCAAGTCGCGGTAACTGGTCAAATGCCCGGCATGCTCCAAGCGCTCAAACTGCGCCTGAACATCTGACGCATCATCAACGGCTAAGAGCTTAATCTGGTTCGCAACAAACTCCGAGGCGTTCCATGGCTCTCGGCTACCAAGCCACCCGCTGCGCGGATGGTCAACTTGGGCAAAGCGCTGTCCTACCAAGAGGATGACTTCCGCACGCTGCACAGCGGTGAGATGGCGCGCTCCTCCGATGACTGCCATGGCTTCCCAGAGAGCGGCTTCCGATTCTGCCATGCGCGTTTTCCATGGCTCCAAATAGGTGTGCGGATCAATGAGGAAAAGCGCTGTGCTCCAGATGGCTCGCACTACCGCTGCCGCGTCGGTGCGCTCAAGTTGGGTCTTGCCGATGGTCAGGGCCGCCCGCGGGTCATGGCGCAGGAGCACTGACACGAGTTTGCTCACCGTGTCGTGATCCTCCATGATCTCGGCCCTGAGCACGTCGGCAGACAACGACGCAAGCAATTGCTGAGAGCCGGGGTCGTGAGCAAGTTCATCAAATCCCGGGAGCTGTCCTTTCCTGGCCACCGTGCTGGAATCCCACATGTCGTTGAGCACAGACCGTACAACGGCCGGATGCTGACGTGCTTCCTCGATCAGCCATCCTGACAGCGTTTTGTCGTAGCCCGGCACTTTGTCACCAGTATTAAAGGCAGTGACGACGGCCGCGAGACAATGCGGCAGCGCTTCCTCGGGCACCGTCATGCCAGCAGTCAGCCGCAAGAAAACCGACAAGCTCAATAATGAGTGGGTGCAAGGAATGCTATTGGCCAGCCAGCTCTCCAGCACCGCTTCCCTGGTGGGTATAGTGGGATTCTCCGCGTACCGGATGAAGCCTTCCATACAAGCGTCGGCAATCTCGTCATTCGTCACGCTGACAAGGCGTGCACGCGCGTCGGGAATATCCTCAATATCAGCGCAAAATCCTTGATAGACCATAGCCGCCCGCGCCAGTATGTCCGCCTCGACTCCGGCGCGGATAGTCGTGAGGCGTGGTGTGAGAGCCGTAACGCTCTGGGCGCGGCGCACGGACTGTGTGTCGCGTGCCTCCTCACGCCGCTTCCACCGATTGATGTGCCAGATGTCTATCCTCGAGACTTGCCAATGCCCGAGCGCCTGCGCGACGTCATGTCGGCGCTCCAGGACAGCAAAACCTGCTTCAGTAATTTCTACAGGGATTCCCTCCTGCGGCAACCAAGCCAGATACATACGAAAGAGATCGGCGGCACGTTCCACATTGTCCTCTTGCTCCGCACGCGCCAAGAAAAATGTCGATGGGGGAACGGGCCACACTGCCGCCGGCAGCAATTGCTCAAGGGCGTCGACGACGAAAAAATGGAACGATTGTGCTTCGTTTGGCACAGGCTTGACCAGCAGGGTGAAGACCTCTTCAAAGAGCGCTGGCTGCTGTGCCAAGCGTGTTTTCAGAGCTGCTAACGTCTTCTCGAAGCCTCTATCTCGGCTCACCCGTATATACTGAAGCCAACGGGCGAGTTGCACAGGTGTGATCAGTGCGTGGCCCTCAAGACGTCTCTTCAACCACTGATTAAAGAGGAACTGCAGCTCGAAACGATCCGTATTCTCACTCTCAGGTAGAAACACCCGAGATACACCGTCGAGAAGCACCTCCACATCTGTCTCGGACGGTAGATTAAGCAGTGGATAGAGGTCGCCAAGCGTGCGTCGTTCTGTCTGGGTAGCCGCAGCCTGTTCCAGGATCGAGAGTAACCGTAGGGACAAGTTGCCACATATTGGTGTCAAACAGAGAAGCACCACGCGCACTGCGGGAGCGGCGAGATCATCTGTGGCCTGGGCCAGTGCGTCATCGACGACCTCCAGTGCGGCCCAATCGTTCTGCACCGATCGTGCGAACGCTCTTACCGCAGTCGATCTCAGCCAGGTGTTACTGTGCTTTGTCAAGACCATGTTGCGTATAATCGCGTTCAGATCCCCATTCGCTGGACTGTTTGCAACCGCTTCGAGCGCCGCGATGTGCAGATGCACGCCAGTGGCCGGGTCTTGGAGGAGTGTGGAGATGATGTTGGCGGTATGCGGATTGGCGAGGTCACGGAATGCACCGCGATCCTCCTCGTTGGTGAGAAACCAGGGCTCGCGCAGCTCCCGCAAGCCGTGCCAGATGGCGCCTTGGGCCGCTGGTGGCAGTACGCTCGCGTCGCCATACATCACGACGCCATAGGGGTCACGCTCGACGTAGTCCTTGGCGCAATGTACAAGCCGGCACATCAACCAGGCGAAAAGGCCCCGAAGTGAGGCAACAGGTCTGCCGTCAAACCCGCACATCAAGGCCATCACTCGATCCATAGGCAGGCCACCGGTGATACGCTGCGCCAAGTCCTCTGCGGCCAAAAACTCCGCAATCGTGCGATGCACTGGCTCGAAGCGATCCACCTCCGAGGCCATAAACACCCGTCGCCTCAAGACAGCATCAAGGTCACTGCGGTTGGTATGCGGCACCACTGCAAGCCCAACATAGTCATCGCCGTCCGCTAGCTCTGTACGCGCGATGCCAACAGTGTTGGACAGGAGCAGGGTGGAGGCAGCAGCACCGGCAGCGTGCCGCAAACCGTGCGCATCAGGAGCCGTCGCGCCGCGTATCTCATGGCGCGTGTTCATCTCCTTCAGTAGCTCAGCGACGCCTATATCGTAGGCCTCGAATTTGTTCCGAGGTTTCCTGTCGGTGCTCCAAGCCTGTGCTATGAGTCTAAGGGTCTGGGGGTTCCCCAGTAACTTTTCAAGCCCTGCTGCTTCCACTTCCTCTAGGAAGCTCGCCGGGTCCGGAACCATTACCTGGATCGCCTGCAGTATTTCATCGCGTGAGAGCGGACGGAGTTCGAGCACTACGACACGTCCGGATGTGCTCGCAACCCTAAGCACTTCTTGATCCACCTCTCCAAACCAATCCGCCGCTCGGCACGACAGCCGAAAGCGCGGCTTGCCTAGAGAGCACAAGACTCTGGCAACCTCAGCGCTGGCATCTTGTCCACTGGACATCGTACGGTACTCATCCAGGCCATCAAGAAAAAGAGTCGCGCCCGCTTCAGCATGCCGGGCAACTAGAAACTGCCGGACAGTGGTGTAATGTCCTTGGGCAGCAGCCTTAAAAAAGGTGGTTTTCCCCATCCCCGGCTCGCCAAGGAGAATGATCGCCTCCTCGGTCTCAAATGCGGCAAAGGTTCCATCGCTTTCTCCGGGTTTGCCAGTCCCGTCGTCTCTGACATGCAAGCGGCGTGACAAGGTGTCGAGCATCGGACGTGTATCTCCGTGTGGTCATGGGAAGCAGTAGGCTGCCGTCGAGGCCAGCAGACAGGTCGCTGAGGGGCAGATAATTCTATAGGGTGCAGGGAGTGTGCGCAAACCTTCACTGTCTGCGCGGCAGGTTGCGTGGGCACATACCAGCGCCGCGCTATGCGCTGATCGAGCGCAAAGGTTTCGCGCGCTTCTCGACCGTATCCTCGCGGTTCGTCGCAACGGTGAGGTCCACCACGAGGTTGCGGAACGTGCTCTGCGGCAGCGGCTAGTGCAGGAACGCGCGTGAGCGTCACAGGGGCGACCGGCCGGTCGCCCCTGTGACTGACAACCTGTCTCGTCACGGACGTTTTGTCAGCGCGTGCCGACTTTTCCACGCTGCCACGCGGCCCTGCAGACCGTGTGGGACAACGATGGAGGGCATGGCGCAGCCTGTGGCATGCGCTTTGCTTAGGTGTGGCATGTGCAAGCGTGCGCAACATGAGCAGCATAGACGATAAGCAGTACAAGGAGGCACACATGGAGCTGCACATTGAAGGACAGCACACCGCGGTCGCCGCAGACGTCCAGTCCTGGATTACGGAACGTCTGGAAGCCTTGAATCGGCCCGAGGAGGATATCCTCCATGCCCGCGTCACGCTGGTGAAGCACGAGCGGCACCGCAAGGGCAGTGATGAGGCACGCCTCCTGGTCAGTCTCGCGGGGAAGACCTTGAGCGCCACACAGGTGGGTGACACGCTGGAGGATGCGCTCTATCAGGCTTTTGATGTGCTCACACGCGAACTGCGAGAGTTTCGTACCGCACGACGTGGCATTGTCAAAGGCGCCGGACTGCGGCCACGCGGTCGCATTGTGCGCCTCTTTCCGGAGCGTGATTACGGGTTTATCGAGACCGAATCACACCGCGAGGTGTATTTTCACGCTCATGCGGTCCACGGCCTGCCGTTTGCCCAACTCGTGGTGGGCATGGGGGTGGATCTGGAGATCGAAGCCGGGCATGACGGGCCGCAGGCCGCGCGGGTGCTGCCGCATGTGGTGTAGGGCAGTCTCGCACCGGGGCAGGCTTTCGGGGCGTATAGACGACACAGTGTAGAACCTTTGACAAGGAGCAAGCTATGGAGTTAACCCAGGAACTACGGACGCTGGCCAAATTTACCAGTGTGGCAGCCCCCGTGATTAGTGTCTACTTAGACACGCAATGGCGCGATCAACATCAGCGCGAACGGGTGAGCACGTTTCTCCGACGCCATATCACACAAGCCCGCTCCCTGCGGCTCGACACCGACGCCGCCCGGCAGAGCCTGGAGCACGATCTCGAGCGTGTGGCCCAGTGGGGACAACGGCTGGTGGCTGGGAACGTGGACGTCCACATGCCGGGCATGGCGCTGTTCACTTGTCACGCCGCGGACCTGTGGGTGGAGTTGCCGGCCTCGCGGCCTTTTGAGGACGCCTTTATCCTGGCTGAACGCCCGGCTGTGCGGCAACTGGCCCGTCTGGATGAAGATTACGTCAGTGCCCTCCTCGTTCTTATAGATTCTAGGGCGGCGCGGGTCTACGAAGTCGTTCTAGGAGATATTGTCGGGGAAGTCGACTTCAGCCATGCCTTTCCCGGTCGGCATAAACAGGGTGGCTGGGCGCAAATGCGTTATCAGCGGCACGTGCTGGAGTATATGGAGCGGCATCACCGCGAAGTGGCCGCCGATGTGACGTCCTATCTCGAGGCGCATCCGCACGCCCTCCTGATCCTGAGTGGGCAGACCGACATTGTGACCAATTTCCGCGCTACTCTGTCCGGGCCCATGCAGCAGCGTATCATCGAGGCACTGCGGCTGGATATGCATGCCAACCGGCGGCATCTCCTGGAGGCGGCGCAAGAGGTCTTGCAGCAGCACGAGCGGCGCGAAGAAGCCGCCGCGGTCCAACGGGTGATCGAGCGGGCTGGCCAGAATGGCTTGGCGGTCCTAGGCCTGCAGGCCACGCTTGCGGCGGTCAATACGTCACGGGTCCATCAGTTAGTGATGCAGGACACGGCGCTGCCCGGCTGGCGCTGTCTGATGTGTGACCATCTGCTGGCGCATGCGGTACTGCAGTGTCCGCTGTGCGGCGGTGAACTCTCGACGACCGATCTGTGTGAGGCCATGGTGAGCGCCGTCTTACGGACCGACGGCGCGGTGGAATTGATCGAACCCGATGCTCATCTGGCGCGCTACGAGGGCATCGGGGCGCTGGTGCGCTATGCATGAGGCTGCCCCCCATACCCGGGACGAGCCAGCGCCTCCGTGCGCACTGGAAGACCCAGGAAGGCCAGAGACCATGCGGTTCAGTGTGCTGGCACTTGGCTCTGACGGCACAAGTGTGCACGCGGGCGTGCTCACCCCCGAGGTCCAACAGGTTTCCAGCCTCAGGGCGTGTGCTGGGGCTGGCACGGCCCGTCTCTGAGCCCCTGGCGCAGGAACTGCGACACCGGGGCATCGTAACGCGAGCCGGGACGTGGGTCATTGAGACCAGCGCAGACTACGTGGGCGCGGTGCTGGAGGCCATCTGCACGTTGGAGTTACCGCTGGCCCTGTGCCGTGCCCTCTATGAGGAAGGTCCATGGTGTGGTCACAGTGCCTGGTCAAGCGTGGTGCTCTGCGCTGGGCAGAGCCGAGGTTGCCGGCGCGCCAGACTGGGCTGCCACGCTATAATGGTGGCTGATACTCTCGTACAGCTCTTCTTCTTGAGCGAAGTGGAGTCGGAGCACGGCGTGCAAGCTGTAGAGGAGCCGCCGGATATCCGGTAGGTCATGCGGGTCAGGGCCGTCCGAGGGGGCATCCTGCACCAGCAACGTGAGCAAGCGGGCCAGATGGAAAATCTCCTGGTGGGTGCGACTGAAAGCTCCTAATGGATCCTCGCCGCTGAGGTGTACGGCGATGGTAGGATAGATCTCCTCCTCATCGAGACGCTCATGCTCCAGGAGGTTCGTCGTCACAAACTGCTGCACATGGAGCAACGCCTCCCGCAGCTGGGAGCGTGGGAGCGTGTCGAGCTGATCGGCGAGATTGCGTAAACGCTCCAGTGTTGGAGCGAGACGGCGATGCTCGACATGCAAGCGCTCGGCCAGCGCTGGCGACAAGATCTGGAGCCGCTGCGTGCGTCCCCACTCCCGTCGGCCTGGAACCAGCGCCCGCAGGCTGCAGGCGATGGCGAGCACGTCAATGCCTTCCTGGAGGAAAGCCCCCGCTACGGGTGACAGATACCCCAGCGCGGCACCACCCATGGCCACCAGAGACAAGCCCATGCCCACCAGCACGCTCTGACCGGCAATCGCCCGGCAGCGCTGCGCGATCTGCAGCATGTCCACCAGGCGATCCATACGGTCAGTCGTGAGCACGACATCGGCGGCTTCGGACGATGCGGTGGCCCCGCGCGCGCCCATGGCGACCCCCACATCGGCCGCTGCCAGGGCCGGTGCATCATTGATGCCATCTCCCACCATCATGGTCGTACCTCGGGCACAGGCCTCCCGCACCGCCCTGACTTTCTCCTCGGGAGACTGCTCAGCCAGCACCCGGTCGATCCCCAACGCGGCACCCACCGCTAGGGCGACCACGGGATGGTCACCGGTCAACACGGTCATCTCGCGTATCCCAACACGTCGGAGGGCCCGGAGCGTGCGTGGCGCTTCGACACGGATCGGGTCTTCGAGCAGGAGCGCGCCGGCTAGGGTCTGATCCACTGCCACGAAGATGACGGTGCCACAGGTGCGCAACACCCGGTGGCGAAAGGCCGCGATGGCTTCCGTGGGCGGCACGGGCTGTATCACCCAGTCATACCGGCCTAGGCGGAGCTGCCGTCCGTCCACGGTGCCCTCAAGCCCAGCGCCAGCTTCCTCCCGCACGGCGGTCGGAAACGATAGCGTCAGACCCTGGGCGCGGGCAGCACGCACGAGCGCCGTGGCGAGCACATGCGAGGAGACCTGATCGACTGAGGCTGCCAGTCGCAAGAGTTCTGTGGGGTCGGCCCAGACGCCACAGGTCGCGACGCGGGCCAGATACGGGGTGCCAGAGGTCAAGGTGCCCGTCTTGTCGAGGAGCAGAATCTTCGTCCGGGCGAGTGTTTCCAGGACACCGCCACCCTTAATAATGATACCGCGCCGCGCTGCACGGGAGATCCCGGCCATGATGGCGATGGGCACCGCTAGGAGGAGCGGACACGGCGTTGCCACGACGAGGACGGCCAGGGCGCGTCCGGGCTCGCCGGACACCAGCCAGGCCAGCCCCGCTACCAGCATGGTCAAGGGGACAAACGCCAGGGCATAGCGATCGGCAAGTCGGACCGTCGGCGCTTTCGACTCCTGGGCGGTAGCAACCAAGCGGACAATCCCGGCATACGTGCTGGCGCTGGCCGGAGCGGTGGCCCGCATGCGAAACGCGGCCCCGATATTGATCGTCCCACTGTCGAGTCGATCACTCGCATGGCAGGTCAGCGGCTGCGACTCGCCCGTGAGCACCGAGGCGTCGATGCTGGCTGAGTCGTCCAGCAGGATGCCGTCCACCGGCACCACATCCGCCTCCTTGACGAGGAGGGTATCTCCTGGCTCCACTTGGTCGACAGCAATGGTGCTCAAGACTTCCTCCCGCCAGCGATGCGCCACCCGAGGCGCCCGTGCTAACAAATGCAGCAATTCACGGCGGGCCCGCGCTGTGGCATAGTGTTCGAGCACCTGTCCGGTGGCGAGCATCACCCCGATCACGGCGCCTGCAAGGGCCTCGCCCAGCAGCAGGGCACCCCCCATAGCGAGGACCGCAATGAGGTCCACGCCAGGTTCACGCCGCCGCAGACTCTGGAACATGCGTAAGCCCAGTGGCAGGAAGGCCACCGCCGTGGTCGCGGTCCAGACCAGAGACGCCGCGGCGTTGAGGCTGGCGACCCATAAGACGGCCCCGCTGCTGACACCGAGCAGCGTGAGGACGAAGAAGCCCCAACTGAGATAGGCCACGATGTGCACTCCACAGAGGTTGTCGGCAGAGAGGGTCACCGCAGCTGATTACCAGCAAACAATGTGCCAGCTTACAGCCTCCCGGGCCCAGGGCAGCCTAGATGTCCATTGCATAAGTCCTTCCCCAGTATCTTGCGTGCGGTCTGTAGGGGCGACCGGCCGGTCGCCCCTACGGGGACTGGCGAGGTATTGATGAAACAGACATCTAGCAGGCTCTACACCCTGCCCTGGCAGGCTTCTCCACGGATCCCATCGTTGCAGATGCCCAGGACGTCCCCTGGCCTCCTGAACGGCGGTGGGGTGTGACCACAGTGACATGGTATGCACGACAATGTGATCACGGGACGGACAGGTTGTCTGATGATGTTTGGCGCTCCTGGGGAGGATATCCACGCAGCCTGAGGCCTCTGCTTGTTTTGGCACATCTCTTGCTTTTACGGCATGTCATGCCCAGACATTCGTCAAGAGCATACCTGTCTTGTCTCCCATGCCGTAACGCAGTGATCCCGGCCATGGATGCTGGAGAAAGGAGACGATGATGCTGCCAACGATGCGACGACTATGGCAGGGGATGTGCCTGCTGGGTGTCGTCTGGGCGCTGGGGATAGGCTGCGCCTCTGACGGAGCGCTCCACAGGTTCTCCCCGGCCGAGCAGGAGGAGTTCTTCATCTATCGCAAAGTCATGACCTGGGCCCAGGAGCGGACCTATCGCGCCAAGACGACGGCCAGCGCGCGCACTGCCTATCTCCAGGAGATTGGTCTTGCCCAGCGCTTTCAAGCTCTTGAGTCCCGTGACCAGGACGCCATGCGGCACGGTTTCCCATTGCCAGGGATGAGCGCCGAGGCCCTCCGCTTCCTGTGGGGAGAACCCTATTATACCGCCGGGGAGGCCCACCGTTCCGCACATTGGTATTATCTTGGCTCCTCCCTGGCCCTGGCCGAGCGCGGGAACCAGGACCACTCTTTTGGGAATCGCGTCGATATCTATCTGCTGGATGGACGCGTGGTGGGCTGGGTCGATTATGCGCCTAGCGACGATGGGTCTGATAGGCGACACCTGTGGTGAAGGGGCATACACCGCCCGTTGCACGACAGGCATAGATGATGGGTGCGCGAGCGCTCGCCCTCGTCACACAATTTACAAGGGAGGAATGTAGCCATGGGACCTGAACATATGTGGTGGTGGGGAGGGTGGTTTTTTCCCATTGCCATGCCCTTGTTGATGCTCATTGTGCTGTTCATGGCTCTGCGTCTGGTGTGCGGTCGTGGTGACCTGCGTCCCCCATGGGGCGAGAGACACGCTACCCCAGACACCGCCCTGGACATTCTGAACAAGCGCTATGCCAGAGGGGAACTCACAAAAGAGGAGTTTACCGATATCAAAAGAGACCTCACCGCGTAGCAGCGTGCGTGCTCCGTGTTGTCGCACCTCATCTGAGGAGTATGCCTAAGCATGGACCTCAGATGCTGTATCAAGAAGGATCGCTGTCGTCAAAGGGAAGGAGACCATGATGGATCCGTCCAGCCCAAGCTCAATGTCCTACCCAGCCCAACGGACCCAGATCCTCACCAACATGCACACACTGCAGGCCAGTCAACCGGAGGTCATGCGCGCCTTCACCGCGCTGCATCAGGCGACCACGAGCCCAGGCGTTCTCGATACGAAGACCAAGGAACTCATTGCCCTCGCCATAGGGGTCGCCGCCCGGTGCGACGGGTGTCTGGCCTTTCACACCCACGACGCCCTCAAAGCCGGCGCCACCACCGCCGAAATCATGGAGACCCTTGGGGTAGCCATCCTGATGGGCGGTGGCCCTTCGGTGATGTATGCGACACACGTTGTCGACGCCATGCAGCAATTCCAGAAGGGAGGACACTAGATGTTTGTTTCATACATACCTCACCAGTCACTGGAGGGGCGCCCGGCCGGGCGCCCCTCCAGGGCAGGGGCCATGCACTGGTGAAGCACTTACGCAATGGACATCTAGAAGTCGGACTCCGCAAGAAGGCAGTGCGGAACACCTACACCAAGTATGTGGGGAGAACAAGAATGCCGCAGAGAAGAGACGTACCATGCTGACCCAGGACGTCACTGGTGTGACACGATTGTCGTACGGGGGTCTCCGAGCAGTCGCGGAGGGCCGCGTCTGTCCGCGTGGTGTCGATGTCCACGCCATGACTGGCACAACACTTGCCGTCTCCAGAGAGAGGAATTTCCCATGTCTGACGCCTTTGCACGTCCTTTTCGTCCAGTAGAATTGACTCCTGCCACGCTCACGTCTTTTCCCCTCCAGGCGATGGCACAGCAGTTGATGGCCGAGGACATTTTTCAGACCTCAGGACGCAATGCCTTGACCTTGATCCACCACAAGGCCTTGACCGTCGTGCTCACCGTCATGCGCGCTGGCGCCGTGCTCGAAGAGCATCACGCCCCCGCTCCTGTCACACTGCTGCCGCTGTTTGGCGAGATTGTGCTTGCCTCAGCAGCAGGGACGACCCGTCTCACCCTTGACCATAGTAAGGCGGCAATCTTCGCGGCACAGCTGCCACATCGGGTCGCGGCACAGCAGGACAGTGCCTTTCTTCTCGTCATGGGTGGGCAAACGTAAAGGGCCTAGCGACATGTGTGCGAGATTTTGCGGCGCTGGATGCAAGTCTAGGACTAAGTAGGCTCTAAAAATTTTCTTACTGTACTCACCTTACGCGGAGCCCTGTACGGGGGTGAGGGCCCGTAAAGTGGCGAAAGCGGAGCGGAGGGCATTGAGGTAGAGTTTGGACTTTAGGGCAAAATGATGAAGCTTGGTCCTCATTTTCAGCCGCTCTAGTTTAAT
>SXGT01441822.1_pt1 | contig 17647 bp, 12 predicted proteins | sample 3176221 | NCBI WGS metagenome assembly SXGT01 (sample SAMN11356862, study PRJNA531348) | freshwater metagenome | isolation source: freshwater sample F1-120 | place: China: Fuxian Lake, Yuxi | collected 2017-12-25
CGGCTTTTTCTATGTGCTTGATCGCGAGACAGGCGAGCTGTTGTCGGCGAAGAACTACGTCGACACGACTTGGGCGAGCCACGTCGACCTCACGACGGGACGGCCGGTCGAGACTGATGGCGACTACAAGACCGAGCCCAAACTCGTTTATCCCTCGCCGACGGGTGGACACAATTGGCACCCGATGGCCTACAACCCGAATACGAAACTGGTGTACATCCCGGCAATTCTCGAGCCGTTTTTGTATGTGAACGAAGCGGGATTCACCTATCGCAAGGGTTCCTGGAACACCGGTGCGGATTTCGCCGAGATGATCGTGTTGAGCAAGGGGGCCGCAGTACCGCCGCTGGGCGGGTATCTCAAGGCTTGGGATCCGGTGCGGCAAAGGGAAGTGTGGAGCGTCAAGTATGACGGCCGAGCGAACGGCGGGCTGCTGACGACCGGTGGGAATCTGGTGTTTCAAGGCACGGGCGATGGCCGCTTCATTGCATATCAAGCGGATTCGGGTGCAAAGCTGTGGGAGACGAGGCCCGATATCGGCATCGTTGCGCCACCCATTACGTATGCGATTGATGGCGAGCAGTATGTCGCCGTGCTTGCTGGATGGGGCGGAGTGCCGCCGATTGTCGGAGCGGACGCCACCATTGCCGCCGCGGCGACCCACGCGAATCCGGGGCACATGCTTGTGTTCAGACTTGGCGGGCAGGCGACCATGCCGGCGATTGACGCCAAGCGAATTACTGCGGTTCCAGCACCGCCGGCAGACGACGCCTCGCCCGAAAAAATCGCGCGCGGCGAGAAGTTGTATCACCATAATTGCGCGAACTGCCACGGCCTCTCGGCCGTGTCAAGCGGCGTCATCTCAGATTTACGTTTTCTCTCCAAGATGGCGCATGAGTCCTTCGGAAAGATTGTTCTTGAAGGCCTCATTGGAGAGCAGGGGATGGCCAGCTTCGCCGACGTGCTCGATCAGGAAGGCGTGGACGCCATCCATTCGTACATCATCAGCCGTGCGAAGGAAGATCACGAGGCCCAAATGAAAGCGGGCGCGCCGTAGACTGCACTATTCTGTGGTCGCTGGTCCCACAACGTGGCCATTGACGACCTCCAGCGGATGCAGGCGCTCGACGAAGAAGTGAACATTGCCGCCGTACATTTCGTCGACAGTCCGCGCGCCCCAGAGGACTTCGACGGTGGGGTCCGGGTTTACGGGATTGTCCGCGCTGTTGTCCCACTCGGCGATATATTCGATCTGTGTTCCCTTCGGCACGTGCATTGGCTTCGTGAGGTGATAGGTCCGCTGCCAGTTGAAGTCGTAGCGCGGTACGTCGAGCACAGTCTCGCTATGGCCATCGGGGTAGTGGAAGATGATCTGCGAGGATTTCCCGCGCAGATGCATGTGAACATTGAATGCGGTCACCGTGGCGTCGCTGCCGAACTGGCGCCACTCGCGCTCAATATAACTCGGCGCGCTGGGCGGGACCTTGAGGAACTTCATGTCGGATACGCGTACGCCGCTGTTGTTCACAAGCTTACCGTTCACGAAGCGGACGCCCAGCGAAATCTTGATGGGCCTGGCTTCTGTTGTCGGCGCGATGTGGACTTGGATGACGATGCGATGGCCTTTCAGAATACGGAAACCTTCCCCGACGGGACGCTCCTCGACGTGCTGACCCGGCAGCCAGGTATAGAGGCGAGACTGGACGAAAAGCGGAAGGCCGCCGTTCGACTCGCCGCCGAATTTGTCCAGGTGTTCATCTTCAGAATCCAGCACGCGATCTTCGGGGACGAAGAGTTTGTCGTCCGCGCTGTTTAGGCCGGCGTGGTGCACGACGGTGTAGTCATTCGTCTTGAATTCAAAAGCCTGAATCCAGGTGTTCTGAGGGAATACATAGTCGCTGTAGATCAGCAGTTCCTCGTCCTTATTGTTTGTCTTGGACGTGAACTCTGGAAACTCGAGGACCATGTCCGGCTTTCCCATCCACCATTCCCTGGCCTCCCAGTCGAGCGGCGCGGGTGCGTCGGCAGGGCTGCCTTCTGGCGCATTGGCATCCACCCAGCGCGTGACGATGCTGATTTCCTCATCCGTCAAGCGCAGGTCGCCCTTGAAATGGCCCAGAGGCGCGTTCACGGAGTACGGCGGCATGGTCCGATCGGCGACCGCCTTGCGCATCGCTTTGGCCCACGGGCGGGTTTGCGTGTAGTCGAGGAGCGACATCGGCGCGATCTGGTTCGGCCGGTGGCATTCCTGGCAATGGGTCTGCAGGATGGGTAAAACGTCGCGCGTAAAGGTGGGGTGATCGATCGCGGCCGAGTTCTGAGGGGAATCTGATGCTGCGCACAGAGTGTCGTGCATCGATGCGGCCAGCGAGAGTGCGGCGAGCAGCATCAGCCGTGCTGAGTATGCAGCGCGCGAACTGAGCATTTTAGCCTCTCCGTGACTTCCGAAATTCATCAACAGAATATCACTCTGATTAAACACAGAGCAATGGAATCCGGGCTCGCCCGGTGTGGGAAATATCGTTAGTTATCTTCCGCGGCTGCGACTACCAAACCGTTCTCAACGCGCAGCGGGTGCAGGCGCTGGACGGAGTAATACACGTTGCCGGTGTACATCTCGTCGACGGTTCGTCCGCCGTACACGACTTCCGCGGTTGGATCTGGATTCAGCGGATTCCCGGTGCTGTTGTCCCAGATCCCGACGTACTCAATCTTCGTTCCTGCGGGGATGGGCAGAGGTTTTTTCAAATAGTAAATGCGCTGCCAATTGAAGTCATACTGCGGAATATCTAAGCCGGTTTCCGTTCGCCCGTCGGGATAGTGAAAGAGGATACGCGCGGATTTTCCGCGCAGGTGCATGTGGAGGTTGAATCCGGTGACGGTGACCGGGCGTTTAATGTCGATCGTATGGCGAACGACGTGATTGGCTTCTCCCGGGGGGATCCGCAGGTCCGTGAAGCCCGCGACGAACTCGAGGCTGTTCGCACGCACATCGCCGGTGACAAATTTAATGCCGAGAGAGATTTTGAGTTTTATCGGGTCGATCGACGGAGCTATGTGCGCCTGGAGTACGATCCGTTCGCCTTTGAGTATGCGGAACCCTTCACCATCGGGCCGCCGATGCACTCGCTCTCCGGGGAGCCAGGTGTAGATACCGCGTTGCTGTACCAACTGGAGATTCACGGCCGAGGCGCCGCCGCTGACACCTTTGACGCCGCCGAACTTTTCCACCAGGTCGTCGTCTTCGGAGTCGAGGATGAGATCGTTCGGAACGAAGAATCGATCGTCGACGCTGCAAATTCCGGAATGGTGCAGGACGGTGTAGTCGGTGGAGCGTAGTTCAATGGCCTGAATCCAGGTGTTCTGCGGGAAGACGTGATCGCTGTACAGGATTATTTCTTCGTCTTTGTTATTCGTCTTGACGGTATATTCGGGGAACTCGAGAATGAGATCGGGTGTGCTCATGGCCCATCCGGAATCGTTCCAGGAAAGTGGCGGGGGAGCGTCGGCGGGATTGCCTTCGGGCGCGTTGGCGTCGGCCCAGCGGACGATTACATCGATGGCTTCATCCGTCAGGCGCGTATCGTTCTCAAAGTGGCCGAAGGGTGCGTTGGCCTTGAACGGGGGCATGGCGCGCTCGGAGACCGCCTTCCGGATCGCCTTGGCCCAAGGACGTGTTTGGGCGTAGTCGATCAGTGCCATGGGGGCGATTTGCCCAGGCCGGTGGCAGTCTTGGCAATGGGTCTGGAGGATTGGTAGCACGTCGCGTGTGAAGGTCGGATGGGTAACGATTGTTTCTGCGGCGATGATGCGGTTAGCAATGAGTGTACAAACGAAGACTGCAAGCGCCGCAATTAGGCGCACGCGGAGAAGCATTGTGTTATTTAGCTTGTTCGTCAAGGGCACACCATCACTCCGGAATTTGCCGTACAGTTTAACACGCGGACGAGATTGAAGGCTCCGTGCGGTCCTCGTGCCTTTCGCAAATCAGCGGCAAATCCATTACCATGCGCCTCTTTTCTTGTTGCAAAAATGGTTTGTGTTGAGCGGAAACCGAATGAACTCTGAAACATCTACTCCAATGGTGGAACCCATTGCAGCGGAGGCACCGGAATCGCCGGGGTTTTTCCGCAAATGGGTGCCGCTTCTCGTCATGAGCCTGGCGCTGGTCATCATGTTGCTGGACACGACCATCCTGAATGTGACGATGGGGACGATCATCGTGGACCTGGACACCACGCTGCAGAAGTTCCAGTGGGTGGTGACGGCGTATTCGTTGATGATGGCGTCGTTCACGATCACCGGAGGGCGTCTGGGCGATATCTTTGGGCGCAAGAAGACCTTCGTGATCGGCGCGATCATTTTTGCGTTGGGATCGTTTATTACGTCGATCAGCCAGACCGTGGGCGTGATGATTATCGGGGAGGCGATCATTGCGGGCGCCGGCGCGGCGCTGATGCTGCCAGCCACGGCGACGCTGCTGCGCACGAGTTATCAAGGCCACGATCGACGGCTGGCTTTCGGCGTGTGGGGTGCGATCGCTGCCGCCGCCGCCGCGCTTGGGCCGCTCGTCGGCGGTTGGCTCACGACGAACTACAGTTGGCGCTGGGCATTTCGCATCAACGTGTTCATCGTCCTGCTGCTCGTGCTCGGCTCGCGGCTAATCAGGGAGACGCGCGATTCCAACAAGAACCCGACGCTGGATTGGGTCGGCGTTGGGCTTTCGGCGTTCGGTTTGTTTTGTCTTGTGTTCGGATTTATCGAAGCCTCGACCTACGGCTGGCTGCACGAGAAGCAGCCGTTCAGCGTGTTTGGCCGGGAGTTTCAGTTGGGCGGGTATTCCGCCACGCCGATGTTCATCGCGATCGGCATTTTGGTGCTTGCGCTCTTTGCATTCTGGCAGAACCACATGCGGCTGAGCGGGCGCGCACCGCTCGTATCGCTCAAGCTGTTCCGGAACACGCTGTTTGTCACGGGCACATCGATTTCCGCGATCATCGCGCTGGGCCAGGCGGGCCTGAGTTTCTCCGTGCCGGTGTATCTGCAGGCCGTGCTCAAACTCGATCCCATTCATACGGGTCTCGCGATGATTCCGCTTACCGCTTCGATTCTGGTCGCGGCGCCCTTCTCCGCAATCCTAAGCAAGCATGTCGCGCCGCGACACATCATTCAGGTGGGGATTGTGACGGACGCGGCCGGATTCCTCGTGATGCGGCACAGTTTGCACGTGGGCGCGTCGCCGTGGGACCTTGCACCGGGCATGTGTCTTTTTGGCGTCGGCATGGGTCTCATGATCGCGCAGACAAGCAATCTCGCGCTGTCTTCCGTGGCGGCGGAAGAAACCGGCGAGGCTTCCGGCGTGAACACGTCGATGCGCCTGACAGGTTCGGCGCTCGGTTCGGCCATTTTGGGGGCCGTGATGATTTCCGCGCTTGCCGCGAATCTCGTTCATGGCGTGGGCACGAGCGCGATAATTCCGGAGAATCTCAAGGCGCCGATCTCGAAGGCCGTTGAAACGCGGACCTCGGCGTTTGAATTCGGCGGGGGTGACTCGATTAAGGAGTCCGGGTTGTCCGCGCCGATCAAAGAAGAACTTAGTGCGCTCAGCAACCGCGCGACGGTCGATGCGGGCCGCACGGCGCTCGCGTATGGCGCCGCGCTCGTGCTTTCAGCGCTGCTGGTGTCCACGCGACTCCCGCGCACAAACACCATTGAGAACGAACGGCTGGCGGCTTAGCGGTCGTTATTTCGCGAATACTTTCTTGAGCAAATCGGTGGCGCGGGCTGAGGGGTTTTCGCGGATTCGCTTTTCTTCCTGGCCGAGGACGTAGAACAGGCCGTCCAGCGCTTTTTCCACTGTATATTTTTCGATGTTGGCGTCAGCATAATCTCCCACGAAGGGCAGCGATCCGGATCCTTGCATGACCGCGTTGTATTTCTTCATCACGTCGAACTGTCCCATGGTTTCCTTTACATGAGGAAGGAAGGCCTCGGTCAGCTTGTCGCGCGTGTGCGTCTTGAGATAGTCCGTCGCGGCCGTATCGCTGCCGTTCAGGATTTTCTTGGCGTCGTCGATGTTCATCTCGACGATGGCATTGACGAAGATGTCCTTGGCGACGGGCGCGGCTTTCTCCGCTGCGCGATTCATGCTCAGCGTGAATTCGTCGATCTTGGGCCCATAGCCCGCCGCACGGAGCGGCTTCTCGACGCGCTGGAATGACTTGGGCGGCTGGATTTTTATCTTGCTGTTCTTGAAGTAGCCGTCGTCCTTGCCCACAGACACGACCGTTCGATCGATGCCGACTTTTAGCGCGTCCTTGAGACCATCGGCGATCGTGCTTTCAGTGAGAGGGGTGGATGAACTCTTGAACCCCAACCGCTTGAGAAACCCGTCTTCCTGGCCGGACGCCAGCGTAGCGGTGAGGAGTACTGCAACGAATGTGGCGACCGTACGTGTAGGCAAAACGGGCCCTCTCGAGTCGGTTCAGGCCATCATACTCTCTTCACGGCGCTTGGGCGCGGCGGAAACGCTCGACGTAGCGATCTTTCACTTTGTTGTAGCCGGAGAATCCTGTTTTGATGAGTTGGAAGGTGGATTGGGGCATTTCGGCGGTGTACTTCGAGTTGGAGGGTTCGAACTGACTCACGTGCGCGGCACAAGCCTGGATCTTTGCGTCGAACTGCGCGGTGATGTCGATCTCGTAGTTGGGCTGCTGGCTGTAGTAAAAGTAAGCGACCGGAACCGAATAGGGTTGCAGATTTTCGTCGAGCAGGTGTTGCGGATAGTAGAGGTGCCATTCCGCGGCGATGAAGGCGTCCTGTGTAATGTTCGCGGCCATGCGGTGGTCGGTCTTGTGCCACTGCACCCAGGTCGTGCCGGGATCGGGGCTGAAGACCGCGTCGGGCCGGAACATCTTGATAAGCCGACAGGCTTCGCCGCGCAACACGCGCGGATCGGCGTATTCGAGGTCGCCATCCTCGTAGCCGAGCCAGTGAAGATTTTCCTTCGGAATTCCGAGCAGTTCGCAGGCTTTCTCCTGCTCGGCGCGGCGAATGCGCGCGAGGCGCTCGCTCGTCATCTCCAAATCCTTTGATCCCTTATTGTCGTTGGTGTAGATCACGACGATGACTTTATTTCCTTGCGCGGCGAGCCGCGCCATTGTGCCGCCGCTCGAAAAGGTGTCGTCGTCCGGGTGGGGTGTGAAGACCATGATGGTTTTGTCTTTCCAATTCTCGACGCGCTGATCGTCGGCCACGGTGACGGGATCGACGAGCGGGGCAGCCATCGGCTGGGCTTTCGCCGGTGGTGCAACCAGAACGGCTGCGGTCAAGAGCGATGCAAGCAACAGTGAAGAGAATCGCATGAGTGTGGCCTCCTGGTTCGTGGCGGATGTTGGCTGCGCACGGATTGCGATTCTACGCACGTGGAGCGGGGGATTCACCCCGCGCACTTTGATACGATTCGCCTGGACTGACCGACCACTGGGAGGCGTTATGTTTCGAGGCCGGATTGCGGGATTTTTGATGGTTGTGGGGACCGTGCTGGCGTGTGAATGGGCGTCAGCGGATGCGTGGAAGGCCGGCGCGGGCGCGGTGGTCATCACGCCTGAACGGGATATGTGGATGTCCGGCTATGCGTCGCGTAAGGAGCCGTCGAATGGGAAAGTGCATGACTTGTTCGCCAAGGCGATAGTCCTTGAGGATGCCACTGGCACGAAGTCCGCGATCATCACAACCGATTTGATCGGCATGACGAAAGCAATCAGCGACGCGACCGCGAAGATCGTGAATGAGAAGTTTGGAATCCCGCGCGAACGGCTGATGGTGACCGCGAGCCACACGCATTGCGGCCCGGCGCTGGCTGGAAATCTCGAGGTGATGTTCGATCTGGATGCGGAGCATTCCGCACGTGTCTCGGCGTATACCGGTGCGCTTCCTGGAAAAATGGCCACGGCTGTGGAGAAGGCGATCGCGGAGCTGGCGCCGGTTTCGTTGGAGTGGGCGCAGACTGAGGCGGGTTTCGCGGTGAACCGCCGGCAATACACGCTCAAGGGAGTGTCGCTTGGCGTGAACCCCATCGGACCTGTCGATCGATCGGTGCCGATGATAGTCGCGCGGAGCGCAGGCGGGACGGTCAAGGCCGTTCTATTCGGCTATGCCTGCCACAACACGACGCTGGACTTTCAGCAGTTGAGCGGCGATTACGCGGGGTTCGCACAGGCGCACATCGAGGCGAATTCGTCCGGAACCATCGCGTTGTTTGTGTCGGGCTGCGGCGGGGACGCAAACCCCGACCCACGCCGAACACTTGAGCTGGCGCGGCAACACGGGGATGAGTTGGGTGCGGCCGTCGTGCAGGCGATGCGAACATCCGGCCGGGCTCTCGCCACGCCGATCCGCGCGCAATTTCAGGAAGTGGCGCTGGCGCTTTCAGCGCCGCCGACGCGCGAGCAACTGGAAGCGCAAGCGGCGGATGCCGATATCTATATCCAGCGCCGCGCGAAGCGCCTGCTCGCAGAGTGGGATGCGAAGGGCGCCCTGGCGGAGTCGAAACCCTACCCGGTGCAGGTATGGCAATTTGGTGATGGCTTGAGGGTCGTAGGTCTGGGTGGTGAGGTAGTCGTGGACTACGCCCTGCGGCTCAAGCATGAATTCGGCGCGGATAAGACTTTCGTGATCGGATACGCGAACGACGTGATGGGGTATATCCCGTCGCTGCGCGTGTTGCGCGAAGGCGGCTACGAGCCGGAGACCTCCAATATTTACTACGGGCTGTACGGTCCGTGGGCGCCCACGATTGAAGAGACGATCATTAGCGCGGTGCATGAGCTGGCTGGTCGCTGAGATCTTCAGATTGCGCGGGCGCCGTTCGCGGGGTTCTGGACATGGCAACGATGTGTGCAGCACAGAGCGCGATGAATACGTACAGCATAGGGTATAACACGCGCAGATAGATGCCGTGGAAGATGGGATAGGCGCTGGCGCTGATGTACGTCAGGAGCGCGACGCGCGTGAGCACGGCGGCGAGCACGGCTGCGGCGAGCACCATGCGTGGAGACAGGGTTCGCGCGCGGAGATCGCGGACGAATCCTGCTGTGAACGCAACGACCGCGAGAATGACAGCAGGATAGAAACAAATCCTGTAGATCGCGGCGATCATTTGTAGCACGGCGATGCGGAAAAACCGGGTGGCATCGTCCGGAGCCTGGCCATCTCCTTCGATTCGCATCTGGGTTATTTCCTTATAGCGCGCGAGCGCTTCCGGGCCGCTGCCTTCGCTGGGCAGTGGGTCAACCCGTACCGATCGCATGCTCAGGATTCCGTGGACAATGCGGCGGCTGAATCGCCAGCACCGCTCCACATACTCCGGTCGCCATGCCGGCGCGAGCGAGGAATGCGGCGGACCGCACACGAGCCGGCCCTCGGCGCAGGCGGCGTTGACCTCGCGCGCGAGACGGACGTAATACTCGCGCGCGTGCGGGAGTGTGTCGTGGTAGCCCGCGGCTGCGACGGCATCGCGAAACGCCCAGATGAACCAGGTGCCGGTCATTTCTTCCGGAGGCGCCGGCGATTCGGCGTCGTCGGTATCCAGCGAATTGACCAGCCGGGACCGGCCTTCGAGGTGCGGTTCGAGTTCTGCGAAGGCGGGACTGGCTTTATATATCTGCGCACGCGCTGCTGCGGTCACCGGAATGCGCACGATGGCGTGTTCGGGATCGACGCGGGTCAATGCGCCGTAAGCATGCGTGAACCACGGCGCGCGCAATTCGATCGTGGCCGCGGCGGTATAGTAGTGACGATTAATTTGCGCAAGCGTCAGGTGCGCTGCCGCGAGGATGACTAACGGCGCGGCCAGAGGCGCCAGGGCGGACAAACGGCGCCATCCGTGCGTGGCGCGCACACGATGAAAGGCTGCGAACAAGAGCGGAATTGCAACAGCCGGCAGGAGCCATGGCCCTTCTTCGCGCGTGAACCAAAACAGTGAAAGCATTGCACTGAGAAACGTTGCCCACGTCCATGCTGCGACGTTGCGCAGATGAGGACGGACCGCGAGCGCCGCAGCGCAGACCAGCACGAGGAGGGTCAGCGAGGTATAGATGCCTTCGCGCGTCACGCGGTGTGAGGTCGTTTCGTAGGTGCCCGGATCAAAGAGGAGGACGGCGAACAGCGCTATGCGCACGCCGCGATGCGGCAACAAGCGCCCGATCACGAGGACGAGCGCAACGGCCGCCGCGGCATGTAGCAGGTGCTGCGCCGGGAGCAAGGGAATTCGCGCGAGCGACACCGCCGCGAGCCATATCGGATATACGGGCCCCTTGACGAGTGTGCGCTCGTTGTAGGGTCCGAGCCAGTCACCGTGTTTGAGGTGCTGCCCGAGCTCGACGAAGAGATAATCGTCGAAGCGCGCGGAACCTTGCGCCGCAACTTCCTGCCACGCTACCAGCCACAGCTTCAACAGGATGAGTGCGACCATCGCCACGAGGACGGGAGCTTCGTGCTTCAATGAGTTCCGGACATGGTCTTCCCGGGACGAGTTGGTTTCCTGCGAATTCATTTCGGTTGAGTGGTCTTCGTCCTGCGCACCCACGCTTCATCTCCATACAAGCCGGCGCGCGAATAGTCAAAAGGCTGAAATCCGATTTCAAGTGCCGGAGTGTTGGACGCGAAATGGAAATCGCGGTTTGCAACGTCCGCGAACTTCGGATCGGCGACCACGCTGTGCAGGTCGTGGCCTTCGGTACGCCACTGGTCGAGGGTGCGGCCCGAGAAGGATAGGGGTTTACCGCTGGTGTCCCAATAGAGATTGTGATCGATGATCCAGTTCCCGTTTTTCCACGTGCTGCCGAGCAGGTTGCCATTGTCGAAGAGTACAATGTTTCGCTCGAACATGAAGGAGGTGTGATCTTCCTCGCGCGAGCGGACGATTTGCGGTTCGGCGGAGTACGCCAGAATGTTGTTGACGACCCAGTTGTCGCGGCCGTAGTGCTGATGGAAGCTACCCGTGCGCACGTCGTAAACGAGATTGTTCTCGATCAGGATGTTGCTCGAGCCTTCGTCGGTATACAGGCCCCAGCCGCCGTACAGGCGTGGATGACTCCACACGTCGTGGATCACGTTGCCGCGCAGGGCGGTGCCGGGCGAAATGCCGAGCGTGTAGATCCCGCCCATGTCGTTGAGCTGCCCGCGGCCGATGTGGTGGATGTGGTTGAGTTCGATCCGGTTGTGGTTCGCGCTCGATTCAGCATAGCCCCAGGACCAGCCGACGGAGACGCCCGTGTAACGGAAGTCGCAGATTTCGTTGTGCGTGACCTGGTTGTACGAGCTACGCCCGATCCATACGCCCACTGCGCCGCGGAAAATGCGCCCACCGTCGTGGATATAGCAATTGTCCACGACGTTGTGACTCGCCACGGCGGCGGGTGTCGCCGGATCGCTCGTTTCGCCCATGCGAACCCCGCCGGCGCCGAGATCGAAGACTTCGCACTGCCGGAGCGCGTTGTGCTGCGAGCCCGAGCGGAACCATACGCCGTAGTTGGCAACGTGTTGCACGGTGCAGCGCTCGATGGTGCAGTTCCGCGCCCCCGTCACTTCGACGGCGGCACTGACCGAGTACGCCGCCTGCGGATCGCTGTGGCCCTGCGGCTCGATGGTGTAGTCGGTGTGTTTGAAGGAGAGCCCTTCGAAGCGGAGATGCTCGACGAATTTTTCCGCGGCGGGATCGCCTTGCAGTACGAGGAGTTGTTTCGCGACGGGCGCGATGACTTTGGACGTTTCTGGCTTCTCGCCGGGCATCGACCAGTAGTAGAGCGTGCCGGCCTTGCGATCGAGGTACCACTCTCCCGGCTGATCCAGCGCCGCGCGGATGTTTTCAACAAAGTATCGCTGATCCGGCTGCCATTGGCCGTAGGCCCAGGCGGCGCCTCCGGTGAATTCGACGACGCGATTTGCGGTGTCGAGGGCCTTCACCCGCATGAGCGAGATTTCCCACGAGTGGTAAATAATGAAGAGTGCCTCATCCAGATCCGGCCAGGCCTGGAGGTCGCCTTCCCGGTAGATGAATTTCGTGCCGCTCCGTGCCTTCTCGCCTTTTTCATTCGTTTCTTCGACGGGACCTTGCGTGAAGAAGGTATCGGCATCCACCGGTTCGTCGCCCCACGGATGCACGGGATTGGGTGTGCGGGCGCGCTGACGCCGCTCACCGTTCACCCAGAGCGATTCAAACGACCACGTGCCGTCGCGCACATCGGACAGATCAGCAGCCCAGAGATCGCCTTCGCGCCGCCAGCCCGCGATCGCGCGCCCGCCCGAAATAACCGGTGTTTCGCCGTTCTGTGCTGTGTAGAGGATCGGTGCGCCGGGAGAACCAGAGTCTTCCGAGGTGAACACGATTGCGGATGAAATGGCGTAAACACCTTGGCGAAGTACGACTATCGCGCCTTCGGGCAAAGCCGATCGCGCTTTGAGCGCGCGCAGTTTGTCGCGCGCCGCGGTGATTGTCGCGAGAGGGCCGTCAGAGCCGGCGGCGTTCGCCTCGGCCGCAGCGCCCGACCACGCGTCATTCCCGGAGGGCGACACATAGAGGCGCATGGGGTCCGCGGCAGCAAGCATCGGAGCGGAGCAGAACAGAATCAAGGCTATGCGGGAGAGTTTCATGAGATACGTTCGACTCCAGTTCGTTGAACAGCCGGCGGTAGTCAAGGAAGTTTCTGGAATGTTACTCATCTTACCAAGTCAGCCATTCAATCCCTTGGGCTGATGTCTTAAATTTGCGAGCGCGAATGTTGGAGTCGGGGCCTTCTTCGTAGTAAACAATCAGGATGCCGCCATCCTTCAGCGTCACCATGCTGGGGTATGCGCCGATGAAATCGTCCACAAGAACATTCTCGCTCCACGTGACACCCTCATCACGGGAAAAATGCAGGCTGGTCTGCGGTACGCGGTGCGCGAGGAGCAGGGTATTGTCAGGCGCGCGATGGAGGTAGGGGCAATGGCCGGGAAAACCGATCGGTGTGGAGACGGACCACGTGAGACCCTTGTCCGCCGATACGGAGAAGCGCATGGATTCTTTTTCCGTGCGCTGCGCGGCGTAGATCCGGTTGTCTGTGAGCGGGATGACATCGGTTTCCGCATCGAGGCGCAGGCCTCCATTGTCGATGTTGATGGGATCGGACCACGTCGCGCCCTTGTCGGTCGAACGGATCACCGCGCCGTTGGCGTCGCCGTTACCCTCGCGGTATAGCCCAAGCAAAAGCGTACCGTCCTTGAGTTCGCGAATCGGCGAGCTGCAATAATAATCGCGAGCAAGCTGCTGCGGCTCGGGCCAGGTTTTTCCGGCATCGTTCGAAGCGACGACCCAGCTTCCCAGTCCGGTGTACCCGCCTTCACCGTTCGATTCGAGGGAAAAGTAATTGCACAGCAGGCGGCCATCGCTGAGCTGAACGATAGACGGGTCACGATCATCGTTGGGACCGTCGAAGACCAACCCCGGAGCGGACCAGGTGCGGCCTTCGTCGGATGAGTAGACTGCACTGATACGTCCACCTCGCGGGCGGGCATCGTTCGGAAGTGAAACGTGCGTCCAGCCGTCATAAAACACGCAGATCAGCCGGCCATCGGCGAGCCGGGCGACATCGGGGAAGGCTTCGTAGCCGCCATTGCCGCCGTCTTGGCAGACATACACGAAGGTGTCTTCGGCGACTGCACATGGTGGAATGACAAACATCGCAAATGCGCCAAGCCATGCCAATCGCATGAACTGTATCCTCCGTTCGGCAGCGGTTGAGCAGAGTAGCATACGCAGGTTCTTTTCAGCGCGCCGCATGATTGATACTATTGAGCGCTGCACCAGGGAGATTTCCGGCGATGACGGGCAAGAGTGAAGGATCGGCCGCGCGCATGATCGATGCGGACGCCGTGCTTCGCCGTATCGCCGAAGGCACGGCCTCGGCGACGGGCGAGCAGTTCTTTCGCGTGCTGGTGCGGACGCTCGGCGAAGTGCTTGGCACGTACGGCGCGTGGGTGACGGAATACATTCCCGAAGAGAACGCACTCAGGGGGCTTGCATTCTGGGCGGGCGGCCAGTGGATCGATGGGTACTACGCGCACATTCCCGGTACGCCCTGCGAAGTGGTCGTCAGCGAGAAACGGCTGGTGCACTATGCCAACGGGCTGATGGACTCGTTCCCGAACGACCCGGATTTCGACAAGTTATATGTCGAGAGCTATCTCGGCGTGCCGCTGCTCGACAAGGCGAACAACGTCATCGGCCATCTCGCGGTAATGGACGGCAATCCCATGCCGGAAAATTCGCAGATGGTGAACATATTCCAGATTTTTGCATCGCGTGCGACGGCGGAATTGCAACGGATTTGCGCCGAGCGCGAGGTTCGCGAACGCGAAGAGAAACTGGGTCGGCTCGTGTCCGGCGCGATGGATGCCATTATCGAGCTGGACTCTGATCTCCGCATCTCACAGATCAATCCCGCCGCCGAGAGCGTGTTTGGATGCGCAACGCACGCTTTGTTGGGAACGCCGGCGAATCGTTTGGTCACTGAAGAAAGCGCCAGCCGGTTCCAGGCGCTGATCGATCGGCTTGCAAACGAATCAGCCGGGCGGCGCTCGGAATGGGTACCCGGCGGACTTGAGGCGCGGCGCGTGGACGGCCGCGTGTTTCCCGCCGAGGCCACGGTGTCGATATCGGACCACGAAGGTCGGCGCTACTACACGGTTGTACTCCGCAATGTGAACGATCGGATCGAGGCGGAGCAGCGTATTCAATCGCTCACGCGCGAGCGCGAGTATCTGGAGGAAGAGTTGCGTGACGCCGTCGCTTCCCGCGAAATTCTGGGCGATAGCCCGGGGATTCGGCGCGTGCTAAACGATGTGGCGCTCGTCGCGGCTACAGACTCGACGGTGCTCGTGTTGGGTGAGACCGGCACCGGAAAAGAATTGATCGCGCGGGCCGTGCATCTAGCGAGTCCTCGCCGGGAAAAGCCGTTGATCAAAGTGAATTGCCCGGCGATTCCCGCGGCACTGATGGAGAGCGAGTTTTTCGGCCACGAGCGCGGTGCGTTCACGGGTGCCACCGAACGCCGCGACGGCCGGTTTGCGCTGGCCGATGGCGGGACGATATTCCTCGATGAGATTGGCGACCTGCCGCTGGATTTGCAGAGCAAACTTTTGCGCGTGCTGCAGGAAGGTGAATTCGAGCCGGTGGGGAGTTCCAAAACGCGCAAGGTGAACGTGCGCGTGATTGCGGCGACGAACCGGGATCTTGGCGCGGCGTCTCGCGAGGGACGTTTCCGCGAGGACTTGTATTACCGCCTCAACGTATTTCCGATCGAAGTGCCGCCGCTACGCGAGAGAGGCGACGATGTCGTGTTATTGGCTGATGCGTTCACCCAGCGCTTCTCCGCACGCATGGGCCGGCGGATGAATGCGTTGACTCCGGAATCCAATGTACGCTTGAAGAGTTATTCCTGGCCGGGCAATGTGCGCGAACTCGCCAACGTGATCGAACGCGCCGTGATCACGGGCGCCGACGGCCGATTGAATCTCGATCGTGCGCTCCCGCATGACGAGTCGGGCGGCGGCATCCTGGCGGCCGCGACCGCGCGCGATGTGATGACCATTGCCGATATACAAGAATTCGAGCGAACGAATATTCTGCGCGCGCTTGAACAGACGGGTTGGCGCGTGGCGGGCGACGGCGGCGCGGCGAAACTGCTCGGCGTCAACCCCTCGACCCTCAGCTCGCGCATGAAAGCCCTGGGCATCGCGCGCCCGAAGTCCGAGTAGACGAGCTCCCGAGATCTCGTAAGAATCACGAAGTCTCGCGTCCCATCCCTCGCGAAATTTCAATATCCCTCAAATTTCGGCCCATTTTCGCAAGATCAATGCTGGCACAGGCGTTGCTTTGGGCACTGTTGGAAGTAATGGTCCTATCGGACCAGAGGAGATTTCGATGCCAAAGTTTCTCATCGAGCGCGAGATACCGGGTGCGGGCAAGCTTGGCCGTACCGAACTCAAGGGTATTTCGACCAAATCCCGCGACGTGTTGCGCGAGATGGGTCCGGAGATTCAGTGGGTGCACAGCTACGTAACGGGCGACAAGATTTACTGCGTATACATCGCGCCGGATGAGAACGCAATTCGCGAACACGCGGCGCGCGGCGGGTTTCCCGCGAACAAGATTTCACGCGTGACGACGATCATCGATCCGACTTCGGCTGATGCTCCCTGCTTGCCGATGCCGGACATTCTGCCGGCAGGCGGGACCAATGCTCGATAGCAGTTGCGGTGAAGAGGCTCGGTGAACATTTGAGGAATTACGCACGCGCGCTGCGGGAATTCGTGCGACGGATGGATTGGCTGGTGCTTAGCTGGACGCGGGAGGCGCGTCCGAAGGAGGGTGGACAATGATAGGCAGGGTGGCAGTGTTCGTGTATGGCGTACTGAGCTACGCGATTTTCTTTGTGACATTTCTGGTGATGATTGCATTCGTGGGGAACGCGGTACTCCCGACGACGATTGATGGCGAGCCGCGGCTCCCGATTGTGCCGGCGATCGCAATCGATCTCGGGCTGATTTTGCTGTTCGGCCTGCAGCATAGCGTCATGGCGCGGCCATGGTTCAAGGAGCAGATCATTTGCTGGATTCCGAAGGCGGCGGAGCGTAGCACCTATGTGCTCGCGTCGAGCCTGGCGTTGATCCTGCTCATGGTTGCCTGGCAACCGATAGGAGGCACGATCTGGCTCGTCGAAAACCCTACGGCGCGCCTGCTTCTAACTGTGCTCTTTCTCAGCGGATGGTTGATCGTGCTGGTTACAACCTTCTTGATCAATCACTTCGACCTTTTCGGCTTGCGGCAAGGGTGGTTGCACCTGCGCGGGAAGGAATACAAGGCGATCGGTTTCGTTACTCCGGGCCCCTACAAATACCTGCGCCATCCTTTGTACGTTGGCTGGCTCATAGCATTCTGGGCGACTCCGACGATGACGGCGACACACCTCGTGTTCGCGCTGGGACTGACGGTGTACATCTTGATAGCGATCTACTTTGAAGAGCGCGACTTGATCGCGCACTTCGGAGAACGCTACCGGACGTATCGCAAGCAGGTGCCGATGTTTATGCCGCGTCTCGGCCGAAAGGCGCGTAGCGCAGGCAAACTGGAAGCGTAAGCGCGTACCAGATAAAAGTCGGGCCGGTCATCGAATGGTGACCGGCCCAATTTAGTTTCAAGAACCCTTCGACAGGATGAACACGATTTACAAGATTTCTAAATCGTGTTCATCCTGTAAATCCTGTCTATTTCTTCTTCTTTCCCGACTTCTTCCCGTTCTTGCGCGGCGTCTCCAGCGCGGCCTGCGCAGCGGCGAAGCGCGCAATCGGCACACGGAAGGGGCTGCAGCTCACGTAGTCGAGACCTGCTTGATGGAAGAATCGCACGGAGCTCGGGTCTCCGCCGTGCTCGCCGCACACGCCCACTTTGAGGAGCGGGCGCGTCTTTCGGCCCCGAGCCTTGCCCTCATGGACAAGCTCTCCAACGCCATCGACGTCGATCGTGACAAAGGGATCTTTCTCGAGGATTCCCTGCTCGACGTAAGCCGGTAGGAAGCGGCCGGCGTCGTCGCGGGAGAGGCCGAGC
>SXGT01892538.1_pt1 | contig 17646 bp, 17 predicted proteins | sample 3176221 | NCBI WGS metagenome assembly SXGT01 (sample SAMN11356862, study PRJNA531348) | freshwater metagenome | isolation source: freshwater sample F1-120 | place: China: Fuxian Lake, Yuxi | collected 2017-12-25
GGACAGATTCGGCCTGTGGCTGGGTTTTCACAACTGCTCGCAGGAGGAGTTCCTCGAGATGGTCGATGGCTATGCGGCGCATTACAAGCTGCCGGTGAAGACGGCAGAATTGCATGCGGGCGCCATTGAATGGTCAGTGACCCGGGGCAGCCGCTCGGGCCGGGTGGCGTGGCAGTACATCCAGGACGTGGCGGGGCGGACAGGCACAAGGCTCAGCGCCAAATAACGAAGGCCCGGCATTGCTGCCGGGCCCAGGCTTGCAGAGGATCTTAGGTTCTCTAGTTCGAAGCAGTTGTGGACGCCAGGAACTTCAAGGGGTCCATGGCGGTTGCGCCTTTGCGAACTTCAAAGTGCAATTGGGGACTGGAAACGGAACCGGTCTGGCCGGCTTTTGCTATGACGTCACCGCGCTTGACGGTGTCGCCACGTTTCACGAACAGCTCCTTGGCGTGGGCATAGGCGGTCACCCAACCGCCCTCATGGCGAATGAGAACGAGGTTGCCGTAGCCCTTAAGTTCATTGCCGGCATAGGCCACGACACCGCTTTCGGCGGCCCGTATGCCGGTGCCTTCGGGAACGGCAATGTTGATGCCTTCATTTTTCAGGCCGTTTGGCTTGGCGCCGTATTCTGAAATGATCTTGCCCTTCACGGGCCAGCGCATGCCCGCCATTGCCGGGGGGGATTCGACCTCCGCCGTTTGCTGTGGAGCGGCCTTGACGACGGGCACTTCGTCATCCAGCGCAGGCTTCTTCAAAGCGAGGCTCTGCGGCGCGTCTTCGGTTGCTGCGGGCTCCTCACTGGAAGCAATCTGCTCAGATTCTTCCACCGCCGGCACCTTTGCAACAATGGACTTGCCGGTTCCCGATGGGAGGCGAAGATTCTGGCCGATGCTCAGAGACGTATCATGGGGCAGACCGTTCAGATCTGCGATGGCATAGGGCGACACACCATACTTGCGGCCCAGGGAGAAGAGAGTTTCGCCGCCGGTCACGGTGTGCGTGCCGCCCTTGGCTTTCCTGACTGGCACATCTGAAGCTAGCTGCTCCTGATCCGCATAGGCAGGCTTCGGCAGCCTGGCCTGAGCCACACCCGGAATCCGCAGTACGCGGCCCGTGCTGACCGTGTAAGGAGGTTTAATGCCGTTTGCCGCCGCCAGTTGGGCGACAGTCAGGCCATTGGCCTTGGAAATCGAATACAGCGTCATGCCCTGCCCAACCCGCACGGTGGCGCCTTTCGGAATTGTCGTGGTGTTCGGCTCGGCGTCAACTAGGGCGGGTTCCGAATAGACCGGCTGCTTGTAGGCCGGCTTCTTGTAGGTATAGACGTTGTTTGCATAGTTCGGCGACCCGAGCGGAGCGCTCGCCAAGGGGCGCGAGGTAATTTTGTCTTCATCGTCCGGCGCGGCGTAGGCCGTACGCTTTTTGGGGACCGAGGCGGTGTAGACCGGGTCGGCATCCGACGGATTTTCAGATGATGGATTGTCGGCGAAGCGCTCAACGGAGTTAGAGCATGCGGCCAGCATGACCGCGAGGGCCGCCGATGCCAGAACATTGAGCCTTGAGAGCCCCTTTGGGGCACATGAATCGAAACGCATACGCGAACTCCACCTACGAACTTACCGGGTGATAATGGCCCGTGCAGGTTAATGGAGGGTTTATGGTTCGCCGCATTGACAGCTATCGCCGCAATTTTTCTGCACTATTCGACAATTACCGTGGCGCCGATTTCAACCCGGTCGAAGAGGTCAATCACCTCGTCATTCATCATCCGGATGCAGCCCGAGGAAACCGCCCTGCCGATACTCCAGGGCTGGGTTGTGCCGTGGATGCGGTATTCCGTGTCGCCAATGTAGAGGGCGCGAGCGCCCAGGGGATTCTGCGGGCCGCCGGGCATGAAAGCCGGAATGACGTGGCCGCGTTTCGCTTCGCGCTCGATCATCACACTTGGCGGCCGCCAATCGGGCCAGCTTGCCTTGCGGGTGATCACGTTCCGGCCAGTCCAGGTGAAGCCCTCGCGCCCGACCCCCACCGGATACATGATGGCCCGGTTATCCGGCAAGACATAGTAGAGGCGCCGCTCGGACGTCCGGATCAAAATCGATCCGGGCTCCAGGGTCTCGTGAAAATCAATGGTCTTGCGGGATGTTCCTGGAATTCCCTGCGGAACGAGCAGGCTTGCGGTCTGCCCGTTACCCATGCCGCCATAGATCTTGAAGGCCGCGGGATCGAACTTCAATTGACCCGCCTGAACCGGCGTGCCTGTGAAAAGGCAGCAGGCGGCCAAGGCCGCCAATAAACGCTTACGCATACTCAATTACTCACTTCGGCATAAAATGCTGCCGCAAACCCCATTGTGACGCACGAGCCTTAAGACCTGCTTAAATCTCTTGGCCCTGCGAATGGCCTTTCAGTTTCCGGAGCATGTTTCGCGCCGAAAGATGGCTGATGGGATGGCGCCAGGTGGCTGTCAACTCGGAGACGGGCTTCAGTACAAATACGCGTCCGGCGATGCCGGGATGGGGCAGAATGAGACTTCCCGACGGCCTCACAAGCCCGTGATAGTCGATGATGTCGAGGTCCAGGGTGCGCGGGCCCCAACGCACCGCTCTGCGCCGCCCGGCCTGTCTTTCGATTTCATGAAGTTTTTGCAGAAGGGCCAGGGGCGGCAGGTGCGTTGTAACGTGTGCTACGGCATTGACAAAGGGGGGCTGATTGGGCCTGCCGAAGGGCGCGGTTAGCAGCAATCGCGACGCCTTCAGCAGTTTGATGCCATTGCGATCAAGCGCCAGCAGGGCGCGTTGCACGCTCTGCTCCGGGGTGCCCCAGGGGCCAGAAATATTACTGCCTAGCGCGATAAGGATCATGATTCACAATATTTCGCCGCCGGCCTAGCCTTTGTCGCGCAGCAGCCGGGATTTTTCACGACTCCAATCACGGTCCTTTATTGCCTCGCGCTTGTCATGAAGCTTCTTACCCTTGGCCAGGGCGATATCGATCTTGGCGCGGCCGCGGGGATTGAAGAAAATCTTCAAGGGAATAATCGTCAACCCCTCGCGCGTGACACCATTCGAGAGCTTCTGGATTTCCTTTGCGTGGAGCAGAAGCTTGCGCGGGCGTTTCGGGTCATGGTTGAAACGGCTGGCTTTGCTGTACTCCGGGATGTTGGAATTCAGGAGGAACAGCTCCCCTTTTTTCATCGTCGCGTAGGCTTCCGCGAGGTTGGTGCGGCCTTCACGCAGAGACTTGACCTCGGAACCTTGCAAGACAAGTCCAGCCTCGAAGGTTTGAAGGATTTCATACTCATGGCGGGCGCGGCGGTTGTCGGCCACGACCTTGATGCCTACCTGTTTGCGCGCCGCTTTTGCGCCGCCGCTCTTGGAAGACATCCTAGTTCAGCAGCCCCGCATGCACCATCGCAGCGCGCACGGCCTTCCTGGTCGATTCCACCACTGGAACCATGGGCAGCCTGGCGTCCGGCAGGCAGTGGCCGAGCAGGCTGACGGCGTATTTTACCGGACCCGGGCTGGTTTCAACAAACATTGCGTGATGCAGCGGCATGAGCCGGTCCTGCAGCTTCAAGGCCGCCGCATAATCGCCCCGCAATGTGGCGTCCTGGAACTGCGCGCAAAGGCGCGGAGCGACATTCGCCGTTACCGAGATGCAGCCAACGCCGCCGTGGGCGTTAAAGCCCAAGGCCGTTCCGTCCTCACCGGAGAGCTGGATGAATTTTTCACCGGAAGCCAAACGCTGCAACGATGGGCGCGTCAGGTCAGCTGAGGCATCCTTGGTGCCAATGATATTTGGCACATCCTTCGCCAGGCGTGCCAGTGTCTCGACCGAAATGTTCGCCACCGTGCGTCCCGGCACATTGTAAACAAAGAGCGGAATCCTGACGCTTTCCGCCACGGCGCGGAAGTGGGCGTAGATGCCGTCCTGGGTGGGCTTGTTGTAATAGGGCACGACCACGAGGGCGGCATCGGCGCCGGCCTTTTCGGCATGAACCGTGTACTCAATGGCTTCCGCGGTATTGTTCGAGCCGGTGCCGGCAATGACCGGCACTTTGCCAGCCGCTTCCTCGATGCAGATTTCCACGACGCGCTTGTGTTCCGCCGGCGTGAGGGTCGGCGACTCACCCGTGGTTCCAACGGGAACCAAGCCATTTGTTCCCTCTTTGATTTGCCAGGCCACAAATTTGCGGAACGCGGTTTCATCCACTTTTCCGTCCTTCATGGGGGTGATCAATGCGGGAAATGAACCTCTAAACTGCACGACGAACCTCTTTGGTAATAACTTGGAAACCTTCGGCGGCATACGACTATGGCGTGCCGCAACCGGATATTGGCAGCATAGACGTTCACATTAACACCGGCAAGCTATTGCCTTCAGTGTCTTTTTTGGTCGTCAGGCTGGCATAATTGGGCTATAGAGCGGGTCAAAGCGGGGCCAAATGGCAGGGAATTCGATGCTAATTCGAGCGCTAGGCAAGTTGGTTGTGGGTTCGATTCTCATGAGCTCGGCGCTTGTGCCGGCGTCGATGATTTTCATGCTCAACCCCGCGATCGCGGCCCCGCGCGCCTCGAGCCTCGCGGTTCAAGCCACGGAATTAGCACTCAAAGGCAATTTCCAGGATGCCGGCGCATTAGCCCAGCGTTCGGGCGATGAAGCGGCGGTCAAACTGGTTGAACTCCTGTTCCTCAGAGATCATTGGAAAGACGCTGGCTATGGCCGAATCATGGATTTCCTGGCCGCTGCACCGAAGTGGCCGCTTGCCGAAACCCTGATCAAGCGGGCCGAACAATCATTGTACGTGAAACGCGAACCGGCCGATCGCGTTCTTGCGCATTTCGCCAAACGCCAGCCGGTTTCGATAGAAGGAAAACTGGCCCTGGCGCGGGCCAACATTTCCACCGGCAATCAGCCGGCGGCGCGCGAACTCGTCAAGAGCGTGTGGAATGAAACCGGGGTCGACGCAACATTTGAGAAATCGATAATTTCCGAATTCGGTTCATTGCTCAATGCCGATGACCACAAGCGGCGGATGTGGCGCATGGTCTATGCCCAGGAATCCAATGCGGCCATACGCAATTCAAAGCGCTTGGGCGGCGACTATCAAAACGCCGCCAAAGTCGCCCAGGAACTGCTGCGCAATATTGCGGGTGCCGACAAGAAATATGACCGGCTGCCGGCGGCAATGCGGGAACAGCTTGGCATGAAGTACGCGCTGGTCCGCTACCTCCGGAAACTGGAACGCTACTCAAAGGCGCGGGCAATTCTTGCGACAGTCCCGAATAACCCGGCAGTCATCGGCGATGCCGATGCCTGGTGGGTTGAACGGCGCATTGTCGCGCGTCATTCGATTGGCCTGCACCGCAGGGACTCGCTGAAGGCTGCCTATCAGATCGCCAAGGCTCACAGTTCGACCTCGGGGCCCAATGCCGTGGAAGGCGAATTTCTCGCAGGCTGGATAGCCTTGCGCTCGCTCGAAGATCCCGAGAAAGCCCTTCGCCATTTTACCAAACTTGAAGAAGTTGCACCGTCACGCACCGAAAAGGCCCGGGCGCTGTACTGGATTGGGCGAAGCCACGCGGCGCTTGGGAACAAGGCGAAATCACGCGAGGCCTATGAAAGTGCGGCGGAGAACTCGACAATCTACTATGGCCAGCTGGCGCGCGAATACGTTGGGCTCGGCAAAGTCGCAAAGAACATCAAGGGTGGACAGGCGTCCGAGGCTGCCGCGGCAAGGGTCGCGCGAGACGAGGTGGTCCGGGCTTTCAATCTGATGGCCGAAGCAAAGGGCCAACCGTCGCTCAACATGTTCGTCTGGGCCCTGGCCAGCAGGTTTGACAGCACCGATGAAATGAATGCGGTGGCTGCCATTGTCAAACAGCGCGGCGGGACAACCATGGCGCTGCGGCTGGCGAAAGCTGCGAGCCAGCGAAATCTCGATATTGATCACTGGGCCTATCCCACAAAGGCGCTGCCCAACTGGAAGCAGATGGGCAAGTCGGTCGAACCTTCGCTGGTCTACGGCCTTTCGCGGCAGGAGAGCGAATTTGATCCACGAGCGGGAAGCAAGGTGGGAGCGCAAGGCTTGATGCAGATCATGCCCGGAACGGCAAAGCTCATCTCGAAGCAGTATCGCCTGCCCTATGAGCCGGCCAAATTGTTGGGTGACCCGGCTTACAACGTGAAGCTCGGGGCAGCGCATCTGGGAGACTTAATCGACGAATACAATGGCTCCTATGTGCTAACCCTGGTTGCCTACAATGCCGGGCCGCGGCGCGTGCGCGAGTGGGTTGCGGAGTACGGTGATCCCCGCAGCGGCAAAGTGGACCCGATAGATTGGGTGGAGTCCATCCCGTTCCAGGAAACCCGCCAGTACGTGCAAAAAGTCCTGCAAAACACCCAAGTCTACCGGGCGCGCCTGGCTCCGGAAACCGTCCGCCCTTTGACCGCCGATCTGAAGCGTGGCGGGCCAGCGGCAATCTCGGTTGCGGCGAACGAGGACAAGGGTGCGGACACGTGTTTTGGCAGGTCCATCGGCGCGCTTATCGCGAGCTGTGAATAACGCAGCCAGCTATCGTCCCGTGTATTTCCGGACTGGCGACGGTTTGCGGCTGTTTGCACGGGATTACGCCCCTGCCAACGCCACCTTGACACCCCTCCTCTGCCTGCCCGGATTGACGCGCAACAGCAAGGATTTTGAGACCATTGCACCCTGGCTGTCGCAGTCGCGGCGGATCATCGCGCTTGATTTTCGCGGCCGTGGACTGTCGCAGCATGCGCCGGATCCGATGTCCTACCGGCCCGATGTCGAACTTGCCGACGCAATCAGCCTGTTGAATGCCCTGGGCATAGAGCGCGTGGCGGTCGTGGGCACTTCACGCGGCGGAATCGTCGGGATGCTGATGGCGGCGTTTTTCCGCGACCGGCTGGCGGGACTGTTCCTCAATGATGTGGGGCCGGAGCTCGAACGCGCCGGATTAATCCGTATACGGAGCTACCTTGGAGTTCAAGCCGGGTTCCGTTCCTGGGAGTCGGCCATCGACCACCTGAAGGCAAACAACCCCGGGTTTGAACTGCCTGCTCACGAGGGTTGGCAGATGTTTGCCCGCCGCCTTTTCAGGTCTGCCGGCGGACTGCCGAAGATCGACTATGATCCGGCACTGGCCAGTACATTCCCCAGCGTGGAGGAGATCCAGTCCGGCCAGGTGGCAACGCTCTGGGAGCTGTTTGCAAAGGCGGAGGGACTTCCGCTCGCCGTCGTTCGCGGCGAACACTCCGACCTCCTGAGCGCTGCAACCGTGGAAGCAATGAAACAAAGAAATGCCAGCCTTGATGCCACCACCGTGGCCAAGCGGGGTCATGCACCGTTTCTCGATGAAGAGCCAGCACGCGAGGCCATCTCGCGCTGGCTTGAACGGGTGGATGCATAGGCGGGCACTTTCTACTTTCGGGTGCGCGATCCCGGCGCGGTCTGTCCGGCCTTGTTCTTCATCCCGCCGGTGCCGAAGAGTCTGCTGAATTCCGCTTCGTCGCCTGCCGCCAACAACGCGCATTGCCTGATCCATTCCTCGCGCCTGATGCGGCCGTTGAACTTCAGGTGGTCATCGACCCAGGCGATTTCTTCCGGCGTCCAGGCGGCAATTTGGTCGAAGTGAAAAAAGCCCAGATTATGGAGCACTTTTTCATTCTTCGGGCCGACCCCGCTGATGCGTTGGAGCTTGTCGGGCTTGCTGCCGCGGGGCGATGAAATGCCCTTCGGCCTTTCCATTTTTCCCGTGCCGGCAGTGGCCTCCTCGACTTTTGCGGCCAGCGGGGCCGCCCCAGGGGTCAGAGGTGAAGAGGCAGGCGCCACTGCCGCCGGTTCAGGAGCCTGGGCCGCAGATTCACCAAACATCAGACGCAGGAGGTAGCCGAAAATGCAGCCGATAAAGAATGCGAGGAGCATCCACAGGACGAGTTCCAAGAGGTAATGTGACATCATTGTTTTCCTTTGCCTGGCCTAAGCCGCGTGATTTTCTCGGGTACAGGTAACCCAGCCAACCCAAACCCCAAGCGCCAGGCTCAGGAGCACCAGCCACCAGTTCTGTTCGACGACGATCCACGTATCGTGAAAATTGAATAGCTCGTTCATGTCATTCTCCTCATTTCAGCAAGGTGATTTCAACACGGCGGTTCTTCCTCCGGGCCGCAATGGACTTTTTCGCGTCGGCCGGCGCCAGCTCGCTGAAGCCCCTGGTTGTCAACCGCGATGCATCGACACCCGCCGCGGCCAGGGCTTGCACGACGGTCCGGGCGCGGACCTCGCTCAGGGCCTGGTTATACAGTCTCGGCCCAAAGAAATCCGCATGGCCCGCGACCTCGGCTTTCAGCGCGGCACAGCGCGGATCCTTGAGAAGGGCGGCATATTGGTCCATGGCAAGATCAAGGGGCGGTTTCAATTGCGTATCGTTGAAGTCGAATCGTATCGGAAGAGCCGTGCTGACTTCCGCCAGCGCAGCAACGCAGTCATAGGGTGGTGGAGCTGGCGATTCGGCGGCAGGCTGGGACGGAGCGGAAACCGCCGGGGATGGCGGTGGGGCGGTTTCAGGAGCAACAGCGGGAACTTCGGCAACGGGAACTTCGGCAACGGGAACTTCGGCAACGGGAACTTCGGCAGGGGCCGGAACGGCGGGCGGTTGCTCAACCGGCGCCGGAATTGCCACTTCCGCCGGGGCAACCTGCTCTGGAATCACGATTGCCGCAGCAAGGGTGGATTTGGCGGTATTGCCAGCCTGGTCGGCGGCTTCGACGGTGATGTCATAGGTGCCGGGGGCCAGGTCGACAACGGGGGCAAAGCTCCAATTGCCCTTGCCATCGCTTTTCAGGTCCTCGTCCTTGCCGAGCCTCCAGGTCTGATCGGCCACTTTGGCGGCAAGCGAGGTTGCCTCGCCCTCGGCCCAGGTCCCGTTCAGGGTGAACGGCCACTGGACGCCGCTGGCCACGGGCGTAATGGCCGGGGCCGGAGGGGCCACCGTGTCAATAATGATTTTTGCCGGCGCGCTATTGCCGATGGCGGGATTTGCCCCGTCGGAGACCGCCGCCGTCACCTCGTAGCTGCCATCGGCAAGGGGCGCGGAGGGTTTCAGGGTCCATGTACCGACGCTGGAGGTGAGTTCCGGATCGGTGCCGAATGTGAAGACTTTGCCGGCAAGGGTTACGGCAAGGGTCTTGGCCACGCCTTCCTGCCATTTGCCGGTGATTTGGGGGGTGGCGCTGCTGGATATCTGCGAATCGATTGTCGGGGCGAGAAGAGCCACTGGCGCCACGGCGACGACGCGGGCGCCGCTGGCAACGGCGCGCACACCATACACGCCCCGCAGTGCTTCGACAGCGGAATCAATGGCTTCCTGGCTCGGGGCATCGCCGCCAAGGATTACGTCGCGGCCATCAAAGGAAGCCACCGCCCAGTTGGCGCCAATGGCAAAGAGCTGGCCAGTGGCGCGGGCGGAAATGTCCCGGTTCAACGGGCCGGTATTGAACATATAGGCCGGAAGGGTTGTCAGCACGGCCATGGGAACAGCCCAAAGCAGCCATTTGTCCGGACGCGGTTTCCACATGTAACCCCCCTGGTGAATCTCAAAATCCGGCCCGGCAGGCAGGGCCTGCAAGACCTGGTTGCGAGTCTGTTAGCATTGAAACTGAGTCGCGGCCATAAGCCCGGCAAAGCTGTGGCTGAATTCGTTAACCATGCCTTAAGATATTGACTTTATTACATATAAATCAACTGTTAAGGAATCAGCTAAAACTGTTGCCATTGCGCCACATGTGGCGAAATTCTGGAAAAGCAGTGGCCTTAAGCGTTGACCTTAACGGGCAGAAGAGTTGATAACATCCCTGTGTGCGAACGAGTCGTGCATTGCCTTCCCTACTCATTGCAGGGGATCGGGGGGCTACTCAACTCCAAGGATTGTGGGAGAACAACAATGAAGACAATGAAAGTAGCACTCCTCGCTACAGCTGCCCTGGCCGCTGTTTCGGTTAGCGCTCGCGCCGACGATACTGCTGCCATCAAGGCACAGCTCGAAGCTCTGACGGCCCGTATTGCCCAGCTCGAAGCAGCTCCGGCTGCTCCGGTCGGCTATTCACTGCTGACGGTTTCCGAAGGCCAGGCAACAGTTATCCCCGGTTTGGAAACACCGGCCAAGGACGCTGCGGCGTTCGGCGACAAGGCAACGGTTATCGGCATCATGCCAACGGCTGACATGCCTGCCTCGACCACGATCGAATGGTCGGGCTATGTACGCGCCGCTCTGGTCATGTATGACTATGAGAACGACGACAGCAATATCTCGATCTACTCGCGTGGCCAGTTGAAGGTTGTCGGCAAGACGGACACCGCTGTCGGTGAAGTCGGCGCCCGCATCCAGCTGCGTGGTGATTTCGACGATTTGGATACCAAGGCCACAGTCAACATGAACGAAGCCTGGGGCTGGTGGGCAATGACCCCCGAGCTGACGCTCGGCGGCGGCTACTCCGGTTCGCTCGGCAACATCGGCTATGGCTATGATGGCGCATGCAACTGCTACATCACTGACGCCGCTGATGTGGGCTTCAATCCTGGCGATGCTTCGCAATTGCGTCTGTCGTATGCCAGCGGCCCCGTGTCGTTCGGCATTGCGATTGAAGACGTAACCGCCCATGCCAAGAAGTTTGGCGGCAGCCACAGCGACAACCTCGGCGCCGCGGCTGAAGTCAAGTTCAGCGGCGACTCGTTCAACGCCGAAGTTTCCGGCGTCTGGCACGAAGGCGGCACCTATAGCGACTCATATCAGATCGGCGCGGGCGTAGGCTTCTCGCTGGGCGATATGGCGTCCCTGTCGCTTGCCGCGGCAACCGGCCAAGTCAGCGATGGCGCCGATTTCTGGGGCTTCAGCGCCCTGCTTTCCGCCAACCTGAGCGACACGGTTCATGCTGAAATCGCTTACGGTATGAAGGACTATGATTTCAACGGGAATTATAATGACAATGTCGGCGTTCTCGCCGGTATCTACTACGATCCAGTTTCGCAGTTGACCATCGGTCTCGAAGGCGAGTGGCGGAATCCGGACGGTTCCAGCAACAACACCACGACCGTCGATGTCGTGACGGTGTACCGCTTCTAAGCGAAGCATAACGTTCTCGGAAACGGCCCGCTTCGGCGGGCCGTTTTTTTGTTTCCGGCCTTGTTTGCGCCGCAGCCTGAAGCTATCTAACTGCTAGAAAGGATCGTGCCACCGTGCGCTTAAGTCTCGTTGCCGGAATCATCTCTGTCACAGCCAGTCTCGCCGGCTGCGCAACTGGCGAAGTCGATCTCGAGAGCCGCTCCATCAATGTGCAGCAGGCCCCCCAACCGGCCGGGGGGCCCCTGACCCAGGGCATGGCCGCGCTGGTCAGCCAGGCGGGCCCCTCCTACGTGACACTCACGGTTTCAAAGGTCGGCGACCGGACTAGGTCGGGAGACAGGTCCGACAAGACGGCGGTGACCTCCGGCAGCGGCTTTCTGGTGGAAGACGATGGTTACGTCATGACGGCGGCGCATGTGGCGGTTGAGGCGGGAAATGCGGTCTCCGCACGGGCCGCCAACGGGCGGGTCTATAGCGGGACGGTCGTCAGCATCCTGCCCGGCAACGACATGGCCCTGGTCAAGCTCAAGGGGTTCCGCGGACACGCCACAACGCCGGTCGCCGATGCCTGCCTGGCCAAGGGCGCCACGCTTTTTTCACTCGGAAAGCCCCATGCGCAAGGCGACACGGCGCGTTTCGGAACGGTGGAGTCGATGAGTTTCGGCCATCCGGTCCGCTACGGCAAATTCGGCTATCCCGATGCCATCGTCATGGAGATGAACACGCAGAAGGGCGAATCCGGCGGCCCAGTGTTTGACGCGCAGGGCAAGCTTGCCGGCATGGTGGTCAGCACCCTCTCGGACGGCAACGGACAGCCGCTGAACCTGGCCCATGCGGTGCCCTCGGCCACGCTTGCCCGCTTCCTGTGCGCAAACACCAGTTGTTCGGCCAACTGGTCGGCGCTGGCCCAGCAGGCGGACAGGACCTGCCCTGCCGGCTGACGTCAAACCGGTATTCCGGCCTTTTCAAAAAACGAGATGAGCGGCGACAGATGCTTCTCGTAGTTCCGCCAGCGGGCCACCGAACCCGTATTGATGGGATCGCGGACCTGCAGGCGGCTGAAGGTCCGCACCGTCGATTCCCGCTCATTGAATTTGAGGCAGGCGTCCTCCCAGGGCAGGTCCAGGAAAGCGATCATGTTTCTGACTTCGGTTTCCGGATTTGCCGTCAATACCTCATACTGCGATTCGTAGATCCTGGCGGGCAGCACCGACTTCCAATGCTCCATCAGCCGCAGATAGTTGGCATAATATTCGCCGTAAACCAGTTGGTCATAGGAATAGCCGTGAGCGGCACTCATACTGTTCTGAAAAGCCGAAACAAAATTATCCAACGGGTTCCGCTTGCAATGAATGATCTTGGCATTCGGAAAACACAGCCTGATGAAGCCGAGACAGAGGAAATTGTGCGGCATCTTGTCGACGGTACGCCGGGCATCGGGCGCCAAGGCATTTGCCAGGCTCAAATACTGCAGCGGGGCATTTTTCCAGCCGGCGGGGCCTGCCTTGACCATCGTGTCGAGGATTTCCCGAGCCCCGTTACGGCTGGAAAAACCCAATGCCATGCGGCTCATGCGGTCCAACTCGCCCACTCCCTCAACCTGCGAGTGGCTGGCTATTATCTGCTCCGTCATCGTTGTGCCCGAACGCGGCATGCCGACAATAAAGATGGGCTTTTCCGAGGCATGGCCAAATTGCCCAAACCCTTCAAAAACCTCCCGCTTCATCACCCTGATCGTGTCGTCTATCTTCGCGAGAAATCCGTCAGCGTCGAATGTTGACTTCAAGAGCCTGCGGGACTTGTCAAAGTTCAGAAACGCATTGTCATAGTCGCGGCCATTCTCATGCAGGCGGCCAAGGCACAACAGAAGGGCGCTGCGGTCTTTTTTGCTCAGTTCAGGCTTTTCAAGCTCCTGCCGGATCTGTTCCGCATGAACCGACGTTTGATTGTTTTTTTGCAGCAGGGCGATTGCCGTGAGGGCATGGATCCTGAAGTTAGGACTCTCAAGACCCCGTTTGAAATCATCTTCGGCCTCCTCCACGCGCCCCAGGGCCTGCAGGCATTCCGCCCGGTCCATATGGACTTCCATTTTCGCTGCTGTTGGAACGCCCTGCAGGGCAAGATCAAAATAGGGCAAGGCCCGGCCGCCCTGGCCGGATTTCAAATAGTAGACGGCCAGCGCCCAGGGGGCCTGGTAAATGGTCTTGTCAATAGCGTATGCCTTGTGGAGAGGGGCAGTGGCATGTTCGATCATGCCCAAATCAACATACAATTTGCCCAGGAAAACCAGGTAGCGCGGATTCTCCGGGGCATGCTTCACCGCAACCTCGGCATAGGGAAGGGCATCGGCCTTCTGGCCACTTTCCTTTAAAATAAGTGCGATGATGAAATTTGCGGTCGAGTCCTTGGGGTATTTTGCATACAGATCATTTGCGGCGCGCCATGCCTCATCTCCCCTGCCGCTTTCAGTCAACTTCGCTATCCGCACAAATTCCAAGGCAATCTCCTTGGCTGACGAAGGCGGCGCGATGGTTGCATTCTTTGCCTTCAATTTCGATTGACTCATGGCAGCAGAACCGTCGTTCCGGTTGTCTTGCGGCTTGCGAGGTCGCGGTGGGCCTGGACCACGTCGGCCAGGGCGTAACGCTGGTTGAGCGGAATTTTCACCTTGCCGGACTGCACCACAGCGATGAGGTCGCCCGCGGTTTCCTGCATTTCTTCTTCGGTGGCGATATAGCTGCCAAGGGTTGGCCGCGTTACATAGAGCGAGCCCTTGCTGGCGAGAATGCCGAGTTCAACGCCCACCACGGTCCCTGAGGCATTGCCGAAGCTGACCAGAAGCCCGCGCGGGCTCAGGCAATCCAGCGAGGTCATGAAGGTATCCTTACCCACGCCATCATAAACCACGGGCACGCCCTTGCCGCTGGTGATTTCCTTCACCTGGGCCACAACATCTTCCGTCGATGAATTGATCACATGGGCGCAGCCGTGGGCCTTGGCGATTTCCATCTTGCTTTCCGATCCCACGATCCCAATCACGGTGGCGCCGAGGGATTTGGCCCATTGGGAGGCGATGAGGCCCACCCCGCCGGCAGCGGCATGGAGCAAAATGGTTTCGCCGGGCTGCACCTTATAGGTGGCGCGCAGCAGATAGCGCACGGTCATGCCTTTCAACATCATGCCGGCGGCCGTTTCATCGCCGATGGCCGGCGGAATCCTGATCACCCGGGAGGCCTGGATATTCCGGGCTTCGGCATAGGCCCCCAGCGGCCCGTTGCCATAAGCAATGCGATCTCCAATCTTGAGAGTGGTCACGCCCTGCCCCAGTTCCTCAACCACGCCGGCGGCCTCAAGGCCCAGGCCGGAGGGCAGTTTGACCGGATAGAGGCCCGAGCGGTGGTAGGTATCGATGTAATTGAGCCCGATGGCGGTGTGCCTTATGCGAACCTCGCCCGTGGCCGGCCTGGCCAGTTCCACCTCGGCCAGATGCATCACCTCCGGCCCGCCAACCTTTTCAATACGAACCGCTCTTGTCATCGCGTCCTTGCAACTCCGCTTGCCACCAATTCACCTGTTGACGGCCCTATAATGGAACCTCTAATGCCTCAAGTCATCCAAAAATCCAAGCTGATACCAAGCCCTTCTCCAACCCAAGGAATCGGTTGCCATGTCCCTGCCCATCTCCCCCTTGGTCGCCCAGATCGAAGCCCCGCCCATCGCCGAGGCCATGACCTGGGTGCGGCCGGGGCAGCGCAACCGGGGCCTTCTCAACCTCTGCCAGGCGGTTCCGAGCTACATGCCGGCGGAGGCCCTGCAAGACGAAACCGCCCGTCTGGCGCACGACCCGGCAACCCATCTCTATACGGATATCAGCGGCATTCCGGAATTGCGCCAGGCCCTGGCCGAACACATGGCGGCGGATTACCGGGGCCGGATCGCGGCGGAGAATGTGAGCATAACCTCGGGCTGCAACCAGGCCTTTTGCGCCGCCGTGATGGCCGTGGCGCAGCGCGGCGACAATGTCGTGCTGCCCGCCCCCTATTACTTCAACCATCAAATGTGGCTCGATATGCTTGGCGTGGAGAAGCGCCTGATCCCGGCCTTCGGTGAGGCCAGCACCTTTCCCCTGCCCCACGATGCGGCAGCTCTCATCGATGAGCGCACCCGGGCAATCATCCTCTGCTCGCCCAACAATCCCACGGGGGCCATCTATCCACCTCATATCATCGAGGGCTTCTTTGAACTCGCAAGGGCTTCCGGCGTCGCCTTGATCGTTGACGAGACCTACAAGGATTTCCGTTCCACGCTCGAGCCGCTGCACAACCTCTTTGCCATGCCCGACTGGCAGGACACCTTCATTCAGCTCTACAGTTTCTCCAAGGTCTTTGCCCTCACGGGCTACCGGGTGGGTTCGCTCATCGCGGGCGGCAGGATTCTGGCCGAGACCGAGAAGGTCGTGGACTGCATGGCCATCTGCGCGCCGCAGATTTCGCAGCGGGCGGCGCTCTTCGGACTGGCACATCTTGCCGGCTGGAAACAGGAAAAACAGCGCCTGATGGAAGCGCGGAGGGAAGCCCTTCTGGCTGCCTTCAAGAGGCCGGGACTTTCCTACAGGCTGATCAGCTCAGGGGCCTATTTTGCCTATGTGAGGCACCCCTTCGGAAGCGAACCCGCCAAATCAGTGGCCATGCGGCTGGCCGGCGAGCATGACGTGTTGTGCCTGCCGGGATCAATGTTCGGACCCGGCCAGGAGTCCTATCTGCGCTTTGCCTTTGCAAATTCACCGGCCGATGACATGCCGGCCCTGGTGGAGCGGCTGATCGAGAGTCAGAAGGCGAAATGATCGAAGGGCTTAGCCACATCACCTTCATCGTGCGCAACCTGGACCGGATGGAGGATATTCTCGTTTCAGTATTGGGAGCGCGGAAGGTTTATGACAGCGGCAAAGGAAGCTTTTCGCTGTCGCGCGAAAGGTTCTATCTCGCAGGCAGCAAAGACGCGCCCTTGTGGCTTGCGGTCATGGAGGGGGAAAGCCTCCCGACACGCAGCTACAACCACGTGGCGTTCAAGATTTCAGGGGCCGACTATCCAGTGTGCCTGGAACGGGTGCGGGAACTCGGTCTCGAGGTTCGCGAAGGTCGCCCGAGGGTTGAGGGCGAAGGGCGGTCGATCTATTTTCATGACCATGACAACCACCTGTTTGAGCTCCATACCGGCACGCTTGAGGAGCGGCTGAAGCGCTACGCGACGGAAAAGAGTTAGCGGCCCGTCAAGTTTGTCATCCCGGCGGAAGCCAGGATGACAGATTATGGTTTTGAAAGTCACTTCTTCTGCGATTTCACATAGGCGATGTAGCCGCGGACATCGGCGGCGGGTTCGGCATAGGCCTTGCCAAGCGACTTCTCCATGGCGGCCATGTAGGTATTGCCCCAGCCCGGAAGCCGGTAGTCTACGGCAGCAAGGAATTCGAGCGTCGCGGCCAGGCGGATATCGGCAATCGATGGCTTGGCGCCGCCGATGAAGGGTTTTCCGTCCATGTAAAACTTGTGGAAGACGTCGAGCGGTTCGGCGATGGCGTCGATTGCCGCCTTCTGGGCGGCGGCCTTGTGCTCAGGCGTGGCATCGCTGCTGCCCACCTCGCCCGCGTATTGCGGAAAACCAAGCGCCGGATAAGTGGCGCGCGCCACCAACGGGTACAGTGTTCCGATGAGATAGAACATGGCGCTGTCGATCATGGCGCGCTTGGCGGGCGCCTTGGGATAGAATTTCGTCAATTCGTGCTTGTTGCAGAGATACTGCATGATGGCGCAGCTTTCCCAGAGCACACCCTTCGGCAGGCCCTTGGCCTCCATCATCGGCGTCATGTGGGCCGGGTTCATGGCCAGGAATTCCTTGGAGCGGGTCTTGCCGTAGACGTCGTCCTCGGCAAATCCCAGCTTGGCGGCACGCACGAAGACGCGGACCACCATGTTGTTCACACTCGGCTTCAGGACATGCAGTTTCATTTTTCCTCCCTTGGTTTTTCAGTACGGGTTCTTCGGCGAACGGTCCTCGGACAGCGATGCATTCCGCCGGGCCATCAGAAGCTCTATCGCATCGGCGAGGTGGACCTCGGCAATGTTGTAGTCTCCGCGGGTGACGCGGATCTTGTGGGCCTCGAACAGCACGTCCGCATGGGTGAAGCCATGGGGCGGCTCGAAGCGGTACGACGCCAACTCAATCAGAAGTCCGAGCGGATCGGTGAAATAGATCGAATCCATGAAGCCACGATCTTTGACACCGCTGTGTTTGATCTTGCGGTCATCCAGCCGTTTCACGGCTTGCAGGAAAGTCACGCGGGAGACCGAGAACGCGATGTGATGGACACATCCCGGCTCGGTCGGCGTACGCCGCGGATCGGGCTTGCGGCCTTCGTCGCTGAAGACGGTTATAAGGCGGCCGTCGCCTGGATCAAAATAAAGATGGCTTTCGGCGGCTTTATCGAGATTGGGTTGCTCGA
>SXGT01729073.1_pt1 | contig 17645 bp, 18 predicted proteins | sample 3176221 | NCBI WGS metagenome assembly SXGT01 (sample SAMN11356862, study PRJNA531348) | freshwater metagenome | isolation source: freshwater sample F1-120 | place: China: Fuxian Lake, Yuxi | collected 2017-12-25
ACACCCACGCGGCCGCCGCCCGGGGCGACGGCGACGGCGCGCCGGAACGCCCGGACGACGCCATCGCGGGCCCCGCGATGCCCGCGGCCGATCGCACCGTGGCGCATCGAACCGTGCGCCCCCCGCCCGACCCGCGCGTGGTCACCCGCGCGCTCGTCGCGACCGCGCTCGCGGACGGTCGTGTCGAACCCGCGGAGCGGACCGTGCTCGACAAGCTGTGCGCCCGGCTCGAGGCTCCATTGCCGACCGAAGACGACTGGCGCGCCTGGCGCCCGCTCGAGCTCGGCGACCCCCCGGACCCCGCCGCCACCGTGAAGGCGATGATCGTGCTGGCGTTGGCGGACAAGATTCCCGACCTCGGCGAAGAGCGGGTGATCCGCGAGTTCGCGCGCGCGTGGCGGGTGCCGTTGCCCGACCCGGTGCTCCCGCCGGTCACCGTGCCGCAGAAGCTGTCCGCGGCGTGGCTCGGGCTCTTCTCGCGCTGAGGCGCCGCGGGAGCGGAGGCGGTCGATCTGGAGTAGACTTCCGGCCATGGTCCTGGTCCTCCTCGCCGCCTGCACCGAAGCGGGCGTTCAGACGTACAACACCGCGCCCTCGGTCTCGATCGTGGCCCCGCTCGACGGCGACGCGGTCGAGCCCGGCGCCCTCGTCGAGTTCTACGGGGTGGCCAAGGACAGCCAGGAGCCGTCGACCAACCTGCAGATCACGTGGACCAGCAGCATCGACGGCGTGTTCGACACCACCGCCGCCGATCGCAACGGCGATCTGTTGGTGGCCACCAACGCCCTGTCGGGTGGGGCCCACGTGATCACGCTTTCGGCCGTCGATTCGCGCGGCGACTCCGGCAGCCAGAGCATCGAGCTCCAGGTGGGCGAGGTCAACAACGTCCAGGGTGCGCCGACCCTGGTGATCGTGAGCCCCGACCCTGGCGAGCAGGTGGGCGCCTCCACGCCGATCACGGTCCTGGCCACCGTCGCCGACGACATCGACGCCCCCGAGACCCTCCCCATCGAGATCGTGGACGACCCCGACGGCGTGGTGTGGACCGGCTACCCCGCGCCCACGGGCACGATCGAGGCGCAGTTCACCGCCCACACGCTCGGTGTGCACACGCTGGTCATCAACGCGCTCGACTCCGAGGGCAAGCTCGGCACCGCGTCCACCAGCTACGAGGCCATCCAGGACCACGTGCCCCTGGTCAACATCTCGTCGCCCAACGACGGCGATTGGTACGACACGGTCGACACCATCACCTTCCGTGGCAACGTCAGCGACGACACCACCGCCAAGGAGCAGCTCGCCGTGCAGTGGGTGAGCGACATCCAGGGCCTGCTCAGCGCCGCCGCCCCCGACAGCAACGGCGACACCACGTTCGCGAGCCCGCTGCTCGGGGGTACCCACGTGGTGACCCTCATCGCGACCGATCTCGAGGGCAACGCCGGCCGCGACTCGCTGGTGGTCAACGTCGACGACCCGCTCGCCCGCGACGACGACGGCGACGGCTACACCGAGTACGGCGGCGACTGCGACGACACCGACGACACCCTGTCGCCCGGTGAGGTCGACATCTGCGACGACATCGACCAGGACTGCGACGGCTACATCAACGACCCGTACTGGGACAGCTACGAGCCCAACGACAGCTCGGGCAGCCGGTACAACCTGGGCGAGGTCGACGGCGGCGGCCTGTGGGCCGGCGACTCCCTCGAGCTCGCGGGCCTCACCTTCTCCTGCTCCAGCGACGACGACTGGTTCTACTGGGAGGCCGACGACGAGCTGTGGGACAACGTCGACGTGCAGGTCGTGGTCTCGGGCTTCAGCGACCTGGTGGTCGAGCTCTACGACGGCGGCGGCAACCTGCTCGACAGCGACTCGGGCGACGGCGTCGCCACGGCCACGTTCACCAGCGACCAGTTCGACACCGGCGACGACGACTTCATGGTGCACGTGTACCGGTCGAGCTGGCCCGCGGGGAGCTGCTCCGACACCTACAAGCTGAAGATCAAGAGCTGAGCGCGCCCTTGTCGCGCAGGTGTCGGTAGAAGCCGAGCGCGTACTCGACGGCGCTCCCGATGGAGAACGCCATCGACAACCACAACAGCGCCACGCCCACACTGTGCGCGTCGACCCCGATGCCGTCGTAGTGGAACAGCAGAAATCCGAGCGCGGTGGACTGGTACGCCGTCTTGAACTTCCCGAGGCTGCCGGCGGAGATGACCATCCCCTCCGACAGCGCGATCTGCCGGACCGCGGCGATGATGAGCTCCCGCGCTTCGAGCACGAGGACCATCCACGCCGACACCCAGCCGAGCGGGATCATCATGATCAGGACCGCGAGCACCATCAGCTTGTCGGCGATCGGGTCGAGGAACGCGCCGGCGACGCTCTGGATGTCCCACTTGCGGGCCAACCAGCCGTCCACCACGTCGCCGATCATCGTGACGACGAAGACCACCATCGAAACCGCGGCGACCCTCGGCGACGGGGTGCGCCACAAGAAGGCCACCATGATCGGCACCGCCGCCACGCGCCCGAGCGTGATGAGCATGGGCAGGTTGGTGTAGCCGGGGCGGCGGTACCAGGGGACGGACACGGCCTCAGGCTACCGCGTCACCCGGCGATTGTCCCGGAAGTGCTCGTACAGGCCCATCACTCGCGCGACGTACGTGCGCGTCTCTTCGAACGGCGGGACGCCGCCGTACTTCTCGACGTTGCCGGGGCCGGCGTTGTAGGCGGCGAGCGCACGTTCGTAGCCCCCGAACCGGGCGACCTGCTTCGCCAGGTAGGCGGCGCCCCCTTGGATGGACTGGGCGGGGTCGTGCAGATCGGTCACGCCCATCGCCCGCCCCGTAGACGGCAAGAGCTGCATCAGGCCGCGAGCACCCGCGTGGGACACCGCCTTGGGGTTCATGCGGCTCTCGGCGACGGCCACCGCCTTGAGCAGCTCGGCGGGGAGGCCCTCTTCGGCGCCCGAGGCCAGAAACCACGCGTCGTAGCTGTCGAGGTTGGTGATGCGGTCGAGGCGTGGCATCGGTACCCCCGTGGGCAGGTACTCGCCGGGAATGGTGTCGCTCCACCACCGCTCGAACTGGTCGTGCGTCGGCGAGTCCGTCAGCATCACCGTGCCATCCGGCGCGGTGTAGGTGTAGTAGTCCTTCGCCGCGGCGGGCGAGGGGACCAGCAGGAGCAGCGCGGCGAACACCGGAGACAGTGTACCAGATGGGCGGCGCGCCGCGACCGGGCGTGGGGTCGGGCCGAGGCGGGCGCGCCCCGCGCCGCGACCGTGCGCCCGCCGGTCACGCGGGGGGCTCGCGGTGCGCGCTTTCTCTGGACACGTCAATACTTCTGCGCTACGATCCTCCTCCCCACGTGCGATTCCCGTCGCACCCACCTCCCGGTGCACAGATGTCCGAAGCGCTCGCCGCCGACCTCGCCCACTTCGATGACTCCCCCCGGCCGGGCCCCGAGCCCGACGGCCAGGCCCCCGCGCGCATCGGGCGCGCGCTGGGCGACGCGGGCATCCACGTCCCGAGCACGCTGTACAACGAAGCGCTCGTCCTGGCCCGCGAGGGCCACCTCGGGCAGGCCCAGTCGCGGCTCCAGATGTTGGCGTGCCTGGACCCCGACGACGGTGAAGCGCTCTTGCTCCTCGCGAAGGTGCACGCGAACCAGGGCCGCTGGACCGAGGCCCTCGCCCGCCTCGACGCCGCGTTGGCCACCGGACTCGTGGAGCCGGCCGGCCTGCGCGAGGGCCTCGAAGCCCAGATCCGCGCCGAGCGGCTGCGGGAAGAAGAACACCGGGCGCGCGTCGCGGCCCGCGAGCTCAGCGAGCTGCGTGCCCTGCGCCACGAGACCCGGAGCCTCCGCGGCGAGACCATCCGGCTCGAGTCCGAGCTCGGGGAAGGCAAGGAACGCGAACGGGCGTGGAAGCTCGTGGCGGTCGCCGCCGGCGTCTTCGGCACGGCGGTCATCGTCTTTCTGATGCTCACCACGCCGCGCGCCGAGGTCCCCGTGCCCGCGCCCGACGACGTGGTGTCCGCCGCCGCGGTCGCGCCCGCCGCGCCAGCCGTCCTCCCCGCCGAGCCCGCACCCGAGCCCGCGGTGGCCCCCGCACCGGCGGTACGCACGCACGTGGTCCGCAAAGGCGACACGCTCGGGAAGCTGGCCGAGCGCTACTACGGCAAGAGCTCGGAGTGGCCGCGCATCCTCGCCGCCAACCCGGCGCTCGGTCCCGAGGGCAAGAAGCTCTCCCTCGGGATGGAGCTGACGATCCCGAAGTAGGCGACTACGGCGGCAGCGCCAGCACCTTGTCGATCGTGGCCTCGAGCTCACCGGGGACCTTCGGGTCGGCGTAGGCGCGCAGGTGCCCGCGGGCGTCGACCACGATGAACCGGTCGCCGTGCAGGACGTTGGCCACCTTCCCGTCGGCCGGCGGCTCGCGCTCCATCAACAGCTTGAACCCGTCGGTGACCACCCGCTTCATCTCGGCCACGTCGCCGGTCAGAAAACGCCACGTCGGGTGCCGCGCGCCGAAGCGGGCGGCGTACTCCGCGAGCTTGGGCGGGGTGTCGGTGGCCGGGTCGACCGAGAACGACACGATGCGCAGCGACTCCGCCTCGGCGTAGCGGGTGGCGATGCCGGCGAGGCGGGCGCTCAGCGTCGGGCAGATGTCGGGACAGCTCGTGAACATGAAGTCGGCCACCCACGGATGTCCGACGAGGTCGGCGCGGGTGACCGGCGAGTGCGTCTGGTCGACGAGCGAGAACTCGGGCACCGGGCCGAAATCGTCGAGCGGGGACGCGCTCGGCGGGGCGGCGGTGGAGCAGGCGTAGAGGAAGAACAGGGCGGTCATCACTGCAGCTTGGTCAGGGCCTTGCGGGCGGCCTCGTTCTTGCCGACCGCGACGGCCTGTTGGAACGCCGCGCGGGCGTCGTCCGTACGCTGCTGGCGGGTGTAGAGCAAGCCGAGCCGGTACCACGCCTGGCCCTTGGCTTCGGCGGGCGGATCCGCGAACGCGATGTAGGTGCGGAACGCGGTCTCCGCCTCGGTCGACTTGGCCTGACGGGAGTAGACGACCCCGAGGTGGTAGTGGCTCCGCTGGTTGTCCGGCGCCGTCGCGAGCACGTCCCGGTACATGCGGACCGCGTCGTCGTAGCGCCGCATCTGCGAGAGCACACGCCCGGCGGTCATGTTGTTGATCACGTTGTTCGGATACTTCTCCCGACCGTACATCGTGCGGGCCAGGGCGTTTCGGAGGTCGCGCTCCTCGAGGTAGGCGTAGGTGAGCGCCAACGTGGCCGCGGGGCTGAAGAGCACCCCCTCCTTCTCCACTTGCCGCATCAGCGCCTTGCCCGCCTCCCGTTCGTCGGGCCCGTCGGGCAAAAGCGGCGTCGTGCGCGCGATCACCGTGCGCCAGTACATGTACATGCCGTCGCCCATCAGCGGGTCGACGAAGTTCGGCGCCACCCGCTTGACCTCACCCAGCGAGCGCACCGCGTCGATGCCGAGCGCGATGGCCGGCAGGTACTCCGCCCGCCGCATCTTGTGGATCGCGTCGAGGCCCTGCATCCCCGCGAGGAGCAGGAACTCGATCGCCTCGTTGCCCGGCGTGCGCTGCCCGTCGGCGATCTGCCGCAACGCCGAAGCGTGGGTGAGCTTGTACTGCTTCTCATATCGGAAGTCGAAGTTCTCGAACATCAACGCCTGGTAGATGACGGCGATGCCCGACGGCCCGATGCCCGTGGTGGGGTACTCCACGCTGAGCTTGTCGAGCTCGGTCTTGGCCTCCTTGTACCGCCGGGCGTAGATGAGCTCGACCGCGCTGCGGCACCGCTCGGCGAAGGCCAGGTCGATCGCCAGGACCTCCGCGGTCTTGTACGTCAGCGGCGAATACGCCCGCCCCGCCTTGTCGTCGTCGGGGCCGACGGGCACGTCGACCGGCGCTTCCGCCGCCGGGCCCTTGGCGCCGGAGACCGTGTTCTCGTGCAGCTCGTCATCGTCCTCTGCCCACGCGGGCGCGCACAGGCTGAGCCACACCCAGACGAGCGCGCCCATCAGCGCTCCCGCCGGTGGCGCGCGGCTGCGGCGTCGAGGATGCGCTCCTCGAGCTGCACCCCGTCGAAGCGGTTGACCTGGTGGATGCCGGTGGGGCTGGTCACGTTGATCTCCGTGAGCCACCCGCCGATCACGTCGATGCCCACGAAGAGCAGGCCCTCGGCGCGCAGCGTGGGCCCGATCCGGGCGCAGATCTCGCGCTCTCGGGGGGTCAAGGTCGTCGCGTGGGCCGTGGCGCCCACGTGCAGGTTGCCCCGGTGGTCGGCACGCCCAGGCACGCGGAGGACCGCACCGGCCGGTTCGCCGTCGACGAGGAGGATGCGCTTGTCGCCGTCGGCGATCTCGGGCAGGTGCCGCTGCGCCAGGATGTAGCGACGGCCTTCGTCGGTGAGCACCTCGATCATCGATCGCAGGTTGGGGTCGCCGGCGCGCGTGACCAGCACGCCCCGCCCGCCGTTGCCATCCCACGGCTTGAGCACCGCACGGTCGGGCTGGGCCTCGACGAACGCGCGGAGCCGCTCGATGTCGCGGCTGATGAGCGTGGGCGGCGTGAGGTCGGCGTAGGCGGCCGCAAAGAGCTTCTCGTTGCGCGAACGGAGGCCCGCCGGCGCGTTGAGCACCAGGGTCTTCGGCCCGACGAGATCGAGCAGGTAGGTGCTGAAGATGTACCCCATGTCGAATGGTGGGTCCTTTCGCATCCACACGAGCTGGAAGTCGGCGAGCGCGACCTCGGCCCACTCGTGCCGCTCGAACCCGTCCGCCGAGGTCACGACCCGCTGCGCGCGGGCACGAGCCTGGCCCGCTTCGGCCCACAACGCCCCCGGGTGACACCACCACACCTCCCAATCGCGGGCGGTCGACGCCCGCATCAACGCGAAGGTCGAGTCGCCGGACAGGTCCAGGCCCTCGAGCGGGTCCATCACGAACAGGGATCGCATCCGTCCTCCTACTTCCCGATACAGAAGCGCGCGAACAGGCGGTCGAGCACCCCCTCGCGCACCGAAGAACCGCTGAGCTCCGCGAGCGATTCCAAGGCGGCGTATCCGAGCTCCACGGCCACGGCCGCGCCGGCGAACCCCAGGGCGGCGGCGGCTTCGTCGAGCTGTCGCGCCACCGTGGTGAACAGCTCGGCCTGCCGGGCGCTGGTCAGGACCGCCCCGACCGAGGCCTGCGGCCGGCCGGCCACCGCCTCGGTGATGGCCTCGCGGAGCGCGGCCAGACCTTCGCCGGAGCGTGCACTCACCGCCCCCGGCCGCGCCGCGAGGTCCGCCATCGTGGGGACGACGAGCTCGCCGGCGCCTGCCGGCGGCACGAGTTCCCCGGGCGGCACGCACCGGAGGACGAGATCGGCGCCCGCACGCTCTTCGCGGGCACGCCGCACGCCTTCGGCCTCGATCGCATCGGTGCTGTCGCGCTCGCCGGCGGTGTCGACCAGGACCACCCGGACCGCGTCCCACTGCACCGCGACCTCGAGCGCGTCGCGCGTGGTGCCGGCCGTCGGCGAGACGATCGCGCGGTCCCGGCCCACCAGCGCGTTGAACAGGCTCGACTTGCCCGCGTTCACCGGCCCCGCCAGGACGACGCGCGCACCCTGGATCGCGACCCGGCCCGCCTGCCAGGTGGCCGCGACCTCCCGGGCGCGGGACGCGAGCGTGCGCAGCCGCGCGGCGAGCTTCGCGTCGTCGTCGACGAGCAGGTCCTCCCCCGGGTAGTCCAGCGCGGCCTCGAGCTCGGCCGCGACGTCGACGATGGCGACGCGGAGCGCCTCGGCCTCGTCGGCGATCTGCCCGCCCGCCGCGTGCCGCGCGAGCTCCAGGCCCCGGCCCGAGGTCGCTTCGAGGGTGGCGAGCACCGCCTCCGCGCGCGTCAGGTCGAGTCGGCCGTGCAAGAACGCCCGCCGGGTGAACTCACCCGGGCGAGCGGGCCGCGCCGGCAGCGCGCGCAAGAGGCGCTCGACCAGGAGCGGGTTGCCGTGGCCGGAGAGCTCCACGACGTCCTCGCCGGTGTAGCTGTGGGGGCCGGGGAACCACGTGACGAGACCCTCGTCGAAGACCCCGTCGCGGTCACGGAATCGCCGCAAGACCACCGAACGCGGCCCCGGCAGGCGGCCGACCACCGTCGCTGCGGCCGCACACGCGTCGGGCCCGCTGACACGCACCACCGCCACCGCGGCGTGGCCCCACGCCGTCGCGCACGCCGCGATGGTGTCGGTGTCGATCATCCGACGCCCCGCCGAGGCGCGGACGGTCGTTGCGCCTGCCGCCGACCGCGACGGGCGAGGCGGGTCGATGGCGCCCCCCTCAGCCCGCCGCGCGGCACGGCCTCACTCGCCGACGGACTCGTCGCCACCGGGCACGTAGATCTCCACCCGACGTTCGCTCCCTTCGCCGACGGACCGGGAGGCCACGCCCACGATCTCGGCGATCTCGAGGTGAACCAGGCGGCGGTCGAAGCTGTTGAGCTCACGACGGATGACCTCGGGCTCGCCGGTCTCCAGCACCTTCTGGGCGAGCTTCCGCGCGAGCGACTTGAGCTGCTCGCCGTCGTTGCGACGGGGGCGGTCGCCGCGGTCGCCACGGTCGTCACGACGCGGGCGGTCGTCAAGGCGGGGACGGTCGTCGCGGCGGGGGCGGTCGTCGAACCGCGGGCGGTCGTCGCGGCGCGGGCGGTCGTCGCGCGGACGGTCGTCGCGCGGACGGTCGTCGCGGGGGCGGTCGTCGCGGCGATCGCCACCTTCGTCGTTGCGGGCGATGTCGAGGCGGAAGCGCGCCTCGGGGAACTCGCGGCCCACGTTGCGCTCGAGCAGGTGCTGGATGGCGCGGAGGGTGGTGCCCTGGCGACCGACGAGGTGGCGGGCGCCTTCCTTGGCGTCGACGTACACCACCGCGGTGTCGCCCTTGAGCTCGGACTTCACGAGCGCGTCGCGACCCATCGCGCCGAGGAGCGTGCGGATCCACGCTTCGGCGGCGATCGCCGGGGCGAGCCCCTGCATGTCCCGCGCCCAGGCGAAGATCTTGACGGTCGCGGCGCCGGCGGAGCCGGAGGCCTTGAAGTGGGCGAGGTCGAGCTTGTGCTCGATCGCGGCGAGGGGCACGCCGAGCAGCTCGGCGGCGGCTTCACGTGCGGCGCCGAGGGTCCGACCCTCGGTCACGACGTGGTTCTCAGGCAGGGACATTCGAGTCTCCAGGGGGCGGGATCAACGGGATCGTGCGCGTGTTGTACCACTGTTGCACGATCGCGAGGACGGTGTTGAGCGAGTAGTAGAGGGCGAGGCCGGCCGGCGACGTCCACATCATGATGCCGAAGATGAGCGGCATCAGCTTGAGGACCTGGGCCTGCGTGGGGTCCATGCCCGTGGTCGGCATCATCGTCTGCTGGACGTACATGCCGATCACGACGAAGAGGCTCAAGAACCCGTACGGGTCCTGTGCGCTGAGGTCGCGCACGTACAAGAAGTCGGCGTAGAACAAGCTCGGCTCGTACTGCAGCGCGGTGAAGAGCGCGAAGAAGACGGGCATCTGGATGAGCATGGGGAAACACCCACCCAACGGGTTGACCCCGTTGCGGGAGTACATCGCCATCATCTCCTTGTTCAACGTCTCCTTGTCGTCGGCGTACTTCTCCTGGAGCTCCTTCATCGCCGGCTGCAGGGACTGCATCTTGCGACCCGACACCACCGCCGAGCGCGTGAGCGGGTAGGTGACCAGCCGCACCAGCAGCGTGAGCACCAGGATGGAGTAGCCCCAGTTTCCGATGCCGGACTGGATGAGGTGCAGCGTGATGAGCAGGAACTTCGCGAACAACCCGAAGATGCCCAGGTCGACGGCCTCGTCGAACCCGTGACCCGCGAGCTCGAGCTGACGCAGCTCCCGCGGGCCGGCGTACAGGGTGAACGACGACTCGATCGGCGCCTCGGGCGTGAGGGAGGTGGCCTCGAGGACGTAGAACGCGCCGACCCGTTCGCTGTCCACGCGCGCCCATTCCAGGCGGCCGGTGGAGCCCTCCTTGGGTGCGGCCGCGGCGAGGAAGTACCGATCCCCGAGGCCGAACCAGCCGACCGGCCCTTCGAAGCGCTCGGGCGACTGGATGTCCCCCGGCGCGGTCACCGTCTCCTGATCGCCGTCGACCAGGGCCAGGAGCGAAGAGGTGGTGCTGTAGGGGTTGGTCTGGACGAAGCGGTCGGCGACGCCGACCCAGAACGGTCCCATCAGGGGTCGGTCGGACTCCAGGCGAATCGTCACGTCCCAGAGGTCGGGCTTCTCGCCCTTCCGCACCGTACGCACCATGCGGAACCCGTCGGGCGTGCGGCGCTCCTGGACCAGCGGGTCGGTGGAGGTGACGGTCCACGTGCCGCCGAGCGCGTAGGCGCCGCGACCGGCGACCAGGAGCTCGCCGTCGACGAGGAGATCGAGCGGCTCTTCGCCGCCGGTGTACGGGTGCCAGCCGCCGGACTCGTTGCCGGTGACGCGCTCCCACAACCACTTCCACCACCCGGTGACCACCAGCGCCTTCTGCTGACCGGGGAACCGGACCGAACGCACCGCGCCGCAGTCCGAGACCTCGAGGATCGCCTTCTCGGTCTGGATGACCGACGCCGTACCGGTGCACGCGGCCTCGGCCGCAGCGACCGCGACGGCGGGGTTGCCGCGCGGCGCCGCGGCGGGCGACGGCGAGGCGGCTTCGACGGCCGCGTCGGCCCCGGGCTCCTCGGCCACGGGCGGGGGCGGCGCGAAGAACAACTGCCACACCCAGATCAGCGCCAGGCTGACCGCCACGGCCGTGAACAACCGCCGCTCGTTCTGGTCCTTCACGGATGCTCCTTGGGCGGCGGCAGCGGCACGGGATCGTACCCGCCCGGATGGAAGGGATGACACCGCGCAATTCGACGCATCCCGAGCCACGATCCGTGCAGGGGCCCCCAGTGCTCCACGGCCTCGGCCGTGTAGCGGCTGCACGACGGGTAGAAGCGGCAGACCGGAGGCATGAACCGCGAGACCACGCGTTGCCAGCCGCGGATCATCGTGAGCAGGAACCAGGTCATCGTGAGAGCCGAGACATCAGCGAGGCGAGCTCGTGGGTGATGAGGCGAAGGTCCGCTCCGGCGGCCGCCGGCTGAGCGATAAGCACCGCGTCGACGTGCGGCGGAAAAGTTTCCGCGAGCGCCCGCACGGCCTCCCGCAACCAGCGCTTGACCCGGTTGCGTGTGACCGCGTTCCCGACCTTGCGGCTCACCGCGAGACCGAACCGCGAAGCGCCGCCGGTGCCAGCTGAGACCACGACCGTCAAAAGACGGCCCCGATGCCGGCGACCCTGACCCTGCACCCGTCGGAAATCCTCGGAGCGCCGGAGCCGGTCGGGAGGGCTAATCGCGCTTGGAGGCAACGGTGGCGGCGAGCCGCTTGCGGCCCTTCGCACGGCGGCGGGCCAAGACGTTGCGGCCCGCGGCGGTGGCCATACGGGCGCGGAACCCGTGGGTGCGCGTGCGACGCTTGTTGTGCGGCTGGAAGGTGCGCTTCGACATGTCCTCTCCGGAGTTGAGCCCGCGCGGCTAACCTGTCCTGGCCCGCGAGCAAACCCCCCGACGCTCGACGCCCCACTCCCGGGAAGTCGATCATCATCCTGCACTTTTCCAAAGCGGACGGGCAACGTGATCAAGATCGGCGATCCGGACGCCGCTCCACGAGGATCATGCGCGCAGCGGCTTGAAAGCGATCCGATCCTTGGGGTAGGACTCGACCGGCAGGCGGTGTGCTGCGGGGTCCACGTCGTCGTGGCTCCGGACCGCGGATTCCCAGGCGACGAATGGACAACGTTTGGCCGGTCTTCTGCGCTGCCCTCGAGCGCAGGATCGGTGGTCAGAACATGGATATCTGGGTGCGCTCGGGCGCGGTGCGCCTGGAGTTCGCCGAGCCGGGCCGCGTCCGGATGCGCGCGGAGAACCGGGTCACCTACGAGTGGGTACGCGACAACTTCCTCGACGAGATGCGCGGCGCCTGGGAAGAGGTCCAGGGCGCTCCGGTGGCGCTCGACGTCACCTGGGACGGCGCTCCGGTCGAGGTCGAGGCGCCCGCGCCGCGTCCCAACCGCCGGGCCCCGAGCCATCTCGAACGCGCGATGACCTTCGACAACTTCGTCGTGGGCAAGTGCAACGAGTTCGCGCACAGCGTGGCGTGCGCGGTCGCCGACGCGCCGGGCCAGGCCTACAACCCGCTCTTCATCTACGGGAGCACCGGCCTCGGCAAGACGCACCTGATGCACAGCATCGGCAACCGCGTCGAGCGCCGGCTCGGGGGCGGCGTCCTCTACATGACCGGCCAGCAGTTCTTCGACCAGATGGTGTCGGCCTTCCAGAACCGCACGGTGCCGCAGTTCCGCGAGCGCTTCCGCACCGAGGTCGACGTGCTCCTGCTCGACGACGTGCAGTTCATCGCGGGCCGCGACCGCACCGAGGAGGAGGTCTTCTACGTCTTCGAGGTGATGCTCGCCGCGAAGAAGCAGATCGTCCTCGCCGCCGACCAGGCTCCCCAGGAGATCGGAAAGCTCCAGCCGCGGCTGCGCACCCGGTTCTCGCAGGGACTGCTCGCCGACGTGCAGCCGCCCGACGTCGAGACCATGATGGCCATCCTCGCCAAGAAGGCCGACGCCATCCACCTGGTCCTGCCCTCCGACGTGCAGTACGCCATCGCCCAGCGTGTCCGCAACAGCGTCCGCGAGGCTGAAGGGGTGCTCAACCGCCTCGCCGCCCTGCACGCGTTCTACGGCCGCCCGGTCACGATGTCGTTCGTGCTCGAGCGGATGTCGGACGTCCTGCCGCCCGAGACCCCGCCCCCTTCGGCCGACCTCATCATCCAGCGGGTCGCGGAGCACTACCACATCCGGCCCAACGACATCCGCAGCTCGCGGCGCCCGGCCAACATCTCCCATCCGCGCCAGCTCGCGATGTACCTGTGCCGCACCGTCGCGCGTCTGAGCTTCCCGGAGATCGCACGAGCGTTCGAGCGGGACAATTCGACCGTCCAGTACGCCTGCAAGAAGGTGGCCACCGAGATGTCGACCGACCCCAACCTCCGCGCCGAGGTCGACATGCTCGAAAAGATCGTCCGAGGCGCAGAATGAGCGGGTCGAGGGTCGCCGGGCCCGCCGGCCTGTGGACAACCCGGTGGACAAGCTGCGGACCAGCGGCGGAGAGGCTGTGCATGACTCCGCCACTTCTCCACACCCCTCGCCGCGGCCGGCGCGGCTGCGGACAACCGCCCCGGTCATCCTGCGGATATCCCCCTGGTTGCGATCCGGAATAGCTAAGGTTCTACAAGGCTGAAGTACGTTATCCACACTGTCCACAGGCCTTTAGGATCATCTTCAAGTTCTCTCAGTTCGGTATACAAGGCACCCCCTGATCCCCGGAACCCGCATGGACCTCCTCATCCACCGTGACGAACTCGTCCGCGCCCTCGCCCGGGCGCAGGGCATCGTCGAGAAGCGCCCCACCTTGCAGATCCTCAGCGCCGTGCACCTGCAGGCCACGGCCGAAGGCCTTCGCGCGACCGCCACGGACAAGACGATGACGGTCATCGCCGACTACCAGGCCACGGTGCGCACCCCGGGCGAGGTGGCGGTCGACGCGTCCAATTTCTTCCAGGTTGCGAAGGTCCTGTCGGGCGACATCGTCACCCTCACGCTCATCGACTCCGGTCGGCTCGAGGTGCGGTGCGGCGCGTCGGTCTTCAAGCTGGCCACGTTCAACGCGGCCGACTTTCCGGTCACCCCGGCGCTCGACCAGGCGCGGGCGCTGATGATGGAGGCGGGCGCGCTCCGCCGGGTGATCGACCGGGTGCACTTCGCGGTCGCGCCCGACGACAACCGGTACGGGCTCAACGGCGCGCACGTGGAAGACACGGCGGCGGCCACCGGGGCGGTGGTGCGGTTCGTGGGCACCGACGGCAATCGGCTCTGCTGGGCGCAGGCGCCCTATACCGGGGAGCTCGGCATCGGGCGGAAGATGCTCCTGCCCCGCAAGGGCCTCGGCGAGATCCGGAAGCTCCTCGAAGGCTACGAGGGCGAGGTGTCCCTGGCCTTCGGCGACCGCGCCGCGCTCCTGCAGTTCCCGGGCGTGATGGTCCACGTGCGCCTGCTCGAGGCCGACTTTCCGGACTACCGGCAGGTGCTGCCCGCCTCGTACAAGCGTCGGGTCCTCGTCGATCGTGAAGCGCTGCGCGAAGCGCTGCGCCGGGTCTCGATCCTCGCGACCGACGCGACCAACTCGGTGCGGTTCCAGTTCTCGTCGGAGGGCCTGGTCCTCACCGCGCGCAAGGCCGACGCCGGCGACGTCCGCGAGGACGTGGCCATCGAGCTCAGCGGCGAGCCGATCGCGATGGGCTTCAACGCCCGCTTCGTCATCGAGGTGCTCAGCGTGATGGAGGGCGGCCGCGTGGCGCTCGAGCTCGGCGAGGCCCTCGCGCCGTGCATCCTCAAGGACATGGACGACGACAACGCGCTGTTCGTCGTGATGCCCGTCCGCCTCGACTGACGCCCGGGTGCGCCTCCTCCGCGTCCAGGCGCAGTCGTTCCGGAACCTCGGCGCCGAGGTCATCGATGTCGACGCGCCGTTCGTCGCGTTCGTCGGTCCCAACGGCCAGGGCAAGACCAACTGGCTCGAGGCCATCGCCGCGCTCGGCACCTTGCGGAGCTTCCGCGCCACCCGGACGGCAGAGCTCCTGAAGTTCGGCAGTCGCGAAGCGATGGTCGAAGGCGTCGTCCACTCCGACGGCATGACGCGCCGGTACCGCATCGCCTGGGCCGAGGCGGGGCGCACGCTGCGTCGCGAAGATCGCACGGTGGACGCGGTCTCTTGGCTCCGCAGCTTCCGCGCGGCGTGGTTTGTGCCCGGCGACGTGGCGCCCATCCGCGGGGAGCCGGCCCTGCGCCGGGCGATGCTCGACCGCACCGCGCTCACGCTCGACCCGGGCTACCTCTCGTTGGCCCAACAGTTCCGGCGGGTGCTCGACCACAAGGCGGCGTGTCTGCGCCCGGGGAACGCGGACGGCCCGACGCTCGACGCGGTCGACGCCCAACTCGCCGGTCTCGCGGTGCGCGTGGTCGCACGTCGCACCGAGACGGTCGCGTCCGTCGCACCGCACTTCCGCTCCTTCTACCGTGAGTTCTGCGGCGACGAGGAGGTGTCGGTCCGCTTCCGCCCGCAGACCACCGGCGACGAGGACACGTTCTTGCGCGCCCAGTTCGCGGCCCGCGGGCAGGAGCGTGACCTGCGCCGGGTCATGGTGGGGCCGCACCGTGACGACCTCGAGTTCGCGGTCCGCGGCAAGCCGGCGCGCGCGTACGCTTCGCAGGGTCAAGCGCGCTCGTTGGTGCTCGCGTGGAAGCTCGCCGAGCTCGCCTGCGCACGAACCACAGATGAAACGCCGATCTTCCTGGTCGACGACCTGGGCTCGGAGCTCGATCCGGATCGGACGGCCCGATTGGTGCGCGTGGTGAGCGAGCTTGGTGCGCAGGTGTTCGTCACGACCACCGACACCCGATTTCTTCCACGATCCGTCGAAGGAATCCGGGTATTTTCCGTCGAGGCCGGTGTCGCCCGGCCCACCGGGACCGCGGACGACGGGTGACGCGACGCGACGCCTGGGGTAGCTGGCGGCGAGGAGAATCCCATGCGTCTGGCTGTGCTCACCCTCTTCGCGTTCGCCTGTGCCACCGAGACCGAGATTGTCGGTGACGCCGACGCCGGCGCGACCATCTTCGCCGACAACTGCGCTTCGTGTCACGCCGCAGACGGCACGGGCGGCACCGGTTCGTCCCTGGTCGGGCTCACCGACGAAGCGTCGATGGAAGCCACGATCGTCGACGGCGACGGCGGCATGCCCGCGTTCGGCGAGAGCCTCGACGACCAGGACGTCGCCGACGTCATCGCCTTCATCCTGACGCTCTGAGCGTCGGGGCGGCGCGGCGCGACCGGCCGCGCGTCGGGCAGGGGCTTGCCCGCGCCGCACGGGGCTGCGCGCAGGGGCGGGGCGCGCGGCGTCGCTGCGGTCGACGCGTCGGCGGCGCGAGGCCGTCCCGCCTCGGCCGCCTTTCGGGACGGGTCTACGGCCTCGCCCTGAGGCGCTCCGGGTGTCTGGGGACGGGTTACGCTCGCGCGCTCGCGCAGGCGCAGGAGACCGGATGGCAGACCCCAAGGAAAACGCCGACACCCAGGAAGGGGCCGTCCCCGACGGGGGTAGCGCTTCGGCGTACGGGGCCTCCAGCATCCAGGTGCTCGAAGGCCTCGAGGCCGTACGTGTCCGCCCGTCGATGTACATCGGGGACATCGGCACGCGCGGCCTGCATCACCTCGTCTACGAGGTGGTCGACAACTCGGTCGACGAGGCGTTGGCCGGCTACTGCACCCACATCATCGTGACCCTGCACGAAGATGGGAGCTGCTCGGTCGAGGACAACGGGCGTGGCATCCCGGTCGACACCCACCCCGAGACGGGGCGGCCGGCGGCCGAGGTCGTGCTCACGGTCCTGCACGCAGGCGGAAAATTCGGCGGTGGCGGGTACAAGGTCTCCGGCGGCAAGCACGGCGTCGGGGTGAGCTGCGTCAACGCGCTGTCCGACACCTTGTACCTCGACGTGTGGCGGCAGGGGTTCCACCACGTGCAGCGGTTCGAGCGCGGCGCTCCCGCCACCGACCTCGAGCGGCGGGAAGAGTCGGTCAAGCGCGGCACGCGGGTCCGCTTCCTGCCCGATCCCACCATCTTCGTCGAGACCACGACGTTCGTGTACGAGGTGCTCGCCAACCGCCTGCGCGAGCTGGCGTTCCTCAACCAGGGCCTGCGGATCGAGCTGCGCGACCTGCGCGCCGACCGCGGCGACGAGTTCTTCTACGAAGGCGGCATCCGGCAGTTCGTCGAGTACCTCAACCAGGGCCGCGAGGCGGTGCACCCGCCGGTGTACCTGCGCGGCGGCAAGGAGGCCCAGCTCGAGGTCGAGATCGCGCTGCAGTGGAACAACTCGTACCTCGAGACCGTCTGCAGCTTCGCCAACAACATCAACACGGTCGACGGCGGCACGCACGTCGCCGGGTTCCGCGCCGCGCTCACCCGCACGGTCAACGCCTACGCGGCGGCCAACAACCTGCTCAAGAACCAGAAGGGCGAGGTCGGCCTCACCGGCGACGACATCCGCGACGGCCTCACGGCCGTGGTGTCGGTGAAGATCAGCAACCCGCAGTTCGAAGGGCAGACCAAGGGCAAGCTCGGCAACAGCGAGGTCAAGGGCCTCACCGAGTCCATCGTCAACGAGCAGCTCGCGATCTGGATGGACGAACATCCGGTCATCGCCAAGTCGATCGTCAACAAGTCCGTCGAGGCGGCCCGTGCGCGGGAAGCCGCCCGCAAGGCGCGCGACCTCGCGCGGCGCAAGACCGTGCTCGACGGCGGGGGCCTCCCGGGCAAGCTCGCGGATTGTTCCGAGCGCGACCCGGCCAAGTGCGAGCTGTACCTGGTCGAGGGAGACAGCGCAGGCGGCTCGGCCAAGCAGGGCCGGGACCGTAAGTACCATATTTTTAGTTCCTTATAATCTTGGCTGGTCAC
>SXGT01447690.1_pt1 | contig 17643 bp, 15 predicted proteins | sample 3176221 | NCBI WGS metagenome assembly SXGT01 (sample SAMN11356862, study PRJNA531348) | freshwater metagenome | isolation source: freshwater sample F1-120 | place: China: Fuxian Lake, Yuxi | collected 2017-12-25
CCCGCGCTCGCGCTCGAGATCGTTCGAGTCCATGAAACAGTCGGGAAGTTCCTGATGTTGACGCAGGACCCCCGATTGGGCGACGAGTTTGTCTACCAGCGTGGTTTTACCGTGGTCGACGTTGGCGATGATCGCGACGTTTCGCAACGCGGCGACGGCGGACTGAGTCTCAGGCATGGCGCTTCGGGATCGGACGGCTGCGCACGAGTGCACGCAAGAGGCGTGCAGGCGACCGGTTCGAAGCGTTAAAGTAGCGGAGTTCGCCGCGACGCTTCAAGCGTCCCGACACGACCTTTTTGAGGGAGTCCCCTTCAGCGACCGCGCTTCGGACGGACGGTCCGGCCCGTTTGCTTCTTGCGCGAGGATTCGGCGGTCGCAGGACGCGCCGGGGCTTTCTTCGAACGCGAGGCGCCGTTCGCGGCCGCCACGCCTCGTTTCACAGCCTCGACGACCTCGTCCGGGTGGTCGACCACGCTGAAGAGTTCGAGATCCTCCGGACTGATGGTCTTGAACGGGATCATCGTGGACTTGATCCAGTCCACCAGTCCCGCCCAGAACTTCCGACCGACCAAAACCACGGGGAAATTCCGGATCTTGGCGGTCTGGATGAGCGTCAGGGCCTCCGAAACCTCGTCGAGCGTCCCGAACCCGCCGGGCAGGCAGACGTAGGCCTGCGCGTAGCGCATGAACATCACTTTTCGGGCGAAGAAGTAGTCGAAATCGACCTTAATGTTGCAGAAAGGGTTGCAACCCTGCTCATGCGGAAGCTTGATGTTCAGCCCCACGGATTTGGCGCCCGCGAGCGCCGCACCCCGATTCGCGGCCTCCATGATCCCCGGGCCGCCGCCCGTGATGACGGAGTAACCGGCCATCGCGAGCCGCTCTGCGACGTCGACGGCAAGCTGGTAGCAAGGATCGCCTGATTTGAAGCGCGCTCCGCCGAAGATCGAGACCGCGGGCCCGAGGTCGCGCAAGGTTTCGAAACCTTCCACGAACTCGCCCATGATCTTAAACACCATCCAGGTGTCCCGGCCCTTCAGATCTTTCATGCCGTAACCGTCCTCCTCCCCTTCGATCGGGACCGGTCGGGCGACGGCCCGACGACCGCCGGACTTCAGGGCAATTCCATCTTCAGGCAGAAGACCGACCCTCCGGCCTTTAGGAACTCGGAGGTGTCCGTCGGGCGCGTTCGGAACCCTGCATCCCCCAAGATCTTCTTCGTCGCGGTGCATGAAGCCTCGATCAAGACGTTGCGCCCGTCCGGGCAATGAGCGTTGCACGCGAACTTTTCGGCCGCTTCGTCGACCGGAACTGAGAGCAGTCCCGGAAAAGCCGCCGCCAACGCCCGACGGCTCTCGTCATCGAACGCTTCCGGGACATAGAGGGCGCGCGATTCGTCCAAAGGCGCAAAGGCCGTATCGAGGTGATAGAACCGCGGGTCTACGAGCTTGAGCAGGGTCAATTCCGCTTCGACGATCCTCGCCGCGGCTTCCAAGGCCGGGACGGTCGTCCGAAAACCGTGCCCGCCGTAGAGGCGCCGCATCCCGGGATGCCAAAGCAGGTCGCCCATCCCTTCGAACGAGCCCGCCGACTCAGGGAGACGGACGATCCGATAGCCGCGGGTTTCGTACCAACGAGCGAAAATCTCGGGCTCGCCCGCACGCTCGGGGTGGCGCATGCGAGAGATGACGACCGCGCGCTCCCCGTTGCGGTCAAGGAACGGAAACGACTGGTTGGCCGCGAACGTCATGTCGGGCCACCCGGGTTCGCCGGCCAAGACATCCACCGGGTACCCGATCGCTTCGTACTCGCGCCGGAGGGCGTCCCATTGTCGCCGAGCCAATGCGACATCCGGCCGATTCGGACGGCCGGCGCCGTCGGTCATTTGCGCGTTGATCGCATAAACGACGTCGAAATGCTCCGGCGAGCACATCAGGATGCGGGTCGGCGCGGAGCGCCGAGGCGCGGATGGCGATCGTTCCTTTCCGGTCTTCATGAGCGGCGTACCATAGCCGCCTTCATGTCCGGCCCGTAGCGCGCTCCGCGCTCCCCGCCGGCCGCCCGAAGAAAGGGACCGATGCTGCTCGACGAAATCGCGGCCTTGGCGCGCCGCGCGATCTCCGAAATCACAGGCGCGGAAGCGCCTACAGTCACGGTGGAATTCCCGGAGGACGCCGACCACGGCGACTTCACGATCAATTGCTTCCATCTCGCTAAATCGTTGCGCCGTCCGCCGCCCGCGCTGGCTCTGGAGCTCAGCCTCCGCCTCTCCGGGAGGTCGCCGATCGTCTCGGCCGCGGCCGCTTCGGGCTACGTCAACGTCAAGGTCGACCGCGGAGCCCTCTTCTCCGCCGCCCTGCCCACGGCCGACGACCCGGAAGCACGCGGCCGCTCCGCATGTCACGCGGGACGAAAATTGATCGTGGAGTTCTCGGCGCCGAACACGAACAAACCGCAGCACTTAGGCCACCTCCGCAACAACTTCCTCGGCGATTCCGTTTCGGCGATCCTGAAGAACGCCGGGGCCGACGTCGTCAAGGTCAACCTGATCAACGATCGCGGCATCCACATTTGCAAGTCGATGCTCGCCTACCGGAAGTTCGGCGACGGGGCCGACCCGATTTCGACGGCCGAAAAGGGCGACCACTTGGTCGGGCGTTTCTACGTCGCGTTCGAGAAAGCGTTCCGCGCGGAAGTCGAAACCTACGTTGCGTCCCATGAGGACGAGTTCGCGCAATACCGGACGCTTCATGCGGTCGACAAAAAGGGACGCCCCCGGCCCGAAGACGAGTTGCGGAAGGAATGGCGCGACACCTTCAAAGAGGAGAACTTCGGTCGCATCCCGCTCGGGGCCGAGGCGCAGGAGATGCTCCGCCGATGGGAGCAAGGAGACGCCGAAGTCGTCGCGCTCTGGCGAAAGATGAACGGCTGGGTGTTCGAAGGCTTCGACGCGACCTATCGCCGGCTCGGCATCTCCTTCGACAAGACGTACTACGAAAGCGAGACCTACAAACTCGGGCGCGACCTGATCTTGGACGGCCTCGCCAAAGGCGTCTTCTCGAGGCGCGCAGATCAAGCGATCGAAATCGACCTCACGGCTCACGGCCTCGGGAAGAAGGTCGTGCTGCGCTCGGACGGCACGTCCGTCTACATCACGCAAGACATCGGCACGACCGTGCTGAAAGCCGTCGATTTCGCGGTGGACGGTCAGATCTGGGTCGTCGCTGACGAGCAGAAATTCCACTTCCAGACGCTCTTCAAGATTCTCGAGCTCATGGGGCATCCGTGGGCGAAGCATCTGCATCACCTCTCGTACGGACTCGTCAATCTGCCGGAAGGCCGGATGAAATCGCGCGAGGGCACGGTCGTCGACGCCGACGACCTCATGGACGAGGTCGTGGCTCTGGCCAAGGCGGAGCTCCTCGAACGCGACGCCTCGATGCCGGAAGCGGAGGCCGCCGCACGAGCCGAACGCATCGCGACCGCGGCGCTGAAGTTCATGCTGCTCAAGGTGACCCCGGCGGCCACCATGATCTACAACCCGAAAGAATCCGTCTCCTTCGTCGGCGAGACCGGTCCTTACCTCCTCTACACCTACGCCCGCATCCGACGCATGGTGGACGAAGGCGGAAACTCCGCCGTTACGACGGAGCAAGCGGCGGCGGCCCTCGGCCACCCGTCGGAAGTCGGCCTCGCGTCGGCGCTCCTTCGCTTCGGTCGCGCGACCGAGCGTGCCGCGCGCGAATACAACCCGGCTGCGATCTGCCAGTACTTGGTGCAGCTCGCACAGTCCTACAACACCTACTATCAAGACGTCCCGGTGTTGAAGGCCGTCGACCCCGTTCTGCGCGCCGCGCGGCTGAAGCTCTCCTCCGCCGCGGCGGGCGTCCTAAAACGCGGCCTCTCGTTGCTCGGCATCGAAACCCTCGAGCGCATGTGACGGCCGCGGCCCCGACGCCGAAAGTCGGGACCGCTCCGGGATCCGGGACCTACTTCTTCAGATAAGTCCCGGACGACACCACTCGCATGAACGTGTCGCGGTAACGGACGGCGTCCACGGAATCGTCCCCGCCCCATCGCTCGTCGAACCGCGAGCGAATCAGCTGGAGCGGATACCCGAACTCCTCCATCGCCTCGGCGACGGTCGTGCCGCGGTATTGATGCGCAATCGAGAACTGGCCGGGTCCGTCGATGTTCACCGCCGCCTCGTTCGCCTGACCGAAAAGATTGTGGAAGTCGCCGAGCGTGTCTTGGTACGCGCCGACCAAGAAAATGCCGATCGGAAACGGCTCGTCCACGTTGAGCGTGGGCAAGGGCAGCGTCTTCCGCAGACCGTTGCATCCGACGAAGTCGTCGATGCGGCCGTCCGAATCGCACGTGATGTCGCCGAACGTCGCCTGCGTGATCGGCTCCTCGAGATTCCGCAGGAGCGGCATCACCGGGAAGACCTGCCGCATCGCCCAAGTGTCCGGAAGCGACTGGAAGATGGAGAAGTTGCAGACGAAACGCGGCGCGACCAGCTCTTCGAGCTTGAGGAGTTCCTCGTCCGACGCGTCGTCCCGGTCCCAAATGCGCAAAGCCTTGCGGCAGATGTCGAGAAAGAGCGTCTCGCCCGCCGCGCGGTCCTCCAACGTCACGAAGCCCAGCTTGAAGCCTAAGATAAGCTCGTCATGCAGGGCTTTCGCATCGTTGATGAGTTCGCGGCAATTGCTCTTCTTGAGCTCGTCGAGCGTGCTCTTCAGCTCCCGCACCTGATGGCAGGCGTCGGTCGCGATCGGCGGAAGGTCGTTCTTCACGCGTCCGATGATCTTGAGCGGCGTGACGACGGTGACCGCGTGGTACGCAAGGATCGCGCGGCCGCTCTCCGAACAAATGTTCGGGGGCTCGACCTCCTCCTGAGCGCAGACCGTTTTCACGTTGTAGACGATGTCGCGGCAGTACTCTTCGAGCGTGTAGTTATGCGACCAGTCGCTCGCCGTGCGGGTTCCGTCGTAATCGACCGCAAGGCCGCCGCCGACGTCGAGAAACGACAAGGACGGAGCACGACGCTTCAAGTGGCAATAAAGGCGGGTCGCCTCTTTCACCGCTTCCTTCGTGGCGCGGATGTCGCAAAGCTGCGAACCGATGTGGAAATGCAGGATGGTGACGCTGTCGAGCGCATCGACCTCTTTGAGGTACTGGAGCGCCTCGATCAGCTCGCCCGTCGACAAGCCGAACTTGGCGTGGCTGCCGCCGGACTCCTCCCAACGGCCGACGCCCGAGCTGTGCAGCTTCGCCCTGAATCCGAGCAGAGGACGGACGCCGACCTCGCGCGAGATGGTGACGATGTCGTTCACTTCCTGCAGCGTCTCGGCGATCAAGACGACGCGCAATCCGGCCGAAGCGGCGCGCAGAGCGAGTTCGCAGTAGTCGCGATCCTTGAATCCGTTGCAGATGACGAAGGCTTCCGGATGGAGCGTCGTCGTCAGCGCGAGCGCGAGTTCGCCCTTGCTGCCGACTTCGATGCCGTACCGATGCTTCGGACTCTCCTCGGCGATCGCCTCGACGACGACGCGCTGCTGGTTGACCTTGACGGGCAGAACGCCCTGGTAGTGGCCGGGATAGTCGAACTCTTTGATCGCGGCGTTGAACGCGTCGTTCAGGCGCTGGACCCGGTCCTTCAATAGCTGGGGAAACCGCAACAGGAACGGCGACCGGAATCCGCGACGCTTGAGCTCGTCGAGAACGTCGGCCATCCGCACCCAGGAGCCGTCTTTTCGGTTCGGCCGAACGACGGCGAAGCCCTCCTCGTCGATGGAGAAGTAGCCGCCGCCCCAATCGTTGACCATGTAACGGGAGAGCGCATCGTCGCGGCGAGGCGACGAAGCGAACGCCCGGCCGAGATCATGGCGGGCGTCGTCGACCGGCTTCGGATCGGCGGCTTTGGCTTCCGCAGGTCGCCGCTCATGGCCGCGCGTCGCTTCGGGGGCCGTGCCGACGATCTTCATGTCTTCTGGACTCACGACTTCTCCACTTTCACGCTCAACGTGCCCGTGATGCGGTCAAGGACGCGTTCGACGGCCTTGATCTGCAAGACGTTATCCAAAACCAGCGTCCGATCAGGAGCATGGATGATGATCTGCCCGGCGCGAAAGAAGGGATGGAAATACTCGAGCATGTCCGGAACGCGCACTTCGATGCGCGGATTGACCAGCGAGATGCGCTCGCGATCCCCGAACAACGCGTTGCGATTGAACTCGAGTTCGTTGTGCTCGATGACGACGTAGTTGAGCCGCGTTCGGATCCACGAAACCGCGGCGCAGACGCCGAAGAACGCGCCGTAAAAGTAGTAGCTCGGCGCCGATTGCTTGAAGCGCGTCGCCGCGAGGAGTTCGCCCAGTTTCTGCCAAACCGGGAAGCTCTCGCTGTTGACGGCCGTCCCGAGGAAGACGAGCGACACGAGGCTCGCGAGCAGCACGTAGGTCCAGGTCCGCGACCACTCGAACATGAACATGCTCATGTAGAACATGAACGAGAGGGAGTAAATGAGGCCGACTTTGCTCGCAGGGTCGAACTGCGGGGTCGCGGCCACCGCTTCGACGCCGCCGGCGAACGACATCCAAATCCCGCACAAGAGCGAGATGATCGCCATCGGGATCAAGTAGATCGACTTGAAATGGCTGCGCACCACGAGCATGTGGCCTTGGGCGATCCGATGGCGGCGCCATTCGGCGGGGTTCAAGGACTCGGGACGCCGGGCGTCCGCCCGAGCGGCCGCCGCCGCGACGTTCGTCGCGGGGTCCGCCGGAGGGACGGTTGCAGGAGATTCGTTCGCCACGTTTCGTGACCTCCGAAGCCTCCGCCGCGCGACTCTGCCGACGCGCGTTGGAGATTCTTGCGGCGAGTGTATCTATCGCGGCCCCTCGGGCAACGAAATCGGCCGGACGACGCTGTTGCGTCGTCCGGCCGAAAATCGTCGTCCGGCCCGATGCCGGACGGTAAGAGTCTTTCAGTCGTCCTTCTTGGCGGTCGTAAGGCCTACCGGAACCGCCTCTGCGGCCTCGGGACCGGCGAAGAAACGCTCGACTTCCGCCACCACGTCGCGGGTTTCGCCGACAGGCTCCCCGAACGATCCGCTGCGGTCGAACTCGACCACCTTGGCGGCGACGTCGATCCGCTTCTTGCAACGGGCGAGGATCTCTTTGGCTTGCGCCAAGGCGCCGTCGTCGAGCGTGATCTTGTTCGAGCAGGCCTCCATCGCCTGAGTGTGGCGGAGACGGGCCCGGAGCCCTTCCACCGCCGTCAGCAAGTTGGCCTCTTCCGAACGAACGGTCTCGAGCTTTTGGATCGCCGCGGCCAACGCCGCCGTGCGCGCTTCCAGCAGCTTACGCTTCGCATCGAGCAACGACTGGTCGTTCTTGTAGCCGTCGAATCCTTGACGGAGCTCGTTCTCGAGGCGCTCCCGGGACATGGTCCGCGCGCCGACCGTGTAGGTCTTCTCGCCGGTCTTCAACGCGGCGCTCTGCAACCGGACCTTCTGGCCCGTAGTCTCGGAGCGGCGTTCGATCCGCGAGATCTCCTGGTCGAGTTCGGAAATTTCGACCTGCTCTTCGGCCACGGTGCGCTTGGCGCGTTCCACTTCGGGCCCGATCTTCCGGATCATTCCCTCGGCGCGTTCGAGTTCGTACTCGACCGGGAAGGCTTCGTTCACGTGGGCCTTCGCATTGCCGAACATGTGGCCGACGTGGGAGAACGCCGCCCGAGGACCGAGGAAAATGAACCCGAGAACGGCGACGCCTGCGACGGTCAGCAGAATTTTCTTGCCCATGGCTTTCGGTCTCCAACATCGAGGTTCCGCAGCTTGCTCCGCGGCGGAAACGACAGCGACGATGGGCGCCGGATACGGGACGACCCGGGGGGCATTTCCGACCGGGGGAAAAAAACTCCCGCCGGGGAGTCCGGGGCTACGTTCTCGGGGACTTGCGAAGGTCGCCGAGCAGCTTGACCGAGGCGTCGTCGATGCGCGAGCGCGAACGCGTGACGCGACGTCTGCCCTCTTCCGTGCCGTCCGCTTGGACGGCCAACGCGTCGACGACCGTCTGGCAACGGACGCAATCGAGATCCTTCAGATGGAATTCGATGTAGCGGCGATACTCGCGATCGAGGCCGCCTTTCGCGTAGTCCTTCAGCGCCGTCTCCTCCGGGCAGGAGACCTGCTCGCGGAACCAGAGTTCGGAGATCGAGATCTGGAGGCTCATGACTTCGTCTTCGAGCGTTTCCAGGGCTTCCCGGCATGCGTCGCAACCGCGGACATGCCCGGTGAGTTCAGGCTCGGCGTCGCCGGTTTCGGCGAGCCGCGCGAGATCTTTGAGTTCGGGGCACTCGCTCACACGTTTCTCCACAATTCAGAGAAAAGGGTGCGACGAGGATCGGACTTCTTCAGGCGCTGCTGTAGATCGCGGATGGCGCGGAACTTGATGCCGGCGATCGACTTTTCGTCGTCGATCCCGAGGCGCTCGGCGATGCGCCGATGCTTCCAATCCGTCAGGAACGTCAGCTCGATCGCCATCAGTTTGGTGAAATCGCGCTTAAGGCGGAGCTCGGCCGTCATGTCCTTGATGGCGCCCACCAAGGCGTCCTTCTGACGAAGGACGGTCTCTTTCGCGGATTGGATCTGGCTCGGTCGTCGGGCCTCGCCGGGGGCGTTATTGAAGAACCGCGAAGAGTCTTCGTCGCGGTCCGCAATGTTGATCTCGGGCCGCTTGCGGCGGAGGAAGTCGATGACTTTGTTCCGCGCGATGCCCATCAGGTACTGCTCGACGTTGTAGCGGCGATCGAAGCCTTGGATGCCGCGGATCGCGCCTAAAAAGACCTCTTGCACCAGGTCGTCGGCCCAATCCGGATGGTTCACCTGCCGCTTGACGTAGCCGAAGATGCGGTCGTGGTAGTCCGAGCGTAGCTTCGCCCATTCTCCTTCGTCGAGACGCTGGAGTTTGTCGATGGAGAAATCAGCTGCCGCCACGCGGAAAGCCTATCCCAGCGCCGCCTGCAGGGCAAACTCCACGAGCCCGACGCAGGCCGCGGTCAAGAGCAGCGTGACGACGACCGCCAACAAATGACGGAATATCCAACCGAGCAGCCTGAGCGGCGCGGTCACGATCCGAAAAAACACCCCCCGTCGTTTCGGTAGCGGAGGTGGGACGGCGTGCGCGGGCGCGGACGCCGCCGGCCGCGACCGTTGATAGGCCGCTTTGGCGGCGTCGACCGCAGTGCCGGTCTCGGTCCGCAGCTGCTGCAAGATCTCTTGTACGCCGGTTCGAACCTTTTCGATCGTGGTCTCCGCGGTCACCACGCTGCGCCCGACCGCCTCGCCGACTCGGCGGCCGACGCCGTCCACGAGCGGAGGAGGAGTCGCCGCCGATCCTGCCGCCGCACCGGCTGCGGCTCCGGCTAAGGCGGCGGCTTCACCCGCGGTTGCCGGGGCGGCGGCGCCGACCGTGGGTCGGTTCGAGCCGGCGCCGGTGCAGGCGTCGAACGCCCGAAGCATCACGCCCGCATCCCGAAACCGTCGATCGGGGTCTTTCTGCATCGCTTGGTCAAGAACGATGCGGAGCGATCCCGGGACTCGCGCCGGATAGACGACCGGCGCCGTTTCGTGCTTCTTGAGGACCTCCCACTCGGAGTCGCCGCGGAACGGAGGTTCGCCGGCCAGCATCTCGAAAAAGATGGCGCCGAGCGAGTAGACGTCCGATCGGGAGTCGCCCTTGCGATGAAGCATCTCGGGCGCCAGGTAGGCGGGCGTACCGCGTCCCATGGAAAGCGTGCGCGCCGATTCCGTTACGAGCTTCGACAGGCCGTAGTCACCGACTCGCGCGACATCGCCTTTCAGGAAGATGTTCGCGGGCTTCAGATCGAAATGGATGATCGAGCGGTCGTGAAGCGCGGCTACGCCTTCCAGGACCTGCCGGAAAAGTTCGCAGCCCGCGGCGGGATCCAACGCCCCTTGCGACAGACGCACCTTCAAGGTCTCGTCGCCCGCAAAGTTCATCACGATGTACGGGATGCCGAGGATCTCACCTTTGTCCTCGATCGAGACGAGGTGGGGATGATCCACCTGCGCGAAATGCTCTACCGATTGCAGTTCGCGAAAGAGATCGTCGCGGGCGCCTTCGTCGGCCAGCTTCAGGAACTTGATGGCGTAGGACTTGCCGATGGACAGCTTCCGCGCCCGGTACACCTCTCCGAAGACGCCGCCGCCCAGCTTGTTTTCAATCTGGTAGCCCGGAACGAATCCGGGCTCGCGGAAGCGGCGAAAAAAACCTTCCCAATCCATGGAGCGTCGAGGTCCCGCGTCGGTTTCGGCGGCGTTCATACCGGCAGTCTCCAAAGACCCGTCACCGCTGCGGCCGTGAGAGTAGCAAACACGACGCCCAAAGCGCGTGTCCGCCAGCCGCGGGTGACCCAATCCAGAAATTTGAACATGGCGAAGGCCGCGAAGAGCACGACCGCCGTCGAAACGCCCTTGATCACCGGAGCGCGCGACTTCTTCCGCGCCGCGTCGGCATCGAGGCGGGCGAGTTGCGCGGCGTCGTTCGGAGCGAGGACATAGGCTTCGTAGATCGATTCGGCGCCGCGGCCGCTCGAAGCGACGAACACGGCGGCAGGCGAGCGATCGATGGCGCGGTGTCCGTCGCGACGTCCCGCCAGCGACGGATAGGACACGCGGCGGATGTCCGCCATCCGCTCTTCCGCCGCCCGACGGGCGGCATCGGCGGACTTTCGCGCGGGCCCGACCACGACGCGATCGCGATTCTCCGGGCGATCGATCCAATCCGCCTCTCCGAAACACTCGCGAAACGAGGCGGGCTTCGCACCGGTCACCTCGGCCACCAACGCCCTCGTGTTCTGCTCGCGGCAGAGGGCGATCGTGACGACGAGCGGAGCCGCGGTAGGCGCGACGACCTTAAATCCGGAATCGAGCAGCTTTTCCCGCAGCGCCGAGGCGGCCTTTTCCGAGGCACGATCCGCCGCACGGACGGCGACGGCGGCGGCCTCGGGGGCCAGCCACGGAAGCTCTGCGACAAGGGTGGTCGTCAAGCGGCCGAGCGCGCGCTCATAAGTCGGAGCCGTGTTTTGTGCCGGGAGGGCAGCGACGCAGGCGAGAAGTAGAAGCAGGGTGCGCATCGTGGACGATCCTCCGACGAACGGACGGGCGGACGAAGGCGCCACTTCGGGGCGAAGTCGCAATATTCGCGCCGCTCGGTCCCGGCGCTCAATCACGGCCGGGAGGCGCAGGATCGAGATAGAACTTGATCCCGCCGACGCCGTACACGACGCCCGCGGCGGCGCGCACCTGCGCACGCTCCCCCGCACCGTCCGCCGAAACCCCGAGAGGGCTGCGGAGGAAGAGCCTCCCGGCGTCCTCGCCGGAGTCCCCGCGGAAGATTTCGAAACGATCGTCGGCGCCCCGGAGCCGGATGTGCGACTTGTCCGACGGCCCCCCTGCGACCAACCCTCCCGCGCGTCCGTCCTCACCGAAGAGGAGGACTCGAGAGGCCCCCTGAACGGCGAATTCGCCGTGGAATTTCAAGCAAGCGGACGAGCCTTTGTCGCCGGGGCGCTGGAACGTGAACGCCACGGACCGCCCGAGTCGGACGACGTCCCCGTCGCGCAAGGCGGTCGCCGTGACTTCGGTGCGATTGACCGAGACCGCCTGCCCGTCTCCCGCCGTCAACCGAAACTCCCGGACGCCGTCCGCAAGGACCGACCGCTCGATCTTGGCGTGTCTGGCGCCGATCGCCGCCAACAGGCGCAGATCCGCCTGCCGCTTCGCAATCGAACCGATCCAAATGACCGGCGACGGGTGGACCAACCAATCCCCTTCGTTCTCGACCCTAAGAAGGAAAGGCTCGCCGGGCGGAAGAACCCTGCCGGCGCCCGGGCCGACGCTTCGCTTCGGAGGCGCCGCAAGCACCATGCGGCGTTCCGCATCGACTGCATCCCAGATTGCGCGTTCCGAGCGGGCTTCGATCTCGTGAAGCAGCAACTCGACCTCTGCGATGTCCGAACGTCGGAGCGACAGACCGGCTGCGATCCGTCGCGCGGATTTCAAGTCAAGGCTCGCCAGAGCCTCCTTGGCTTCGGCCAAGGCCTCGTCATCCCGCGAGAGGTCGAGATCCAGCGCTCCGAGCAACTCCTGCGCGACGTGATCGGAAGCGGAGTCCCCGATCGCAGCGGCGATTTTCTCGCGCGCCGCCCGCAAACGACCGGCGCCGCAGAGTTTTCTGGCTTCGCCGACGGCTTCCTTGACGACGCGTGCCGCCTCCGCCGCGTCGCCGCGTTCGCGTTTCCTCACGGGGGATTTCGGCACGACCGAATCCGCCTCGTCGTAGAGCCGCTCTCCGACCGCGTTCTGTCCGCGGCGGAAGGCCTCGCGCCCCCGCTGCCAGGCCCAAAGGCCGCGGCGCAACTCAAGGGCACGAGCATCGGCGGCGCCGCCGCATGGGAACATGGCGAGCAGCGCAGCTGCTGCGGGGAGGTCCGCATCGTGCAAGGCGGTCTCGGCCGCCACGACCGCGGCCTCGGCGGTCTTAACGGCTTCCGGGCCGTCGGCGACGCCGCGGTCTCGAAGTCGCCCGACCATGCGTACGGCCGCCGCGACGTCCCCCGCCGCCAAGGCCTCCCGCACGGCGCCGCTGAAAAGTTCGGCGAATCCCGCCGGTCGGACCGTCGCCGAAGCCGGCGCGTCGGCGAGACGTTCGACGGAAGCGAAGTCGCCTTTGCGAGCCGCGCGAAGCACCTCATCGCTCCAGGTTCGCTCACGGGCCTCAAGTTCCGCGCATTCCTTCCGTACGGCCGCAGCGTCTTCGCCTGCGACGCCTTCCAAGACGCGAAGCGCCTCCGCACGATCACCGGAACGGGCGGCCCGCCGGGCATCGCGCAAGGCGACCGTCCGCGCCGCTTCGCCTGCCTGCTCCGTGCGTCGTGCGTCACGGCAGGCTTTCTCCAACTCCTCGATCCCGGGGCCGGAGCCGTCGCGCCGTAAGACTTCGAGCTTGGCCGACGCCTCCGCCGCACGGCCCTCCCGCAAGAGGCGCCGGGCATCCTCGAGCAACCCGTCGCGGGCCGCCGTCCGGACCTCGACGGCCCGTCGATGGTCGGCGAGACCGGGGTCTCTGACCGCGGTCAAAGCGTCGGAAAAATCGCCGTTCTTCAACAAACGTTCAGCCTCGCGGAGGCGGCCTAACTCACGAAACATGTCGGCTCCGATCACGCAAGCGCCCATTCTCGGGCGCCTCGCCTTTATTGTGACCGATCTCGGAATCCGGCGCCGGAACCCGGCCGGCGGCTTGCGCCGCGAGAGGCTGAGGACAAGATCCCCGCGTGTCGGAACCGCGTCGCACCCATCGAGAAAAGGCCGCCGTGGTCGCCTCTTGCGCCTCCTTGGCCTTGACGGCGATCAAGACCGTCGCGTGGATGATGACCGGTTCCTCGGCGCTCCTGGCCGCGGCGGCGGACTCGGCGGGCGACGTTTTCATCAGCGCGCTGAACGCCTTTACGGTCCGAGCGGCCGGCGCCCCCCCGGACGCAGGGCATCCTTACGGTCATGGGAAGTTCGAGCACCTCGGGGCGTTGGCGCAGGCGGCGTTGCTGTTCGTCGTCGGGGGCGGCGTCCTCGTCAAATCGTTCTCGGCGGGAATAAACGACGTCCCGATCCGGGTCCCCGGGATCGGGATCGTGGTCGCGATCGTTTCGATCGCCGCGGCCTTGGCTCTTTCCCGCTATCTCGGCCGCGAAGCACGGAAACATCGCTCGCCCGCGTTGGCGGCCGACGCCGCTCATTACGCTTCGGACTGGATCAGCGGGGCCGGAGTCCTTCTCGCTCTGTTGGCCGAGACGATTTTCGACTGGCATGCGGCCGACCACGTCGTGGGCGGGTTGATCGCGGCCGCCGTGCTGCGGCTCGGCTGGTCCACCGCCGCCGAAGCGATCGGAGGTCTCTTGGACGTCCGGCTTGCGGCCGACGAGCTGAAGACGATCGACGGAGTCGTTCGAAACCATGCCCCGGTCGTCCGCGGTTACCACGACCTGCTGACCCGCCGCGCAGGACAGACGCGTTTCATCCAGCTCCACCTGGAGATCGATGCGACTTTGAGCTTCCGCGAGGCCCATCGGCTGGTCGAATTGGTCGTCCGCGACCTGCGGCGCGCCTTGCCGTCGGCCATGGTCACGATCCACGCCGATCCGCACCCCCCCCATCCGGACGACGACGAAGACGAACCGATCGTCGGAAAAGCGGATCGTTGATCGGGAGGCCCGGCGCGATTAGATTCACCCCCGCCGCGCCGGAGTGGCGGACTGGCAGACGCAGCGGATTCAAAATCCGCCGACCTTAACGGTCTTAAGGGTTCAAGTCCCTTCTCCGGTACTCGGACGCCCGTGCGTAAGCGCGGGCGTCCTCGTTTTTGCCGTCGACTTCCGCCCTTTTTTTAGAGCTTCACGCCGCGACGACGAGCAACGTCTTCCAAATCGTCGACGACGGCGGCCGGCAAGGGGATCCCGAGCCGCCCCCGCTCAAGCTCCATCAGCCGCTCCGGATCGCCGGGGATCAGCGGTCCGGAAGTGCCCGGCATCGGTTTCGTCGCACGGAACGTTCGAACGAGATCGTCGATCTGACGACGGAACTCCTGCGGATCGATGAACGCATCGATCCGCATGGCTCCGAAGAAATGGCCGATCCCCTTCCCGACGCTACGTGACGGAACTTCCTGCCTCAGCGCGAACGGCGGCGTGAAGGGCCCCCAGTTGGCGCCGGAGAGCACGGCGCAAAGCACGTCCACCATCATGGCTAAGGCGTAGCCCTTGTGGCCTCCGGAGGACCTTTCGGATCCGAGCGGCAACAGGGCGCCGCCGTCGATCATCGCCTGAGGATCCAGCGCGTCCCGACCGTCGCGATCGACGGCCCATCCTTTGGGAATCGGCGACCCGGCGCGCTTCGCGATCTCGATCTTCCCGTAGGCGGCGGCGCACGTCGCCAAGTCGATGACGATGGGCGGCTCCGTTTCACCGGGAAACGCAATCGCGATCGGATTGGTGCCGAGCATGCGTTCGGCGCCCCACAAAGGCGCGACCAACTTGGTCGAATTCGTCATCGCCCAACCGATCAGCCCCCGTTCGAGCGCGCGAAGCGGGTAATAGCCGGCGATTCCGTAGTGGTTCGTGTTCCGAACCGACACCCATCCCGTACCCGCGGCGTCCGCCTTGTCCATCGCGATGCGGTTCGCGGCGGGACCGACCACGAGTCCCAGACCGTTGTCGCCGTCGACGGTCGCGGTGCTCGCCGATTCGCGGACGATCGTCACGGTCGGACGCGGGTTGATCCGCCCGAGTTCGAGCATGTCGACGTAGGTCTTCAGCCGGGCGACGCCGTGCGATTCGATGCCGCGAAGATCGGACGCCGCCAAGACGTCGGCGGCCTCCGCCGCTTCTCCGGCCGGGACGCCGAAGGTTTCGAAGACTCGCGTCGTGAATTCCCGCAGTCGATCGGAAGCGAAGATCCGCAGAGACGTCATGCCCGCTCCGTTTTCAACCACACGCCCGCCGGCAGGCGTCCGCCACGGTCTCCCCGATCGCCAAAGCGGCGGTCGCCGCCGGCGACGGCGCATTCAAGACATGCACCTGCCGCGGGCTCTCGACGATCAGAAAGTCGTCGACCAGAGCGCCGTTCGGCGCCAGAGCCTGAGCCCGCACACCGGCCGGCGCGGGCACGAGATGCTCCGATCGGACGGCCGGCAAAAGCCGTTGCAGCGCTCGTACGAACGCGGGCTTCGACCAAGACCGCCGGAATTCGCCGAAGCCCGCACGCCAATGGCGGAAGACGAGCCTCCAGAATCCGCCGTAGGTCGCAAAATCGAAAACGTCCGCCCAGGAGACGTCGGTCTTTCGATAGCCGTCGCGACGAAGGGCCAAGACGGCGTTCGGGCCGCACTCGACCGCCCCGTCCGTCATGCGAGTGAAGTGCACGCCGAGGAACGGGAAGCTCGGGTCGGGCACCGGATAAATCAGATTCTTGACGAGCCCCCGGGCCTCTTCGATTAAGGAGAAGTACTCGCCGCGGAAAGGCACGATCCGCGCCGGCCGCTTCGATCCGGATGCGAGCAAGAGGCGGTCGGACCAAAGTCCGCCGCAATTGACGAACCCGCGGGCGACGCGGTCTCCGCGATCCGTTCCGACCACGACGCCGTCCGGGACATTGCGGACGCCGAGCACGGAGACGCCGCAAACGACGTCGCCGCCGAGCGCCCGGATGTCGGCCGTCAGCGCCCGGCACATCGCAACGTAATCGACGATGCCGGTGCCGGGAACATGAAGCGCTGCGACGCCCGCCGCTTCGGGCTCGAGCCGCGCGAGTCCTTTTCGATCCAGCGTCGTGCACGGGACGCCGTTCGCCCGGGCGCGCTCGGCGATCCGATCCAGGGCCGAGATCTCGGACGCGTCGACCGCCACTACGACCTTGCCGCAGATCTCGTGCGGCACGCCCTTCTCGCGGCAGTAGTCGATCAACGCCTCGCGTCCGCGGAGGCACGTATTCGCCTTAAGCGATCCCGGCTTGTAGTAGATCCCGGAATGAATCACGCCGGAATTCCGTCCGGTCTGGTGCGTCGCTACGTCCGGCTCGCGTTCGAAGACGACCGTTCGCGAACCCGGCCGCTGCAGCAAACAGGCTCTCGCGGTCGCCAAGCCGACGATCCCGCCGCCCGCGACGCAAAGATCGAACTCGGACGGTAGATCGCTCACGGCGCCGCGATCGTCCGCTGGCGTTGCTCGCCGAGCCCGTCGATCCCGAGACGCATGACTTGTCCGGCCCGAAGATAGACGGGCGGCTTTTGCCCGAGTCCGACTCCGGGAGGCGTGCCGGTCGAGATGACGTCGCCCGGAAGCAGCGTCATGAATCGGCTCACGTAGGAGACAAGGAACGCCGGACCATAGACCATCGTTCTCGTAGACCCCGATTGATAACGGCGGCCGTCGACCTCGAGCCAAAGACCGAGCGCGCCCGGATCCGGGATCTCGTCCCGCGTCACGAGCCAAGGACCGAGCGGTCCGAACGTGTCGTGACTCTTCCCCTTCGTCCATTGCCCGTGACGTTCGAGTTGGTCCTCGCGCTCGGACAGATCGTTCACCACGCAATAACCCGCGATCGATGCTTCGGCCGAATCCGGCGTCACGCGCTTCGTACGACGACCGATCACGACCCCGAGTTCGACCTCCCAATCGGACTTCTCCGATCCGGGCGGGATTTCGACGTCGTCGTACGGTCCGCACACCGCCGTCGTCGCCTTTTGAAAGATCACGGGCTCCGGGGGGACCTTCGCTCCGGTTTCGGCGGCGTGATCGGCGTAGTTGAGTCCGATGCAGAGGAACTTCGAAATTCGTCCGACGCAGGCGCCGATCCGGACGTCGGCGGCGACCGGAGGCAGCGAACGAGGGTCGACCGACCGCATCCGCGCGAAAGAAGCGTCATTTAGCGCATCGCCGGACCAGTCCGCGACCAAAGCGCTGCAGTCGCGCAAGCGGCCGTCCCCGTCCAGAATCGCCGGACGCTCGTTACCGGCGGGTCCGTATCTCAAGAGCTTCATGTCGTCTCTCCGCTCAACCGGTCCA
>SXGT01618833.1_pt1 | contig 17642 bp, 17 predicted proteins | sample 3176221 | NCBI WGS metagenome assembly SXGT01 (sample SAMN11356862, study PRJNA531348) | freshwater metagenome | isolation source: freshwater sample F1-120 | place: China: Fuxian Lake, Yuxi | collected 2017-12-25
GGAGCCGCTCCTCGCTCAGCGGGTGGGCGGGGCCGAGCGCCGCCGCCGGGTGGAGGAGACGCTCGAGATGGTCGAGCTCCGGCCGGCTCGGATGTTCATGTCTCGGTACCCGCATGAGCTCTCGGGCGGCCAGCGGCAGCGAGTCGCGGTCGCTCGGGCGATGGTCGTGCAGCCGAAGTTCGTCATCGCGGACGAGCCCGTCTCGATGCTCGACGTCTCTCTTCGTGCCGGAGTCCTCGCGCTGCTCGAGGACCTCCGCGAGCAGTGGGGGGTCTCCATGCTCTACATCACGCACGACCTGCTGTCGGCGCGAATCGTGACCGACAACATCATGGTGCTCAACCACGGTCGCGTCGTCGAGCGCGGCGACACCGCCGACGTGCTGCGCAACCCGCAGGACGAGTACACCGTGCGGCTGCTCGACGCGATCCCCAACCCCAAGCGGACCAAGGCGGCCTGATGCGAAGCTTCCCGCACGGGTTCCTGTGGGGTGCCGCGACCGCCGCGCACCAGATCGAGGGCAACAACGTCAACTCCAACTGGTGGCTCCACGAGAACGAGCCCGGCACGACCATCGTCGAGCCGAGCGGTGACGCCGCCGACAGCTACCACCGGTACCGGGAGGACATCCGCCTCCTCTCCCGCCTCGGCCTCAACTCGTACCGGTTCAGCATCGAGTGGGCGCGCATCGAGCCCGAGCGGGGCATGCTGTCACGGGCATCCGTCGACCACTACCGCCGCATGGTCGATACGTGCCACGAGTTCGGCATCGAGCCGATCGTCACCCTCATGCACTTCACGGTGCCGCGCTGGTTCGAGCGCGACGGGTTCTGGCGGGCATCCGACGCCGCCGACCTGTTCGCGCGCTACACCGAGCTCGCCCTGCCGGTGGTCGCCGAGGGCGTGCGCTACGTGTGCACCATCAACGAGCCGAACATCGCCGCGATGCTCGCCGGGGGAGAGAACCCCGCGAACCTCGTCGCCTACGGGCTGCCCAAGCCCGACCTCAAGGTCGCGGACGCCCTGCTCGCCTCCCACCAGGCGTCGCGGGCGGTCCTGACCCAGGTGCCCCACCTCCGCACCGGGTGGACGGTCGCGACCCAGGCCTTCGAAGCCGCGGACGAGCCCGGCGCCGCCGACCGCCTGCACGACGTCGCGTACTCCGCCGAGGACTGGTACCTCGAGAACGCGGCCGGCGACGACTTCATCGGAGTCCAGGCCTACACGCGCAACATCGTCGGGCCGGAGGGGGTTCGGCCTCCCGCCGACGACGTGGAGAAGACCCTCACGGGCTGGGAGTACTGGCCGCCCGCCGCCGCGACGGGGGTTCGCGCCGCCTGGCGCCTCGGCCACGGAACCCCGGTCATGGTCACCGAGAACGGCATCGCCACGCAGGACGACTCGCGCCGCATCGACTACACGAGGGATGCCCTGCTCGCCCTCCACGAGTGCATCGACGACGGCATCGACCTGCTGGGCTACCAGCACTGGTCGGCGCTCGACAACTACGAGTGGGCCTCCGGCTACCGCCCGACGTTCGGGCTCATCGCGTGGGACCGCGAGACGTTCGCTCGCGAGCCGAAGCCGAGCGCGCACTGGTACGGGCAGGTGGCCCGGGCGAACGGGCTATAGCGAGGAGCCCCTCATTCTGGTCGAGCCCCTCATGCAGGTCGAGCCCCTCATTCTGGTCGAGCCCCTCATGCAGGTCGAGCACCTCATGCTGGTCGAGCCCCTCATGCTGGTCGAGCTTGTCGAGACCCCTACCCGCGCCCCTTGAGGCGCACCCGCCGGGCCTGCCCGTCCTCCTGGAGCTCCACGCCCTTCACCGACTTCACGAAGTCGGTGTACGACTTGAAGCCGAGCTTCTTCTCGTCGAAGCTCGCGTCCAGGCGCTTCATCTGCTGCTTCACGGTGGATGCCGCGACCCAGCCGTCCACGTTGTCGTCGGTCCGCGCGACTCGGAGCGCCCGCACGAGCAGCTCGCCGGCGGTGCGCTGCGGGTCCGCGTCGGGGGTGTCGGCAGCCGGTGCCTCGGGCGACGCCGACGTGGAGGTGGGAGCCGGGGCATCCGACTCGTCGATGAGGTCCTCGTAGTACGAGAACTCGTCGCATGCGCTCTTGAAGGCAGCACTCGTCGACCCCGTCACGCCGACGCCGACGACGACCCGACCGAGGCGGCGGGCGCGCTGGGCGAGGGGGATGTAGTCGCTGTCGCCGGCGACGATGACGACGTGGGTGACGTCATCCAGCCGGAAGAGGTCCTCGACGACATCGATCGCCAGCCGGATGTCGGCGCCGTTCTTCGTGCCCGCCGTGTTGAAGAGCTGCACGAGGTCGACCGCCCGGTCGATGAGCTGCTTCTGGTAGCGGTTGTTCGCGGGGGCGGCCCAGTCGGCGTAGGCCCGGCTGATGGCGACGGCCCCGAAGGATGACGCGAAGTCCAGCACCGCACCGATGTCGACGGTCGCCTGCTGGAGTCGCTCCACCGTCTTGCCGGTCGCGCTGCGCGCCTTCTCCTTCATGAAGGAGCCGCGACCGTGAACGTGGTCGTACTGGGAGATCACGATGTTGTCGAAGTCGATGTAGACCCCGACGCGCGGGTCGGACTGCTCAGGCATGCGCGCCCTCTTCCTGTCGGTGTGCCCAGTCTCCCACGCCTTCGTCGCGGCGGCGGGGATGCTCGCCCAGCCGGTGTACACGTCGCACCCAGCCCCCGTGCAGCGCACGCAAAGCACCGTTCTACCCCCTCTTGGGTGACAATGAAGGAACCAAGCGAGGGACGGGGACCCCATGCCAGTGTTCGCAACATCCGCACGCCAGAAGGCCGATCGCATCGCCGCGATCGTGGGCCTGCTGGCATTCGTCGCCGGGATCGTGGTCATCGTCTGGGGTGCGACGACCCCGGCGGTCGGCGCTCCGGTCAGCACGACGGTCGTCTCATCGCCCGTCCCGGGCGGACCGGTCACGACGACCGTCCGGGAGACCGCCGCCCCGATCTCCACCAAGGCGCCGCGCGTCACCCAGGACGAGACGGTGGTGGAGGGCACGGGACCCGGTACGTACACGGTCACGACCGCGCCGCCCGCGGCATCCTCGCCACTCCTCGGGAGCGTCGCCGCCGACCTCACCGTGCAGGGGATCCTCGTGACGCTGGGCGCCCTGCTGATCGCGTTCGGCACGCACCGCGTGCTGCTGGGCGAGTACGGTGTTCGCGTGCCGCTGGCCGCGAGCGGGGGAGCAGCACCGCTGCCGCGGGTGGACGAGAAGGATGCCGCGGTCCTCAAGCGCGAGGTCGGTGCGGCGGGCGAGGCGCCCGACCTGTCCCGCCCGCTGTACGAGAAGGCCCCGGTGACCGATCCCCGGCTCCGACTCCTGCAGAGCCGCATCGCGCTCGAGCTCGAAGTGCGCACCCTCGCGCAGAACAACGACCTGCCGAGCGGGTTGAGCATTCCGTACGTCGTGAAGGGGCTCGTCGACAAGAAGAAGATGTCCCCGAAGCTCGCGACCGCGATCTCGGGCCTCCACGACATGGGCGACCGCATCGGACGCGGGGCCGAGATCTCCCTCGACACGACGACGCTGCTCACGGAGGCCTACGCGCAGGCGCTCGCGAAGGTGGGCGGCAAGATCAAGTAGCGGCTCGCACGGCGGGCGAGGTGCTCTCGCGCACCACGAGCTCGTAGCCGACGACGATCTCGCGCTGCGGCAGCGCCTCGCTCGACCCGTGCCGCTCGGCGAGCAGTCGCACCGCCTCTTGGGCGATCCGCTTCGTGTCCCACTTGATGGTGGTGAGAGAGGGGGACGCGAACGGGGCTTCTTCGATATCGTCGAAGCCCGCGATCGCGATCTGGTCGGGCACCGCGACGCGCGCCCGGTTGAGCTGGCTGAGCGCCCCCATCGCGAGGATGTCGTTGAAGCAGATCACGGCGTCGGGCGGGGTGGGCAGCGCGAGAAGGGCGGCCATGGCGGCGGCGCCGTCGGCTCGCTGGTACTCCTCGACCGTGATCGTGAGCTCGGGGTCCAGCGTGCGTCCCGCCGCGGCGAGCGCCGTGCGCACGCCCTCGCTGCGCAGGGCGCTCGCCATCAGCTCGCTGTCGGGCTCGAGCCCGATCGTGGCGATCCGGGTGCGCCCGCCGTCGAGCAGGTGGCGAGTGAGCTCGGCCGCTGCGGCGATGTTGTCGGCGACGACACGATCGGCCACGTGGTTGAGGGGCTTCTCGCCGAGGAGCACGAGGGGAGTGCTGTCTGCACGGGCGGCGAGGTCGGCGCTCGTCAGGGACTCGGGGTGCAGCACGATGCCGTCCACGAGGTAGGAGGTCGAGCCGCCGACGACTTCGGACTCGGGATTGCGGTCGCCGTCCGTCTGCTCGATGAGCACGGTCCACTGCTGGCTCGCCGCGGCCTGGATGACGTGCCCCGCGAGTGTGGCGAAGTACGGGTTGCTCAGCCCCGGCACCGCCAGGGCGATGAACCCTGTGCGGCCGCTCGCGAGACTCCGGGCGGAGAGGTTGACCCGGTAGTTGAGCTCGGCCAGTGCCTGCTCGACCTTCTCGCGCGTGCGTGCAGTCACGTGAGGGTAGTTGTTGATGACGTTGGAGACGGTCTTCTCAGAGACGCCGGCGCGCGCGGCGACTTCGCTCAGTCGTGGCCTGGCTGCCATCCCACCTCCCTCGCTTGAGACGATTCTCGCAACTGTAGCCGATTTACAGCGCTAGAAAGTTTTTCTGGACTTCGTTTTACAGCGGTGTAAAGATGGTCGCACCCGCGGTCCTCGATGGCCTCGGGCGCTCACAGCCAGTCACATCCCCTGACAACGAAGTCACGACAAGGAAGTCACCCATGAACACACCTCTGCGTCTAGCTGCGGTCGGAGTCGCCTCGGCGCTCGCCTTCACCCTCGCGAGCTGCACCGGCGGCGCCCCGGGCGGCGGCGGCAACGACGACCCCAACACCATCACCTTCATGATCGGAAACCCCGAGGATCCGGCCGACCTCGAGCTCACTGAGGCCGACATGGCCAAGTTCGAGGAGGAGACGGGCATCCGCGTCGACCTCAAGGTCATCCCGATCGAGAACGTCCAGACGATCGTCCAGACGCAGCTGCGCTCGGGCGAGGGCCCTGACGTCTTCGGCTACGACACCGGCCCCGGCTTCGCGGGGGCGCTCGCCGAGGCGGGACTCGTCTTCCCGCTCACCGAGGCGTACGAGGAGTACGACTGGCCGATCTACGACTTCGCCAAGGAACGAGTGACGTTCAATGGCGAGATCGTCGGCATCCCCAACGACATCGAGACACTCGGCCTCTACTACAACGCGACGGTGTTCGACGAGCTCGGCATCGATCGACCGGAGTCCACCGGCGACCTGCTCGACGCGTGCGAGACCATTCAGGAGGCCGGTCTCATCCCGATCGCCCTCAACGACCTGGACGGCTGGCAAGGCGGCCACTACCTCAGCGTCATCCTGTCCAGCATGGTCGGCTCCGCCGGCATGGAAGAGTTCATCAACGGCAGCAAGAGCTGGGACTCGCCCGAGGTCGTCGAGGCACTCACGCTGCTGAAGGACTTCAACGAGGCCGGGTGCTTCCCGCCGTCGCCGGTCGCGATCGACTATGACAACGGCAACGCACTGTTCTACTCGGGGCAGGCCGCGATGAACCTGACCGGCAGCTGGCTCGTGAAGGACACCGAACGCAACGTCGACTTCGAGGTGGCGTACATCCCGTTCCCGGCGCCCGACGGCCCCGGCATCTTCAGCGGCGGCCTCGGTGCAGGCGTGTTCATCAACGCGACGAGCAAGAAGACCGAGAGCGCGATCAAGTTCCTCGACTACCTCATGACCCAGGAGCACGGCGCGTGGGTGATCGAGAACACCCAGAGCATCCCCGCGTTCCCGATCGACACGAGCGGCATCGAGGCGACGCCACTGTTCACACAGGTGCTCGATGACGCGGCGAAGATCGCGGACGGCACCGGCGATTTCGGTTACAACATCGACGTGCTGACGAGCGCCGAGTTCAATCAGGCGATGTGGGACGGCGTCCAGGCCGTGCTGACCGGTCAGGCGACGCCCGAAGAGGTCGCGGCGAACCTCGAAGCCAACCGCTAGCCGCTCAGGAGCATCAGAGAACCATGTCAGTTGCCACCCGCAGCCTGGCACCCACGGTGACGAGGCGGGCGCAAGCCCGCCTCGGCATCGTGCTGGTGCTCCCCGTCATGATTATGACGGCCCTGTTCTTCCTGTTCCCGCTCGTCAACGCGCTGTACTACTCGCTCGTCGACTTCGATGGCCTCAACCCGAACCCGCCGTTCGTGGGGCTCGGCAACTTCATCCGCATGGTGGGCGATCCCGCGGTCTGGCACGCGCTCGGCAACAACCTCACGTGGATCCTCATCGGCACGGCATCGCCGATGGTCATCGGGCTGCTCGTGGCGATGCTGCTCTGGACGGTCCGCCGCGGCGGGGCGATCTACCGGGTCATCTTCTTCCTCCCGTATGTCCTGCCCGGCGTCGCCATCGGCATCGTGTGGGGCTGGATCTACGACCCGGTCAACGGCCTGCTCAACGAGTTCCTCCGGGCGATCGGGCTCGGCGCTCTCGCCACGGGATGGCTCGGTGAGCCGGACCTGGCGCTCTACGCCGTACTGCTCACCGCCATCTGGGCGGGCACCGGCTTCGCGGTCGTCATCTTCCTCTCCGCGCTGCGCAACGTGGACACGGAACTCGTCGACGCCTCCCGAATCGATGGCGCCAACAGCGCCCAGCGGCTGTGGTTCATCATCCTCCCGCAGATCATGCCGGTGTTCCTGATGGTGCTGACTCTCACGCTCGTCGGGGGGTTCAGCGTCTTTGACATCATCTTCATCATGACCGCCGGTGGTCCTGCGAACGCCACCGAGGTACTCGGCACGTACGCGTACGACCAGGCGTTCGTGCTCAACAACATCGGCTACGGCACCACCCTCGCCCTGCTGATCACCATCCTGTCGGTGCCCATCGCGGTGCTGCTCAACCGACTGCAGCGGCGCCTGTCGTTGCAGGGAACCGGAGCATGATGACTACCGTAGCACCCGAGCAGCGGGACCGCCGCATCACGGAGCTCGCCGACCCGACATCCGGCCACGACCCGCATCGCGTCACCGGCGCGCGTCGGAGCCCCGCACAACTTGCGCTGCACGTCGTGCTCGCGGGAATGGCCGTCTTCGTCCTGATGCCGGTCATACTCGTGATCTCGACGACGCTCAAGACTCCGGCCGACGTACGAGTGAACCCCTTCGGCCTGTTCACGTCGTTCTCGTTCCAGAACATCGTCGATGCGTGGACCGTCGGCCGGTTCAGCGACTACGTGCTCAACAGCTTCCTGCTGACCGTGCCGAGCACCGCGATCGTCGTCGTGGTGTCGGTCATGGCAGGCTATGCATTCGCCCGGTTGCCGTTCCGCGGCCGTACCGTCCTGTTCTACCTCGTGGTGCTCGGACTGCTCGTGCCGTTCTTCACGTTCATGATCCCCCTGTACTTCCAGCTCAGGGGCATGGGCCTGCTCGACACGCTGCCGGGGGCCATCCTCGTACTCGCCTCGACGGGCACGTCGTTCGGAACCTTCTTCATGCGCGCCTTCTTCTCGGAGCTGCCGCAGGAGCTCGAGCAGTCAGCCCGCGTCGACGGGGCCTCCGAGGGGCAGATCTTCACCAGGATCATGCTGCCGCTGGTCGGGTCTGGGATCGGGGCGCTCACTGTGTTCACCTTCCTCGCGAACTGGAACAACTTCCTCATCCCGCTGCTGTACCTCCCGAGCGGGGACTTCCGTCCGCTGACGGCCGGCCTCTACATGTTCACGAGCGGTCGCTCGCTCGACATCGGTCCGCTCGCGGCCGGCACGCTCATCACGATCCTGCCCATCATCGTCCTGTTCGTCGTGCTCCAGAGGCAGGTCACCCAGGGCTTCATCTCGGGCGCTGTCAAGGGCTGAGCCCCGCGGCACGCTCTCCGAACACAAGAGAAAGAGAACATCAACATGCCCAGAATGGTGAGCTTCACCTCAGTCCGCGTCGCGGAGGTCGTCGACGAGGAGTCGAAGCCGCTCGCGCCCGACGAGGTGCGCATCGGCACGCTCTACTCCGGCATCTCCGCCGGTACGGAACTGACCGCCTACCGCGGCACGAATGCCTACATGAACAAGAAGTGGGACGAGAAGCAGCGGCTGTTCGTCGACGGCTCGACGAGCTTCGAGTACCCCGTCAACGGCTGGGGCTACGAGGAGGTCGGCGAGGTCACCGAGATCGGGTCCGAGGTCAGCACCGTCAAGGTCGGCGACGTCGTGTGGGGCACCTGGGGGCACCGCACGGAGACCGTGCAGAAGGAGGAACGCGCGGCCAAGCGCATCCTGCAGGCGGGAACGGATGCCAGGGTCGGCATCTTCTCTCAGATCGGGGCGATCGCGCTCAACGTCGTCCTCGACGGGGACATCCACGTGGGGGAGACCGTGGTCGTCTTCGGCCTCGGCGTGCCGGGACAACTCGTCGCTCAACTCGCTCGTCTCAACGGCGCCCGAGTGATCGGCGTGGACGGGGTCGCATCCCGCCGGGAACTCGCCCTCAGGCTCGGCGCTGATCTGGTGCTCGATCCCGCCGACGGTCCGGTCGCGGAGCGAGTTCGCGAACTGACGGACGGTCGCGGCGCGGACGTCGTGCTCGAAGTCACCGGCAACTATCACGCCCTGCACGAGGCGATCCGCACGGTCGCCTACAACTCTCGCGTGTGCGTCGCCGGCTTCATGCAGGGCGAGGGGATCGGACTGCGGCTCGGCGACGAGTTCCACCACAACCGCGTGCAGTTGGTCTGCGCGCAGATCTCGGGTGTGAACCCGTCGATCGACCATCGCTGGAACGAGTACCGGCTCCAGCGCACGTTCATTGATCTCGCCGTCGCCGGCAAGGTGAACGTCACCGATCTCATCTCGCACGAGATGCCGCTCGAGGAGGGCGGCGAGGCGTTCGCGATGCTCGACACGGCTACCAGCGACGTGCTTCAGGTCGTCCTCAACGCAAAGGCGGCCGACTGATGGCCTTCCGGCTCGCCGCGCAGGAATCGACGTGCGAGGGCGACACCCTCGTCGAGACGATGGAGTTCGCCCGGTCGGTGGGTTTCGACGGCATCGAGTTGTCCGGTCGCGGCGGGGGCGTGTTCGTGGGCCGCGAGGCCGAACTCGTCGCGGCGCGCGGGGCCGGGGTGGTCATGCCGTCCGCCGTGGCGCATGTCGACTTCTTCATGGGCGACTTCGACGCCGATCGTCGCCGTGCCGCGATCGATGAGCAGAAGGCGATGCTCACCACCCTCGCCCGCGCGGGCGGCATCGGCTTCGTCGCCCCCCACGCGTTCGGACTGTTCTCGCGTCACCTGCCGCCCTTCACCCCGCCGCGCAGCGACGACGAGTCCCGTAGTCTCCTGCTGGAGGCGCTCACCGAGGTCGCCGAGCACGCTGCGGGAGAGGGCGTCGAGCTCTTCCTCGAGCCGCTCAACCGCTTCGAGGACTTCGTCGTCAACACGCTCGCCGACTCCTCGTGGTACGTCGACGAGGTCGCCTCGCCGGGACTCTCCGTCGTCGCCGACACCTGGCACATGAACATCGAGGAGTCGGACATCGGCGCCGCGATCCGACACGCGGGCTCCCGCATCCACCACGTTCAGCTCGGAGACTCCAACCGACTCGAACCCGGGGCCGGGCACTACGACTGGGACGAGACCCTCACCGCTCTGGAGGACATCGGCTACGACGGCTGGCTTGCGATGGAGTGCCGGCTCTCCGGGCCCGCCCGGGAGGTCCTGCCCCGAGTCGCGAAGCTGCTCAAGCGATGAGTCTCCGCATCCTGGTCTGGAACGAGGGCCGTCATGAGCAGATCAACCCGGACATCGCGGCGCGGTACCCCGACGGGATTCACGGCGCCATCGCCGAGGGGCTGCGAGAGCTCATCCCCGACGCCCGCGTAGGCACCGCGACGCTCGACGCGGACGCCGAGCACGGCCTCTCGGAGGAGGTCCTGGCCGAGACGGACGTGCTTCTGTGGTGGGGGCACATCGCCCACGACCAGGTGCGGGACGACGTCGTCGCCCGAGTGCGCGAGCGAGTGCTCGGCGGGATGGGGCTCATCGTGCTGCACTCGGGTCACTTCTCGAAGATCTTCATCGACCTCATGGGCACGACGTGCTCGCTCGCGTGGCGCAACGAGGGGGAGCGGGAGCTGGTGTGGACGGTGAAGCCGTCGCATCCCATTGCCGCGGGCGTGCCGCATCCCCTCGTCATCGACCACCAGGAGATGTACGGCGAACTCTTCGACATTCCGGACCCCGATGACCTGGTGTTCGTCAGCTCTTTCGAGGGCGGCGAGGTGTTCCGCTCGGGCGTGACCTTCACGCGCGGTTCCGGGAAGATCTTCTACTTCAGCCCGGGGGACGAGGCGTATCCGGTCTACTTCCACCCCGACGTGCGCCGGGTGCTCGCCAACGGCGCCAGGTGGGCGGCGCCGGCCGTCGGCTCGGTGCTGCCCGGTGTGACGAACCCTGTGCGCGGCTGGTTCGACAGATGAGCGAAGTACACCCGCGGCCCACCGTGCGGCGGGATCGATACGCGTCCCTCGACGGCGCGTGGGGCTTCGTCTTCGACGACGCGGACGCGGGCATCGCCGCCGGGTGGTTCCGCGATGTCGACGTCTTCGACCGAACGATCACGGTGCCCTTCGCTCCCGAGAGTCCGGATTCCGGAATCGGCGACACGGGCTTCCATCCCGTGGCCTGGTATCGACGTGAATTCGGCGCGGAGGAGCTGGACGCCGCAGGGCGGGGACCGCAGGGCGATCGAGTCCTCCTCCACTTCGGTGCGGCCGATCACCGGGCCGACGTCTGGGTGGATGGAACGCACGTGGGTCACCACGTCGGCGGGCAGACGGCGTTCTCCTTCGACATCACCGATGCGCTCGTGGGCGACGCGCACGTCGTCGTCGTCCGAGTGCTGGACGACCCGCATGATGCTGCGCTCCCGCGGGGCAAACAGGACTGGCAGCTCACGCCGCATTCGATCTGGTACCACCGCATCACGGGGATCTGGCGGTCGGTGTGGCTGGAGGCTGTGCCCTCCGTTCACATCACCCATCTCGCGTGGACACCCGACATCACTCGCGCCGCTGTGCGCCTTGAGCTCGAACTCAACTCCCGGCCCGCCGCCCCGCTCGTCGTCTCCGTCGATCTGGCCCTCGGGGACGAGCGCCTTGCGCTCATCGACATCGAGGTCGGCTCGGATCGCCTGTACGTCGATATTCCGATCGCGGCGCTCCGGAATGGTCAGGGCGCCGACTCGCTCCTGTGGTCGCCTGATCGACCGCGACTCGTCGACGCCGCGGTCCGCCTCTCGACCGGAGACGTGGTGGCGTCCTATCTCGGACTGAGGAGCGTGCGCGTCGACGGCGGGCGACTGCTTCTCAACGAACGGCCGTTCGACATGCGATCGGTCCTTCAACAAGGGTATTGGCCGACGTCGCACTACACCCCTCCGTCGGTCGGGGCCATGCGGGAGGAGGTCGAGCTCACCAAGCGTCTGGGGTTCAATTCGATTCGAATCCACCAGAAAGTGGAGGACCCGCGGTTCCTGTACTGGTGCGATGTCCTCGGTCTCGCGGTATGGGCGGAGGCCGCGGCGGCGTACGAGTTCTCGCCTCGCGCGGTCGAGCTCTACTCAGCGGAGTGGGTCGCGATCGTCCGAGCCCAGCAGTCGCACCCCTCGATCATGGTGTGGGTTCCGTTCAACGAGTCCTGGGGCATCCAGCAGGTGTCTCACGAGCCGTCGCAGGCCGCCTACTCGCGCGCGCTCGCGGATCTCACGAGGGCTCTTGATCCGTCGCGACCGGTGATCGCCAACGACGGCTGGGAGCACACGGGTTCCGATCTCACCACCATCCACGACTACTCGGCCGACGGCGACGTCCTCCGGGAGCGATACGCGACGGTGGCATCGATCACCGATCTGCTCCAGGGGGTCGGGCCCCACGGGCGACCCATGGCGGCGCCGGGGAGCGGCCCGCTCGCCCCACCGGTGATGGTCACCGAGTTCGGAGGGGTCCGGTTCGAGCACGGCGCCACGCACGAGAACGGGTGGGGCTACAGCGAGGCCCCGGATGCTGCGGGATTCGAACACCGATTGACCGCGGTGATCGGCGCGATTCGGTCGTCGCCTCACGTCGTGGGGTTCTGCTACACGCAGCTCACCGACACCGAACAGGAGGTTAACGGGCTCTGCGACGCGAATCGGGTGCCCAAGCTGCCGGAGGAGACGATTCGTCGCATCGTGGCGGGATGACCCCCTAGAGTGAGCATATGTCGGGGGACAACAGGAACTGGATTTCCTACAAGCGCCATTGGATTCCGCTCGTCGCGCTCGGCCTGGGGGTGGCGGCGACCGTCTGGTGGCTGGTGAGCCCGTGGCCGGCGGCGCTCATGATTCGGGGGCTCTTCGAGAAGGGCGCGGCGGAGACCGTCGCCGAGATGGAGCCGTATGCGCCCACCTCGGGCGTGTCCGCACAACTCGGCCTCGCCTACGGCGACGGCGCGAACGAGACGTTCGACCTCTACCGGCCGGATGACGCCGAGGGCGCGCTCCCGACCGTGGTGTGGATCCACGGCGGCGCCTGGATCTCGGGCGACTCGTCGAATGTGGACCCCTATGTGAGCATCCTTGCGAACGAGGGCTACACCGCCGTCAGCCTGAACTACACGGTCTCCCCGGAAGCCGTCTACCCGACGGCGATCACCCAGCTCAACGACGCGCTCGCCCACCTCGTCGCGAACGCCGATGAGCTCGGGATCGACCCGGACCGGATCGTCATCGCAGGCGACTCAGCGGGGGCCAACCTCACGAGCCAGCTCGGCGTGATCACCACCAACCCCGCGTACGCGAGCGAGATGGAGATCACTCCTGCGCTCAGTCCCGAGCAGTTGCGGGCGGTCATCCTCAACTGCGGGATCTACGACGTGAGCGGCATCCCGAATGCCCCCGGGATCGGCGGCTGGGGCTTCCGGATCGCGCTGTGGGCGTATCTCGGCGAGCGGGACTGGTCGAACACGCCCGGCGGCCAGGAGATGTCGACCCTCGACTCCGTCACCGCCGACTTCCCGACCACGTGGATCTCGGGCGGCAACGGCGACCCGCTCACATCGACCCAGTCCCAGCCGCTCGCGGCCAAGCTGGAGGGCCTGGGGGTGGATGTCACGAGCGTCTTCTACCCCGAGGACCACGAGCCCTCCCTGCCGCACGAGTACCAGTTCCATCTCGACTTCGAGGACGCCCAGTCCGCGCTCCAGTCGACGATCGAGTTCCTCGCGACGGTGACGGCGGACTAACCGGCGCGCTGCCGGCGCTTCGCGCCGACGACCGGGATCGGCCCGGTCACAGAGTCGGCGTCCTTCCAGAACTCGACCCCCGTCAGGCCGGGGATCATGTCCTGCGTGAACACCGGATCGAGCCCGTCGCGCCGCTGCTTCTGGTAGTTCCGGAGCAGCGCGAACGCGATTCCGGAGAGGAGCAGGATCGCGATGAGGTTCACAAGCGCCATCAGCCCCATGATCGCGTCGGCGGCGTTCCAGACCAGGGCGGCAGACGCCACCGAACCGCCCAGGACGGCCACGACGGCGAGCAGCCGGTAGCCGAGGAGGACGCCCTTCTTCTCGGTGATGAACTCGATGTTGGCTTCGCCGTAGTAGTAGTTGCCGAGGATCGAGCTGAACGCGAGCAGGAAGATGATGATCGACAGCAGGATTCCCGACCACGAGCCGAGCGTGCTGACGATCGCGTTCTGCGTCAACCCGATTCCGCGTTCGGCTCCCGTGAGGTCGGGGGTGGCGACGAGGATGATGAACGCGGTGATCGAGCAGATGAGGAACGTGTCGAAGTAGACCCCGAGGGTCTGGACCAGACCCTGCTTGACCGGGTGGGTGACCGCCGCACTCGCTCCCGCATTCGGGGCCGAGCCGAGCCCGGCCTCATTGGAGAACATCCCGCGCTGGACGCCCACGAGGATGATCGTCCCGACCGCACCGCCCGCGATCTGCTGGAACCCGAACGCCCCGGCATAGATCTGCCCGAACACGACCGGGAGCTGGTCGATGTGCAGGGCGACGATGACGAGGCCGAGCACGAGGTAGGTGAGGGCCATGATCGGCACGACCGCCTGCGTCACCGACGCGATCCGGCGCACGCCGCCGAACACCACGAGCCCGGTGAGAACCGCGAGCACGATCCCCACCACCCAGCCGAGCCATCCGCCGGACTCGAGCCCCATCGTCGACGACACGGTCGCCGAGATCGTGTTGGCCTGGAGCGAGCTGAAGGCGAAGGGGAAACAGACGATGAGGATGACGGCGAAGATGATGCCGAGCCAGCGGGCCTTGAGCCCGTGCTGCATGTAGTAGGCGGGCCCGCCCCGGAACCCCGACGGGTCCTTGACCTTGTAGAGCTGCCCGAGCGTCGATTCCACGAAACTCGAGGCGCCGCCGATGAAGGCCATCGTCCACATCCAGAAGATCGCGCCCGGTCCGCCGATCGCGATGGCCGTGCCCACGCCGGCGATGTTGCCGACGCCCACCCGGGATGCGGCCGAGACGGTGAAGGCCTGGAACGCGGAGACCGACTGGGCCTTCCCGTCCGCGTCCGTCGGCGTCTTGTTGGTGAGGGTCCTGAACATCTCGGGGATGAGCCGGAACTGGACCACGCCGCTGCGAACGGTGAAGTAGAGGCCCAGGGCGATGACGACGGGCAGCACGAGCCACGTCCAGAGATTGTTACCGGCATCGGCGAAGAACGACTCGAGTAGCTCCATCGCACTACCGTAGCGAGGGGAGGGGACGACCCGTCTACCCTTTCTCGGAGTGGCTACCCTTTCACCAGTGCCATTCGCACGAACCGACGACCAGAGAGACATATGAGCACCACCGCTTCCGCGCCGCAGGGCCTCCTCTCGCCCGCCCTGTTCTGGACGACGATCGGCTCGAGCGTGCTCATCTTCCTCGGCGCTTTCGAGTCCCTCGCCGTCACGACGATCATGCCGATCGTGAGCGACGAGCTCGACGGCCGGGCGCTGTACGCTCTCGCCTTCTCCGCGACCCTCGCCGCGAGCATCGTGGGAACCGTCGCCGGCGGCTACTGGGCCGACCGCGGCGGCCCGGCCCGACCCCTCATCGCGGGAATCGGCGTGTTCCTCGTGGGCCTCGTCCTCTCGGGTGCGGCGGCCCACATGGAGGTCTTCGTCGTCGGGCGGTTCTTCCAGGGGCTGGGTTCGGGTGCGATCAACGTCGCGCTGTTCGTCGTCGTCGCCCGGTTGTACCCGGCGGCCCTGCATCCGCGGATCTTCGGAGTCTTCGCGACCGTGTGGCTGATCCCGTCCCTCGTCGGGCCGCCGCTCGCGGGCGTGATCGCCGAGGTGCTCAGCTGGCACTGGGTCTTCCTCGGGGTGGGGCTGCTCGTCCTCCTGGCTGCCGCGACGATCATCCCGTCGATCCTCTCGCTTCTGCGCATGCCGCCCGAGGATGCCCAGGCGTCGAGCTCACGCTGGGTCGTGCCGTTGTCTCTCGCGGCCGCAGTCGGCGTACTGGGAGTGAGCCTCGCGGGGGAGCTCGGCCCGTGGTCGTGGCCCGCTGCCGCGGTGGCGCTCGTCGTCGCGTTCGCCGCGCTACGGCCGCTCTTTCCCCGCGGCACGTTCCTCGCCGCCCCGGGGCTTCCCGCGGCGATCGCCCTTCGCGGGCTCGTCGCGTCGGCGTTCTTCGCCATCGAGGCCTACCAGCCGTTGCTGTTCGTCGAGCGATTCGACTACCCGGCCTGGCTCGCGGGGCTCATTCTCACCGTCGGCGGAGTGTCGTGGGCCATCAGTTCTGAGGTGCAGGGCAGGCTCGGCGATCGAGTCGGCCATGAGGCTACCGTTCGACTCGGCGCCGTGCTGGCGGCGATCGGTCTCGCGTGGCAGCTCGTCACGACCATGTTCTGGATGCCGCCGCCCGTCGCAGCGGCCGGCTGGCTCGTCGCCGGCGTCGGCATGGGCCTCATCTACCCCCGCATCAGCACGCTCGTGCTCGCCCACTCCAGGCCGGGGGAGCAGGGCTTCAACTCCGGGGCGATGTCGATCGCCGATCTCGCGGGCGCCGCGTCGTCGATCGCGATCGCGGGCCTGCTCTTCATCGCCTTCGGCGGGGTCGACGGTCAGGGTTTCCTCGCCGTCTTCGTGCTCGGCGTCGTCATCGTCGCGGGAACGCTGCCCGTCGCGTGGCGGGTCACGGCGCCGGTCGGATGACCTGGCAGTTCGGGGCGGAGCCGTGGCGGTGGCAGGCTCGAAGCGACAGCTGGATCTTCGCGACGGTGCCTCCCGAGATCAGCGCCGAGATCTCCGATCGGCCTCGGCCGCCCTCGGGCTTCGGTTCGGTCAAGGTCCGCGTCCGGGTCGGGGCGACGCAGTGGCTGACGTCCGTCTTCCCCGACGCGACGAGCGGGTGCTACGTGCTCCCGCTGAAGAAGGCGGTTCGGGTGGCGGAGGGCATCGAGGAGGGCGTCCCCGTCGAGATCGGACTGGAGTTGGCGTGAGGCGGGTGCCGGCCGACGACGGCCGCGGCGCCAGCGTCGGTGGCTCGACGTAGCCTGACCGGGTGCCGGAGCCCATCCAGTGGTGGTGGGAGCGTCGCCAGCGCTCCAAGGGCTCACCCCTGCCCTACGAGGTGGGTCGATTCCGTTCCGACTGGGAGCGGTACCCCGTTCTCGTCCGGCAGTTCCATCCGGACCTGAACCAGGGGATCGCGCTCACCCAGGTGCCGCCCGCGGCCGACGTGTGGCTGTTGTGGCAGTGCGACGTGGGTCACCTGTTCGTGGCCACGCCGTGGGAGCAGCGACAGCGCCCGGGCACGAGCAGGCGCCGGTCGACGTGGTGCCCGGAGTGCACGGTCGAGGCGACCGGTCGAGCTCCGCGGAAGACCCAGCCGAAGGCGCGGCCGCTCTGTGCTTCGTCCCTCGCTTCGCGATTCGAGCCGGGCGACCCGTTCGAGAGCGGCTGCGCTCCCCGCCGCGCCTCGGCGGTCGAGGGGGACCTCCACCACCGGCTGGCATCGAGGCTCGAGTTCACCCCCGGCTTCAACGCCGTGCGGGTCAAGCAGCCGTTCTTCGAGCACCTCGAGGTGTGGCCGGACATCGTCATCCCCGAGCTCAAGGTGGCCATCGAGTACGACTCGACCGGCAGGGATGGTCTCGAGCATGTCGGCCGTCGCGAACCAGTCGACCTGCGCAAGGACCGGATGCTGCGCTCCGTCGGCTGGGAGGTGGTGCGGGTCCGCACGGGCAAGCTGCACTCCCTCGGCCCCCGCGACATCCAGGCGTCGGGCATCTCGGCGCGGCTCATCGACCGACTGCTCGACGAGCTGCGGGTCGCCCGTGGCGACCTCATCGTGGACTGCTACCTGCGCTGACGCGGGTGGGCTTGAGGGTCCGCACATGACAAGACCTCAGCGGTGTCCTAGAGTCATGTCACATTCTCTGAAAGGCCACCGGTGATCACTGCTGCTCGTCGTCGCATGTCGTTGGCCTTAGCGATTGCCGTTGGGGTGGGAATCGCGCTTGCGCCCAC
>SXGT01397868.1_pt1 | contig 17641 bp, 9 predicted proteins | sample 3176221 | NCBI WGS metagenome assembly SXGT01 (sample SAMN11356862, study PRJNA531348) | freshwater metagenome | isolation source: freshwater sample F1-120 | place: China: Fuxian Lake, Yuxi | collected 2017-12-25
ATTGAATTTGCGGCATTCGTCTCCCTTGCCACGGCTGGTTCCCGCCTTCAATCCCGGACCGGCCCAACTCAGGTTCAGGTCTCTTTTTCGTTCCTCTCTCCACCTCTTCGCTTCAGGTGCAGGTCAGGATGTCTGAGCCTGTCGTCGAGATTGAACAACCTCAAGTAGTCCTCCACGAGCACCCAGTCGAACGCCCGCCTCTCCCGGGCGGCCGCCGCCACCAGCAGGACGATATCGTTCCAATCGCCGACCGCGCGCGACAGGTCGTTCTTCAGCGCCTGGAGTTTCAGGCCAATGATATCCTCGGTCTGCGCCACCGGGAGCGAGAGGTCCGCATCGATGCGGATGCGTTCCGCACGACCCAGCATCCCGAGGCTCGGTCCGCGAAACGCATGCAGGATGTCCACCCGCCCCCAGTCGGGCCCGCTCCCGGCGTAGTGCGATACGTTGGCCGAGTGAAACTCGCGGCGGTAGCCCAGCTCCCCGAATATCGCGTGCGCCTTTTCGAGATCGTCGAGCATCAGGAGGAAATCGAGGGCCAGCGTGGCCCGCGGCGCCCCGCGCAACGCCATCGCGAAGCCACCGATGAGCGCGTAGCGAATCCCGGCCGCATCGAAACGCCCGCCGAGCTCCGCCAGCACTTTCGAAAAATTCATCGGATGAATTGGCCCATTGCCGCATCGCAGCTTGGTCGCGCACTCCCGGGATTCAACCCGCAATCACCGCGCTGCCTGAAAGTAGGGCGGGGTCTCTGACCCGCCCTGGCGGCGGGCAGGACGGAGACCTCGCCCTACTTCAAACCGCCGGCGTCACTTCCGAACCGCCAGCCGGAAGACATACCCCGACTCTGTGCCGCACGGTTGCTCCCGAACGGCCGCCAACCGAAGCTTCAACTTGAGCGTTGAACGTTCAACCCGCCGGAGGCGGGTTAACGCTTGCTCGCCTTTGGCGAGTTGAGCGTTGAACGTTCCTCCCGCGTCCCGCTCCCCATGTCCACCCCCGCTCCCGCCGCGGTCTTTCTCAGCTACGCCTCGCAAGATGCCGAGGCGGCGCGGCGCGTGTGCGACTCGCTCCGCGCCGCCGGCATCGAGGTGTGGTTTGACCAGAGCGAGCTGCGCGGTGGCGACGCCTGGGACAAAAAGATCCGCACGCAAATCCGCGACTGCGCGCTCTTCCTGCCGATCATCTCCGCCAATACCCAGGCGCGGCTGGAAGGTTATTTCCGCCTCGAATGGAAACTCGCCGAGGACCGCTCGCACCTCATGGCGAAGGGCAGGCCGTTCATCGTGCCCGTCGTCATCGACGCCACGGTCGAGCGCGACGCCCAAGTGCCCGATGCCTTCCTCGCCGTGCAATGGACACGCCTCTCGGGCGGCGAAGCAAACGCGGCCTTCTGCGCTCAAGTGCAGCGCTTGCTATCTGCCGATGGTCGGGACGCCTCTCCGAGACGTCCGCCCGAATCGGATCGTAATCCCGGACGTCTCGGAGAGACGTCCCTACCGGAAAAAACCACGCACCGTCGCGTCCCGGTGGCAGTATGGTCCCTCGCGGCGGGCGTCGCAGTTATCGTTGGGTTGGTCGCAATCCTCGCGATGCGAAAATCGGCACCGTCGCTTGCGTCCGTTCCGCCCGCGGCGCAGCCGCCTTCGGATTTGTCCGCCGCAGGCTCGGCGAAGGCGGACAAATCCGTCGTCGTCCTCCCGTTCGAGAATCTCAGTCCCGATCCGGACAACGCGTTTTTCACCGAGGGCATGCACACGGAAATCATTTCCAACCTGCAACTGCTCTCGGACCTGACGGTCGTCTCGCGCGGGCGGGCGCTGGCGTTCAAGGGCGCGACGGCCAGGACCGCCGAGATCGCGCGGCAAATGGGCGTGGCCCACGTCATCACCGGCAGCGTGCGGCGGGAAAAGAACGTCGTGCGCATCACGCTCGAGCTGCGCCGCGCGGGCGACGATGCGCTGCTGTGGTCGTTGCCGAGGCGCGACTACGAACTGAAGGATGCGCTCGCGCTGCAAAGCGACATCGCCGAGCAGGTCGCGCGCGTGCTGCAGGCGCGGGCCCAGCCGGGCGGCCCCGCGGCCGTGGCGCGGTTCATGACGAAAGATCCGCGCGCCTACGATTTGTTCGTGAAGATGCGTAAATCCTGGGATGATGGAACTTCGAATCCGGTCGAATCCGCCGCCCAGTGCGAGGCCATCCTCGCGCTCGATCCGGATTTCATACTGGCCGCAACTCATCTCTCCATCTCGCGGTCGCTTCTGGCTATCCGTGCGGTCACGGCGCCGACGGAGCGCCTGCGTCAAGCCACGGAGGCAAAGCGTTGGGCGGAAGCGGCGGCGCGCATGGTTCCGGGTGGAGCCGGGGACGGCGCGCTCGCCATCTACTACGTGAGCGTTGAGCGTGATGGTCTGCGGGCGCTCGTTTTCGCGGAAAACGTGGTCCGCGCCCTGCCGAATGCGGCCCAAGCTCACATCCAAGTCGCGAGCGCGTTGCAGAGTCTAGGGCGAGGAACCGAGGCGGTGGCCGCGTATCAGCGCGCCGTCGAGTTGGATCCGAGCTCGGCCGGCTACGAAAGAAACGTCGCTTCGGCGTTGGCGGTATTGCGACGCGTCGAAGAATCGCGCCAGACGGAGGCGAGGGCCGTGAGCAAGGGCCTTCCGGGCTCCTCGGGCATCATCGCCACCGCCCGATTTGTCGCCACCGGTGAACTGCCCGCGTCCCCCGAAGGCCTATCGGGCCGAGCCTTGGTCTCGTGGCTTTGGCGTGGGCGCCGCTTTGCCGAGGCGCAGGCGGCGATCGAGGCGGGATTGCGCAATGAGCAAAGCAACGACGTGCAGCGCTGGTCGCTCCTCTGTGCGCGAGCCGATGTCTGCGCCCGCCTTGGGCAATCGGCCGAAGCCGCCACCACCGCACGCGACGCCCTCGCGACCGCCGAGCGGCTGCAAAGCGTGGAGGAAGTTGGGCCGACGCAAAAACCCGGCTGGCTCGCGGCCGCCCTCGTGCGCGCGGGCCGGGGCGACGAGGCCATCGCCGCCGCGAAGCGCGCGGTGGCGGCCGCGCCCGCCGAGTCGCACGTAGCGCTGCGCTGGGAGCGGGAAATCGAACTTGCGCGAATCTACGCCTACGCGAAACGCCCGCGCGAGTGCATCGAGCTGCTCGCGAAATTGCTCCGGGTTCCCAGCGGCCTCACCGTGCCGATGCTCAAGGTCGAACCCGACTGGGACAACGTCCGCGACGACCCCGCGTTCAAGGCCCTGCTCGCCGACCCGAAGAACAGCGAGCCGCTGTAGTCGTGGACGAGCCGTCCCGGCTCGTTTCGTTCCGCCTCCGGGCTTGCGCGCGGTCCTGGGCGCGGCCACCTTCTCCGCATGGCCTTCGCCGAATTGATGCCGCAGATCGAGCAGCTCCCGCGCGAGGAAATGCTCAAGGCCCTGGCCTATCTCAAGCACCGGGTTCGCACCGACGACACCGAATACCAGCATGAACTCGCCCGACGCCACGCCGACATTGAGGCGGGCCGCGGGGTCACGCTGACCGAGGCCAAGCGTCGTCTGGCCGAATCCTGATTCCGGCACGTGCGCACCTACGAGGTGATTTTGCACGAGCAGGCGTGGACTGCGTTGCACGCCACAAAGGGTGCGGATCGCCAACGACTGCTCGATGTGCTCGACCAAGTCAAAACCACGCCCTTTCGCCCCGGCGACTACCGGCAGCGCGACGCAACCGGGCGCGTGAACGAAGTTGTCCTGATCGGCCAGTGGCTGGTCACGTTTTGGAGCGACCATGCCGTTGGCGAAATTCGTGTCGTGGAATTGGAGCGAGCAGATGAATAGCCCACCGCGACCTCGCAAGCCGCCGTCGCTGGATTGATTTCGCCGCCCTCTCCCTTATTTCGAGCGCATGGCAAGGACACGCATCACCGGCAACGGACGGGACACCGTTCCCGCCGAAACTCGCCGCCACGGGAAGAGGGCGGAAATCATCTGGGAATCGTGCCCCGATGGCACAGCGCGGATGCGGCCGGCGCCGAGTGTCATCGCGTTGTTCGGCGCCGCGCGCTCGGCCACGCCGCGGGACAAAAGTGAAAAAGCCCACGCCCGCGTGCTCATCGGCCGGCGCGACCGGGGCAAATAAAACGGCTGGCTTCACCGCATTTTGCACCTGACGCGGAGCGCGGAGGTGTCGAAGCTCGCCCCTCGTTCCTCGCCCTTCGCCCCTCGCAACCATCAGCCGTCAGCCCCGTTTCACCGTGCACCTTCGCCCTCTCGCCTCCGCCCTCGCGCTGTCGGCCGCCCTCGCCGCCCCCGCCACCGCACAATCCTCGCTCGTCTTCAACCCGCCCGCTGGCGTGAAAGCCCAGGGCAAGCACGTCGTCTTCCTTTCCGGCGACGAGGAATACCGCAGCGAGGAGGCCATGCCCATGCTGGCGAAAATCCTCAGCCAACGCCACGGCTTCAAGTGCACCGTCCTCTTCGCGCTCGACGCCGACGGCACGATCAATCCCGACAACCAGAAATCGCTGCCCGATTCCCAGGCGCTCGACTCGGCCGACGCGATCGTGATGGGCCTGCGTTTCCGCAACTGGCTCGACGCGGACATGCAGCGCTTCGTCTCCGCCTTCGAGCGCGGCGTGCCGCTCATCGCACTCCGTACGTCAACTCATCCGTTTAATTTTCCCGCCGAAAGCAAGTGGGCGAAGTACTCCTACAACGCCAGGGCCCCCTGGCCCGGCGGCTTCGGCAAGCACGTGATCGGCGAGACGTGGGTTTCGCACTGGGGCCGGCACAAGTTCGAGGCCACGCGGGGCGTCGCCGAGCCGGCCGCAAAAGACGATCCGCTCCTCCGCGGCGTGACCGAGGTCTTCGGCGACAGCGACGTCTACGAGGCCTACCCACCCGCCGACGCGAAGATCCTGATGCGTGGCCTCGTCCTCAAGGGCATGAATCCGGCCGATGCGCCCGCCGAGTCGATGAAGAAGCGCGCGAACGACAAGCAGGAGCAGGGCCTCAACTCCCCGGCGATGCCGATCGCGTGGACGCGCACGTTCACCCACGAAAGCGGCAAGACCAACAAGATCTTCACCACCACGATGGGCGCCGCCACTGATCTCGAAAACGAGTCGCTGCGCCGCTTCGTCGTAAATTCCGTTTTCTGGGCGACCGGCCTGACCATCCCCGCCAAGGCCGACGTCGCACCCGTCGATCCCTACACGCCGCGCAAATACGGTTTCAAAGGCTACCGCTACCAACTCAAGCCCTCCGACTATGCGCTCGGCAAGACGGTCCCCGTCGGCGGCACGCCGCCGCCGGCACCGCCCGCGAAAAAGCAAAACGCACCCGCGCCGAAGAAACAGGCGTCGGCATCCGAGGGTAGGGCTGGACCGCCGGGCCAGCCGATCGTCCCGGGCCGGCCCGGAGGTCCGGCCCTGCCACAAGCCGCTGCCACCCCGTCTCTCAGCTCTCAGCCCTCAACTCTGAGCTCCGCCCTTCAACTCAACCCCGGCGATCGCGTCGCCATCGTCGGCAACGCCCTCGCCGATCGCATGCAGCACCATGGCTGGCTCGAGACGATGATTCACGCCGCGCATCCCGCACACCAGATCGTCGTGCGCAACCTCGCCGCCGCCGGCGACGAGGTCGTGGCCCGCGCGCGTTCGAAGGATTTTGGCACGCCGGATGACTGGCTCAACAAGGTGCAGGCCGGCGTCGTGTTCGCGTTCTTCGGATTCAACGAGTCGTTCGCCGGCCGCGAAGGTCTCCCGAAATTCAAGGAGGATCTCGCCGCGTATCTGCGTGACACGCGCGCCAAGCAATACAACGGCCTCGCCACCCCGCGCATCGTGTTGTTCTCGCCCATCGCCGTCGAGAAACACCCCGATCCCAACTACGAATACAAACCCGAGATCAACGCCAACCTCGCGCTGTACACCCAGGCGATTGAGGAGGTCGCGCGCGATCAGGCCGGCGTCTCGTTCGTGAATCTCTTTGCCCCCTCGCAAGAACTCTACGCCGAGGCCGCGAAGACCAACCAGCCGCCACTCACCATCAACGGCGTGCATCTCAGCGAGGCCGGCGAAGCCAAGCTTGCGCACCGCGCCTACCCCGCCCTGTTCGGCGCCGCCGCCCCGGCGCTGGACACGCCGGAGGCGCAAAAACTCCGCGCCGTCGTCAACGAGAAAAGCGCGATGTGGCACTCCAGCTACCGCTCCGTCGACGGCTACAACATCTACGGTGACCGCTCCAAGATCGCCTATGTCTCGCACCCCGACGCGCCCAAGATCACCAACACCCAAGTCATGATGGAGGAAATGGCGCAGCGCGATGTCATGACCGCCAATCTCGAGCGCCGCGCCTGGGCGCTCGCCGCCGGCAAAACCGGCCCGGTCGAGATGCTGCCGCTGCCTGTTGTCACCGCGTTTGGCACCAACAAGCCCGGCCCCAACATCGACGGCACCTATCCCTTCGAGGATGGCGACGAGGCGATCAAACTCATGACCCCCGGGCCCGGCCTGAAGGTGAACCTGTTCGCCAGCGAAAAAGAATTTCCCGAACTCGCGAAACCGCTGCAGATGGCGTGGGACACCAAGGGCCGCCTCTGGGTCTCCGTCTGGCCGAGCTACCCGGAACTCACGCCCACCGCCCGGGTGAAGGACAAACTCATCATCCTCGAGGACACCGATCGGGACGGCCGCGCCGACAAGTGCACGACCTTTCTCGACGGCCTCAACTGCCCCACTGGTTTTCAGTTTTTCAAGGACGGCGTGCTCGTGATGCAGGCGCCCGACGTCTGGTTCGTGCGCGACACCGACGGCGACGGCAAGGCCGACTGGAAGGAGCGCGTGCTCATGGGCCTCGACTCCGCCGATTCGCACCACACGGCGAACTCGTTGATCTACGAGCCAGGCGGCGCGATTCTGTTTAGTGACGGCGTGTTCCACCGCACGCAGGTCGAATCCGTCGGCGGTGCCGTGCGCAACATCGACGGCGCGCTGTACCGCTACGAGCCGCTCACCGGAAAATTCAGCACCTACGTGGCCTACGGGTTCGCCAATCCCCACGGCCGCGCCTTCGATTACTGGGGCAACGACATCATCACCGACGCCACGGGCAACAACACCTACTTCGGCGCGGCCTTCAGCGGCCGCCTCGACTATCCCGCGAAGCACCCGAAATTGAAGACCATCTGGGACCGCCCGTCGCGCCCCTCCGCGGGCAGCACGATTCTCACCAGCCGGCACTTTCCCGATGAATTCTGGGGCGACTATCTCAACCCGAACTGCATCGGCTTCCAGGGCATCTTCCGCGTCAACCTCGAGGACGACGGCGCCGGCATCAAGGGTACGCGCGAAAAGGACATCGTCCAATCCTCCGACCGAAACTTCCGCCCCATCGACACCTCCACCGGCCCCGACGGCGCGCTCTACATCGTCGACTGGCACAACCCGCTCATCGGTCATTTGCAGAGCCATCTCCGCGACGCCAATCGCGACCACGAGCACGGCCGCATCTACCGCATCACCGCCGAGGGCCGCCCGCTCGCGTGGCAGCCGAAGATCGACGGCGAACCAATTCCCGCGCTCCTCGAGCTCCTGAAACGCGGCGAAAACCAAATCCGCAATCTCGCCAAGATCGAGCTGGGTAAACACGAATCCGCCAAGGTGATCGCCGCCGTGAAAACCTGGACCGCCGGCCTCGATAAATCCGCCGCCGACTACGAACACCACCGCACCGAGGCGCTCTGGGTCCACCAGTGGCACAACGTCGTCAACGTCGACCTGCTGGCGCAACTCCTCCGCTCGCCGAGCGCCGATGCCCGCGCCGCCGCCACGCGTGTCCTCTGCTACTGGCGCGACCGAGTGCCCAACGCCCTCGCGCTCATTCAACGCCAGGCCACCGACGACAGCCAGCGCGTGCGCCTCCATGCCGTGCGCGCTGCGAGTTTCTTCGACGTACCGGAGGCCACCGAGGTCGCGCTCGCCGCAACCAAGCTCCCCGTTGACTACTACCTCGACTACACGATTGGCGAAACGCTCCGCCAACTCCGCCCGCTCTGGCGCAAGCGCATGGGCGAAGGCGGAAAATTCGCCGACGGCGATTCCGCGAGCGCGCGTTACCTCCTCCGCACGCTCAGCGTCGCCGAAGTGCTCAAGATGCCGCGCACGGAGGACGTCGTGGAAAATCTCCTCGGCCGCACCGGCGTCAACGACGCCGCCCGGGCCGAGGCCCTCGCCGCGCTCGCGAAGATTCGCTCCACCACCCCCGTTGCCCTGCTCCTCAAGACCATCGACTCCCCCGCCGAAATCGACGTGCGCGCCGTCGGCCGCCTGCTGCTCGCGCAAACCCCCGCCGACCTGCGGCCGCACCGCGCCGCCCTGCTCAAACTCGCGCTGGCCGACAACTCCGAGGGCCGCACGTGGGCCTTCGCCGCCGTCGCGCTCGCCGACGGTTCGCTCGATCAGGCCTGGCCGACTGCGTCCGCCTCGCCCCTCTCGTTCGCCAGCCTGCTCGGCGGCATCCACCTCATCCCGAGCGCCGAACTGCGCGCGACCGCGTTTGACCGCGTGATGCCAATCCTCGCCCTCCCGATTACCGACATTCAGGGACCCGACAACATTGTCGCCGCCATCCAGCGTGACGCGATTCGCTCCGCCGTGAGCACGCGCAAGGAACCCGCCAAGGTTTTCGCGGCCCTCGTCGCGATGATCGAGCGCGGTTACCAGGCGACGACCGCCGCGCAGGGCATCCGCGCCTTGCCGCGCGCCAGTTGGACGCCCGAAGCCGCCGTCTCCGCCGCCCGCGCCCTCGTGGCTTGGGCTGGCAAGACTCACACCAGCGAGCGCACGAGTCGCGACTACGTCGAGGCGATCCAGGTCGCCGACGATCTCGCGGGCACGGTGCCGCCCGAAGAGGCGGACGCGTTGCGCAAATCCCTTTCCGGTCTGCGGGTCGCGACCTTTATCGTGCGCGCCGTAGTCGAGGAGATGCGCTACGACACACCGCGCATCGTCGTCACGGCCGGGCGACCCTTCGAAATCATCTTCGAAAACCCCGACGTGATGCCGCACAATCTCGTCGTCGTGAAACCCGGCACGCGCGCCAAGGTCTCCACCGAAGCGATGACACTCGCCCCCGAATTCACCGATCGCCAGGGCCGCGCCTGGGTGACGGAATCCACCGACATCATCGCCGCCACCAAGCTCCTCGAGCCCGGCCGGAGCGAGACCCTGCGCATCGCCGGCAACATCGTCCGCACCGAGGGGGTTTACGAATACGTCTGCACCTTCCCCGGCCACTGGATCGTGATGTTCGGCCAGCTCGTCGTGACGAAGGACGTTGATGCCTACCTCAAGGCCAACCCCGCCGCCACACCCGCCACGCCCGCCGCCGCGCACAATCACTGAATATTTTGGAACGCTAATCCTCGCTAATCTCCGCTAAAAAAGACCAGCCTCCGCACCTCGCCGATTAGGCGGGGCCATTCAACTCAACATCGCCACTCAAGCTTTCCGAAAGATTAGCGTTTCCCCTTCTTTTCCCTATGAAACTCCATCGCTCCCGATTCCTCGCGCTCTCACTCGGCATCGCCGCTTTCGCGTCGTCCGCCTTCGCCGCCGAAAGCGGCTTCAAATCCATCTTCAACGGCAAGGACCTCTCCGGCTGGGCCGGCCAGAAGGACTTCTGGTCCGTGCGCGACGGTGCGCTCACCGGCCAGACCACGGCTGAAAACGTGCTCAAGTCGAATACGTTTCTCGTCTACCAGGACGCCAAGCCGGCGAACTTCGAACTGCGCGCGCAGTTCAAACTCACCGCGCAAAACGACAAGAATCAGGCCAACTCCGGCGTGCAATATCGCAGCAAAATGGTCGATGCGGCGACCTTCGTTGTCGGCGGCTACCAGGCCGACATCGACTCCACCGGCCGGTACGCCGGCATGCTTTACGAGGAAAAAGGCCGCGGAATCGTGATGGGCCCGGGCGAGAAAATTAAAATCGGCGGCACCGCGGCCGATCCCGCCAACGCCAAGAAAAAGAAAACCACCGTTGAAAAACTCCCCGGCGCCACGCCTCCCGCCGAAATCCTCGCCGCCTACAAGCTCGGCGAGTGGAATGAAATCGTGATCATCGCCAACGGCAACCATCTCCAACACTTCCTTAACGGCAAACTCACGGCGGACGTCACCGACAACGACAGTGAAAACAGCTCCAAGTCGGGCGTGATTGCACTGCAGCTCCATCAGGGCCCGCCGATGACGATTCAGTTCAAGAATGTTCGGTTGAAGAACCTGCCGTAAGGTGGGCGGCAGGGTGGAGCCCGATGTCCCCATCGGGCTTCGCCCCAGCGCCAACGCCACGGCCCGATGGGAGCATCGCCCTCTACCTCCACGTCGGCCGCCCTTGACGACTCAGTTCAAGAACGCCTGCCTGACGACCCTACCCCAAGCCCTCACCACCGGCATCAATGGCCGATTCTAACCCAAGATTTCCGAAGATCTTCGATTGCGGTTGCCGCGTTTGGGAATCTTCAGGTTAAACCCCGACCCCGGAATTTCCCAACTATGAAAACCACAACACCCCGCCACCGTCTCTCCCTCTCCCTGGCCCTCCTTCTCTCCCTCTCCGTCAACGCCGCCGCCGCCGCCGCCACCATCTCCGGCACCGTCAGCAATATCGTCACCGGCAACCTGCTCGAGGGCGCCCGCGTCGAGATTCCCGCGCTCAGTCGCGCCGCGCTCACCGACAACACCGGCCGCTACGTGCTCGTCGATTTGCCCGCGGGCACGCACGAACTCGTCGTCACCTACCTCGGCCTCGACCCGCAGCGCGCCGCCGTCAACGTCGCCACCGACCAGGCCACCGCCCGCAATTTCGATCTCACCACCGGCATCTACCAACTCGACGCCTTCAAGGTCACCGGTGAGCGCGAGGGCGACGCCGCCGCGATCACCGCGTATCGGAATTCCGACAACCTGAAGAACATCGCCGCCACCGACTCTTTCGGCAATCTGCCCAACATGAACGCCGGCGAGGTCGCCATCCGCCTACCCGGCATCTACGGCGAACTCGACGCCGGCGGCAACCTCAGCGGCTTCACCGTCCGCGGCATGGCCTCCGGCCTCAACCAAGTCACCATGGACGGCGCCCTCATGACCGGCCAGGGCGGCCTGGGACGCTCGATTTTCGTCAACAACATCACCGGCGCGATGTTCGACCAGGTGGAGCTGATCAAGGGCCACACGCCCGACAAGGGCGCCGATTCCCTCGGCGGCACGATCAATTTCAAGAGCCGCTCGCCGCTCTCGATGCGCGAAAAACGCCGCATCACCTACACGCTCTCGGGCCGCATCGCCCCGTCGTTCACCGAGCAGATTCCCATCCGCGAGCAGCGTCGCCTTCACGGTCTCGCCAATCTCGGCTACCAGGAGGTCTTCAACGCCTTCGGCGGCAGCCGCAACCTCGGCGTCTCCGTCACGCTCTTCAACAGCGAGACCGCCATCGGTTCGTTTTTCACCACCCGTGATTTCCAGAACACCGCCGCCTCGCCGGCCTTCCTCTATAGCCACCTCACGAGTGATCTCTACAACCACCGCCGGCAGAAAAACATCACCGCCAAGGCCGACTACCGCCTCACGCCGTCGACCAAGCTCTCGTTGCTCGCGACCTACATCGACCACTCCGAAGTCTATCGCCGCCAATACAACGTCAGCGCTTCCACCAACCAGGTCGTCTTCGATCCCACGCTCAACACCGCCGCCAACACCGGCGCGGGCATCGCGCCCGGCTACACGTCGCGGGTGACGACGGTCCGCCCCGTCGCCGCCTCGATCATCGATGTCCAGATGACCGGACCGAACAATTTCTTCAACCGCCTGCGCCGCGTCGATGTCGGCATCGAACACCAGAAAGGCCCGCTCCTCCTTGAGGCCAACCTCCGCCGCACCCAAACCCACATCAACATCGGCAACGGCGAGGGCGGCATCCTCACCAACCGCCTCACTGGTGCCGGCTGGATCCTCGACCGCACCCAGTCCGACCTCTTCCCCAAGTTCCTCCCGAACGGCGGCCCCGACTTCACCAACCCCGCCAACTACCGCCCCACCGCCAACGGCCTCACCAACGGCAACAATCAGGATCTCCACGAAGTCAACGAGGGCCGCCTCGATGTGCGCTACAACCTGCCAATCTCCGCGCCGATCTTCGCCAAGGTCGGCGTGCACTGGCGCGAGCAAACCGTCGGCGCCCGCAGCGCCTCGCGCCGCTGGAGCTACACCGGCACCGGTCCGCTCCCGCATGATCCCAACCTCGTCACGATGGAGCAGCGCGAGACGCGCCGCGGCATCCCGCAGTGGGAGGCCTCCTGGTTCATTCGCGCCCGCGAGGTCATCGACCCTACGATCTGGCGCGAAGATTTCTATTTCCGCGAGACCACAGGATACACCTCCTACCGCCAGGCCGTCGAGACGGTCACCGCGCCCTACGCGATGGCGCAGGGCAAGCTCGGCCGCGAGGGCTGGCTCGCCCGCACCGGCTTCCTCGGCGGCGTGCGCTGGGAGAAAACCGAGAACGAGGCCGACGGCTTCGTGCGCGCCCGCCGCCTCAGCGGCACGCCCGCCACCGCCACCGAGGCCGCGGCCATCGCCGCCGCCAAGACCGATTACATCGACAATCGCCGCACCGTCGACGGCGAATACACCAAGGCCTTCCCCAGCATTCACGCCTGGCACGACATCACGCAGAACCTCAAGGCCCGCCTGAGCTGGTCCACGAGCTTCGGCCGCCCCGGCTTCGGCCAACTCGTGCCCGGCGAGACGCCCAACGAAAACAACGCCGCCCTCGGCGGCCGCCCAACGCTCACCATCAACAACCCGTCGCTCCTGCCGCAGACCGCGAAAAACTGGGACGCCACGCTCGAGTATTACTTCGAGCCCGTCGGCAATTTCACCGTCGGCTGGTTCCACAAGGAGATCCGCGACTACATTGTGAGCGGCATTGAGTCCGGCGTCGTCGGCACCGGCACCGACAACGACTACAACGGCGAATACGCCAACTTCACGCTCCTCTCCACCGCCAACGCCGGCACCGCGGTCGTGCAAGGCTGGGAGTTCAGCTACCAGCAGCAATTCACGTTCCTCCCCGGCGTGCTCAAGGGTCTCAGCGGTAGCATCAATTACACGTTGCTCGATACACGCGGCAATTTCGGCGGCACCGGCCGCCGCGAGAAGGGCCAGGTTCCGAACTTCGTCCCGGTCACCGCCAACGCCAGCCTCTCCTGGCGCTACCGCGGGTTCAGCACGCGCCTGCTCGTGAACTACGCGGACACGTTTCTCACCGCCTACAACGCCGCCTCGCCCGCGCGCAACCTCTACCGCGTCGAACGCAAGCTCATCAACCTCGGCTTCGGCTACCAGCTCCGCCCGACGCTCAACCTCACCCTCGATATCGATAACCTCACCAACGTCCCGCAGAAGCGCTACCGCGGCGTCCCCGAAAACGTGGAGCACTTCAACTACCCCGGCACGACGATCACCGTGGGCATCAACGGGCGGTTCTGAGCCGCCGCCGCGGCGTCCCCGCCCGCGGGCGGGCTTCGGCCCGTCGTGGGAACGGCGCAAGAAACCAAATTCACCGTCCCATTGCGCGAGTATTGACCGGCTCTCGCGACAGGCAGATCCCGCGGGCGTTGTCGGCGGACCTTCGCCAGCGATGACGATCCCGCTTTCCGCTCACTTGGACAAGCGTCCGCCGGAACAATCGGCGTGACGCTTTTGGCCAGGCAGGAGAAGGCAGCCTATTTGAGAGGTAATCGCATCACCTGCACATCGCAGGGCGGCAGCTGAACGGTTCCACTCAGGAGGCGGCCGGTGATCAGATCGTGGCCGCGAGTCAGACCCAGCGCAATTTTCGCAGGTTCATTGGTGTGATTGAGGAGAAACAGGAACTGCGCATCGGCAGCCTCGCGCACCGTCACTTCGACACCCGCCGGCACCCGCAACGGCGGCGCCAGCCTCACCTCCTTGATCACTTGTGAGAGGAGCACATCCAAGCCGGCTGCATCGGGGCGCGTCGCGAGATAGTAAGCGGCGCCTTTACCGTAGTGATGACGGGTGGCGGCGGGACGTCCGGCAAAATAGTCCCCGGTGAACACGGCCAGAGCTTGGGCGCCGTCAAGGTGCACCAAGTCGCACCAGTGATCGCACCGGTGGTCCGCCCGCGCCCGGCCGAAGCGGAACCGATTGCTCCGCCCTTCCGGGTAAGGCACCCATTCTTCCACCCAAAGCCCCAATGCCTGGCGCAGATACGCCGGATAACCGCCACAGACCGCGTGCTCCATTTCATCCACCACGCCGCTAAAATAGGTGGCGAGCAACGTGCCCCCGCGCTCGACAAACGACTGAAGATTGCCGCCGTCTTTTTCGTTCAGCAAATAGAGCGCCGGCGCCACCACGAGTTCATAGCGGCTCAAGTCGGCGCTCGGATGAACAAAATCGACCCCGAGGTTTTGCGCGTAGAACCAAGCATGCAGCTGTTGCGCCCACGCCGCGTAGTCGATCCGCCCGGGCTTGGATTCGAGTTCGACTGCCCACCACGCGTGCCAGTCAAACGCGATGGCCACACGATTGCGCACCAGCGAACCGGTCACCACTCCGAGTTTCTTCAATTCGCTCCCCAGTGCTTTCACCTCGGCAAAGACGCGACTGTCCTCCGCTGCAACGTGCTGGAGCATTCCGCTGTGGTATTTCTCCGCTCCCGCCCTCGAGGCCCGCCACTGAAAGAACATCACGCCATCACCGCCGCGGGCGACCGCTTGCAGGCTTTGCAGGCGCATCACGCCGGGCCGCTTCGGCATGTTGACCGGACGCCAATTGACCGCCGAAGCAGCCTGCTCCATCAGCACAAACGGGCGATCTGGTTTGAGTGATCGCATGAGATCGTGGCCGGCCGCGGCGGCCCGCCGCGCGGCTGACTCGTCCGATGGATCGGGATAGCTGTCCCACGACACATAATCGAGTCGCGACGACCAACTGCGGTAGTCGAGCGCCTTAAAGAAGCCCATGAAGTTGGTGGTGACGGGAATGTCCGGCGTCGCGCGACGCAGGATTGCCAGCTCCAGATCATAGAGTTCGAGAAAGGCGTCGTTCGTGAACCGCTTGAAGTCGAGACACTGGGTCGGGTTGCTGTGATACGGCGCGCGGCTCGGCGTGAAAATTTCCTCCCATTGGCCATAGCCCTGGCTCCAAAACGCCGTGCCCCACGCGTTGTTCAAGGCGGCGAGCGATCCGTATTTCTTTTTCAGCCACGCGCGAAATGCCCGGGTGCTGTCGGGGCCATGGCACTCCGGCACGTGGCACGCATACTCGTTGTTGATGTGCCAGGTGACCAACGCCGGGTGCCGAGCGTAGCGCCGCGCCATCTTCGTCACAAGCGCCGACGCGAATTTCCGGTAGACACGGCTACTGGGCGAATAATTCTGGCGCGCTCCGACCTGCAGCCGAACACCGTCGGCCGTGACGGGGAGCACCTCCGGATAACGAGCGGTGAGCCACGGCGGTGGTGACGCCGTCGCGGTCGCGAGGCAGACCCCGATCTGGTTCGCCGCGAGCAGATCCAGCACCCGATCGAGCCAGCCGAACTCGAAGCGCTTCTCGCTCGGCTGCAATCTGGCCCAGCTAAAGACGCCGACCGTGACGAGGTTTACGCCGGCCTCGCGCATCAGGCGGACATCTTCCTGCCAGACGGACTCAGGCCACTGTTCAGGGTTGTAGTCGCCGCCGAAGGCGATCGCATTGCGAAGTCGTGGGAAGATCATGAAAGTCTTGGGAAAGTGGGAATTGGGAGGACGATGGTCGAAGCGGGGAGCGCTATTTCGTTCGTGGGCGGCGGCGTCACTTCACCCGGTAGACCTCGACGAGCGCCACGCCCTCGGAGTCGTCCGCGCTGGCGAGGACGGCGGTATAGCTGCCCGCGGCAAGCTGGAGGAACAGCGCGGCATCCCGGCTCCCAACCGTCAAAGGGAAGGCGCCCACCACCTCCGCGGCGTTCTGGGCAAGCGACGCCTTCGAATCGGTGCCCCAGTTGTCGTTGCTGGCGACCAATGCCGTCGATCCGCCGCCCAATTGGCGATAGATCATCAGGGTGGGATTGCCGAGCGCCGAGCGGACGCCGAACGCGGTCAGCGTAGGACCAACCCCGCGCACGAGCACCGGCAATGGATCGGCACTATCGATGACAAAGCCGGCCACCAGCACGTTATCGCCGCGGCCGACACTGCCGCGGGTAGAAAGATTGAGCAACTGCTGTCCATAGATCTCCGCCAACGCGATCCCGCGCTGGGCGGGGGCGGCGGACCGGAGCACCATCGAATAGCCTCCGTCGGGCAGATCGGAAATTTCCGCGGCATCCTTGCTGCCAGGTACCAGGGCAAATGCCCCGACTCCGGCCGCCCGGGCTACGATCGCCGCCGCACGCGGACTGGCTGACCAGTTGTCATTCACGAGCAAGATGGCGTCGTCGCTCGAGCGATGGAGTTCCAGGCTCGGGTCGGGTTCGCAGCGCTCCGCCGGAAATCCGAAGTTGGCGAGGGCGGGGCCAATGGACCGCACTAGGGTCGTCTGCGACATAGCGCCATCGATCACAAAGCCCGCGATCAGTGTGTCGTCACCTGTGCCCGTGCGACCGCGGCTGGAGAGATTAATCAGGCCGCGACCCGTCGTCGTGCCCCCGTGCCGCAGGGTCTGCGCCTTCAGAAACGCGGCCAGCCCGACACGCGCGCCCAGCCTTCGACCGACGACATCATCAATCGACGGATGGATGCCGCCGAACAGGCGGGACAGGCCGGCTTGATCCGCCGCGTCGTAGTAGGTGGCCCATTGGAGCGACAGGTCCGAACTCGGACCGCGCTCGAACTCGAGAAACGAATTCGCGGCGAAACGGTGTTCGCCCAACCCGCCGGGGAAAAATGGCGAACCCGTGAGCAACGTTAGCACCTCCGCCGCGGCGCGACTGAAGGTGCTGTGGCCGGAGACGTAGCCGGGAAAGGCCGGAGTCACGAATGTGGACATCTGATACGGCACCCACCTGACGCCGAGAATCCAACCCACCGCGCCCAACTGCGTTTTCGCATCGGATGGGTTGCCCTGCCACGCGCGAATGGCGATCTGGCCAACACTATCGGCCAAGTGCGCATGCCGCTGGCCGGCCGCCGAGCTGACCGCCGTGATGGCTTCGATGAGGCCTGGCATGAGCGGAAGCCCGCGCGCATGGTAGGACGGACCCGCGGGCTCGCTCGATTGACCGAGCCCCGCCAAATAACGGATGACCGAAATCGGCCGCGCCGAATCATATTGGTGCTTCAACAACCACGCCGTGCACGCGGCGTCATGGACCGCACCATTCAACGCGAGATACGCGCGGACGTCCCACTCCAGTACCGGCAGCACCGAGCCGACGCCCCCATAACGACGCACAAAGAGCGGATGATCGGTGGCGTGGTTGAGAATCACATTCCGCTTGGTCAGCAGAATTCATGGGCGCATTCCGGTTCGGGCAAATGGCCAAGGTTATGATATAGGGCCACCTCCATTGCCCTATAGGTTCGGAAACCATATGAGCGTCTGGTCACCACTCGGACTTTATTGTTCAAGC
>SXGT01343854.1_pt1 | contig 17639 bp, 14 predicted proteins | sample 3176221 | NCBI WGS metagenome assembly SXGT01 (sample SAMN11356862, study PRJNA531348) | freshwater metagenome | isolation source: freshwater sample F1-120 | place: China: Fuxian Lake, Yuxi | collected 2017-12-25
AACGCAGTCAACAGGAGTCAACGTTCCTGTTCCAATGTTCCCGTGCTCTGCGTCATCTCATGAAAAAGGCCGAGGCAAAGAGTGCAGAGGCGGTGTTCCTTTGATACCACGAGTGTCCCGAACAGGCCGAGGGCCGTGCTCGCCTACGAATCGGTGACGGTGCCGGTGAGCCTCAGCACGACCCGGCCCTCGACCCACAGGTCGATCGCCACCGTTTCGGGCCCCTCGGCGATCCCGTCGACGACGAGCGGCACATGAGCGAACGCCGTCGTGGAGCCCGGATCGAACCGCACGAACTGGAACGCGAAGGTCTGCGACAAGGGCTCGGGCGGGTTCGGCTTGTCGGCACCGACCCAGACGGCCCACGCCTCGTCGGGAACGTCGGCCGAATCGATCTCGGTGCCGGCTCCCGGCTCGACGAAGGGCGCGAACACCGAGAAGTCGAATGCCTGCGGGTCGGAGAGCGTCAACGCCCACGTGAGACCGGTTGCCTCGGTTCCGGTCACGTGCGCGGCCGACGTCGCGATCGTCGGCGCGAGTTCGTCGTCGACGATCCTGATGGTGCCGACGTAGCGGCCGGTGGTGACATTGACGCCAGGCGACAGCACGACTGCGAAGATCTGGTCGCCGCCGTGCTCGTCGTCACCGTTGATGGCGAGCGGGATCGACGCCGACGTCTGGCCGGGAACGACGTCCACCCATCCGCCCTCGCCGCCCGAAGGCCCGACGACCTCGGCCCAGAACCGTCCCGGCAGCCGCACATTGCCCGCGATTCGGATCGGTACGTCGATGACGGTCGGGGCGTCGGGCTCGACGAACTCGCGGTCGTGCACGATCGCTCGCGGGAGCCACGCCGGGAACGGAACCGGGAGGTACTGATCGACGACCATTGCGTCGAGGAGATACGCGTGTCCGGTGCCCGATCCGTCCGCGCCCGCCTTGGCGAAGACGTCGATGCGAGTGATCCGGCCGAGGTCGACGCCCGTGACGCCCCGCAGTTTCAGCCGTGCAGCCTGCGCCCAGACCTTCGCCGGGAGGCCCGAGCCGGCCAGGCCTCGTAGCTCCCCCGACACCGGGAGCGACACGCGAGCACCGCTGGCATCTTGTAGCCGCGCCGTGAACCACGCGGGGTCGTAGTCCGGATCGATCGCGATCCGAAGGTCGATCCGGTCCTTCCCGCGCAGGTCGAACGGTGTTTCGCTCGAGAAGGTGAACCGACCGGTGCCCTGCCAACGCAACTCGGCGGCTCGCGGGGGCGGAAGGGTGACGCCGAACGCTGGCGGGACCCAGTGCGGAGTCCGGCTCTCGAAGTCGAACCCGCAGGTCGTCGAACCGTCGAACGACCAGCCCCGACAGTTCGTCGCGGTCAACCCGTTCGCCGCGCTGAGACCGCCGACCCGTCCGGGCGCGTAGATCACATTCCGGGCGCCGCCGATCGCGGTCACGAGCACAGCTGCGCCCTTTGCCGAGGCGGGCGCGCCGAACGAGTTGTCGAGTTGAGCGAGCATCCAGGGGTCGCGTGCGAACACGAGTCGAGCGAAGATCGCGAGGTAGCTCGCTCCCGCAGCCTGTTGCGCACCTGGCTTCAGGCGACGCGAGCTGTTCGCGCCGCACACCGGATCGTCGTCGCTCCCCCAGAAATTCCAATCGTCGAACGAGGGGGCGACCGATTGGCCCGGCGTCCACTCGGAGTTGAAGTAATTGTGATTGGCGCCGAGCAGCAACACGGAGCTACGCAGCGAGCGGTCCGCGGGACGCAACAAATCGCGGCCGTCGTCGACGTACGCCTGTCCTTGCAGGTCGGCGACATCGCCGTCGCAGCGTGGCAGCAACACCATCGTGTCGACGGTGGCCGGAACCTGACGACCGAACGCGGTCGGGCCGATCGGGACGAGCCCGAGCACGCGCCACGGATCCGACCGACGGCTTTCGATCGCCGCACGTGCGACGCCTTCGCCGCCACGACTGTGGCCGACGAGCATCACCCGCGCCACGTCGACCTTGCCGCGAACGATCCCGCCAAACGGGTCACCGCCGACGAGCGACCAGTAGCTCCAGATCGCGAGATGATGTCGAATCAGTTTCGATCGCGCCCCGGCCCCGCCGTCGGAGGAGGCGAAGTCCTGCGCGTTGATCCCGTTCGCGCTGATCGACACGGTGACGTAACCCTGTGACGCGAGTAACTCGGTGATCGCGCGGTAGCCGCGGTGACTCGGTACGGGTTCCCATCCGCTCGGACACGGCCAATCGCCACTGATTTGACCGGTCGGCCCGCCCGTGAAACAGGTTCCGTGGCGGCCGTGCACGATGAGGACGAGGGGACGCGCACCCGCTGCGCGACGCGGCACGGTGACCTCGGCCGCGACTTCGACAGGGATCGGATACTCACCGAGGTCGATCGGCTCGAGCGCGTACTCGAATCGGCGGGTCGCATACGGACCGGGAGATCCCGGATCGAACGGGAGATGGCGCGTGTGCGGCCGGTCGCGACCCAGTCGCTCGGCCGTCGGGGCCGCCGGTCGATCGGTCGGTGCGTCGGCGTCGACGCGCACGTCGCCGCGCCAGAGTTCGAGTTCGTCGAGTCGCTCAGGAATGCTCGCGAGTCGGGCTTCTGCCACCGTGCCGACCTCGCGGGCGTACCCGAGGACCTCGCCGTCGCGGCGAACCTCGAGGCGGGCCGCCCCGATCGCAAGCGGAGCGTCGCCCGACCAACGGACGATGAAACCCCGGCCGATCGATTCGATGCTCCAGCGGCCGCGCTCCGGCGGCAGCGCGGCCGCGTCACCGCGCGGAATACCGGACCCGATCACGAGTCCGACCATGACGAACCCGGCTGCCGCCGTCCGTCTCCATCGTGTTCGCCGGACCATCAGGTCGCCTCCCGCTCCGAACGTTGATTGTCACACGGCGAACACGCTGCGTGGTGGCAATCCGCGGGTACGTTGCGATGCGTGGTCGAACGTCTCGCGCATTATCTGACCGCCGACGTCCGAATCGACAAGGTCGTCGTGGGTCCGTTCGAAAACAACGCGTTCGTCGTGCGCTGCGTGAGCAGTGGCGAAGCCGTGCTCGTCGATGCCGCCAACGAGCACGAACTGCTGATTCCGCTGTGCCGAGCACTGGGGGTTCGGCGCGTACTCACGACGCACGGTCACTGGGACCATGTGCAGGCGATCGTCGCCGCGCGCAACGCAGGGATCGACGTTGGCATCGCCGCGGGTGATGCCGACATGATCGACAGCTACGACTTCGTGATCGAAGACGACGACGTCATCGAGGTCGGCGAGCTACGGCTCCGCACGATTCACAACCCCGGTCACACCCCCGGTTCGACGTCGTTCCGACTCGAGGAGCATCCCGTGTTGCTCACCGGTGACACGTTGTTTCCGGGCGGTCCTGGTAACACCAACGCGCACGCGCTCGCGAGCTTCGACACGATCATCGAGTCCATCGATCGACGCTTGCTGACACTTCCAGCCGACACCCTCGTGATGCCTGGCCACGGCCTCGACACCACGATCGGCGCCGAACGCCCGCACCTCGACGAGTGGATCACACGCGGCTGGTGATGCGTCCTCCAGTGCCGGCGCTTCCCGCTCATTGACGCCCGTGGTGGTCGCACCACCAGGTTGCAACACAGCGTTCATCGTTATTCGCTTGGTTTTTCGCGGCGAATGACCGACCATGCATGAGAGCAACTGCACGCGAACGCAGCCGAAGCAACCAGAGGTGGTGATGGCGATGACAAACCGAGTGCGAACCGACCGAGGGGCATTTGCGGTGAACCGACGGGGCCATCGACGCCACGACACCACCGCAGCCCACGCGATCAGTCGCGCCTACGAACTGCGATTCCCGCGCCGGGCTACGACCGAGACGGCCGACCGCCAGACCGATCAGGCGGCCAGCACGCGGTAGATCGCCTCGTTCTGCGTGATCACGAGCAACTCTTGTTGCGGGGTCACGACGAACGAGGTGATCACCCCGTTGGTTTCGTCGACCACGTTGAGCCGAGCGGTCTCGTTGTTCGCCCCCAACGCGAACATCGGGCCGCTCATGTCCGAGAAGACGTAGGCGCCCTGCAAAGCCGGAATCGCGCTGCCGTGGTACACGAACCCGCCGATCACCGCGGGGCCGTACTCGTCATGTCGGTACTCGAAGAGTGGATCGGTCAGATCGCCGGGGCCGCCGCCGGCGTACTCCGAGTTCCCTTCCTTGAAGTACCAGCCGAAGTTCTGACCCGCGCTCCCCGCCGGAATGCGGTCGACTTCTTCATAGGTCGACTCGCCGACGTCACCGATCCAGATGTCGCCCGTGGGCGGGTCGATCGAGAAACGCCAGGGATTTCGCAGGCCTTTCGCGTAGATCTCGGGCCGCACTCCCTCGGAGTTCGGATAGGGGTTGTCCGCTGGGATGTCATACCCCTCGGCATCGGGTTTCGGGGTGATTCGCACGATGGCCCCGAGCAACTTCGTCATGTCCTGGGCATCGCGGCCTCGACTTCCGCCGCCGTCGCCGAACGCAATGAGCAGATTGCCGTTGGCCTCGAACACAAGTTGCCCTCCCTTGTGCCCGAGACCCGGTTGTTCGACGACCAACACGTTGCGTCTGGTTGCAGGATCAGGTTCGCCATTGGCCATCGAGTACGACACGACATGCGAGTTGTTGTCGCCGTCGTTGAAGTGGAGGAACATCCGACCATCGCGTGGGTCGAACGCGATTCCCAACAGGCCACGTTCGCTGAACTTCTCGTACGGGGTGACTTCACCGGTGAGATCGAGCACGACCTCCGAGGCAGTGAGGCCGTTGTCCACTCGATGGACGAGACCTTCCTGTGAAATCGCGTAGTACGCGCCGTCGTTCGCGCTCCACGTCATCCCGGTCAGCAACGGAATCGAGATTGTTGCTTCGAGTCGGATGCCTTGGTTCTCGAATGCCGATCGTGCGGGCATCGGATGGCCAACCACCGCGGCGACCGACGTCTCGACGTCCGACATCGTGGTCGACGAGCTCGCGGAGGTCGACGAACTCGTCGAACGCACTGTGTCGTCCTGACTCGAGCTCGTAGCGGATCCGGCATCGACATCGGTGTCGGTCCCGCGCCGATCGACGAGTACCGCGACCCCTCCCGCCAAGGCAATGAGCAGTGCGGCCGTCGCGATGAGCCGAACCTGCGGCGGGCCGAACGTTGGGCTGGAATTCGGACGCTTCGAACGAAACCCATTCGACGCCGTCGATCCGGTTGGCTCCGCCACGCAGTAGACGCTACCGCCGGTAGCGTCAACGCTCGTTGCACACGACACGCGCTCGCAGCGCAAACGGAATACCGTCGATCGAGCGAGAGGGGGTGCCCACAATGAGCGAATCTCGCGACGCAACTCGCCGCCTCACGGAGTTCAGTCACGGCGCGGGTTGAGCATGCAAGCTCGCCCCCGGCGAGTTGACGCAGGTGCTGCGCCGTTTGTCTCCCGATCCTCATCCCGATCTGCTCGTCGGTGCCGAGACCGGCGACGACGCCGCAGTGTGGCGTCTCGATGACGCGCGCGCGCTCGTGATCACCGCTGACTTCATCACCCCGGTGGTCGACGATGCCCGCACGTGGGGCCGGATCGCGGCCACGAACTCGGTGAGCGATGTGTTCGCCATGGGCGGTCGCCCGCTCCTCGCGATCAACCTCGTCGCCTGGAACACCGCCGAACTGTCGAACGAGCTCCTCGGAGACGTGCTCGCGGGCGGACTCGACGTCGCGCGCGCCAATGGATTCATCATCGCCGGTGGCCACACCGTGGACGATCCGGAGCCGAAATACGGCATGGCCGTGATCGGCGAGGTCGATCCGAACCGAATCCTCACGAACACGGGCCTGCGCGACGGCGATCTGCTCGTGCTCACGAAGCCACTCGGCATCGGCGTCATCACGACCGCAATCAAACGTGGTGGTTGTCCGCCGAGGGTTGCGGCCGCAGCGATCTCGTCGATGACGCTGAGCAATGCAGCCGCCGCACGCGCCGCCATCGACGCGGGTGCGACGGGCGCAACCGACGTGACCGGATTCGGCCTGCTCGGCCACGCGGGTCGCATGGCGCTCGAGTCGGGCGTCGATCTCGAGATCACGGCCAGCACGGTTCCGTTCATCGAGGGAGCCCGCGCCTTGTGCGATTCGGGTTTCGTACCCGGCGGATCGCAACGGAACCTCGATCACGTTCGCGAACGTCTGAGTATCGACGCTGTCGACGAAACCACCGTCATGCTCTTGGCCGATGCCCAGACGAGTGGTGGACTCGTCTTCGGCGCGGCCCCTGACCGCGCCGCCGCCGCAGTGGCATCGTTGCGGGCGGACGGTCACGACGCCGCCGTGATCGGTCGCTGCATCAGCGGAACCGGTCAGATCCGGCTGATCGACCGAACCGTGTAACGGTTCTGCCATCACCCGGAACTGACCATCGACTGTCGAACCGGGGGCGTCGAAACCATGGGAACGAACACCGATCGGCGAACCGGGCTCCTCACACGATTCCGGCATGTCCGTTCACTCACCGAATCGATTGCGTCGCCCCTCACCGACGAAGACCAGTGCGCGCAGTCGATGCCGGATGCCAGTCCCGTGAAGTGGCACCGCGCCCACACCACTTGGTTCTTCGAAGCGTTCGTGCTCGACGCGTTCGCGCCCCGCTATCAGCCGATCGACGATCGGTACTCCTATCTGTTCAACTCGTACTACGACGCCGTCGGTGACCGCCACCCCCGGCCTGAACGCGGGCTGCAGACTCGCCCGACGTGCGCCGAGGTCGCCGCCTACCGGGCCCACGTCGATGCCGCGATGATCGAGCTGCTCGAAACGAGTGACGACGACGCCCTGGCCGCGATCGAGGATCTCGTCGTCCTCGGCCTCCACCACGAACAGCAGCACCAGGAGCTTGCGCTCATGGATGTGAAACACCTGTTCTCGCGCAACGGCTGCTGGGACCCCGCCTATCGAACCTCGCATCCAGAGGTTCGTCGACAACAACCGCCGCCCCTCGGTTGGGTCGAAATCGCCGGAGGACTGATCGACATCGGACACGACCTGTCGATGGGGTTCGCGTTCGACAACGAACAGCCGCGCCACACCACGCTGCTCGATTCGTTCCGTCTCGCGAATCGACTCACGACGTGCCGCGAATGGCAAGCCTTCATCGACGACGACGGCTACTCGCGTCCCGAACTCTGGTTGAGCGATGGCTGGTTCACTGCCCAACGGGAACGTTGGCAGGCTCCGTTGTATTGGCAAGCCGACGGTGACTCGTGGACGACGTTGACCCTCGACGGGCGACGGCCGATCGTCGACTCGGAACCGGTCGTGCACGTCAGCCACTACGAAGCCGACGCCTTCGCTCGCTGGTCGGGTGGGCGTCTGCCAACCGAATTCGAATGGGAGGCGGCAGCGTCGCCCCATCGGGTTGCGGGCAATCTCCTCACCGATCCCGACCGCTCGCCGCTGCACCCGACCACCGCTGATGTCCACGACCCCGGCCTGCGCCAGCTGTTCGGAGATGTTTGGGAATGGACGGCAAGCGCCTACCTCCCGTATCCCAAGTTCCGGACGGCCGACGGTGCCGTCGGCGACTACAACGGCAAGTTCATGAGCGGCCAAATGGTGCTGCGCGGCGGCAGCGCGATCACACCAGTCGATCACGTTCGATCGAGCTACCGGAACTTCTTTGCACCGAGCGCCCGCTGGATGTTCAGTGGTGTGCGGCTCGCGGCCGATGCCTAGTCCAGATGCCGATCGCGATTCGTGATCGCGATGCCGGATCCAAATGCTGATCGAGGACCGATGACCGCCGATCTACTCACCATCGACGTCCACCTTGCGGGCGATGCCGCGGCCAACGCGTTGCGGGCCGACGTCACCCGCGGGCTGACCTCGCTTCCGAAGTGGTTGCCGCCCAAGTGGTTCTACGACGATCGCGGGTCGGCGCTGTTCGAGGAGATCACACGCCTCGAGGAGTACTACCCGACCCGAGCGGAGCGCTCCATCCTCATTCGTCACGCGCCTGACATCGCGTCGACGAGCCAAGCCGACACGCTCGTCGAACTCGGGAGTGGCACCAGCGAGAAGACCCGCATCCTGCTCGACGCGCTGCGCGACGGCGGCGCGCTCCGTCGCTTCGTTCCGTTCGACGTGAGTGAACAAACGCTGCGCACCGCTGCGGCTGCAGTTCGCGACGAGTACGCCGACGTCTCGGTGCATGCAGTGGTCGGCGATTTCGAACGCCATCTCGGGAAGATCCCGCGCGACGGGCGGCGATGCATCGCGTTCTTGGGTGGGACGATCGGAAACCTCTTCCCCGACGACCGGGCGCGCTTCTTCGCAGAGATCGCAGCCGGCATGGGCCCAGGCGACACGTTCTTGCTCGGCACCGACTTGGTGAAGGACCCAGGACGCCTCGTTGCCGCCTACGACGACCGCTCCGGGGTGACCGCGGCCTTCAACAAGAACGTGCTGCGGGTCATCAACCGCGAACTGGGCGGCGACTTCGACGTCGAGGCGTTCGAGCACGTCGCCCACTTCGATCGCGTCGAGGAATGGATCGAGATGCGATTGCGGTCCAAACACGACCAAACAGTCCGAATCCCGGACCTCGACCTCGTCGTCGAGTTCGCCCGAGGCGAGGAGATGCGAACGGAGATCTCAGCCAAGTTCCGACGCGACCGGGTCGCGGCCGAACTGGGCCAGGCCGGCATGACGCTGCGGCACTGGTGGACCGACCCGGCCGGTGACTTCGCGCTCAGTCTTGCCGCCCTCGACGAGTCGAGCGGCGGCGCGGCGCACCCCGTTTGATCCCGACGCGCCCCGGATTTCCACTACGCGTATAGTGGAATTACAATCGCCGCCATGACGGGCGCCCCCGGACTCCGAATCCACGACCTGCACGCCTGTGTCGAGGACAAACAGATCCTGAGCGGGGTGTCGCTCACCGTGCCGCAGGGCGAGATCCACGCCTTGATGGGCCCCAACGGCTCCGGGAAGTCGACCCTCGCCAACGTGCTGCTCGGAAACCCCGCGTACGACATCACCGCCGGCACGATCGAACTTCTCGGCGAGGACATCACGAAGTTCCCGCCCGACGAACGCGCTGCTCGTGGCTTGTTCCTCGGATTCCAACACCCCGAAGAGATCCCTGGGGTGTCGCCGCTCAACTTCCTTCGCCAGGCGATGAGCACCCGAAAAGGCATCGAGAACTACTCCGTGCTCGAGGTTCGCCTTCATGTCCTCGACTGGTGCAAGCGACTCGGCATGGACCACCGCTTCGTCGAGCGCTACTTGAACGAGGGTTTTTCCGGCGGCGAGCGCAAACGCAACGAGATCCTGCAAATGGCCATGCTCGAACCCGAGTTCGCGGTGCTCGACGAGACCGACAGCGGACTCGACATCGACGCGTTGAAAGCAGTCGCCGACGGCATCTCGATCGTGCGCTCGGAACGCCCGCAGCTCGGCATCTTGCTCATCACGCACTACCACCGCATTCTCGACCACCTCGCGCCCGACGTCGTCCACATCCTGATCGATGGTCGGATCGTCGAAACCGGCGGGCCCGAGTTGGCACAGATTGTCGAGACCCGCGGGTTCGACGCGTTCCGCGCCAAGGTCGCATGAACACCTTCGACGTCGACCGCGTTCGCGAGGACTTTCCTGGGCTTCGCCGTGAGGTCCACGGCAAACCGATCGTGTTTCTCGATTCGGCGGCGTCGTCGCAAAAGCCAGACTCGGTGCTGCGAGCGATGGACGACGCCTACCGCTGCTACTACGCGAACGTGCACCGAGGCGTGTACCAAACCGCCGAGGAGGCGACCGCTGCCTTCGAGGTGGGCCGAACCAAAGTCGCTCGCTTCATCGGCGCGCCGAGCCGAGACGAGCTGATCTTCGTCCGCAACGCGACCGAGGCCATCAACCTCGTGGCCTACTCGTGGGGGCGAGCCAACCTGCGCGAAGGCGACGCGGTGGTGCTCAGCCACATGGAACATCACGCGAACGTGGTGCCCTGGCAGATGCTCGCCGCCGAACGCGGGATCGAGATTCGCTGGATCCCGCTCACCGACGACTACCGACTCGATCTCGCCGATCTCGAGTCGCTGCTCGACGGGGCGCGGCTCCTCGCCATCAGCGCGATGAGCAACGTGCTCGGCACGATCAACGACATCCGTTCGCTCGCGGACGCAGCCCATGCACACGACGCGCTGGTGCTCGTCGACGCGTGTCAGTACGTGCCGCATCTTGCGACCGATGTCGTTGCGTGGGACGCGGACTTCGTGGCCTTCTCGGCGCACAAGATGCTCGGACCGTCCGGGATCGGAGCGTTGTGGGCACGGCGCGAACTTCTCGAAGCGATGCCGCCGTTCCTCGGCGGCGGCGAAATGATCCGCGACGTTCGACTCGACGGCTTCACGACAAACGATCTCCCTTGGAAGTTCGAGGCCGGAACCCCCGCGATCGTCGAGGCGATCGGCTGGGGCGCCGCGACCGATTACCTGACAAACCTCGGTATGGACGCCGTTCGCGCCCACGAAGAGCGACTCACTCGCTACGCGCTCGACGCGCTGAGCGCCACCTTCTCCGATCTGCGGATCTACGGCCCGAGCGACGTCTCGATCCGAGGCGGAGCGATCTCGTTCTTGTTCGAGGATCTCCACGCACACGACATCAGCCAGGTGCTCGACGAACACGCCGTCTGTGTCCGGGCAGGCCACCATTGCGCCAAGCCCTTGATGCGCCAACTCGGCGTCCCGGCGACGAGCCGAGCCAGTTTCTACGTCTACAACACCGAGGCGGAAGTCGATGCGCTCGTCGAAGCGCTCGGTCACGCCCGAGACTTCTTCAAGATTTAGGGTGGTGCTGTGAGCTCCAATCTCGAAGACCTCTACCGCGAGGTGATTCTCGATCACTACCGGTCGCCGCGGAACCGGGGCGAGCTCGAGGTTCCGCCTGCGCACAAGACCGAGGGCTTCAATCCGCTGTGCGGTGACGAAGTCAGCGTCTACCTCGATGTCGATCCCGACACCGACACCGTCCGCGACATCAAGATCCAGGGCCAAGGCTGCAGTATCAGTCAGGCATCGACCTCGATGATGAGCGCGGCAGTGAAGGGCCAGTCGGTCGCCGAAGCGAGACGCCTCATCCGAGCGTTCAAAGCGCTCATGAGCATCCACGAACACCGCCTCGACGGCGAGGGCGAAAGCGACGGCTCCGACCTTGCCGCCGACCTCGAAGGCGTGCGCCTCGGCGACCTCGAAGCACTGCAAGGCGTCGTCAAATTTCCGGTGCGCATCAAGTGCGCGACGTTGGCGTGGAACACGCTTGCACAAGGTCTCGACGAGATCGAAGCGGGTTGACCCCGACTGAGCACGAATCGGTGACGAACGTCACCACCCTGACCGGGAGTTTTCTCGATACTCATCATCTGTATGGGTCACTGGACACGAACACCCGAAAGGCGATGCCTCATCGTGCCGATCGTTGGGTAGGGTGAACATCCAGAAGATGGCGGGAGGACACATGCAGACCGACGAGTTGGTGAGCCAGATCGATGAAGCACTGCAACGCTTCATCGCTCGCGACCTCATCTCCGGTACCGAGATCTGCGACTTTCTTCTCGACCTGCGCATTGCGGCGCTGCGACTCGATGACGAACTGCGTCAACTCATCGAGAGCGAACAGGCTCCCACGCCTGCGGGCTGACGTCGCTTCGCTAAGCGCAACGGCACGCGATCAACTGATCGAGCGCTTGCCACCGGAACTGCACGGGTTTCGACATCTCGCCGCACCCGGTGCAACGAATGCTCCACTGCTCACCTGAGCGCGCGATCTCAACCGGCGCCTGACCGGTCGACAGGTGCCTCGGCGGCTTCTTCGGCACCTGAGCCTCGGGGAGTTTCACCACCTGGAACTCCACGAACGGTGCCTCGGGCCCCGGAGCTGGGAGTGACGATTCGAGCGCCGCGCCGGTCTTGGCGCGGATCGCATCGGTGAACCAGCACCGAGCAAACGCAATCAACGCGTACGCGGATTCGACACCGAGTTCACCGGCGACGGTCGCAATGGTTGCGGGCAGTTCAGCATCCGGAGCATCGCTGATGCGGAGCGCGTGCAGCGCGAGGTGATCGAGGCGGCCCGGTCGAGGCACGCTCGCGGGGCCTGGGGCTTCGAGAAAGGTTGCAAGCTCGCCGCGGCGGTCTGCGTCGAAGACCCGCAACTCCGTCGCGATCCGTTCGAGCTCGTCGAGAAATCCGTCGCGATCGATTCTGTTCGCCGGGTCTTCTTGGGTGTCAGCCGCGAACATGATCAAAAAGCGCGCCGAAACACCCGGCTCCTTGCGTCGAAGAATTCGGCCCATCCGTTGGACCATCTGGCGACGCGTTCGACTTGCGCTCATCACAATGCCGAGGTTCGCGTCGGGGACGTCGATGCCTTCGTCGAGCACCCGAGGGGCCGCGACGGCGGCAAGGTCGCGAGACCGCAGTCGCTGCAGCATCTCGCGACGACGGTGTCGCGGTGTCGAACCCGTCATCAGATCGATCGAGACATGTGGATCGAGCCGATTGATTGCATGATTCGCGGCACGAACCGTCTCGGTGAAGATGAGCGCACCATCCGCCGATGCGATCATCGGTGCCAGTTCTCCGAGCAGTTCGTACTTGCCGCTGGTTTCGGCGACGATCGCACGTCGCTTGGAAAACGCTTCGAGGTAGTCCCGGGCCGCGCGACCATCGGCACCCGAATCGCGATCGGCGAGGTGCGCTACCGCCGCGAGGAAGTCACCGAACGGGTCGAGCGGCATCGTTGGAATCGCGCGCAGGTGCGTACGCGCACTGACGAGTCGTTGTTCGACTGCCACGTATTCGGCTTGTTCGGCAACCGTCAATCGAACGCCGACGAACGCGACCCGCGGTGGGGCACACACACCATCGGCAATCGCATCGCCGAAGCCGTATCGGTAGCAAACTCCACCGAAATACGGAAGCAACAGATCGATCACCCCGTCATCAGCACGTTCGAGCGTTGCCGTGAGGCCGAGGCGCTCGTCGTACTCGGGCAACATGGCTCGCCGCAGTACCCGCCCGCCGAGTCCGTGACACTCATCGGCGACGAGGAGACCGCCCATTCCCTCCGGCGGAGCCGGTGGATGCGCAGCAGCCGAATGGCGAGTCGCAATCAGGATGTCGCAGCGCTCCGGGCGATCTCGGGCGTTGTCACCGAGACGCCCGACCCGCGCGTCGGGAAGCGCTACCAGGAGTCGTTGATACCACTGCTCCATGAGTACGCGCGACGGAACGAGCACGAGAACGAATCGTCCGCGCCGCAACGCGTCCGCCGCGGCCGCGATCGCGACGTCGGTCTTCCCAGAGCCGGTCACCGCCTCCACCACGCCGCGGCGACCGCATCGCAACCAACTCACCAACGCGTCGAACTGCCATCGGTACAGCTCGTCTGTGGAAGCAGCCGATCGATGCTCGCGGTGCACGACGATCGGTGCCTCGCCGGAAGGGTCGGTCACCGCCTCACCGTATCGGCAAACTCACGACCGGGCCGACGGAACCCCCGCAAGGATCACGCGAGAGTGCAGGTTCAACGGATGGTCGATGGTGCCGAAGCGCAGCGCTCTCGTCGCCATCGCTCGCGCGCCGCCATCGTCGCCACTCCGATGCAACGCCCACGCGAGCGCGTCGGCCGTGAGGACGCTTTCAGGTCGGCTCTTGTATGCCGCTCGTGCGAGTCGAAGCCCGAGATCGGGGTCGCCATGGTCGAACTCGAAGAAGGACTGCTCGAGGTCCACGATCTCCCCCGCGGCGTCGAGCGCTGCGAACTCGGAGGCTGCTCGGTCGTAGGCCGCCTGCGCACCAACCTGGTCGTTCAGGCTCGAGCGAACGTCGCCGAGTACAACCAGGGCCGCGGGAGCAGGCCACCGCAGAACCAGGCGCTCGAGCATGTCTTCGGCGTTCGCCAGCTCACCCTGCGCGGCGAGCACCTCGGCCAAACCGAACTGGGCCAACGGAAGGTCGGGATCCAGTTCTAGCGCCCGGATGCGTTCAACTTCGGCGCGGTCGAGATCACCTTCGATGAAGTAGAGGTCGCCGAGCAACGTCAACGCTTCCGCCTGCGCTGCGGGCGTCGCATCACCCGCCGTTACGGCCTGGCGCATCGCGCTGATCGCGCCGTCCATGTCGCCGAGGACCTGGCGAAGGTACGACACTCGCGTGTACACCGGCAATCCTGGTTCGGTCGCCAGCAGTCGCTCGAGCGTTGTTTCGGCTTCGTCGTAACGACCGATCTCCATCAACGCGTCGAATCGAAGTTGGTGAGCGGCGTCCAGGTCGGGGTTGGCGGCCAGGATCCTGTCGGCTTGTGTCAGCGCGACGTCGAACTGGTGCAGCGACATCGACAACAACCCACGACCGAGTTGGGTCGACGTGTCGTTAGGCCGGATGCGATCCGCCCGATCGAACGCGGCGCGAGCCAACGAGTAGTTCGCCGGATCGGTACTCGCAGCTCGAACGTGCGCGACCCCGAGCGCCTGAATCGCGCGCAGATCGTCGGGACTTCGTTCGGCTGCGGCTCGCAGCGCAGCGAGGTCGTTCGCGGTGACGGTCGCGAGTTCCGTCACGACGAGAGGCGCTTCGGCGGTCGTCGAGGGTTCGGCGACGATGAAGCGTGTGACGCCAAACGCTCCCAGAGCGACGAGCAACAGGGTCCCGCCGAAGCGCCGACGCCGTTGGGACGGCGAACCCAATGCGGGAGACCGGCCGGAGCCGGCCTCCCGCGTTGCGTCGTCGGTCATCGGATTGTCGATGATGGTGGTCACGATGCTCGACTCCTCGATTCCGTTCAGCCTTCGTACCCAGAATGGGGCAGACCGACATAGGGGAACGACATCAAGAATGCGACGTCATTGCCATCCACTCCGTCGGTCAATGCGTTGTTCGGGAACACGTTGAACGTGGGGGTGAACGGCGTGCCACCCGCAAGCGCGCGCAGTTCGATGTCGGTGACGTCGTCGACGAGCCGACGTCCGTTCGGGAAGCCGTCGTTCTGACCCGCGAGCAATCCGAGTCGGTCTTGGCTCGCGAACGGAGTCGGAGCGATGGACGTGTTCAACCGGATCATCTCACCTGGTGCGACATTGGCCGGCTGGTTCAATCCCGGAATGCCCGTGAGGAAGATCGGGATGATGTCCTTGTCGCGAATGCCGCCTGGTGTGTTCACGCCGGGATAGAGCACCGGAATCAACTTCGCGAGTTCGGGCTTCGCCACGTACTTCAGGAACTGCGGGTCGTCGACCGGGTCGGAACTGTTGAACAGGTCCTTCTTCCCGAGCGGAATGACCACCTCGTTCACGAGCGGCATCCCCAATCGAGAAACCTTCGTCCACGTTCCGAAGTCGGCTTGTCCGCCTTCACCGAGCACGCGCACGCGGCGACGGTACGTGTCACTCCAGACGCCGATAACCGGTTCGCCCTCGTTCGTCACCCGACGCTTCGGCACCTGTAATGCGATCGAGTGCACGTTGTAGCCCTCGAGCCCGTCGATGCCAGCTTCGTTGTTCGGCGGCGTGATCAGGTGTGCATCGTTCAACGGACGAAGACCACCCAGGTCGAACACCGAACCCAAGTCGACGAAGAAGGGATCGTCACGTGGGCCCGCGAACACCTTGATGCCTCCCGGCAACTCGTACGTCGCCTGATCGGCCAGTGCCGCGTAATTGGGCGTCGAACGCGGACCGACGTTGGCAGGAGCAACCTGCAAGCGGTCGGCGAGCACCCTTCGGTGTCCGTTCTTGACCTCGACAACGCTGTAGAACTGCCGCACGTTGAGATCGGCGTCGTTCAGCGATGTCACCGGCCCGGTGTTGTACAGGTACGTCTCGTCGTTGCGGATCTGTGAGCGGAATCGGAACTCATAGCTCACGTCCGAGACGGCATCGCCGTCGTTGTCGACCTCGAAGGTGTACAGCACGTCGTCGCCGAACTTGTGGAAGTTCGGCCCTCCGTACGGAGCCTCGAGTGGGATCCAGTTGCCCACGAGCGTGACCTTGTTCGGCGCGTCAGGCGCGACGAACGCATACACATCCGTGGTGTCAGCGACGGGATCTTGAGAGATCAGCGGAGCTTCTCGGTGACTCGATGCATCGCCCGTTCCGAGCTGTGATGCCGCGAGTGCACCGGCAACGCCGATGACACCCAAGACCCGCAGCGATCGTTTGATTCGCATTGCGGATTCCTTCCTGGTTGATCGCCGGTCTGGTCGTGCGCCAGAGAGGTACGCGGCCGCCGGCGCAACGGCCGCGCCCCCCTGCTTGCCCCGTCTGCTCATCCTGAGCGTTCCGAGGACACCGAGATCGCTCCGATGACCACCCATTGGTCACCGATGGGAGCGAGTACGAGATCGAGGTCGACGCCACCGCCGGTGATACGGACGGTGCGGGCCCAGCTGCTGATCTGCGATCCGAACGATGCGACGAACGGCTCGATCCCGTAACGGTCGAGCAACGGCAGCGGGTCGGCTCCGACGCGCACCGCGTCGTTGCGACAAACGGCTTCGGCCGCGGCGGGCGCGCCATGACCGATGAGTCCGCCGCGCCATTCATTGTCGGGCCGGTCGCAGCCCCGGCGACTCTTCACCCACGTCTGCGCGGCGGCGACGGCACCCGACGGGTCGACCGCCATCGGAGTCGTACGGCGAGTGAACCACACCACGCGGTGACCGTCGTCTTCGACCACGGTCTCCAAATCGAGGCGGGCGCGGGCAGGAACGAGACCCAGCGTCTCGTCGAGGTCAGGTGTGTACCGAACGTCGGCGATCACGGAGTCATCGGCCACTCGGATGACCTGGAAGCCGGTGACGGCGGGCCACGTCGCGTGGGCTCGGCGCCATTCCGCCGGCGAGTCGACGGTTGCTCGATCGGCGGCGCTCAGCCGGCGCCAGCTCTCGTCGAAATCGCCCGCCACTTCGGCTGCGAGGAAGGACTCGACTGCTTCGCGGGCGGATGCAGCCGCGACCGGGGTCGGCAACCCACGCGTCGACGCCGTCGCTCCAGGCGCGAGCGAGAACGCAAACGTCGACACGGAGCGCTGCTCGTCGTAACCGGTGCTCGTGTCGCCTGACGTATTCGAACCGACGCGAGAGATCGTCATCGCGAGGCCGCTACCGGCGACGGCCGCTCCGACGAGCGACGCGACAATCGAGAGAACATAACGGTTGCGAGACACACTTCCCCCGGATCCAACTCATGACAGTTGCCGAGTGTTCGGAGTCGACGTGCATCCGGGATCAGCGAAATCGCTTTGTTTTTCTTTCGTTTTCGTCATCCATGTCGGCGGTCGAATCCGAAGCGGCGAACCGTTCCCGACGCGCAATCGACGGATCGATGCACCGTGCAACGCCCGACGGTCTCCGGTCGATAGCGTTGTCGCATCTCCGACCTGCTCCCCACTCCCGCCCTTGTGAGCCGCCGCGAGCGCGGTCGCCGGCGCTCGCGCCGAGCGACTCGGAGATTCGCTGTCATTGCTGCGGTCGCAGCACTCCTCTTCGGAATCGGTGCGACCGCGATGATCGTCACCGATGACGACGACGATCGCGCCACGGCAGAAACCATCGTCACTGC
>SXGT01149977.1_pt1 | contig 17638 bp, 20 predicted proteins | sample 3176221 | NCBI WGS metagenome assembly SXGT01 (sample SAMN11356862, study PRJNA531348) | freshwater metagenome | isolation source: freshwater sample F1-120 | place: China: Fuxian Lake, Yuxi | collected 2017-12-25
GTTGATCGCGACCGATTTGCCTGAACCGGTTGCGCCGGCAACCAATACATGGGGCATTTTGCCCAGATCGGCGACGATGGGATTGCCGCTGATATCCTTGCCCATCGCCATCGTCAAAGACGAAGCGTTGTCGTTGTATACCTTGGCGGAGAGGATTTCCGAAAGTCGCACGATCTGGCGTTGCGAGTTGGGTAGTTCCAGGCCCATGCAATTCTTGCCCGGGATGGTTTCCACGACACGGATACTGACCAGCGACAACGCGCGCGCCAGATCTTTTGCCAGATTGGTGATCTGGCTGCCCTTGACGCCTGAAGCCGGTTCAACCTCGTAGCGGGTAATGACCGGGCCGGGATAGGCCGCCAATACCTTTACTTCGACGCCAAACTCTCGCAACTTGCGTTCAATCAAACGCGAAGTTGCTTCCAGGCTGGCCTGATCGACCTGAGTAGCGGCCTGGGTCGGTTCATCCAGCAAACGGAGCGGCGGACGTTCGGCATCGGGCGCATCGCGGAACAAAAGATCCTGCCGTTCCTCAAGCACACGTTCGGATTTTTCAATGATGGCTACCGGGGGTTCAATTCGAATCGGGGGTTCCTTGCGTATCCGTTTGCGTTCCTGCTTGACGGTTTCCTCACGTTCTGTAGTAGCTTCCAGTCCGGCTCTGCGGTCGCGCATTGCCTGCCAACTATCCAGCAGGAACTTGAATACCCGCTCCAGAACGGCACCGACTTTTTCGGCGAGTTCCAGCCAGGACAGGCCGGTGAACAAGCTGAATCCCGCTCCCCAGGCCAGAAGCAGGAGTACGGTTCCGCCATCGAAACCAAAAATGTTTTGCAAGAGTTTCGCCAGACTGTCGCCCAACGCGCCGCCAGTCGTCAGTGGCAAATGCATCGGCAGACTATGGAAACGCATGGCTTCAAGCGTGCTGCTGCTCAACAGGACCAGCAAGAAGCCGATCAGCACGATGCCGACACCCTGTCGATGCTCGGACTCGGTATCACCAATACGACGGTAACCCCACCAGACGAAGAACAAGGAAAGTGCAACCCAAAGCCATGCTGCAGCGCCAAACAGATACAAAAGCAAATCCGAAAGCCAGGCGCCAAACTGACCGCCTGCATTGAACACCGGCTGATCACCACCGATGCGGGACCATCCAGGATCGGCAGCATGGTAGGTCATCAGCACCATACCCAGATACAAAGCAACACCGACAGCGGCTAGCCACCAGACTTCGCGTAGAAGTGCGGATACACGGGGAGCCAGTGGCTTGCGGACGGGTTTTGTGACGGCGCAGCGTCGTGAGGACTTACCAAGCATGGCCCGCACTATAAAGGATGGCTTGTTTTCTCTCCATGCGACTGCACATAGGTCGTGTAGATGAACAACAATATTCTGAATGTATATTATGTAAAATATATGATTGAACCGGTCCCGGCTGCTTCGGCTGGTAAAATTGCCGCATCACTAGGGGGGAAGTTACTAATCTGCTGCACTGGAAGTAATTAAATTGCGGGAAAACGTGCGGATTACTGATTATTAGCGGGAAGCCACCCGCAAAACGATTGAACAAATATTAAGCACAAGCGCAAAAATAACCCGAAACGTCAAGGAAAAAACAGATTCAGCTTGTGGATAAGTTTTTTCAGATGAACAAATCATCGCCCCATTGCGCCCCCTTGCGCCCCCCCTCATCGCCCCCTTGCGCCCCCGGTTGATGAGAATCGGCAAAGGCAAGCATATCGGCGTTCAAGATCGTGCAAACAGTTTGCACGGGCTGAAACAGTTACATCCTAGATTTGATGAATGCCGCCACCGTTTGCAGATCGATCGGCTTCCCCTGGGCTTTGGCTTCTTTGTACAACCGGATAACCACATCAGCTTTGGCCTCCGCAGTGAGCACAATTGATTTTGTTTCGAGCACAAATTCGAGGCGTTCAATCGCATCTGAGAGAGGCGCCGCTTCAAGTATCAGGGGACTCTTTTGAAGCAATGCCCATAGAGCACGGTCGGCTTTGTCCTGAATAGCTCCACCCTGCAAAAAGGCAACCTGCTCATCATGAGCAATCTTCCATACCTCGTGAAATTCGCCTTCAAGCTTAGTGAGGTGGAGTAAGTCGAGCAAAACGTCAACCAGATGAACAAGCGATTGACTCCAATCATCGTTCCGCTCGCCAGTTAACACATAGGCAACATCAACACCGAGTCTTGAAGCCGCTTCAAGGTAGATGGTGTCAGGTTCCCTGACGCCCGATTCATAGTTGACCTGTGTCCGTCTATGGATACCAACCCCTTTGGAAAACGCGTCTTGAGTTAAACGAAGCCGTAGGCGTTCACTTCGAATTCTCGAACCGCGTGTGTTCGTTTGTTCTTCATTTGTTGATTTTGTGCTCATACGTGCTCTATGATGCGAATTGTGTTTAATCGTATCGGGAGGATAAAGCATGGAACAGGGCAAGTTACTGAGTCGTGAAGAAGCGCGCGAGAAGTTTGAGCGGGAAGGCGTGTCTTATGCCGAATGGGCACGTAAACACGGGGTCAGCCGGTTTCTTGTGGCAACGATCCTGAATGAAGGCAGGGCATGCCGTCGCGGCCAATCTCACAAAATCGCAGTCATGCTGGGTATCAAAGATGGCGTTATCGTTGATGGCTGAGGTTGTGACAAACCCTTGGCTTTCTGTGGGTCAGATTGCCGAGTTGGCTGCGATCAACATCAGCAAAGCACGCGATGCCTGCAAACGATGTCATGAGGGCGGCACTTGGCGCGGAATCGTTATGGAAGTCCGTAAGGCCAACGGCAAAGCCTACCAGGTCAACCCGCACACCCTCCCCCCTGCCCTGCTGCAAGTCTGGATGGACCAGCAGAATAAGCCTGCGGTCCCTGCCCTGATAACAACTGCGCCCGTTGAAATTACCAGCGGGGTGGACGCCCGCCAACGGCTGCACACCAACGAAGAAATCGAGCTGGGCAAGTGGAAAGAGAAGCTGATTTTGCCGGCTCTGGAATTCCCAAAGCGCAGCCGAGGGCGCGGCGGCATCATCAAGGAAATTTCAGAGCGCGAACACGTCAGACCAGACGGCGTGAAATGCCATTTTTCCGCCCGCACATTGGGGCAATGGGTTGAGCTTTATGAAGATGGCGGGCTTTCCGCGTTGATGCGCAAGCCACGCCAGGAAAAAGGCCCACGCGTGTTTATCAACCGTGCATGGGATGCCGCCTGTCCGCTGGAATCGGATCTGAAAACTGCGATTTCTGCCGCCCTCTCGAAACATTGCAAAAGCCTATGGGCAACAGCCAACCCTGGATGGGTGAAGGTTGAAAACCTGGCATCCTGCAAACTTGTTGATCTAAGTCAACAGCATGGCTGGCTGGGCGCCACCTATTCAAATTGCCGTGTTGGTCGGCATTTCGTTGAAGCAAGCCGGGGCTTTGGCATCATCCATACGAAAGAAAAAGACGCCAAGACATTCTTCGACCTGTGCAAGCCGCGTATCACCCGTGACCACTCCATGATGAGACCGATGGAAATTGTTGTGGGCGATGTTCACCCCGTTGACATGCCGGTTTTGCGATCAGACGGCACTACGGAAGCGACTCCGCGCATGATTGCTTGGTATGACGTAGCGAATCACCGCATCTTCTATACCCTGGTTTTGCTCGAACCTGGTCAAGGTATCACCCAAGCCGACGTATGGGCCAGCTTCGCCGACATGGTAAAAAATTGGGGATTACCCGAGCGCCTATATCTCGACAACGGCAGCGAATACAACGGTAACAGACGGCTAAACCGTGAGATTTTGGACGGTCTGATTCGTGGCTTCAATGAACTTTCGTCACTGGTCATCAACTGGCGGCAATTCGTAAGTGCATTGGAGCGCGAGTCAACGCATGATTTTGCTGTTGAAGAAGCGCCATTGTCCACGCGCGAAGCGGGCGGCATTCTTCGCGCACTACCTTACAACGCGCCCGGAAAGCCCGGCATAGAAGGCAGCTTCGCATCGATAGAGAAAGTGCTTGCCATGCTCCCCGGCTATATCGGCGGCGATCGCATGAAGCAGCGCACCCACAAGTTGGGCAAGAAGAATGCTCCCTGGACAAGCTTCGCGGCCTTTGAATCGGCATTCGAAACCGCTATGCAGTATTGGCACAACCAGCCGCAAGCCGGGAACCTGAAAAACCTAAGCCCAAACGCCGTTTATGCTGAACAGTTGGCGGCAGGCTGGCGCGCTGTTCCCATCCCGCGCGAAGCCTTGATGTATGCACTTAGCGAAGCCAAAACCTGCAAGGTGCATAACGATGGAATCGAAATTTTCGGCTTGCGATATTACGGCGAAGCCTTAGCCCGCAACCCGCAACAGAAGGTCAACATCCGTGTCGCCAAGTGGGCACCTGAACGCGTGATTATTGTTGAAAGTACCAACCCGCTAACGCTCGGCTTCCTCAACCGCGATGCGGCATATCACCCCCTAGACGAAGCTGGTGCGATTGAACAATCCAGGCGCGAAGGGCTGTTAAATCGGCATATCAAGGATTTGAAATCCGAGACAACGCCAGTCGATATGCTGGCTGAAATAGCACGCGCCATCGAACACCAGCCCCCTGCCCCAGCAACTCCTTTTGGCCCGGCAATCAGTCTTGGCGAAAGTGTTCAAACACTGGTTGAAGCCGGCAAGAACATGGGCGCGCCAGTCCGGCAACTACCGCGCCCCGCAAAACCAGCACAGAACATTGATCCGGCAACCGGCAAGCCCATCAATTTGGCTGATTTGATTACCCAGCCAAAGCCAACCGCCCCGCCAACAGCCCCGAAAAATTTGGCCGACATGCTGCCCATGCCGTCTAAACGCCCTGTTCAACCCATCGCTGAATTTGATCCCTTTGCCCTCCCAGTCAGAGCGGCTGGGAATCGCTGACCGTAGGAGACGGAAATGCAAACGCTTGAACTTACCCCCCGCGCAGAAAGTGTCATCAGCCGTTTGGAGAGAAAGATTGCCACCGGCTCAAAATTGGAAGTCATCGCCAAACTCGTGGACCTGCGCCAAGATACATTGGAACAATTATTGGCGCGACGGCCGCTGAATGATCAGTCAATGGCTTGGGATGATTTCGAAAGTGCAATCGACAAGCTGGAAAACTGGCTGTCATTCGAATATGACTCGCGTGCTGAAGACATTCTGACCAGGATCGAAAGCCGCCTGGCATCGGGCCTTACTCGGGAGCGTCTAGCCAATGAGACCGGAATTCGAATGGCCACCTTGGAGTATTTGCTGAAACGCCAACAAGGCAGCGACAACAGCATGCTTGACTACGGGCAACAACGGGACCCAAACCAGGGCGCCCCCTCTCAAGCTCTCACCCAGCTTGAAATCTGGCTGGCCGATGAGGACATTCAGACCGGTAGCGTTCATGCAGCCATCGCACCAACCCCGACTTGTCAGAGCATCCAACGCTATCTTGGACTTGCGCATTCAGCAAAAAGGTTGATCGCCATCACCGGGGACGTAGGGATTGGGAAAAGTTTCGCCGCGCGTGCATACGCAGCGGAACACCCCAAAACGGCCAGGGCGCCAGGTGCGGTCTATGTTGAATTCAGCGAACTGGACACCAGGCCGCTTGCGGCTTTGCAGCGTATTCAAAAAGCGCTATCCATACGTTCAACAGAAGCACCAAAACACGAACATTTGTTGCTCGATTATCTGGCAGCCTGTTTCGTGCCTGGCGATCTTCTCATCCTCGATGAATGCAATCACTTGGCAGGCCGAAAAGGTGCAGAGGGGCATGCCTTGGGGTTCATCCGGGATCTGTTTGAACGCAGTCGGGCAGGTTTGGTTATGCTGGGTAACGCTGACCTGTACGCCCGGATGTGGGGCGAACAGAAGGCATTCCCGGCGCTCGCCAGCCGAACTTTGCATTTCAGCATGGACCACACATCCGATGCTGATGTTGATATTTGGATGCAGTGGAAAGGCTTGTCTGGCAAGGATATGCGCAAGGGCTTGATTCGGATTGCCAGCAAACCTGGCCAAAATGGCGGCTTGCGAGGCTTGGCGCAACTCGTTGAAGCGCATCAGGATTTTTTCCCTGATCGACCGGTTGAATTTTCCGATCTGGCGCATATTGCTGCTGCAATGGGCCGCCTATGAACCGCGCCCACCTGATCAAGCTCATCAAGACCGGGCAACGCTTCATGGATTGGGACGATGCCACTTATCGCGCCTGGCTGGAAAAGCACACCGGCAAACGGAGCTGCACCGCGTGCAGCGATGCCGAGTTATCCCGGCTGGGCGACGAACTGCGCGCCAATGGTTTCCAGCCCAGCGAGGCGAGCAAGCCACGCGGCGGCAGCGGTCCAGAACGGCCCACTGAAAAGCAATGGGCCTTTGCCTGGCGACTCGCCAAGCAAAAAGGCTTTACCGGCCTGGATGATCCAGGCCTGGCGACACTGTGCCGCCGTGTTGCCAAGGTGGATAACCCGCGCTTCCTGGACAAGCAAGGCATGCGATCGCTGATCATTGCCCTGGAGCGCTGGATCGAGCACGGCAAGACGCACCAGGCAAAACCGGCAAAGAAGGCACAATAGCCCCATGCCCGCCCGCAAATACATCTGCCCAGCCTGCCACCAGAAAACCGGGGTGGATTGTGATATTGACCCGTCGTTTTGCTGTGACTCAGAGAGGATCGGTAAAGATGGGCGGGTCATTCTTGGCGACAGTTGCAATGATCCGATGCACCCAGACCGCCGATGCACTGCTTGCGGCCATACCTGGCACATCAAGCGCCAATCATTCGCGGAAATTCCGCCCGAGGCGATTTAAGGCTGCGCGGAAAACCGGCCAAACCGGCAAACCCGACATAATCGAACCATGAAACCCCGCAAATTCATCTGCCCAGCCTGCCACCAGAAAACCGGAGTTGAGATCGTCTATGGGATGCCAGGTGGCGACCTGGCGGAAATGGAAGAACGCGGGGAAATCGTCCTGGGCGGCTGCTGCATAGACTTGGCGAATCCAGATCGCCAGTGCACCGCTTGCGGCCATACCTGGCAGATCAAGCGCAGATCATCCACGGAAATTCCGCCCGAATTCATTTAAGGCGATTTGAGCGGGTTTGTTCCTTTTCTCATGCCGTCGCATACCCAGCGCGGGAAAAATGCAGAAAATGACGCCGTAGGGGTGCAGGAGAGGCATTTAGCGCGCGCGAAGAATTGGCGAAACGCGGCGAAACCCAGCGCGAAGAAACCCCGAGACCTGACGAAACCGGCCAAATTGGCCGTTATCGCATCAACCAAAACACTTGACACGCCAAAACAACCCGGCGCATTCTCCAATACGTCGCGGTCAATCCCGCGACCGAGTTTAGCGGCTCGATTCACTCCAAGGCGCACAAGCCGCCTCAGCGGCTTTTTTTACGCGCAGCGCACGGCCAGCCTATCAGTTTCGGCGGGCCGGGCGGGGAGACCTTCGGGTCTGCCGGGTTCTTGGAGCCGGTCCGCTAACCCCGTCCGGTTCCGCCCCCCGTTTAGCGGCGGGAAGCGGAAATTCAACCGCATCCAAGATAGGAGGCCATCATGGCTGATACCCGCGTTTCACTCCCCGGCTTTTCTGCCGAAACCCTGCGCAACATACCCGACCTTTCCGGCCTGGACGCAATGCCGCGTCGCTTTCAGCGCGTCCCCGGCATGGTTTACCGCGCCGCCTACACGCCCGAGAGCATTGCCGCCGCTGCCCTGGCCACTGGCACCGCACGCAGCGCCGAATATCGCGCCGGCCTGCTGGCTGTGCTGAAGCTCAAGATGCGCGGTGAGCGCATCCATTGCCCGTACAAGGCCGGTACCGCGCAGTTTGACGCCTACTTTGCCGGCAACGCCCACGGTTTCGACGTTTACCGCGCCCACCTGACACAAAAAGGAGATTGATCATGAATGAACAACGTACCCTCATCGACATGGACGAGTTGGCCGGCGATCATGATTGGCAGACAACCCAACTGCGCAAGCTGGTGGCGCACATCGCCGAATATGTGATCAACGAGTTACCGTCGGATATTCCTGAGATTGATACGCTGATTGCCTTGACCCACATAGCGGAGGAATTCGCCGGCAAGATTTCCGACCAGGCGGAAAAACTCAACCCCAGCCACACAGTGCCCGGATACTCGCTCGTTGCCGTGCCCAATGAACATATGGAAAGTCTGCTTGGTGCGGGGTACTTTCATCGCTGTCTGTTCGACATTACTTGCCCGAATGCCACCCGTGAAGACTTGACCGATGCACTGGCGCGGTTCGACTACCTGGTCGCAATGGATGACGAATCTGAGTATCTGCAAGACTTGGTGCGCGTGGTCGAAATGCGCGGCTATGCCGTGGAATGGTTGACCGATGAGGGAGACAAAGAGGGAGACGAAAAAATCAAACGGAAACCGCAACTGACCCCTGCCATGAGCATGCAACGTGGGGCCACTGATTTGGAAGGCGATGGCGGCGCTTGGTTCGTACCCCCCAGGGTGATTAGGGCACGCCAGGTCGCGGAGCAAACCGCGCCAGCGTAAGACCGCTTTAAACGTGCAATAGCTTTGCACCAGATGAAACACCGCCAAGGGCGGGCAGGCGCAAGCCTCCCGCCCTTTCTCATTTCTACCGCTGACCTGTGTCAGTCTGCTGACCGCCGCCAGCGCTGACCACAATGCACGGCATGGAAAAAGACATGCCGCCCATTGTTCACGAGATCGCCAGCATCATTGGCGAACCCGCCGCGCTGAAGGTAATCGCCCACTATGGCGGACGAAACCTCAATCTAGTAGGCCAAGTCAGGCAGGACATTGCCCGACTCATCGGCAGCGACAGCGCCCGCATGCTGATTGCGCATTTCCGAGGCGTTGAAGTATCCATCCCGCTGTGCACCGTGCACGTGCGGAACATGAGAAACGCGGCTTTGCTGGTCAGGTTCGACACCCTCAGCAAGACCCAATCCGCCCGGCGTGCCGTTGTTGTTCTGGCTGCCGAGTTCCATATCACTGAACGCCACGTCTGGCGGCTGCTCAAGTCCAGCTAGGCCAGCCAATGCACAGTAACCAGACCCCAGCCACAACCGCCAGCGCTGCTGGCACGCATCGGAACAACAGCCCCGCGAAAGCAGACGCCAAGCGGCTTTCCAAAGCGCAGATAGCGGCCCTGGCATCGCGTCTGAGCGCCCCGTATGCCAGCCCTATCAATCTGATGTGTGACGGGCGGCGCATTACCCTGGAAATCCGGCTGGTAAAAGCGCTGCAATACCGCGTCATGACCTTTGTTGACGGCTCATTCAAAGGCGCGTGGTCATTTTCCGAGCAGGCACTGCCGGAACAGAAGTTTTTGCGCAAATCCATTATTCACCTATATGGCCCAGCGAAAAAAGCCGAGTTGATCAAGAGGGTCGGGAAGAAGTTCGCCCTGACGCTTGGGGTAGACAAGACAAGGACGCTCTTCTGGCCCGACTGGCCCAACGCCAAAGCCGCGCTAAACCACCTCAACAAGGTTTGCGAATCGGTCGAACTGATCGAAGAGGCAGCGCCGTGATTTACCCCAACCACCCCACCGCACCCAACGCCAGCGCAGCCGGTACGGCGCGGAACAACCGCCCGACAAAGGGATAGGCAACATGGAAAAAGACCTCAAGGTAGCGCTCAAGATCACCGCCGATGGCAAGGGAGCTGTCGGGGAAGTTGGCCGCGTGAAAGACGCGGTTTCTGATCTTGGTGTTGACGCCGGCAGCGCAAAACCAAAGGTCGATGCGCTCAGCGGCGCGGTTGAAAAGGTCGGCGACGCAGCACCCGACGCCCGCAAAACCGCTGATGCGGTCGATGAGGTCGGCGATTCCGCAAAATCCGCAACCGGCAAAACGGATGGCCTGGTCGCCGGCCTGAAAGCCCTGGCTGGTGCAGCAGTGGTGCGCGAGTTCATCAGCGCCAATGCCAGCCTGGAGAGCCTGGAAAAATCCCTTGAAGCGGTTACAGGTTCCAGCGAATCCGCGAAAAAGGAAATGGAGTTTGTGCGCGCCGAGGCTGGCCGTCTTGGCCTTGAAATCGGCGGCGCGGCAAACAGTTACTTGCAATTGGCCGCATCCGCCAAGGGGACCGCGCTGGAAGGCGACAAGACACGGCAAATCTGGTCAGCCGTGGCCGGTAGCATGGCTGTCCTGGGCAAATCTACTGAGGATACGCAAGGTGCGCTGAATGCGGTCTCGCAGATGATGTCGAAAGGCGTCATCAGCATGGAGGAATGGCGCCAGCAGCTGGGCGAGCGGCTTCCGATTGCCAATCAGGTTGCGGCTAAAGCGATGGGCGTCACGAACACGCAGCTGTTCGAGATGATCGAATCCGGCAAGCTGCTTGCCGCCGATCTTCTGCCGAAATTTGCGGCCGAATTGAGCAAGACAGGCGGTGATGGCGGCGCGATTTCCACATTCAACGCCAACATGGCGCGAATGAAAAATGCGCTGTCCGAGGTCGCCACCTCACTCGGTGACACCGGCATTTTCGACGCCATCACCTGGAGCCTGAGCAAGCTGGCGGATGCTACAAGCTACGCCACGCTCGGCTTCAAAGCATTGGCCGCGAAAATCAAGGGCGACGATGCCGGCCTGTTGACCCTCGCAGAGCAGGCCGAGCAAGTCAGGAATCGGCTGTTCGGCATTGGCGACGCGACCAAGAAAGTCGCAGGCGGCGTGGCCGAAATGGGCGCGCAAGTAACCCACACCAGCACGCAGATCGAGCAGGACATCCGCGAAAAAATCGCCGGTAGCCTGATCAAGCTGGACAGCACCATCAAGAGCACAGATGAAGCGTTCAAGAAATTGGGCGTTGACCCGGGTGAAATCACCCAAGGCATCAGCGCCGCAGAACGTGAAATCATCCAGTCATTCAAGCGGATCGCCGCTGACCCCAGCAGTAACGGCGCCTTGCTGACCTCCTCGCTATTGATGGCGCTGGACAAGGTCAGCAAGGAAGCCGTTCCCGAGATTGGTTTCGCCTACAAAGCTGCCGCCAACGCTGGCCGGCAATCGAGTGACGAACTCGCGGCCGGCTTGAATGCACTCACCACCAAGTCAAAGGATTTGTGGGCTGGGATGGTGGAAGGTGGCAAAAAGTCGGCCGCAGAAGTCACCGCGCTCGATGCTGCTTACAAGACCCTTGGTATCACTAGCCAAAAAGCGCTTCAGGAAACCGCCGTCAACGCGAAATCCGCCTATGAGCAGATCAAGGCCGGCGGCGCATCGCTGGCCGATCAAGCCGCAGCCTGGAAGGTTTACGCAGAACGGGCCATTGCCGCCAATGGCGGCGTCGCCAGCAGCATGATCCAGGCCGAAGCCGCGCAGCATGGCTATACGATCAGTGTTGACGAATCCGGCAAGGCATTGCTGAAGCTGAAGCAAGTGATTGAAGACGCTGAGGACGCAGCGACCCGCGCGGCCAACTCAGTGCGCGCTGCCAATACCCAGATGATGGAATCGGCATCAATTGCGGCATCACAGGCACGCAGCAGCATCGGGTCTATGCAGGGCAGCATTGATGATTTTTATTCCCACATGCGCGGCCTGGGCGATGGCGTCAGCGGAATTCTGAACGCCACCCGCTTGGAGATGTTCAAACTCTCCGAAGCTGCGCTGGAAATGTTCAACGCCACGCGAGCCGGCCAGCAGGGCGGCACACTCGGCGCGTATCTGGAGGATCTGGCAAAAAACGCTGCGCAAGTGCGTTTGGTTTTTGAGCAGCAGACCACTGCACTCGCCATTTTGCAGGCGCAAGTGGATAGCGGCGCGCTGTCGCAAAAGCAGTTGGCCGATGCCACGATTCAATTGTCCTACGCCTTCAACATTTTGGGCGAGGAACGCCTCGCCCCGCTGCGCCAGGCCATTGCCGATGCCGAAAACCGCTTGCGCAGCCTGCGCGATGCCGCCAGCGATACGCTGGCTACCATTCAGGATGAGTGGGACAGCCTCAACAACAACCTCGACGAAATCGAGGCCCGCCGCGCGGTCAAGCGGGCGGCGGAGATCGACGCGCAGATAGCTGTGTCAAAGGGCGATCGCGAGGCCATTGCAAACCTCGAACGCGCCAAGCAGTTGCTGGCCGATATCACCAAGGCACGCATTGCGGAAGCCAAAGCGCGGGAATCTGCCATTGCTGAAAAGAGCTTGCAGCCCGCGCAAACAACAGCGTCTCACCACACAGTCACCATCAAATTGCCGAACGGCACCAGCAGCACCATCAAAACCGCCAGTGCGGCAGATTCACTGTCTTTGGCCGAAATACTGCGTCAACTTGAGGACGATAAGCGCAGAAGCTGAAAACCACCAACCATCCCCCACTTTCCGCCGCACCAACCCACACGAACCACGAGGACCACAATCATGAAATCGCAACCCGCCGCACAGAAAGAAACCACCACCCCGATTTTCAAGCGCGTTCAGCAGAAACTGACCAACCTGGTCAGCTTCGGCAGCGTTGAACCCGCCGCCAGGCTTTACAAGCGCATCCAGAAGAAACGGGCAACCCTGGACCGCATCCACAGCGTTGATCTTGAACTGAATCAGCTGGAAGGCCGCAAAAACCAAATTCAGCATGACATGCTTGACGCACGAAACACCGCAAGGGGTTTGAGCGCGTCAAAGGAACCCGAGGAAATCGCGGAAAAGGCTGATAACGACACCAATGCCGCGCAGTTGAAGACAGAATTGGACCGCATCACCCGCAAGATTGAATTGCTCAGCACCGAGCGCTGCAATCTGAAGACCGTTGAATTGCCGGGCTGTATCGAAGAAACCAGTGTGGTCGAAGTGGTTGTTCACCAGGAGCGCATGAAAGCCTTGCGGGCGGATGCAATGCAGCTTGAAAACGCTATTGCGAATGAACGCCAGATTCTGGCCGAAGCCGAAGCCAGTATTGCGCAGGTACAGGACCGCTCTGAACAGCGCGCCAAGGTGTTGGCCAGCATGGCAATCGGTGAAGCCGTTCAGTCCGATCTGGACACACTGGATAGCCTGACCGCCAGCGAGAAACATGCACACCAGGAGAGCAGCGCCAACGCCGCGCCGATCATCAGCCAGGCCACGCAAACCATTGCAGCACTGGAAGCGCGATTGTCCGATCTGGCGCACATGCGTAGTGAACTGGAGCGCTGCAATCCGCTGATCTTGGAGCAGCTACTCATGACCGAAATCAAGCGTGTAAGCGCCAGTTATATGGAACACGCCCTGGCTGTTCGTGACAGTTTCATGCAACTCGCCGGACTGGAGGATTTGCTGAAAACCGCCACCAGCCATAAAGCCGCGATCCTGCCGTTTGACCTGACTTTGCCCTTGCCCCGTCTGCCTGAAAACATGGGTCTTGAACAAAAGGGCAGGCCCGATCTGATCTTCACCACGCATACCGAGATTGCACTTGATTTGCGGGCGAAATGGCGAAACGCCGAGCATGATCGTCTGGCCGGCAATGGCCTGGAAATCCTTTGAGTCTGAGCGTCATGACGCAAGCCTGCTGCTCAACAACGGCCATTCACCAGCCTGCCTTGGAGTTCCGGCTTATCCCGGCTGGTCGGTTTCGCGCCAATGATGGCCGTCCGCACCGGATAGCCGGCTGGCTGATGGATGGAATCTCAGCGAAGGCGATCATTGCCGCCCTGGCCGCCCAGAAAAATGACCTGTTGATCGACTATGAGCACCAGAGCTTGCACACCCAAGAAACGGGCGGCCCGGCACCAGCGGCAGGATGGTTCAAGCGGTTGCAGTGGCGCGAAGGTGATGGCCTGTATGTTACTGATGCCCGATGGACCCGCAACGCCGCAGCCAGGTTGTCTGCGGGTGAATATCGCTATATCTCGCCGGTATTTCAGTTCGACGAAACCACCGGCCGCGTACTCTCGATCATCGGCGCGGCAGTCACCAACAAACCGGCTCTGGATGGTTTGACCGACCTGGCCGCAGCCGCCGGCAAGCTGCCTATTTCACCGGGGACGAGGCAAGTCGCGGCATTGGCAGCACAAGAGGCGGCGCACATGTTCACCCCGGCAGACTTTCACGACCAGGCCGGTTATCTCGCATTCCTCAGGGCAGCAAGCGCCGGCAAGGTCTGCATCAACGGCAAGAACCAAGCCAAATGCTGCAACATCGCCAATTCATGAACCGCCGGACTGTTCGGCAAGTGAAAGGAAGCCGTCTTTTCCCTGATCGGGGCGGCTTTCATGGCACCGGCACTGTGCCACGGCTGCTTGACGGCAGTCGCCCCGCAGTGCCTCAGAACAAGGGGTTTCAAGCAGCGGTCCTGCTTGAGATCAAGGATGGCGAGATCAGGGCAAGCGATGGACTTTGAAAATGATTTCATCAAAAACCCTAGGCTGCTGCGTGAGTGGCAAGCCGGCCACGAACAGGCGCTTGATCTGTTGCGCACACAAACCGAACTGCTCAATGCAGGTAAGCCAGACTTTGAAGCCGTGAAAATCGTAGTCTTGGCAATGATTGAAGCAGTGCGAAACGCCGAATCCGGCGTGAAGCCAACTGATGTCGGTTTTTTGGCCGGCATCGCATCTCAGGCTCTGAATCATTCGCTCAACGAACACGCGCAGGCTGCTGATGAAATGGCCGGGATGTTGAACAAGGTTTGGCGGTAAGGCTTTTTCATGCACTGCAAGATCGTTGCAATGTGAATTCAGAAGTTCGGCAATATTTGGCTGAGAAACACACCGGCATTAACCGCGAATCGGGCGTTTTCTGCGATCATACGCAGCTACAGTCACCAATCGAACAACACAAAGCACAGATCATGCCAAGACGTTGTTTTATCGTTCTTAGCATAATAATTGCATCCGTAGCATTTTAATTTCCGCTTCGCTGCAATTTTTCGTCTGCGCTCCTATCACTCCAGTTCCTCAATTTCGCAATGTGTTCCCAACCCTTCCAAGGAGATTCCATGTCTGTCAAACATTCACCTCTGCTGATCCTCGGCTCAGGCCCCGCTGGTTACACTGCCGCCGTATATGCTGCGCGGGCCAATCTGAAACCGGTATTGATAACTGGATTGCAACAAGGCGGCCAGTTGATGACCACAACCGAAGTCGATAACTGGCCAGCTGATGTGAATGGCGTCATGGGACCTGAACTGATGACCCGGTTTCAGGCTCACGCCGAACGTTTCAATACTGAAATCGTGTTCGACACCATAAGCGCTGTCGATCTGACCAAGCGTCCATTCACTCTGACCGGTGATTCAGGCGTTTACACGTGTGATGCGCTGATCATTGCACCCGGTGCTTCTGCAATGTACTTGGGACTACCCTCTGAACAGGCATTCATGGGTAAAGGCGTTTCCGGTTGTGCCACCTGTGACGGATTTTTCTACAAGAACCAGGATGTAGCGGTCATTGGCGGTGGCAATACTGCCGTGGAGGAAGCCCTCTATCTTGCAAACATTGCCAGACACGTCACGCTGGTGCATCGACGTGATACTTTCAAAGCGGAAAAGATCATGGTCGAGAAACTGATGGAAAAGGTAAAGGAAGGCAAGATCAGTCTTGAACTGAATAGCACTTTGGATGAAGTTCTGGGCAATAAATCAGGTGTCACCGGTTTGCGCTTGAAAAATATCCAAAACGCAACTTTCAAGGAAATACAGTTGATGGGTGTGTTTATCGCGATTGGGCACAAGCCGAATACCGATATTTTCAAGGGCCAGCTGGAAATGAACACACAGGGTTATCTGGTTACCCATGGGGGTCAGGGCGGCAATGCCACGCAAACCAGTGTCACTGGTGTGTTTGCTGCAGGTGACGTACAGGACCATATCTACCGCCAAGCCATCACAAGCGCAGGAACCGGATGCATGGCCGCCTTGGACGCAGAACGGTATCTTGATAATCTGGGTTAATTTTAACTCTCAAATCCATGAAAAGAAGCGGGAAACCAGGCAAACTCAGGTTGCTTGATCTTCCCGCACCCTGTGCACGTGAGTTGGAGCTATTCCGATCCGCACTGCATGACGTCGTTCCCATTCCACCTCATGGGCGTGTCATTTCGACACCCAAACGACCCCCCCCCATTCCTCTGAATCAATTGCGTGATGAACGCGCGGTCATTTATGAGTCAATGCATGATCCGATTCGATGGGATGAGGCTACAGAAAACGGAGACGAGCTCTCCTATGTTCGACCGGGTCTATCTCGTCTGATATTGCGTCGCCTGCGACGTGGCGAATGGGTTTCCCAGAGCGAGTTGGATTTGCATGGATTGACCCGAAGCGATGCCAAGACAGAATTGGCAAATTTCCTGTTCGAGTGCAAGCGGCATGGAATCCGTTGCATTCGGATAATTCATGGCAAGGGATTGGGCTCGATCAATCGGGAACCAGTTCTGAAACTTCATGTCAGGCATTGGCTGATGCAGCGAGATGAAGTGCTTGCATTTGTCCAGGCGAGGCCGGTTGATGGCGGTGGCGGCGCGGTAATGGTATTGCTCAAATCCAACACTCAGCGCTGAGTTCATGTTTATATTCGATGCACCTTGATGCAGGTATGCAGATTTCAATGCATGAATATTGAAATATTTGTTTAACCTGGCGTTGCTTTTTCCGGTAGAGATATTATCATCGCCTCGCTCAATGATTCTGGGCCAACACACTAATGGAGAAAGCCTATGTCTTCTTATCAGGAAATTCTTTCCCAAATCGAAGATCTGAAACGTAAAGCCGAAGATGTCCGCCAGCAGGAAATGGCCGGCGCTATTGCTGAAATCAAACGGATAATGGCCCAATTTGGCATCAGCAGTGATGACCTTGGTTTTTCCAACCGTGCAGTCACCGTCAAAGGGAAAAGTCGCGGTTTGGTAGCGGCAAAATATCGTGACCCGAACAGTGGCAAAACCTGGACCGGTCGTGGCCGGCGCCCGGGCTGGGTTGTCGAGCTAGAAAGCCAAGGAAAAAGTCTCGATGATTGTCGTATTGCCTGATTCAAGTCGACGTACGGCTTGACCAATACAAAACCCCGCCTCAGCGGGGTTTTTTATTGGTCAAGCCTGACTAATTCAATGCAGACTGGAGGATGGAAGCAAGTTGCGATTTGTGTTGACTGGCAATCCCGGTGGCGGGCGCTGAGGATTCGGGTCGCCCCGCATAGCCGAGAGGCAGCGAAGACAACTGCCGGATATGATGCGCCATGAAGCGCCAGGCGCCTTGATTACGAGGTTCATCCTGTGCCCAGACCAATTCCTCGACTGCTGGATAACGTTGAAGGACGGCATTCAATTCAATATCAGGAACCGGATAGAGCTGCTCGACGCGAATTAGCGCAACATGATCAAGAGACAATTCCCGAATGCTCCTGTCCAGATCGTAATAAATCCGCCCACTGCAAAGCACAATACGTTTTACCTTGTCCATGTCAACGCGTGGATCATCAAGAACTGGTTCAAATGTTCCATTAGCCAGATCGGATAGGGGGGAAATGGCCTCCGGATGCCTTAACAAACTTTTTGGCGTAAATAATATCAGTGGTTTTCTGTATGGACGGACCACTTGCCGTCGCAGGACATGGAACATTTGTGCGGGCGAGCTTGGCTGAATGACCTGAATATTGTCATGCGCTGTAAGTTGCAGAAAACGCTCTATCCGGCCTGA
>SXGT01203182.1_pt1 | contig 17637 bp, 12 predicted proteins | sample 3176221 | NCBI WGS metagenome assembly SXGT01 (sample SAMN11356862, study PRJNA531348) | freshwater metagenome | isolation source: freshwater sample F1-120 | place: China: Fuxian Lake, Yuxi | collected 2017-12-25
TGATTTGATTTGCTCTGACATTTATTTATGCCGACGAGTTTTTTTCTTTTGATTTTGAGAAGAATGAGAAGATTGCGATTGAGAGCGTGATGATGTTTTTTTGCGCCGTGTTTTATGGTCATACACGACACGTTTATCGGGTGATACTAAATCCAGCAGTCTATCATATAAATCGGATGGTATAATCCCAGACCGAACACCGCTATCTTCCAGTATCAATTTACTACCGCCTTTATGAGACGACGACGTAGAAGGCGTTGGTTTAAAAAGAGGAGGCATCATAAATAAGCCGGCTGGAACCGCCATATCCTCAAATAATTCGCTAAACGCGGTTACCTGTTTTGATTTATCGGATGTATCAGAATTATCCCCAACAAATAACGCCCCACCAGTTTGAAGCAATGTATTATTAATTGTATAGCCGCCGCTTTCAATGCCGCCTTGATTATTTAATGAATAAACCAAGTCGGTTATTGGATTGAAAAATGAATTTGCGTTTTCTGCGATCATTATCTTATTTTCCTTTTTCTTATATTATTGATTTTTTTGATTTTGTATGTTCGCTACCTAATATTACTAATATATGCTCGTAAAAAAAGATACAAAATTATACTCACTCCTCGTCGTCGGGAACCGTTGTATCCGTTTTATTATAATACCGCTTAATTTCAGGAACGGATTTCACTTCCCGTTTTTGTTTAATATAATTCATAATTTGGTCCACTTGGGTTTGGTTTGTAATCAATTCGCCCAAACATTTTTCCAAAAATGTAAGGGTTAGCGGTGCGGTTTGCTTGACTTCACCAAACTTCAATTTTCCATCACCTAATTTTATAGTGGCTGTATTTAAATTGTTGGCATCCACAAATTCTAAAATATCGTCATTTACGGCATTGCGTTCATTGCGAAGGTTGCGAACCTTGTCGCCGAGGTCCTTCAATTGATTGTCAAGATGGACCCACCGTTGAATTTTTTCTTCAAACCCCCCAGAAGCGGAAGCATTTGTAAGTGTATTTAACACATTATCGGCATGTGGGGGACCAGACACGGGTTTTGTTGTGGTTGTTGTTGGTTTTACAGGCATTGCGATTTTATAATTTTATATATAATAGCATATATGCATTAAATTTAAATCCTGTTATAACCAAGGTATAACCGGGTATAAAATTGATTTAGTACATAAAATAAAATTATTACGGTATAATCATAATAAAGGACATAACATAACATCATATGGAACAGCAAGAACAAGAACAAGAGAATGGTAGTCTGAAATTCAAAAATATAATGAATGAGGTATATGAATCATACATCATCAACGGCGCACGAAGCAATAAAAACGTAATGTTATTTCATACATATATCAAAAATGAACTAATAAAAATATTTACACCACCAAAGTATGGGGTTGAATTAGAATGTAATATAATATCAGTAAACTCATCCGGTAGAAAAAAATGCGATATTGTTGTATTGAAAGAGAAAGAACCCTATATCATATTTCCTGTAAAAATAATAAAAACCAACTATAAGCAAAATAAAAATAATTCGTGGGAAAATTTGACAGGAGAATTACAGCATCTAAAATGGGCAAATCCCAATATAATAATCATTCCAATAAATATATTTATGAATAAAACGCCTTATTTATGTAAATCGGACCAAAAAATAAAACACTTTGAAGATGTGTCAATACAAGACATATCCAATTACAACATACTAATCACACAAAATATTGTATATGATATAATAAACTACATTATAATTGTGGACCATAATAATGTAATAAATGAAAAATTTAATAAACCGCCAACTATTTTGGGGTTTGATAGCAACACCCCTTACCGAAGCATGTTTGATATTGTAAGTAAATTAGTTTGATATGACTACGATTTATTCTACCAATGGAATTGGTATATTATTTAACACACTACTTGTAAGATTTATCCACCCGGCAGAGCGTTTTGAACTGTTGTTTTTTATAAAGTCAATGTTAGAAATCAGCGTGCGTTTGATGGCATCTATATCATTTTCATCATTCGGTTCCAAACATAAACATCCGTAATGCAGTATGTTTTTATTTTCAAATATATTTGATGGTATAGTGCTGGGTTCAAGGAAACACGGTATATACAAGCACCGTTTATTTGTGTATTTGATAGATTGGCTTCTTCCATACGCATACCACGATGGATAACTTTTATTACCATTATCCCGTTTAGACAATTCTTCTTTGTTTTCTAATAAATACTGGTAAGTAAGCGGATTTTCCGTCTTGAATCTATTTTCACCAATGATGACGCCATTTTCATAAGGATATATTGCGTATTTTGTGTGCGGGCCATTTGTAATATGTTTCCAGCAAGGTTCATCAAACAATCTAACTTCATGAATATATATCCTATCTCTCAACGTGGCTACGCCATTCTTAATTTTACACAAATTTTTTAGCGTCAATGTGTCATCATCATTGGAATTTAAATTGAACAATGAATAATTTTGTAGAATGTCGTCATACGATATAGATTCGCCATTATACGCTAGGTGTGTTTTAGGCTCTTTATCGTATATGGTTATACAGCAATATACCGATGCGTTTGCGAATATCTTCTTTTCTTTGAAATCCACAATCTCTTTTATTAATCGGTTGTCAAATAAATACTTTCTTAGTTTATACGCAGTTTTATTGTATAAATACGAATTGGGCGTAATGCTCACCATTCGCCCGGTTGGTTTCAACAAATCCAAGCATTTAATTATGAACGCATAGTAGATATCAATCGCCCCTCCGTCAAGCAATTCATAGGTAGTATTGATATATTCCCTATATTCTACGGGCAAGTCCTGGATTTTAATATACGGCGGGTTGAGAATAATATTGTCATACAATTCATGGATGGTTGATTTGAGAAAGTCGCAATTATATTTAGTTATTTTTATATTGTCGTTTATTTCGTCAAGATAGTGCGACTTGATATCGTAAACATCTATTTTATCATATTTTTCATAATGAACGAATTTCAATAAATTTCCTGTTCCAACACATGGCTCCAACACTGTTCCAAAATCGTGCAATTTTGATGCCATTTGTATTGAAATGTCATCGGGTGTAAATATATCACATTTGGTAATGGTTTTTAATGAACATTCTTGTGTTGATGTCGCGGGTGTTAATGTATCGGTAGTTGTCGTGGTAGTTGTCTCGGTTGTCGTGGTTGCTCTTGTTCTTGTTCTTGTTGCTCTTGGTCCTGGTCTTATTGATGCCTTCATTATTTAATTAATTTACGTTGCGTCTTGGCGTTGTTGATGTTGATGTGTAAATGTGTATGTGTTTAAATTCAATTTTTGTCTAACGAAAATATATAATATTGATGTTATGAAAAAAACGCAGTGTCTTTCAAAAGGACGTCGCCGCCGTACACGCACAAGAAAACGTTGCGACTTGGGAGTGGTGGGTGGCGGCATTGAAACCGCTAAGAATTATTTTTATAGAAACATAAAAAAAAACTACAAAGACCACGTATATCCTGATTTTTATTTACGAATCGCTAATCCCGGAGTAAAGTTTCCAAACATAAAAGACGTGGAATCCTATAATGACAAAGACATTGAAACCCACTTTACACCCTTGGTAGAAGTAATCATAAAGCAAACAAATAACAAAGATTTAATAGATTTTGTGGTACAACTGTATTTAACCGGAAATCTTACATTATTGACAGACGAAGACCGACGAAATGGGTATGCGCCGATGAACAGCATACAGCATATAGAGCAACTAAACGATTACGCAACCAAATTCAATGTGCTGAAACAATATAGAATGAATGACGGAAAACAGTTGTCAATCAAAGATTTTCCGTCTCTCTTTGATTTGGAGAGATTCATACACGATAAAATAAAACAAGGGTTTTTTGAGAAAATAGAAGAAAAGAAATCAAAACGTTCTAAAACCTCGCTTGCTCAAAAAAGATTACGAGAAGACGGGGAAGATGACGCAGTCGTCGTATTACGCACTCAAAACTACACCGTGTATCAGCCGACCTCTGAAATCGGTTCAAATTTTTATGGAAGGAACACCAAATGGTGCACTGCTGCCGACAAAAACAACATGTTTTGTCATTACAACGAAAAAGGAAAATTCTACATAATACAAAACCAGGACAATCCAACCGACAAATATCAGTACCATCCAAATGATATGCAATTTAAAAATTCGCACGACCACCCAGTTTCGGCAGAAGAAGTGAGGCGATTATTTCAAGACAAGCAATTGAAAGAGTGGTTTAAACAAGTAACCGCCGAAGCCATTCATCAAGATAAATACGCCGCCGCATACACCAAGTCATACGGCGTGTTATATTATATGGCTTACCGAACCAGCCACAAACAAGACCTCAATCTTAATCTATTCAATGCCATATTCAGCCCGGAGGAAATGCGTAAAGAAATGGAACTAATCATAAAAACGGTGTATGCCGTTGATGGTGCCGTTGATGGTGGCGTTAATGGCGGCGAAGATAATGACGACGACGACTATAAATTTCAATTGCTGGATTTATTGTCTGATAATGAATTGGCGTATTTGGTCCAAAACAAACATTTTGTAAAAGGTATATTCAAACTTAAACAAAAATATCCAACCAACTTTGTATTTTCAAAGCCAGAATTTAAAAAATATTCCGTTTATTTTACGTCTGTGTCGTTGTCTAGGTCTAGGTCCAAATCTAGGTCTAAATCCAAATCTAGGTCTAATTCCATGTCTAAATCCAAATCTAGGTCTAAATCCAAATCTAAATATATGTAAGCACCATTCAATTGTATGTATTGATGTATTGTATAAACAATCAATCAATTTGAATAATATGTTGTACTAGAAAATCATGTCTCTATTACTGGCGGTTCTTCTTAGTGAAACGCTTTGCTACAAATTCATCATAAGGAGAATACACCTTGCCTCCCTTTCCGTGCTTCTTGGAATAACGGGATTGGAGTGCCTTTTGACCCACAAGAAGACCAAATGGGACAAGTGCGGACTCTACAACGCCGAGAATACCGGCAACCATACCACCCTTTTGCGACTTCTTCTGGCTCTTGCTCTTTCTCTTTCCACCACCTTGAAGAGCGGCGCCTTGAAGGCCGCTGGCAGATTGATATGCGTCGGGGCCTCCGGCAGCAAGACCGGCGGCGGCACCAGCGGCATCGCCGGCAGCAGCACCCGCCGCGATAGGAGCAGGAAGTCCTTTCGCACCGCCATCACAAGTAGAGCAACTGCCTCCACTTTGCACGCCATTCTGACCACCCATCAATTTGCCGATAAGTCCTTCGGCAATCTTAGTTGCGGCGGCTACATTGGAAGCGCTGATTACGGGGTTTGCGACATCGGCACCCTGAACCGGAGCACCCACTTCCTGAGAACCATTATTAGAAACCTCAGCCTCTCCGGCCCCACCTCTGTAATTGCGACGATTAGAACGAGAGTGAGAACGAGAACGAGACCTAGAACGAGAATGTGATTTAGCCATAATTAACAATATATATAATAACAAGAAAAGAAAGAAAAACAAAACCAAGAAAAAATAAAACAATAATATAATAAATTAAAAAATGAAAACCGCCGCTTCTTTGTTATTTATGTTGCATCTTTGCTTTTTAGCAAGTCCTGCGCCCGCAATTCTTCTAAATGAAGATACTACCACCATGCCTTCTCTAAATTCTAACTTAAATTCTAACTTAAATTCTGCCCTTGCCTCTGCCTCTAAGACATCTCAATCAGTTGAATCCAACATTTCCGTTTCTTTGTCGCACGCCTTGAACGAAACCGTGAATTCGTTGGAATGCGACGCATGCACCTTTATCGCAAACAAACTAAATACCACTGTTTTCCACAACCCCAAACTCCTGAGTTTAGCAACTACCGAATTAGACAACATATGCTCCGTACTTCCTGCCAGCGTGCACGACGCTTGTTTAGCAGCAGTGCAAACCGCGGTTCCCATCGCGCTTGACAAGATTGGCGACTATGTAGCAGAAGAAGGATGCATTGAAATCGGCATTTGTAAATCGTAAATCGTAAATTGGGCGGTCTGAACGCCTGGACGAAGGGACGAAGGGACGAAGGGACGAATGAGGATGTGTAGTATAAAAACGCCATTTATTTTCTCCTTGATGTGTATCAATTTATAATACACATCATGGATGGCTACATAAGAAACACGGACGAAACATTTCAATTTGATAAAATCACACTAAATCAACCAAACGGAATGACGGCGGGTTCATATTTAACACGAATTCAATATATGAAGGAACCGCTTTATATCCAAACCCCTAAAACGCAGTCAAAGGCGGGTGTTGTGGTTGCCGGTAAAAAAGGCTATATTGACCTTGTATTAACAAATGAGGACAGCGAATTCATTGATTGGTTGACGAGTTTAGAAGAAACGGTTATTGAGCGACTCTATGACAAACGAAACCTTTGGTTTAACACCGAATTGGAAAAGAGCGACATTGAAAACACGTTTTCATCGCCTATACGAGCATACAAAGGCGGTAAGCAATACATAGTGCGCATTAATTTAGAACCGGCAAAAATGATTACATCCGCCAGCATGAACACAAACAATCCATTTTCTTGTAAAATTTTTGATGAGAATGAAGCAGCGGCGGCGATTGAATACATCCAGCCAGAACACAAGATTATATCAATTATTGAAATTCAAGGTATTAAATTCACATCCCGCAGTTTTCAATTTGAAATGATATTAAGGCAAACTTTGGTGTTAGCAGACGAAAAAATATTTGATGAATGCTTAATTAAGAAGCCTCATAGTAAACCAGTTATCAATACTAATACTAATACTAACACTAACACTAACACTAATACCAAGATTCAAGAACCCAATAATGAAAATAAAAACAATGAATTTAATTTAGGATTAGCAATAACAAAAGAATCTGAGGATTCATCCCTACGCACAAATACACACTCGGAAAGGACAAACATTCCATCAGAAAACACAAGCACCCCCACAGAAAACACAGAAGAAAACACCGAAAACATAAGTAAAGACACAAAACCAAAAGACGACGACCACGACGATGTAATAATTACATTAACGCCGGGACCGGATGGTTTAATGGAAGTGGATTTACAATTGGATGGTCCAAGCGACAAACCTGGCGCAAATATTATAAAAATGGAATTTGAAGACGAAGACGATAACGACGAAGAACAAGAACAAGAAGAAACGGACGAAGACATAACTAAGATGATAGAAAATATAAGCGATACCGCCCCTCCTTTAAAACTCAAACGACCAAACGAAGTATACTACGAACTTTACAAAATTGCCAAAGAAAAGGCAAAAGAAGCCAAAAAAAAGGCAATTCAGGCATATTTGGAAGCCCAGAATATTAAGGCAACTTATATGCTGGATGATTTAGAGGAAGACGACGATAGCGAGGAAGACGACGAAGAAATAAGCAAAGACGTTTTAAGAAACTTTAAATTATAGCCCTATCCCTATCTCCCACATATACAAGTTCAAAAAAGCGACCCTTGTATAAAATTATAAACACCCCGGAGTATGATATTTACTGAAAAATATTTTATCATTATTTTTATATAATGACTTTCTTAGCCGATTTGGGAAAAACTATTAAATCACATCACATCCTCGTGATTTTAGGGGCAATTGTTCTAATTTATGCTCTTTACACATACTCTGATTCCAAGGTTTTGCCTTTTGAAGGCAACACCAATCAGGACCCTCACCAGAAGGCCGCCGCTTCCAATGGCGGAAGTGTAGCACCATCTAGCGGGGCTGATGCGGGATATGCCTCTGTTAGCGGAATCAATGGCCCAATTGTCCCTGGTCCCAATGTCGCACGCCAGCCAGTTGCCAACCCTGCCGACTTGCTTCCTCACGACAGCAACAGCCAGTGGAGTTCATTGAACCCCGCCGGTTCTGGTGACCTTACCAACCAGAACTTGTTGAGTGCCACATTTCTTGCAGGCATTGACACCGTAGGAAACACCATGAAGAACGCCAACCTTCAACTTCGCTCTGAGCCCCCCAACCCTCAGATGAATGTCGGACCTTGGAACAACAGCACCATTTCTCCTGACCTTATGCGCACTCCTTTTGAAGTCGGCGTTGGCGGTCAGTAATTGTATTGTAAATCAAGAACCACAACTAGAACCACAACACCATGAACCGAAACAACACCAATATTATGAACAACCAACCTCAATATAATGTAGTGTGCGTGTATGTGTAGTATAAGAAAAAATAATAAATAATGAATAAAAAAATAAAATAATATATTTTTTTATTATAACAAATCAATATAATCAATATAATTCATGTTATCAGTCAGCATTTTTGGATACATATTAATTGGGTTTATAATTTTAGTATGTTTAAAAATATACCAAGACTCCGATGCGTTTAATCTCAAATGTATTGTTTCTACCGTGGATGGAAACAAATATTGCGTAAGAGAAAGAATACAACTACAAGAGTCAGCCGATTTATTGGCTCGCGTTACTCAAAAATTGAAAAAGTTGGTGGATTATATGGGTGAAAATTACAAAGACAGAGAGAATGTACAACGCCTTGTTACCAAGTTTAATCCCAATAAAATCAGTGAAACTTTGCCAAACAGCGAATACACAGCGTATAGCGAAAACAAGGGAGAGAAACTGGCATTTTGTGTAAATACTAAAAAGAACGGCACAAAACTGATTGATGAGAACACGCTGACATTTGTTGCGCTGCACGAATTAAGCCACATCATGACAAAGAGCGTGGGACACAAAGACGAGTTCTGGGATAATTTTCGGTTTTTGATTGAAAATGCGAAGAAAATAAACATTTACACGCCCGAAGACTACAAAATAACCCCGAAAGAATATTGTGGTATGACGATAAATGATAATCCGCATTTTGACAAATAGACATTTATAATTCATTCATAATTCATTCATAATTCATTCATAATTCATTCATAATTCATTCATAATTCATTCATAATTCATTCATAATTCATAATTCATTCATAATTCATTCATAATTCATTCATAATTCATATTTTTTCATATGAATAATGAATTCTTAATATCTACACTACACATCTACACTACACACTACACAACAATAAACCGTTTATAATGTAAAAAATACAAGGGGGTGCCAATGCTTGAAATATGGTGTCCGCAAGACTGCTGTATAAACCAATTCCAATTCCAAGAGAGAATTCCGGGGAATTGCGTGGTATTCCAGTTCCACAATTCATCCTGTGCATTTGTGTGCGTGTAGCACAATGTCATATTATTGTTGTATGGAAACGCCCTCGGAAAATACCGGTCGCAGCAAAACGGCGCATCTATATATGTAATATACACCGATGAAATAACACACGCGCTGTCATTTAAAAAGTCATTGTATAAGCTCTCGCCGCCAATGACCCACACTGTTTCATAGCCTGTTTCTTCGCACCATTTTTTCAATTGCGCAACGGTTTGAAACGCATATATCGGCACATCCAGAATGGTTTGATTTAGTTGATTTGGTTGATGAATTTGATTTATTTGTGTATTGTCGGTTGCGGTTGTTAAAATTAGGTTGTCCCGTTCTTTCAGAGGTTTAAACTGGGAAGGAATGCTTTCCCACGTTTTACGTCCCATAACCACGGCGGTGCGTTTTCCGGGGTCAGACACATCTCGTGTCATTCTGGAAAAAAAAGCCATATCTTCTTTAATGCGCCCCCACGGCAAATCACCGTTTACGCCAATACCCCCTCCACGACAAATTGCTGTAATAAGTTTATAGGTTGGTTTTTTGAAGGTGTCGGGGTCTTGTGTATTGTCATCTTCGTATGCCATGACCTCCGCATCCTTCTCTGTGGTCGCCGTCAATATTTCGTGTAGTATTGTTATTATTTCTTGATTAACCTGATTTTCGTCGTTACTAGACATCATTGTTATTGGTGTGTGCTCCATTTGTTGTTATTTTTTTTCGTATTACGTATTATTGGTCGGGTGTAATTTATGTAGGATTATTTATAGATTATATATAGAGATTACTTGTATATATTTATACACATTCATAATTAATCATATTTTCCTATCTTTATAAAAAGTAAATGAGTGTAAATACAAACAAATGCGGAAACTTATATTACAAGGTATATCACATAGAAAGCGAAAGCGACGCACAACGAACATCTACTGCCCGCATTAAATCCATCTATGTTTTTTACGGCGAAACCAGCATCGTAGATAATGACGGTGATACACTAGAATTGTCTGAAATGATCCGGTTTTCTACAAGCAACCCTATTTTTAGTAAAATTTTCAGTGATATTGAATTAAAAACCATCACATCTCAATCCATCCCTGTTGTGTTTGTTAAAGACCAAATACATTTAGATGACACCATAGATATTGTAAAGCGCAAAATTATGCACGCCACTGCCGACCGGCTGCGCTTATCCTTCGGAGAGATATATTTATTTTCAAAGCACATTGAAACTCTGAAAACGCTGGAAGTGTATCAACAACTCACGAGTGATGGTCGCAGCGACTTGACTGCCGGTAAATTAGAAAGTTTTTTATTAAATATAGATAATCTCTCTGGATTAAACGAAGTTTCTAGTGAAAACGGGATATATCGGTATGAAGATATCATATCATTAAAACTGGACGATGAACCCCGCATCATAAATCGCTCAGTAGGTCAAGAAATCCGAGGGGGTCATAGAGATTACCCGTATCCATATGCCGCCAATCCATTTGATGTCAATTACATAGAACCCTTTTTAGAAATGCACGCCGCGGAATCTATTGTCACAAACAATAAACAAGTTATATTGGAACATGGGTTGATGGTGAATAATGCGCTTTATTTATGTACCGCAGAAGATGTGTTGAAATACGCCAGCGAAAAACAAAAAGCCACAGTAAAAGAAGGTGTCGTTCCATTTAACGAAAAACACGCGATTTCTATTTATTTTCCGTATTTGGCGTCAATTGAAGGACCGCAAAGTCCGATTGAAATCGCATCTCTCGCCGATTTAACAAAGTTCAAAGACGTCTTGGTGTCGGCAAGCAAACGATTTGTGGATGACCGATTTATTAAAATGAATGACACCGTGAATTTATTTTATGACATTTACAACCAACGCACCGCCGATTTTAATTACATTGATGAAGGGATTCGCGGGTTTGATATAGTGCTGCACCCCGCCAATAAATTCAACATTCTACTTGACCCCATTTTCAAATTAATCCACTGCACCAAGGAAATACCGTTCATAAAATACAATGCCGGCAAACGCCAAGACAATGTATTTAAACTATATGCCGAGAAGGTGTCAAAGACGGGGCGTAAGATACCGTATTTATCCAAAACCGACATTTTTAATCTCTCGCGCAGCATTGGCAGAACGAAAACGGTTGCGGTGTACATTGAATACATTTACCACAATCCGGCTGCGCCTCAACACAAAGCAAATGACAGTGTGCTGAATGTGGTGTGTGAATTTGACACGGATGGTAGTGTGCGAATAAAAACCGCTGGGTTTCGCCACGCATTTACAATTGAAGAAATTGAAAGCATCATCAAAGCAACCGCAAACCCGGTGATTTCAGTCATCAAAAATTATGTGGAGCAAAGCGGATATACGATGGAGTTGTTTTCATCGTTTTACGACAAATGTGTGGAAATTCTGGACCTCAATTATTTCTCTCAATTGTCAATCACAAAGAACATTGAAATCCACGACATGATTGGCTGTATATCCACAGTGTTTAATGAAGTGGAAGGCAGTTTGAAAAAGGGGATTGAGTTGCGGTATAAACGAGTTAGTAATTTCAACGAAATGTCCAGCCAAGAGGCGTACATTATTGAGATGATAAATAAGCAAAACGCCGACAGAAACATTGTGGAGGGCCTTAAAATGAACTACAATATATCGGAAGACGAAGCCCGTGAAAAAATAGCCGGTGTTCTCTCCGCCATTCAAATGAAAACGAATATCCGGCGCAATGTTAAAATCCAGAACAATCCCGGGTTTTTAACGAAAATCACGCAGAGCCCGTTTTCCAGTAACATCAAGATTGAAGTATCCAACATTGACAATATTTTGTATTTATGTGTGATACCCATATACATTGATTCTATATTGAGAATATACCAGGATATTGGAACAACCGGTGTTGATGCCGAGAGAATTCAATCATTATGTAATACCGGAGAAGTGAAAAAAGGGATTGCTTTACAAAGCGGGCCTGGGTCGGAACAACCGGCAGAACAACCCCTCATACAACAAAGGGCAGAACACCCCCCTGGACAATTTACGTCGTCATTTCTTGGAGAGATTCCGGACATCAAACCTCCCGAAATTCCAAAAAACTACGATGATTTTTTTGAAATGTTGGAGAATGAAATGTCAGAGAACGATTCTGATTCTGAATCTGCGATTGAAAATGAATTACAGGAAACGCGTTCAAGTAATCCAAATTATGAATCCGATGAATATGCGGGCGGTGGTGGTGGTGGTGGTGGAGAACTGGATGAATTAACGGGAATGAAATTAACATATCCCAATCCAATATCTAAGCGCCTGGAAGAACGCGACCCTGTTTTATTTTTAAAGAGAGACGAAGGTAAATTTAATTCATATTCTAGGTCATGCCTCTGGAACGTAAGAAGACAGCCAGTGGTGTTGTCCAAGGAAGAAAAAGACCGAATTGACAAGGAACACCCCGGGTCGTATGAATACAGTGTGAAATACGGGTCCAATCCAGCAAACCCGTATTGGTATATTTGTCCCCGATATTGGGATTTAAAACACAACACCAGTTTAACCGAAAAGGAGGCAAAATCGGGTGAATATGGCAAAATTATTCCACATGATGCCAAAGAAATAAAAAAGGGGGAAACAATCATTGAATTCACGGATAACAAGGTTCATAAAGGGCCTGATGGTAAATACATACAACATTATCCCGGGTTTTTGTCTAGTGACGCACATCCAAAAGGGCACTGTGTGCCGTGTTGTTTTAATAAATGGGACAAACCCTCTCAAAAAAAGCGACGAGAAGAATGCGAAGCCCAACAAGAGCGCGTAGGTGAGGGAGAAGAACAAGCAACCTTGCTTCCTACCCCCAGTGCTATAAAAGAGGCAGTTGTTTCTTTATTTAAACCACAGGACCAATCTAAACCACAAGAAGAACCTAAACCAGAGGACATACATAAACCACAGGACCAAGAACCTAAACCAGAGGACATACATAAACCACAGGACCAATCTAAACCACAGGACCAATCTAAACCACAGCACCAATCTAAACCACAAAAAACTCCATCATTATCTCTCTCCAAACAAGTAAATGCGAATGTGAATGCGAATGAAAACATTCGCATAACCGAAATAAAAGACGACCGCATTTTGTCCGCCGAAAAGTTCCCACTTGACAACAATCGGTTCGGATTTTTACCGGTTCCTCTTCAAAAATTCTTATATAATGACAACCGCGAATGTCAAGTCAGTGTAAAAAACCCCGCTTTGAAAAAAGGAGTTCCGTGTTTATTGCGTCGTGGGGTTGAAACAAGCCCCTCACAATCTTTTGTATCTGTGGTTGCTTATATGTATGCCGAATCAAAGTCATCTGTGCTGCCAACCATAAAACAAATGAAGGCAATTATTGCCAAGTCAATCACGCCGGATAATTTCACCGCGTTGAACAACGGGTCGTTAATTGATATATTTTACGACGACACCAAAGACATAGAACTATCGGATTATCGTAATACTGCGCTGTTTTCATCTATTGGCTCAACCAGTTTAATGCGAAAAATCGGGAATGCATACGAAAATTTTCGCTCTTATTTGATGAACGACAGTGTCAATATAGACCACACCTATTTATGGGACATAATATGCCGACAAAACCCGTCGTTATTTGAACACGGTAACAACTTGATTATTATAGAAATTCCCGAAGATGACGTAACAAACAATGTAAATATTATTTGCCCTACCACCGCATTTTCAAGCGAGACCTTTGACGCAAATAAAAAGACGACAATTGTTATGAAAAAGGGCGATTATTATGAGCCCGTGTATTTATTTGAAGCCAAAGCAAACGGCAAATATGAAGCGGTTTGTCGGTTTTCAATGAAAAGCAAAACCCTCCCCATGAAACTTCGCAAGGTGATTGAAACCATTAAAAACATATATTTTGTGTATTGCCGTCTGCGGTCCAGTTTGCCTCGCATATATAAATTTGAACCCAATAAGCCCGCATCAGTTATTGCGAAATTAGTAAAAGACAGTGGTTTCACTATTTTAAATCAGGTTATGAATTACAGCGGAAAAACAATTGGGTTTTTTATTGAGAAAATCGCACAAATACCGCGTTCAACAAATGTAAAAATGTACAGAGGATTTGTGCCTTGTGCAGTGTCGCCCATATTGATAAAAGAAAAAGAAAAAGAAGAAGAAGGCGATAAAGGCAGTGTGCTGTATCCGACCATTTATATGGACGACGACAAGTTGTGGAGAGATTATGATACCACAATTCAATTCTTGAAATATGTGGTAAATGAAATCAAACGACACACGCGTCAAATCGCATTGTTTTTACCAGTGGTAAAGGTGGTGGAAGATGGCTTGATTGTCGGCATTTTAACGCAAACCAATCAATTCATTCAAATGGATATGAATAATCCCACTCCCAACCAAGAGGATGATTACCCCACAATTCACGACGGCAATCATTTTGCGGTGGATAAAGAAGTGGATAACAGCGTGGATGACAGAAGAAAACACAGAACCCAAGACCAAGACCAAGACCAAGACCAAGACCGTGTTGAATATGTCAAGAACATTCGCCTTGAAACCAATTTCTACAATGTGTTCCGAAATACGGCGCGTATTTTACTGAACCGCCCAGAATACAAAATAAAACGGCGAGAGATTGAAGAATTGGTGAATGCTCCGCAAATCCGGTATTACAGCAAATTGGACCGCATTACCCTCGCATTAAAAGAATTGATGTCCAAATATGTGGGTTTCACTGACTACTCGCGTGAAGTAATCAATCACTTGACACAAATAAATGGCTGCATAACAAATGATGACCTTAGTTGCGACAAAAAGGAGTATTGTATGAAAGAGTCATCCGGGTTGTGCAAGTTGCTGGTGCCACGACGCAATTTAATAAATCCCGAAACAGATAACGCAAAGGTGTATTACGGGAAATTGGCGGATGAATTAATACGCTACGAGAGAATACGGCTGTTTATATTTGAACCCATGAAGTACTTGTCGTTTTCTAATGTTTCATACAATTTGTTTGACGATGAAATCATACTGCTGGAATCGCTGTTAACGCCCGAATATTTTGAGAATTTGGTGCCGGTGACCACCAATCCATATACAAAACATTCCACCTTTTTAACGGTTCAACCCAAACAAACCGAAGAAACGCTCTATGACAATCACTACAATCCCGCATATATCAATACTATTTTAGGGACAATGCCGATTTCATACAATGAAGGTGAAGCCTCCCAGGAATCAACTACTACAACCTCAACAAAACAAGATGATACTTGTAGCACAGATTTGAAGATAACCCCGGTGAATCCCAAAGTGAAATCATTGTTCCCGGACAATGTGAATGAATTGTTGTTTTCAAATCAAACAACGGAGTGTTCGTTTGGCGTATTTATAGCAATATTGCGTTCATTTGAAAAAGAAACCGGTATCAATATGATAACTTCCAGTTCTGGAATTAGTGTAAATAATTTGAAACAAGTTCTTGCTGCGGAATATAGAAAACTGATGGAAAAGCCGTTATTTGACAAGAAAATTGTGTCAGTTATTCACGGCTACGGCCAGGGTTATACCGCATATATTAATTCAGGTAAATACACATTTGAACAAATTTTAATGAGTTCGCATTATTATATGACAAATTTGGATTTGTGGCTATTAGCAAAACACTACAAAGTGCCGGTTGTGCTGTATTCAATTATGGGAAATTTGATTGAAAACGATAAACAAATGCTTGTTATGTATAATCCAGAAAATGAAAACCCAAGATTTTATTTTGTACGGTCGCCGCCATTGAAACAAAACATTGTGCCAAACTACGGGTTGCTTGTAAAGTCTCGTAAGATTGAGCCTTTGACAGTGGATGAAGGGTCGTCGTCGGAACTAAAACAGATGATAGAACAAGGAGAGGATGATGACGACGGCCACACAAGCATAGAAAATTTTATATCGGAGTTTAAATACGCCAACGTAAAAAACCGAATTCAAAAACCAAAGTTGGTTGTTAAACAACAGCCAAAGAAATTATACGAACCGGCCATACCGGTTCTTGTTCAAGCGAATGCGGAAAAAGCGACTGCGGAAGAAGCGAATGCGGAGGCGAATGCGAAGGCGAAGACTGGTCTTGATGAAAATCCAAAAAACATACAGAATTTGATTGAAAAGGCGAATGAAACGTTGAAAAAATTATAACAATAAACACAAAATCGTAATTACAACGCAATATTTTATATGTATAGTATAAAATATGGCTACTTCTACCATTCACCAAACACAAATTACAAACGATTTAACTGGGTTGAATCCAGAAGAATTAAATAATCTGCTTGTTCAATTGTATAAATCACAACAACCAGTATTTCAACAGCAACAGCAACAACAACCGCAACAACAACAACCGCAACAGCAACACCCACTATCACCGCAACATCACATACAAAAACAATCATCTACGCCACCAAAATCCAGTTCTGTTGCACAATCTACATCATCACTAAACAACGTTGGATTGGAAATTGTAGACAATAAAACCGTTTCAACCAACAATCACACCAATGCGCATAGCGCAAACAATAATAGTAAGAAAAAGATTACCGCATCACACAAACCCGTGAAATCTCTCGCTTCCAATCCCGATAAATTAAAAAAGATGTTTGAAATGGGGGAAGAAGATGCCGAACCCGCATTCAGCAAGATTGACTACGACGAAGAAGAAGAAGGCATGAAAGAAATAAAAGACTGTATATTCGGTTTTATCAAAGACGTCATATTTAATATGATATTGTGTGTGCCCGGGCTTCGCACAAAATTAGATAAAATTTTAAAGGACCCCGCTTTCGCCATCAAAGAAATAGAACGAATATTCTGCGATTTTAAACATAATTTGACAATGAACGACTTGATTGCGTTGCGAAAATACATTTCTATTGAAAACACCCGTGTAAAAATAATCAATATGATGAAGGATTCATTTAATAACATTATGGCCGACGGTAAGATTGACGTGGCAGATGCCCCTCATTTTATTGCGCTGGTTCATAATGTCGTGAAAATGTTTAATTCTCTCGGGGAAACGGGCGGTGCGTTGGTTTCCATACAATCCGATACAATTACAACGTTTATACATTTCATGTTGAAGTGTATGGTTATTTTAACACTGGACGGAAATGAGGAGATATTGGCGGTGGGCTTGCTTGAATCCAGTTTTAAATTGATTACCATTACCGTTTTGCCTTTGATGAAAAAAGGGGGGTTATTTTCTACACTGTGTTGCTGTTTCAGGAAAAA
>SXGT01948379.1_pt1 | contig 17636 bp, 12 predicted proteins | sample 3176221 | NCBI WGS metagenome assembly SXGT01 (sample SAMN11356862, study PRJNA531348) | freshwater metagenome | isolation source: freshwater sample F1-120 | place: China: Fuxian Lake, Yuxi | collected 2017-12-25
ATCATCGTCACCGGCGGCACGTTGGGCACGCTGACCGGCACCGGCCAAACCCGCACAGCCCTGTTCACCCCCACCGCCAACAGCAATAACCTCAACGCCAGGATCAGCGTCGCGGCCAACAGCTACACCGACGCGGCGGGCAATGCCGGTGGCGCGGGCGGTGCGGTCAGCCTCAAGGGCGATACCCTGGCCCCAACCCTCAGCCTCAGCAGCGACAAAGCCAACCTGAAAGCCGGTGAAACCGCAGCAGTTACCTTCAGTTTCAGCGAAGTTCCCACCGGGTTTGATGCGAAAGACATCAGCCTGAGCGGTGGCACCCTGGGTGAATTGAAAGCCGATGCCGATGGCAAAACCTATACGACGGTATTCACCCCCACCGCCGACACCAACGATCTCACTGCCAGCGTCAGCGTGGCAGCAGGCAGCTACACCGATGCCGCAGGCAATGCCGGTGGCGCGGGCAGTGCAGTCAGCCTCAAGGGCGATACCCTGGCACCCAATCTGACCATCAGCAGTGACAAAACCAGCCTCAAGGCCGGTGAAACCGCCACGCTTACTTTCAGCTTCAGCGAAGAACCGGTCGGGTTTGATTCGTCAGACATCACGGTCAATGTTGGTACGCTTGGCACGCTCAGTGGCAGTGGTTTGACGCGCACAGTGCTGTTTACCCCACCGGGGAACGCCCAGGGGGTACTGAATCTGAAGGTCGATAGCGGCAGCTATACTGATGCCGCTGGCAACATCGGAACAGGTAAAGAGATTAGCGAACTGATTGCTTACAACAGCCTTACCACGCTCTCCGGTCGCCTTATCGACGGTTACATCAAGGAGGCTACCGTGTTTGCCGATGCCAATGGCAATGGTAGCCAGGATGCGGGTGAAATTTCTGCTTCCACCGACGACACGGGCCGTTTCAGCCTGACCGGCCCTAATGGCAACCTGGTCGCCAGTGGCGGTACCGATATCTCCACCAAACTGCCTTTTGTCAAGGTACTCAGGGCACCGGCCGGTTCCACCGTGGTTAATCCTTTGACGACCCTGGTTACCTCGCTGATCACGGCCAATCCGTCCCTGTCAGCGGTTGAAGCCAATGGCAAAATCGCACAGGCTCTGGGGTTGCCCACAAGCCTTGACCTGACCAGTTTCGATCCTCTTGATCAGGCTGCCAACGCCAGCGGCAATGCAGGTGTCACCCTCGCCGTAACTGTACAAAAAGCTTCCATCATGGTAGCCAATATCATGGTGCAGATTGCCAATGCGGTGCAAGGTGCGGACACCACCCAAAGCCTGGCGGCAGTCAGTACCCAGGTTGCCGATACGCTGGCCGGTCTGATCAACAGCAGCACGGGAACCGCTCCCGTTGACCTGACCAGCACCAGCACCCTCAACACTATCCTGAACAACACTGCCGCAGCGACAGGTCTGACCGGCACCAACCTGACAAAACTGAATGACGTAGCATCAGCCCTGACGACGGTTATGGCCAACAGCAATACAGCAATCCAAAATGTAGTACTGGATGCTACCACTACCGATCCGTCAGCAGCTCTGGTAACCATCACTCAGGTACAGATTGTGGCGCAAGGTGCGGCAGCCACCGCGATAGCATCCGCTGCCGGTGGTGGTGGAACAGCTACGCTGACAACCTATCAAGATACCACCAGCCTGATGTCGGAAGCCAGCAAAGCTGAGGTCGGCACTATCACCAGCGGCACCAATATCGGAGGATCGGACGGGGTATTGGGCGGCGGTACTACTACCCCTACGTCGGGAGGTGGTTCGTCGGGAGGTGGTTCGTCGGGAGGTGGTTCGTCGGGAGGTGGTACCTCAGGGGGGGATACCTCAGGCGGCGGATCCTCTGTCACCCCCAGCGGAAACGGTTCCAGGCAGTCCCCCTCCTTGTCTCAGACCAGTTCCGACGACGTATTGGTGGGAACAACCGGCAGTGTAGGCGGCACGCCCGTTAGTTACACGGCCACCGGCAACGACCAGTATGTGATTCAACTGGGTACGGCCAACAGCATCAGTTCCGGGGCCAATGTCGAAATTACCGGGTTTGGCAGCGGTGACAAGCTGGTGTTCGCGGCAGTTTCGGGCAGTACCCTCAGTAGTCTGGAGAGTATTTATACGGTGGTGGATGACGGTACGGACGTGTCATTGGTCGCTAACGATGCGGGTACGGTACAATTCATCACCCTCAAGAGTCTGGCGGGTAGCCGCTCCGGCGTTTACACCTCCATTGATAGCCTGACCGAACTGAATGCCTTTATCGGTGACGGTACGCTGGTCATTGATTCCAGCCTGGCGGCGGGTTCAACGGTTGGTAACGGCACGCTGAGTGCCCCGTCCACCCTGCAATCCAGCGGCAATGACGTACTGAGGGCGAATGTCGGGAGTGTCACCGGTTCTGCTGTCACGTACAACGCCGCCCAGGGGGTTGATCAATACGTGATTGCCACCGGGGCTGATTTTGCCGCCAACGTCAGTATCAGCGGTTTCGGTGCCGGGGACAAACTCTGGTTTGATACCACCTACGGCACACTGGCTCAGCTCAGTGCCAGCAACCAGTACAGCATCGCGGACGATGGCACTGACGTGAGCATCTATGCCAATAACGGCGGCACCATTCAGCAGATTACACTGACGGGGTTAACGACCAGCAGAACCAGCGTGAGTGGGATCGGGAGTGCTATTGATAGCCTCTCGGAACTCAATACGTTCCTCGGAGGAAGCGCGATTGAAGTGATGTAATCCGGGTCATCGTGGATGAAGCACTGGCCCGGTTCAGGGGAAGCCGGGTCAGTGTGGGCTTTCAAAGCGAGTTCAGTCAAATTCCTCGCCTGTCGATGTCCCGCATCCGCAGGGTATTGATGCCCCACAGGGGCAACCATAGCGTTCAAGATAGTGACCTTCAACTTTTCGGGAGTAACCCAATATGGCGACATTAGTAGCATCACAATCATCGTCTCAAGGCAATCCGCTGGAGTTCAATTCCAATGACACCAGCAATTTATTCTTTGGGACCAGCAGTGCGGATTATCTGAATTTCAGCGGCAAGGGCAAGCTGACGGTTCTGGATGTCAGCAACGGCGACGTTTTTTCGTTTGAAAACATGGCCAGTACCGGTTTCAAGGCCAGGATTGCGGGCAATACCGTTTTCCTGCTGAATGGCAGCAATACGGAAGTAGCCAAGCTGGGCGGTCTGGTCAGCGGCGAAAGCATCAAGGTGCAATTCAGCGACGGCAATTTCATGACGCTGGCGGGGGAAAGTGATGGAACCAAAATTTACAGTGGTGGTTCCTCGTTGAAAACCTTGACTTCGACTTCAGCTACCCTCGGAAGCAGTAGTTCAGACCTGAATTCCCTCAAACTGACCGAGGCGGATATTACGACGACGGTAAGTTCGAGTACGGTAACAGTTCTTATCGATAAAAATAGCCAAACATTCAGTGCCACTGTGAATTTCAGCTTATTTGGGGGTGGTACTTCAGTTGCCGCTACGGATGGAACAGGAGGGAACGCTGGCAAGCTTGTAGCGACCTACACTTACACTACTCTCCCAGTTATCATTGGAGGAGTGAACGGTACGGATGTTAACTTGGTGGATACCTCATCAGGGGATTTGAGCGACTATATCGCTGTTACCGCAACCAAGGGAACAGGTACTTATGCTGATTCAGTCACGGTAGACAACATTGCTCCGGTTTTAAATGAAAGCCTGATTACTACGACTGCTCCAGCAGCAGGGGTAAGCGGTACTATCACTGTTTCAGTGGCCAAACTGGATCAGCTTGGCACTCTGATCTCTGGCGTAACGGTGGACTTCAGCGAGTTCGGCGGGCCGTCGGAAGTCGTCGCCGAACTGTCCGGTGATTTCTATGTCGCTACTGCTACCGGTACTGCAACGACGGGTGAAAGTGACCAGGCAATCGTTACCGCTGTAGACATCGTCGGCAATGTTACGACCTTTATTGACGTAGCACCGGTTGCCTAATCATTCGTATTCAAACCCTAATCACACAACGAGGTGAAACATGAAACATCATTTGGGATTTCGCGCACTGTTCGCGGGATTGTGTCTGGTTGCCAGTTTATCGGTGAATGCTGCTGCCGTGAGCAGTGACGATGCAACTGCGGCTAAATCTCAGGCTACAAGCAGTTTGACCGGGGCCAAAACCACCTATCGCACTCGCTTGACTCTACTCAAAAACCAGTTGGACGGCGGCAATCTGAGCCGCAGCGAGTATAACAAGCAGATCAAACTGGCTAAATCGCAATACAACAGCGACGTAAAGCGCATCAATCTGGTACTGTACAAAAAATTGAATGGCTATACTAACGTAGCCAGCCCCTCCTGATTGCTTGAGTTAAATTCATCCGTACCGTGTCAATGGCTCGCCCCGTTTCGTGGTGGAACGGGGCGATTTTTTTGGCCGCGTAAATACCGCCCTGTCCTCATTCATGCACTCCCGCGATCATCTCCTGTTCTGGTGCTTTCTGGCCCTGTTCCTGTTGGCTCCGTTGCCGCTGGGCAGTAACCGGCTGTGGGCCTGGCCGTTTGTGGCCAGCCTGACGTTTGTGTTGCTGGGAGGCTGGTTTGTGCAGATTCTGCGGGGCGATGTGCATGTGCCGGGCCGCCTGGGCGGCGGTTTGATGAGCTGGAACGGGTTGTTGCTGGTGAGTGTGTGGCTGGTTGTGCAAACCCTGGCCCTGCCAACCGACTGGCTGGCGAGGTTCTCACCGGCGACGGTGGCTGCCTGGGCCGATGTGCTGAATCCGTTGCCGACATCCCTCAGCATCAGCCTGGATCCTACGGTCACAGCCACCCATGTCGTGCGCAGTCTGGCGTATGCTGCGGTATTTTTGCTGTTTTTGCTGTTGATTCACAGCGAAAACCGGGTCAGGCTGTTCTTGTATACCCTGGTGATTGCCGGGGTTTTCCAGGCTTTTTACGGCGGGCTGGCGGTGTTGGGCGGGCCGGAGTATTCCCTGCTGTTCATGAAGCAGTATTACGTGGATGTGGCGACCGGCACGTTCGTCAACCGCAATCACCTGGCCGGTTGCCTGGAAATGACTATCGCCGCCGGGGTGGGTTTGTTGCTGGCAGGTCTCAAGGGCCGACGGCACGGCAGTTGGCGGCTCATGCTGAGCCACTGGATCCGCCTGATTTTGAGCGAGAAGGCAGCCATTCGGCTGTCGCTGATTATCATGGCCACCGCCATGGTGTTGACCCGCTCACGCATGGGCAACATCGCCTTTCTGACCAGCCTCAGCGTGGCTGGCATGTTGTCGCTGATTCTGTCAAGAACCGCAACCCGCTCGTCCATTCTGCTGTTTGCCAGCGTGATCATTATTGATATGGTGTTGCTGGGCTCCTGGTTTGGCATGGACAAGGTAGTGCAACGCATTGAACAAACCACCCTGGCCGGTGAACAACGTGACGATGTTGATGTATTCGCCTGGCCCATGGTGCAGGATTTCTGGCTGACAGGCTCAGGCGGCGGCAGTTTTGCCGTGGTGTTTCCCCATTACATTACCGAGCATCTGGGAGAGCCGCTGTTCGATCATGCCCACAACGATTATTTTGAATTCTGGGCTGAGTTGGGCGTGGCAGGTTGCCTGCCATTGGCTCTGGTGACGCTGGCCAGTCTGGTGATGGCCCTGCGCTGCATGGGGCTTAAACATCATCCGGTGCTGAAAGGGGCCGGGTTTACCAGTGTGATGGGGATTGTGAGTGTGCTGATCCATTCTTTTGTTGATTTTAATTTGCAGATTCCAGCCAATGCCATTTACTTCGTGTCGCTGCTGGCCTTGCCGTGGGCCTGTTGGTCGCTGGCTCAAAAGCAGCACCAACAGCGCGTACGGCACCAGATGTCGGCTCATCCGGTTGGACATGATGCCTGACCTTGACCCCTCCGGCAGCGGTGGCCCGGGATGGTGCCGGCGACTGGCCGTTTGTCTGCTGCCGGTTCTGGCAGGAATCACACCGGCTCACGCCGAGCGTCGCGGTGTCGTTCATCTGGGACCGCTGGACTTGACACCCACCGTTCAGGTGCAGCAGGCCTACAATGACAATATCTTTTCCAATGATCTTAGCCGCCAGGCGTCGTTCGTGACCACGGTACAGGCCGGCGGCCAATTATCCCTGGCCCGCCGCCTCAATCGCTATGCGCTGACTTACGGATTACGCAGCATGACGTTTTCCGACAGCCCGGCGGATGATTATGTGGATCATTTTCTGAGCGGGTCGGGTCATCTGGATTTCAACCTCCGTAACCGGCTGGATTTTTCCGCCCAACTCAACTACAACCACACCCAGCGCGGTACTTTTTTCAACCCGGGTAATACCTTCACCCTCGGCACGCTAACCCCGCCGGATACCGGAACGGCTGCTACGGGTACGGACGCAAACGGCACGGGTGATTCTACCGGCAGCAGTGCTGAAGCCAGTCCGCCCCCGGCCATCCAGACACCGACCGGCCAGTATGACGTAGTCGGGCAAGGCACCGTGCTGAATCAACCCCTGTTTATTACCCGCCAACGTGAACCGGATCAATGGCACAGCTATGGCTTCGGCGGACGCTACACCTATGGCCGGGTTGATGCCAGGGGCCGAATTGAGCTGAGTGCAAATTACTCGACCCTCAAATACGACAACAATCCGGAGCGTACCGCCCAGTGGACTCGCCAGGATTGGGTGGTCAGTCCGGCTTTTTATCTGAGATTAACCCCCAGGGCATCGCTGCTGACCCAACTGGAATATGATCGCATCGAGTACCCTGATGCCATGCAGGGTCTGGACGGTGACCGGGTGCGCTATCTGGTCGGAGCGACCTGGCAACAAACCGCCAAAACCAGCGGCTCCGCCCGGGTGGGCTATGTACAGATGATGCTGGATGATCCTGCCCAGGAAACCACTGGCGGCGCATCCTGGGATGTGGGCATCAACTGGCGGCCCTTGCGCTATTCGCAGGTGTCGCTGAGTGCGACACAAAACCAGAACCCGGCCCAGGGGTTTGGAACCACGATTGCCTATCGCAATTATGCCGCCGGATGGTCGCACGGCTGGAGTCCGCGCATCAGTACCACGCTGTCGCTGGGATACAGTCAGATTGATTATCAAACGGCTGACCGGGTCGACAACCAGTTTTCGGGTGGCGTCGGCGTGGGGTATCAAATGAAGAACTGGTTAAATCTGGGATTGAGCTATAATTACACCCACCTTGACTCAAATCAGTCAGTTGTAGACTATCAACAGAATGTCGTAATGTTCAGCCTTGCGATTCAGTAATGCGTCACTTTGTAAACGGATCCCCGAATATGTGCGTCAAGCAGACCTTCTCTCCGCACCGGTTTCTCATCGCATGGGGGCTGACCCTGTGCATGGCCGGGATCGCGCCTGCCACGGCCGGCCCCCACAGGGACGACCCGGAACCGCAGGCCATCGCCCTGGATACCCTGTCCAATTATCAACTCGGCCCGGGTGACCGGATCAAAATTGCCGTATACGAAGAGAAGGACCTCACCGTGGAAACCGCCCTGACCGATGCCGGCACCATCGCCTATCCATTTTTGGGTGAAATCCGGGTGGCCGGTCTTACGGTTGGCCAACTGAGCGAGTTGATCGTCAGCCGCCTCAAGGGTCCTTACCTGATTAACCCCAAGGTCAGCATCAGCGTGACCCAATACCGCAGTTTTTTCATTTACGGTGAAGTACAGAAACCAGGCAGTTATCCGTATCAGCCGGGTTTGACCGTACAAAGGGCTGTAGCCATCGCCGGTGGCTTCACCGAACGTGCTTCCCGACGCGCCATTATGCTTGAAAAAGAGCGTGATCCAGCCCATGTACAAACGCGGGTCAAGTTGACTGACAGCGTAGAACCCGGTGATGTCGTTACCGTGGAAGAGAGTTTTTTCTGACACACACCCGATAGCATGAATCATGACGAATGATGATCGTTTGAGAGGCCTGCCTGCTCCGCCCGGAGTAGCCGATGTATTTAACAACGACGACGAAGATACCATTGATCTACGTCATATCTGGCGGGTCATATACCGGTATAAATGGGGCATACTTGGCCTGGCCGTTATGGTATCTGCCCTGGCGACGCTTATCGTTTTTGCCATGTCGCCAATATACCGCTCCACCGCTACCATCATGGTGGAATCCAAGCAAATCAAGGTAGTGTCTTCCATCGACGAAGTCTCCAGCGTGGATGCTACCCGTAGCGAATACTTTCAGACCCAGTTTGAGATACTTAAATCGCGTGATCTGGCCCGCAAGGTGGCGGAAAAGCTCAACCTCAGACAAAATCCTGAATTCATGCGGAAGAAGGACGACAAACCCGATAACGGATTTGACTGGAAAGCCTGGCTGCCCATCGACCTGCCGGAGCCGCCACCGCCGTCTGAAAACGATACGATGGAAGGTTTGCTGGATGACTTTGCCAGCCGGTTGACCGTGGCACCGGTCAGGTTGACCCAATTGGCCAAAATCAGCTTTGATGCCAGCGATAAAAAACTGGCCATGGATGTGGTGACGGCCCTGGGCGAGGAATACATCGACAGCGAAATGGAAGCACGCCTGGAAATGACCCGAAAAGCCGGCAACTGGCTGGCCAGCCGTCTGCAAAGCCTGCGTGACAAACTGACCGACTCCGAACGCCGCTTGCAGCAGTATCTGGAAAAGGAAAATCTGGTCGACGTGCAGGGTGTACTGACCATCTCGGCCAAGGAAATGGAAGCAACCACCTCCCGCCTGGTTGAGGCCCGCAAGACCCGGGCCGAGGCAGAAACAATTTACCGCAAGGTGGTGTCGCTGGGTGATAACCTGATCAAGAGCGTGGAATCCATCCCCGAGATATTTCGCGATCCGGTGATTCAGGATCTCAAACGCAGCGAGGCAGAGGCCCAGAAAAACCTGTTTGAGCTGGCAGAACGTTACGGTGCCGCCCATCCCAAAATGATAGCGGCCCGCTCGCAGATGGATACGGTCAATACCCAGTTGCGCCGCCAGATTGCCAGTATCGTCAACGGTATCAAAAACAGCTACGACGTGGCCCGGGCCAATGAGGCCGAACTCAATGCCATCCTTGGCACCAACAAGGGCGATATCCAGTCGATCAGTCGTAAACATGCCCGACTGGCTGAATTGCAGCGAGAGGTAGAATCCAACCGGCACCTGTACGAGTTATTCTTCAACCGCTTCAAGGAAACCTCCGAAGCCGGTGACCTGCAGGCCGCCCATGCCCGTTTCGTCGACAAGGCCAGCACCCCGGTGGTACCGGTTAAACCCAACAAAAAGCTGATCATATCGCTTGCCTTTGCGGCCAGTCTGGTGCTGGGGGTGGTGCTGGCTTTCATCCTGGAACGACTGGATGCCTCTGTCCGGACACCGCAGGATGTTGAAGACAAGCTGAGTCAGACCCTGCTGGGTACCTTGCCCCTCATCAAGGAAAAACTGGAGAAGGCTGTCGCCTTCCAGTTTTTAATTGATCGCAAGGGCGGTTTTTCCGAGTCGGTGCGTACCATTCGTACTGCGGTCATGCTGTCAAACCTGGATAAAACCCACAAGGTGTTGCTGGTCACCTCCAGTACTCCGGGTGAAGGCAAATCCACTACCTCGGTCAGCATTGCCCTGGCCCTGTCACAGATGGAGCGGGTTCTGTTGATTGATGCGGACATGCGCCGCCCCACTATCGCCAAGTATTGCGAGTTGCCGCATCGCATTTCAGGCTTGTCCAGTGCCCTGACCCGAACCGAAGCCCTGGAAGACTGCATCCACCGCCTGGAAGACACCAGTCTGGACATTCTGCCGGTTGGCTTGATTCCACACAATCCGTCAGAATTGGTAGCCTCCAAAACCTTCGCAGATCTCATGGATCAACTGGAACACCGTTACGATACCATCGTGATTGATTCACCCCCGGTACATGCGGTCAGTGATGCCCAGTTGCTGGCTCAGTATGCCACCGCCGCCATTTATGTGGTGAAGTTTGAAACCACCTCGTCCCATGTCGCCCGCGAGGGTCTGAAACGCTTGCAGCAAACCGGTATTCCGGTGCTGGGTGTCGTCCTGAACCACGTTGATATCGACAAGGTGTCCCAGGTTGGCGGGTATTACCATGGGTATTATTATTACTACAATAAAGGGTACTACGGCGTGGATGAGAAAAAGGGCAGCGGAGCCAGCAGTACTGAACAAAAAACCTTGCCTACGTCAGGCAACAAGGAGGCGTGATGTCGAGTGAATTCATGATTGATCTGCATTGCCATATTCTTCCCGGTATTGATGATGGAGCCGAAACCGTTGAGGAGGCTCTGGCTCTGGCCCGCTGCGCGGTCAGTAACGGTATTACCCATCTGTTGGCAACCCCGCATGTACATGCCGAGCGGTATGACAATGATGCCGCGTCGGTTGAGGCGGTTTACCGGCGTTTCAGTCAGGCACTGGCCGAACACGGCATTCCCCTGCAACTGTACATGGCCGGTGAGGTACGAATTGGCTCTGAACTGCTATTGATGATCCCCGAAGGGCGTATACCCTTCATGGGTACCTGGGATGGGCGTCAGGTCATGTTGCTGGAGTTTCCCCACAGTCACATTCCGCCGGGCAGCGATAAACTGGTGAAATGGCTGTTGGCCCGGGACATACTACCCATGATCGCTCACCCTGAACGCAACAAGGCCGCCATGCGGGACGTAACGGTTCTGAAGCCATTCCGCGATCTCGGCTGTCTTTTCCAGGTAACGGCCATGTCGGTGTCAGGTGACTTTGGCGAACCGGCTCAACGCCTGGCAGAGTGGCTGCTGGTCAATCAGTGGGTAACCGTGCTGGCTTCAGATGCCCACAACCTGCAATATCGCCCGCCCAATCTGGAACCGGGACGCGCCCAGGCCGCTGCCTGGATCGGCGAAGAGGCCGCCTGGCAACTGGTCAGGGATAATCCTGCCCGACTGCTGGGCCTGACACCTGCTGCCGGGTCAGCGGCGTCGTGCTGAAGCGACTCAAAAAACATCCGCTGCGTTATTGCCACGCACTGGCCATGACGGCCATGATGCTGGTTCTTGCCGTTATGGCTTTCCGGTTGGGGCAGGCTGATCTGATGGCGAACCGGGCCGAAAATACCCTGAATGCGGTCAAAAATGGCAAACTGCCGCAAAAGGACGCGCTGCCGCAGGCACTCGGGTGGGTGAACGGCGCGCTCGCAATCAACCGGCATTACGCACCGTATATTGAGCTACAGGGTAACATTCATCTGGCTCGTCAGTTCGAGGTTCTTGCGCCGGTCGGGGAACCCGGCCAGTTTCAGGAGGCCATCAGCCAGTTCCGACTGTTATTGCAGTATCGCCCTACCTGGGCCTTTGGCTGGGGCGGGTTGATACTGGCCAAGGTGGATCAGCTTGAATTTGATGACGAACTAACGCAAGCACTGGAACAGGTTGCGACTCGTTACCCCTATCTGCCACAGGTACAAACGGTAGCGGCCACCGCCGCCTTGTCGGCCTGGGAATTTCTTGAAGATGGATCGCGGCAAAAATTGATGCACAGCATCCGTTATGCGTATGCCCTGCAACCGGAAACCCTGAAGGATGCGGCTGAAAGCTTTGGCGAACTCGAAGTGCTGTGCCCGTTGCTGAAGGAAGGTTGCGGAGCCCATTAGCCGGGATGGCAGAAATTGCCCGTGGGTAGACGACCGGGGCATTGTGGCATTGAATAACAAAAAAATTGATTCGGATTTATCGATGGGGATGTTTTATGTTGACGACTGGTTTCGCTTTTATGGGAAGCACTGCGGTAACGCTGTGCCTGTTACACCTACTTAAGCGCTTGGCAGGCCGGATTGGCCTGGTAGACGATCCGGGGGGGCGCAAGCACCACCACAGGCCCGTTCCGCTGGTTGGCGGTATCGCCATGTACGGTGGGCTGCTTGTGGTCAGTCTGGGAACAGCCTGGCCACTGGATCAAAACACACAGGTGTTTCTGTTGGCATCTGCCATCCTGATTTCAGTAGGGGTGTATGACGACAGACACGAACTGACTCCCCGTACCCGCTTGCTGGCACAGACCCTGACCGCGTGCATCATGATCTGGATGGGGGGGCAGGTTGTTACCGATCTGGGTTATCTGCTGGATTCACAGGTAAAAACCGCACCCGGTTTTCTGGCCGTGCCTTTTACCGTGTTTGCCGCCGTGGGTGGTATCAACGCCATGAATCTGTCTGACGGGCTGGACGGCCTGGCCAGCGGTCTGGCTTTGATCGGCCTGGGTATGCTGGCTCTGGCGGCCAGCGGCATACCGGGCCTGCAGGCAGATTTTCACGGCCTCATCGTCCTGCTGGGGGCTATTTCGGCCTTTTTCCTGATGAATTTTCGTTTTCCCTGGCGAGTACACGGGGCCGATTTGTTCATGGGAGATGCCGGCAGCACCTTCATCGGCTTTGCCTTCGCCTGGTTTTTCGTGCGTTTGTCCCAGTCGGAAACGCCGGCGATCGCGCCGGTGGTGGCACTCTGGATTTTCGCCATTCCCCTGATGGATACCGTCAGTGTCATGATTCGCCGCATCCTGCGTGGTCGCTCACCCTTCGCGCCGGATCGCGAACACCTGCATCATATCCTGCTGCTGGCTGGCTACGGCGTACGCGAGACGTGCCTCATCATACTGGGCCTTGCCCTGGCTCTGGCGGCCGTAGGCTATGGCGGATACCTGTACGCGGTTCCTGAATCCTTCCTGTTCTACGGTTTTCTGGCCTTGTTTGGCGGCTACTTCATGATGACCCTGCATGCCTGGAAGGTCATGAAGTGGCTCAAACAGTGGGCAGGCAAATCTGATCTGCAATCCTTGCCGGTCAAGCGACTCAACAGCCAGGGATAGCCAATTTCATCATGCATCCTGCCAGTCGGCTTTTTACCTGGATATTCGCAATCCTGATTCTCTGGGGCACTACGCTACCCGGTGTGGTCGTTTCGGGCATTTACCAGGAATTGGTGGAGGCGGTGAAGGAATTTCTGCGGCAGGCCTTGTGCCTGACCGAACCCTTGCTGGAGGACGATACCGGGTTTTCATTCGATGTGCTGGGGCATTTTCTGCTGTTTTTCCTGCTGTCCCTGTCAGCCTTGACCGGGTACGCCAATCGCCGGATCGTCGGCCTGGCCATCGTGTTGTTGGCGACGGGCACTGAATTGATACAGTCCTGGATTCCTGACAGAACGACCAGTGCCGTTGATTTGATGCTGGATATGTCCGGTTTGAGTCTGGCCGCGTTGCTTTGCCTGTGCAGGCGGGTGGCGGGTCAACTACCCGCTCGTAACGGGCCGCTCAGTTGTGGCCGGAAGCCCTGAGGGTATTTGTTTGGATCTGCGCTGGTACCTTATTCATACCAAGCCCCGCCAGGAACAGGTGGCATTGATTAACCTTGAACGCCAGGGATATGAGTGTTATCTCCCGGCGATTCAGGTGCGTCGAGTACGCCGCAGGAAACTGGAAATCGTCACGGAGGCCTTGTTTGCCCGTTATCTGTTCATCCGGCTGGACAGAAGCGGCTCCGGCCTGAGCTGGTCACCCATTCGCTCGACCCTGGGTGTCAGCCGTCTGGTCAAATTTGGCGAGACGCCCCTGCCGGTTGATGATGCCCTGATTGAGCTATTGCGTAACCGCGAGGCGGCGCAGCAGGTTTCGGCCCTGTTTGATCCGGGCGATATTGTCATCATTACTGAGGGGCCATTTGCTGGTCTGGAGGCCATTTACCGCACTCAGGACGCCGAACAGCGTGCGACCATCCTGCTCCAGATACTCAACCGACCGGTCAACATCAAACTGGATATCACGCAGTTACGCAAGAAGTAGCCGGGTTCTGTTGCTGTACCCATTTGAATCCGGGTGGCCATCCCTGGCCTCGGGGTTGGGTCAATCAGGCTGGGATATCATCCGGGCAGCAGTACCGGATTGATCGTTTCGGCCGTGATGATGCCGGTCAGGGTGAGTGGCGTGGAACCATCGCCATCAAGGTTGTCTTGCCAGACTGCGGTATCCGCCAGGGCGGTGGATAGAGAGGTGTTGGCGTTGATCTTGCCGGGCGAGCCAATTGATGCAGTATTACCGGTCTGGGCACTGGCACCCAACGTACCGGCCACAGCCGCTTGATAGCGTGGATCAGTGGTAGACCCGCCATCCCAAATGGCCGAATGAGTCGCTAAACCACCGACCGCCACGCCGGCATGCTCTGATGTCAATGGCAGTGTACCTGTGGTACGTGCTACCGGATTCAATACCGTACCGTCACTGGCGGTAATGGCGGTCGTTTTATATACGAAAGAGGTCATGACCCGGCCAGCGGAGTCAAACAACACTACGGCATCGCCTTTACCCAAACCCGGCCCGCCCGCCGCCTTGACCTGCGTCGTGCCGGGGATACTCCAGTTAGTCCGCAAATCACTTTCGGTCGCAGAGTCCACACCGATCACGACGACTTCTCCTGCCGCCAGAGTGATATTCGGCAATACCGCCCCCTGCCCAAACGCAGCCGAGTCATCATCATACTTCCACCCAGTCAGGTTAATAGTGGTACTTCCGTAGTTATACAACTCAAAAAAATCACCGCCATTGGGGTTTGAATTGACTTCCGTAATCAGCAGGGTATAAGGCGGATTGCTGGCTGTCACGAAGGAAAGCGGGGTGGTCAAACCGGCCCAGTCGTTGCCCCGGGTGTCCTCGATGAGTGTGGACGGGGCCGTGATCACATAGGTGGTGTTGGCTGAAAGGGCTGAAGCCGGATCAATGATGAGGCTGTTATAGGCCGTGCTGACGCTGGCAGTCACCAGGGTGCCGCTCGCTGTGCCCAAGTGCAACTCCAGGCCGGTGCCAAGCCCAGTACCCACCTGCTTTACGACTGCCTCATCGAAGCGTAACACAATGTTACTCCCAATCGGTTGGCCATTGAGATCAGCCGCTACGGTTTTCAGAACAGGCGGTGCGGTATCCGTGACATTGGCCCCCAGGGTGACCCAGTTGCCCAGGTATTGCTGTTCGGGGGCTGGTAAATCCTTGGATACCAGGGTTTTACCGGCCCAGAGGGTATCGCCGTTATCCTGCAGCAGTGGTATCCAGGTGCCCTGTGCGGTAGACGGCACCTCGACCAGACTTTCAAAACTGCCCCCGGTGCTGCTCAGCAGGCTGTCCAGATCAACGTCCAGTTCAGTTGGCGTGGTCGAACTGCCATCCCATCGATACAGTCTGAAATCGTGGGTCACCTGACTGGAAGCCGAACCCGCAGGCCCTGCCAGAATCAGATACCCCGACCCGTCCGCCGCCTTTTCCAGGGAGCGTATCCCCCGCCCCCCCAGGTTGAGTTCGATGGGGGTACCAAAGGTTGGTGCTCCGCTGAACAAATTGGCATTGATTGTAACGGGCACGACCACCGCCTTGTCCCGGGTAGTCGTGCTGGATTGCGGTGCGCGGAATCCCAGCAGCAATGACTGACCGTCCTGACTGGCAGTCATGCCCTCAATGGAAAATCCGTTGACGGCCTCGGGGGGGACGTTATCAGCCGAAGCAGTGGTGAAACCGAAGTAATTGGCACCTTTACCATGGCTGTTGCCTGAATCCCAGGTTTTTAGCTGTGTTTCCAGATCACTGCGTTTGTTAGCCGACGTGAAGCTGAACTGGGTTTGTGCCCCGGTTCCCGAGACGGTGACGGAGAACAGGTATTCCCGGTTATTTTCCTCCGCCCCGTTGCTTTTGTTGCTGTGGGAACCAATAAAGTACCCGGTAGCTCCGATCCGGGTACTGGCTTCCAGATCCAGCTCACTGCCCGCTGTTACATTGGAATCATAAGACCATTCAGCCACAGCCGCGCCCCCGTTGCGGGGGTATACCCGCAGCACATTGGCTTCGTCATCGCCGACAATCATGTACAGATCGTCCAGGGCCATGGCGGTGGAGGCATCGGAACTGTCTACGGCTGTACCTGAATTGGGGGTATAGACGTTGACTGGCGCATCCATGGACACGCTGCTGTTGCCGGCGTCATCGCGGGCCGTAACGATCACCGCCGCATCGACCCCTGATCCGGTGTAGGGCGAACTGGCGACAAACCAGTCGCCGCTCCGGGTGGCGGTGACTTCACCCGCGCTGCCGCCAAACAGGCTGAAATCGACAGTGACCCCGGCCACCGGGTTGGCCAGGTAATCGCTAACCGGGATCTGCACTGAAACCGTATTGCCGCTGAGGCGGGTTTCGATGAGGGATTCGGTCAGTACCGGGGCGATGTTGTCGACGGTGACTGCATCGGCCGGAATGGCATCGCTCAGGTTGGCATCACGCAGTACGGTCACCGAGACGGCATCGCTGAAATCGACATTGGCGGTTACGCTGGTATCGACCAGCGGCACGGCAGTGCCTGCTACCAGCACCGATGGCAGGGTACCGAAGGTATAGCTCGCAACATAAGCGTTACCCACAAGGGTGGCCTGAACGGCCCGTTGGGCGGTTCCACCGGCAAACAGGCTGAAATCGACACTGACCCGGTCGAAGGTCTGACCATTGCGATCAATGGTAACCGTGATGGTGCTGCCATTGATGGAAGCACTGATGTCGGCTTCGGTCAACTGGAGGCTGGTCAGATTGATGGGGACATAACTGGCCGTCAGGTTGACACTTTGACCGCCGCTGTAAAACCGCACATTGCCGTTGTCGCCTTCCAGGGTCATGAAATTGCCGTCGGCAAAAGACACCTTGATGCGTTCACCGCCCGCCAGGCCACCGAGGCGGGCGACCTCGGCACCGCTGCTGTTGGCAAAAAATACGGTGTTACCCCGAACCCGCGCCTGCAGCGAGGCAGCGGACAGGCTGTCAAACTGAATGCTGTCGCCATCGGTAACACCCCAAACGGAGAGACGGCCCTTGCCGGCGTAGACCAGATGATCGACACCACTGCTACCAAAAAAGGCGTTGGTGGCATCGCGGGTGTTGAGTACCAGTGGATCAGCCACTGATGAAGGGATTGAGGCTATGTATGTTGCCATGTCGGGTTTACCCTGTTGATCGGAATTAGGAATGAGGATACCGGAGCAAGCCCGGTTGTGCGGATCGTCGGGTGAATTCTGACAATGGCATGTCAAAATTTGGTGAAAAGTGTCAGCTTCGGCCCCCGATCAGGGTGAGCCCTGTCGAATCACCCGTTCAGCACGAACGGAATTGGTATTTCCATAGAATGAATGTAACTGCTCAGGTTCTGTTGACATGGGCTATCGCAGCCAGATGAGTACGGCAGCGAGTCGCAGAAACCCCATATAATTACGCTTGAGCTTTTCAAATAGCGAAAAAATGCGCCGATAGTGTTTGATTTTGCCGAAAAAGCATTCAATCAAGTGGCGTTCCTTGTACGCGAACCAGTCACATTCACGAGGGCTGATGCGGTTGACGCGGGGTGGGATGATAGCCTCCATCCCCCGTGCCTCAAGGGCCGCGACGAATTTATCACTGTCATATCCCTTGTCCGCTGCCAGTGCCTGGGCACCTTCCGGGGTGAGTTGCAGCAAGGCCTCTGCTTGCCCGATGTCACTGGCTTGTCCGCCGGTCAGGATGAAGTCCAGCGGGTTTCCCAGAGCATCGGTGACCGCGTGAATTTTGGTGCCGA
>SXGT01091052.1_pt1 | contig 17633 bp, 25 predicted proteins | sample 3176221 | NCBI WGS metagenome assembly SXGT01 (sample SAMN11356862, study PRJNA531348) | freshwater metagenome | isolation source: freshwater sample F1-120 | place: China: Fuxian Lake, Yuxi | collected 2017-12-25
ACCGTCTCCAATACCAGCATCCCGATCTCGCCGCCTGACACACCGCCAAGCGAGCAGCCTAGACCACCGGGATGAGGGGTCCTTTTTCGACGCCGATCACCCCGCTACCGGGGTCCCTTTTCCACGCCGATCCACAGCCGATGCGCGAGATCGCGCCGGCGATCGGCGTCTCGGTCCCGACACTCTACCGCCACCTTCCCGCGCCGGAATAAGAGGCGATCAGCGCGGAAGGGGTATAGCACCGACCGGATCAGTCGGCGTCGAACGCGGTTAGAATGGGGCAGGGGCCTTCCGAGCCCGACCCACATTCATGAGCAAGCCGCTGGAGTGATGCGCGCACGCGCTTCAGCTCCTGGATCTTCGCATCCAGCGCCGCGATCCGCTCGTTGGCAAGCTGGCGTGCCCGAGCGCGATCGTCGGTCGCGTCCAGCGCCACCAGTTCTCCGATCTGCTCCAACGTGAAGCCAGCGGCCTGCGCCGATCGGATGAACCGGAGCCGGCGAACATCGTCTGCTGTGTAGCGGCGAATACCGCCATTCGAGCCCGATCCTTCAGGCCTCTCCGGCGTCTCGAGCAACCCTCTGCGCTGATAATAGCGGACCGTTTCTACACCGACGCCGCCCTCGCGCGCGAGCCCCGCAATTGTCACGTCGGCCATGCCTTGACTCCGTACCATAGTACGGCCCCTATATAGGTGTCGCGAACATGGTGGAGAAGAACATGGCGACCGCGGCGCCCAAGAAGGCAACGATCTACCGCATGGTGATGCCGACGCACACCTGCCCCTACGGCTTGAAGGCAAAGGACCTGCTGCACCGACGCGGCTACGAGGTCGAGGACCATTGGCTGACGACGCGCGAGGAAACCGACGCATTCAAAGCCGAGCACGGGGTCAAAACGACACCCCAGACCTTCATCGGTGGCGAGCGGGTAGGCGGCTACGACGATCTGCGCCGGTTTTTCGGCAAGACCGTGGCCGACCCCAAGGCGGTGACCTACCGGCCGGTCGCGGTTGTGTTCGCGATGACGGCATTAATGGCGCTGGCGGCCAGCTATGCCGTGCTCGGCACACCCTTCACGGTACGCGCCGGTGAGTGGTTCATCGCCTTCTCCATGTGTGTGCTGGCGCTGTTGAAGCTCCAGAACGTCGAGAAGTTCGCGACCATGTTCCTCAACTACGACTTGCTCGCGAAGCGCTGGGTGCCATACTCCTATATCTACCCCTACGCGGAAGGCGCGGCGGGCGTGCTGATGGCGGCCGGCGTGTTGACCTGGTTGTCGGTGCCGATCGCGCTGGTGATCGGGACGATCGGGGCGGTCTCGGTCGTCAAGGCCGTGTATGTCGACAAGCGCGAGCTGAAATGCGCGTGCGTGGGCGGTGACAGCAATGTGCCGCTGGGCTTCCTGTCGCTCACCGAGAACGTGATGATGGTCGCCATGGCGATCTGGATGGTGCTGGGCGTCGCGCACTGATCTGGTGCAGCGTCCCGGCGCAGCCTAGAAGGGCCGCATGAGCTTCGGCCGCCTCGCCCGCACACTCGCGCTGCTCCTGCTGGGCGCGATGCTGTTCGTGCGGATGGGCCCAATGTGCGAGGCCATCGCGCAGGCTGCTCCGCCTGCGGAGGCGCATGCCGGAATGGCCGATTGCGATCGAGCGCCGCCCACGCCCGTGAAAAAGGCCCCTTCGGTGGACTGCGTAGGAGCCTGCATCGCAACGGCCCTCGACGTTCACACGTCTCCCGCGCCGCAGCTCGCCGTGCGGACGGATCCGCCCGCACCCGAGCCTCATGCCCTTGTTGGTCGCTCGGGCGGTCCTGCGCCGCCACCTCCTCGAACCGCCTGATCGACGTGGATTCCAATCAATCAGTGCATTCGAGGAAAATTACACATGAAGACCATCAAGTTCATCGGCGCGGCCATCGCGCTCGCTCTCGTTCCCGCCACGGCCTTTGCCGCCGCTGACTGCTGCGCCGGGACGGAGTGCTGCAAGGATGGCGCCGACTGCTGCAAGGACAAGGACGGCGCGAAGAAGGATTGTTGCGCCGACATGAAGGACATGAAGCACGGCGAGCACGCCGGTCACGACATGTCGGGCATGCAGAAGAAGTAAGCGGAGAGGGAGGCGTTCGCGCCTCCCTTTTTCAATGGCGGGCGAACACTCTGCGGCCGCTCAGCCCAAACGCGATCACGTCATAGGCCTGGGCCTTCATGCCCGGCATTTCCATGCCGGGTGAGCCCATCGGCATTCCGACGACAGCGAGGCCGGTGACGCCCTTCGGATGCGTGGCAAGGGCGCGCTTCATGTCGGCGATCGGGACGTGGCCCTCGAAGGTCATACCGTCGATGATGGCAGTGTGACACGAGGCGAGGTCCTGAGGTACACCGCGTGCCTTCATGAACGCCGGCCGGTTCGCATCGTCGACGACGCGGACGGCGCGGCCGAACTGCGCCTTCACCTGCTGCGCCCATTTCTCGCAACAGGGGCAACCCGGGTCGCGATGCATCAGGACGGGACCTGCAGCGAGAGCCCCCGCAGGGGTAGCGCACGCCAGCGCGGCGGCGAGAAGGCGAAAGCGATCCATATCTGAGTTCCCGGGTGGCCATCCCCCCGCACGGTGACGGGGGGAGGGACGATAGTCGATTACTGGGCGCTCTTGCCATGCGCCCGCAGCCAGGCGTTCAACTCGCCGATCTCGCGGGTCTGCTCTGCGATCGTCTTGGTGGCCATCTGGCGAACCTTGGGATCCTTGGTTTCGCGCAGCACGATACGCGACATGGCGATGCCGCCACGGTGGTGCTCGACCATCTTGCGGACCCACGTCTCGGTGGCATCCGCACCCATCGCCGACATCATCTTCTGATGCATGTCCATCTCGGCCTGCGGGTACGGGTTCGCCGGCGTCGGCCGCATCATCTGCCCATGGTTCATGCCGGAATGGTCCATGCCCTGCATCTGGGCGACCGCGGGGACCGCGCCGAGGGCGGCCGCGACGGCCAAAATCATCATCTTCTTCATCGTGTCGCTCCTGCGTCAAAGCCCCCGCTCAACAGGGATACGGGCTTCAAACGATTAGCCCTCAAGCGATGTTGCTCAGCGGATCGGCTGAAGCGTGTTGATGCCGACGCTCTCGTCGGTTTCGGGGGGCGGGGGAGGCACCTGCTTGTCGCGATAGGAGGGGAGGTCGGGCGCATTATCGGGCGTCGGGTGCGCCTCGAGCCGAGCGATGTAGCGCTTCATCTGCGCGATCTCGCGGACCTGGGCGTCGATGATCCCGTCTGCGAGCTTGCGCACCTCGGGGTCTTTGATGTGCGCTCGCTCGCTGGTCATGATCGCGATCGAGTGATGCGGGATCATGGCCTTCATATACGCGACGTCGCCGACCGTCTCCTGGCTGCGGACAAGCCACAAGGCGCCGGCGAACACCACGATCGAGGCCGCCACGATGCCGAGATTGGCCTTCCGGTTGGGGTACATGCTCCACATGAAGCCGATCATGATGAGCGCCATCACGGCGCCCATAACGATCGCCATCCATGTCCTGGTCTGGCTGTATTCGACGTGGCTCAGCGCGTAAGTGTTGAGATACATGAGGCCGAACATCACGACCGTCGACGTCACGATCATCGCGGCGAAGCGCCCGTAGCTCATCCCCATAGCGCCGCCCTGTTTGGAATTGGGGTCGTGGTCCATGTCGCGCTCTCCTGTTCGGCCCCACCCACTGAAGGATACGCGGCTCTCTAGCGGACCCCTTGAGCTTTTCTGCGGCGTCGACGGGGCCAGCGCATGAAGAGCAGGATTGCCCCGGCGACGGCGAACACGAGTCCCCCCGCTGCGAAGGCGTTGAGCCACGGCGTGTTGAACCGTTCGTGCTCGGTCCAATCCATGATGTGGAGTCCCCAGAAGAAGTCGTAGAGCCGCCACGTGCCGGTTCGCACCGATGTCAGCCGGCCAGTCTCCGCCGCGACGTAGATGCGGGTTCCGTCGGTGTCGGGGAAGGAAGCACGCCAGGCGGGGAGGGCACCGCGGTACTCGGTGCTGGGGCGCTCGATCCGCTCGACGACGGGCGCCGAACCAGTTTCGCCGCGATACGCCTGCCTTGCGATCAGCGCTGCGGCCGGGCCGTCGACCGGGGGCAGCGGCTTTGCGGTGCGGGCGTCCAGCAAACGCACCTTGCCGTCGCCGAGCTGGGCTTCGACGATCGGCCGCCCCAGCAGCATCCGGTGCTGGAGCTGACGCACCGGCGCTCCGGCCGATGCGAGAAGGGCAGGGACGGGCGCGAAATCCTGAGTGGCGATCAGGGCCGGTTCGACGTTCCGGTCGATCCGGTGATCGCCATGTACGGTGTCGATCGGCAGCAGGCTCATGACGAGCCCGCTGGTGAACCAGACGATCGCCTGCGCCCCGATCAGGAGCGCAAGCCAGCGGTGAACCTTGCTTGCCCCGACATGGAGGCGGAGCCGCGGGCTCAGAACCAGGTCCTCACGCCCGCGACGAAGCTGAAGCCGCCCGTATTGTCACCGCGTGCGCGGGTGAAGCGCGCGGTGTCGCCGAACTGCCGCTCCCACGACACGCCGATGTAGGGCGCGAACTCGCGCCGGCCCTCGTAGCGAAGCCGAAGCCCGGCCTCGAGGTCCGTGAGCCCGGAGCCGGTGCCGGTTTCGGGCACGTCCTGCGCGGAGAAATTGGCCTCCACCCTAGGCTGGAGCACGAACCAGTTGGTGATGCGCTGGTCGTAATAGCCCTCCGCACGGCCAAGCACGTCGCCCTTGTCGGAGAGGAACAATGCGCCCTCCACCTCGAACCAACCGGGGGCCAGCCCCTCGATCCCTACCGTCGCGTAGGTGCGCGAGGGGTTGGGCTTGAAGTCGTAGCGAACGCCCGCCTGAAGGTTCCAGTATGGATCGAGCGCGCGGCTGTAGAGCGCCTGCACCTCGGCCTGTTCGAGCGGCTTGCCGAACGTGCCTTCGCCCTCGCTCTTTAGCGTAAAGCGATTGATGTCGCCCCCGATCCAGGCCTCGCCATCCCAGCGATAGCCGTCGCCACCCTTGCGAGCCTGATATTCGGCGAGATTGAAGAGGATCTGATAGACGGTCATTCCGCCATGCTCGCGGCGTAGATCGTTCTCGCGCGAGCTGGCCATGGCGTCCGCGCCCCAGAAACGATCGGCGAGGTGGTCCCCGGCCGGAGCGGGAGCGGGCTTGTTGCCGGGGGGAAGGTCGGTTCCGACCTTGGCAGCGGGCTGATCGCCGGGCATCGCCATGCCCGGCATCGTGCTCATGTCGTGGCCGGCATGCGGGTCCTGCCCCGCACCTGTCGATGCTGCCATGCCCGGCATAGCAGACATATCGTGACCGGCGTGCGGGTTCTGGGTGGGCGCAGCCTGCTGCTGACCGCTCATATCCATTCCCTGCATCCCGCTCATGTCAGGCCCGGCATGAGGGTCGGCAGCCTGCGTCTTCGCCGGTTGCGCGCGCCGCGGCGCGGTGCATCGGACGGGAGCCTTACGCTTAGTCGCGGACTTGGCCGCGGCTTTCGCCTTCGGCTTGGCGGCCGGCTTTGCCGGCATCGTCATGCCCGGCATGTTGTGCATGGAATGGTCCATGGTCTGCCCGAATGCGGGTGTCGCAAGGCCGAGCGGCGCCATACCGGCGAGGAGGAGCGACCGGATCACGCCGCGGCCTCCCCGGCCTTGCGGACCTGGACAACGCGCATCATGCCCGCGTGCATGTGGTTGAGCATGTGGCAGTGGAAGGCCCAGTCGCCTTCCTCGCCGGTCACGTCCCAGCTCACCGTGCCTCCCGGCTGCACCAGCACCGTATGCTTTCGGGGGGCGTAGGCGCCCTTGCCGGTCACCAGGTCGAAGAAGTGGCCGTGGATGTGGATCGGATGTCCCATCATCGTGTCGTTGATGAGCGTCACCCGTACCCGCTCGCCGTGAAGCAGCGTGATCGGGTCGGGGTTCTCCGACAGCTTCTCGCCGTCGAAGCCCCACATATAGCGCTCCATGTTGCCGGTGAGGTGGAGCTTGATCTCCCGCTCCGGTGCGCGTGTGTCCGGGTTGCGGTCGAGCGCCATCAGGTCGCGATAGGTGAGAACGCGATGCCCGACATTCTCCAGCCCCTGCCCGGGATCGCCGGTCCGATCGACCGGCATCGGCGAGATGGTCTGCACGCCCGGTCCCTTTTTAACCTCGGGGGCATTGCTGAAATCGCGCATGGAATGGCTCATGCCGCCCATGTCCATCCCGCCCATCTGATCGCCGTTCATCGCCGGCATCGTGCCGGAGCCATGGTCCATACCGGCCATGGCGCCGCCCTGAGCCTGGCCGTGGTCCATGCCTGCCATGCCGCCTGCCGCGGTGCCGGCCGCGCCGTGGTTCATTTGGGAATGATCCATACCCGCCATCGCGCCGGTGCCCGCGCCATGCCCCATCGCAGCATGGTCCATGCCGGACATCGAACCCGCAGCGCCGCCCATGGCGCCATGATTCATGCCGCCGTGGTCCATCGTGCCATGATCCATGCCGCCCATGCCCATGTCCTTCATGGTCGCGAGCGGGCGCTTGCGGAGCGGGGGCACCTCGGCCGCCATGCCCTCGCGCGGAGCGAGCGTCGCGCGGGCCATGCCGGAGCGATCGATGCTCTCACCGACCAGCGTATAGGCGCGCAGGTCGGGCGGGGTGACGATCGCGTCATAGGTCTCGGCCGGGCCGAACTGGAACTCGTCGATCTCGACCGGGCGCACGTTCAAGCCGTCGGCCGCGACGATCGTCATCGGCAGGCCCGGAATGCGGACGTTGAAGGTGGTCATCGACGAGGCGTTGATGAAGCGCAGCCGCACTCGCTCGCTGGGTCGGAACAGCGCCGTCCAGTTGTCCTTGGGTCCGTAACCGTTGACCAGGTAGGTGTAGACCGAACCCGTGACGTCGGCGACGTCGGCGGGGTCCATCCGCATCTTGCCCCACTCCAACCGCTCTTTCAGCGACTGATCCTTGCCGGCGAGAAGCCCGGCCAGGGTCTGGCGCTGGCGGTTGAAGTAGCCCGACTCCTTCTTCAACCGATCGAAGAGGTAGTGCGGGTGGTGGAAGCTGTGGTCGGACAGCACGATCACGTGCTCCCGGTCGAACTTCACCGGATCGGGATTCTTCGGATCGATCAGGATCGGGCCGTAGTGTCCCTCCTGCTCCTGAAGCCCGGAATGGCTGTGATACCAGTAGGTCCCGCTCTGGATGATCGGGAACTCGTAGGTGAAGGTCGAGCGCGCCGGAATGCCGGGGAAGGCGATCCCCGGCACCCCGTCCATCTGAAAGGGCAGCAGCAGCCCATGCCAGTGGATCGAGGTTTCCTCGTCGAGCTCGTTGACGACGTGGAGGCGGACGTTCTGTCCCTCGCGCAAGCGGATGAGCGGCGCGGGCACGGTGCCGTTGATGCCGATGGCGTGGCTCTGCCGCCCGTCGATCATCATCATCTGATGCGCGACCTTGAGCGTGATGTCCTCGCCCGACACCGTGGGCAACGGCTTGGCGATGCCGGCGGAGACGGGCTGTGCCCATGCCGGCATATAGGCCGACAAGGCGAGGCCGCCTCCTGCCAGACTGGCACCGCGCAGCACCTGGCGGCGGTCGAGAACGCGCGACATGCAAGCTCCTAAGAATGGGGCCGTGAAAGGGCCGTCGCTTCTTCTACGCGGCCGATCCGTCCAGCCCTCAGCGGTTCCCGAGTTTTTCGAGCAGCCGCGCCCGCGCGCGATACAGGCGGGTTTCGACCGCCTTCTGGCTGATCCCCAGCACCTCGGCCGTCTCGGCCTGGCTCAGGCCTTCGATCGTCCGAAGTACCAAAGGCTCCTTCAGGTTCGCGGGCAAGGTCGAGATGGCGCGGGTCACACGATCGAGTTCCTGCCGATCGCCGGCTGCGTCGTCGATCGGCACCTGTTCGTCGACGATGCTCTGGACCTGTTCGTCGTTCGGCAGCGCGAACGACAGAAACCGGCGCACGGCACGCTTACGCGCCCAATCGCGGCATTTGTTGACGGCGATGGTCGTTAGCCACGCCTGCATCGATCGGTTGGGGTCGTAGCGCGACAAGGCCTGATGCGCGGCCACAAACGCTTCCTGCGTCACGTCCAGCGCTTCGTCGGCATCGCCGAGGAAGGCGCGCGAAAGCCGGAACATCGGCTGCCGATAGCGTCGCACGATCTCGGCGAAAGCGGCTTGTCGGCCGGCGATGCTGAGCGTCGCCAGTTCGCCATCCGACAGCGCGGTCCAATCGAGGCTCACCCCTGGCCGTCGGTGAGCGCCTTCACCACCGCGTCATCGAATTGAGAGGTCTGATCGGGCCGGAGAAGCTGACGCATGGCGAAGATGTGCGCCAGCGTCGCCTTCTGCAGCTCGCCCATCGCGGCATGGCTCTGGTCGACCGCAGCGGCCACCCGCGGACCATTGCCGTGCTCGGCCTCGATCGCCTCGGCAAGGCGGGCATTGGCGGCACGCATCTCCAGCTCGAGGGCGCGGCGTTGCACCGCGAACCGGTCTTCGAGCACCTTCAATCGGGCCTGCTGGTCGCCATCGAGCGCGAGCTTGTGGTGCAGCACCTCGTGGAGCGCCGCACCGGGTTGCTTGGGCTGCGGCAGCAGCGCGCGCCCGATAAAGACACCACCAATCGCTGCCAGGAAGGCGAGCAAGGCGCACAGGACAACCCGCTTGGTCGAGGTCATGGCTCGCCGATCAGCAACGCGGAAGGAGCGAGGGGGGAGGCTCCGCCGAGCGGCGCGAGCGAGACAGCAGGGCTTGCCGTCGCGGGCAGCTCGGCACCGACGATCCCGATACCGAGCGCCGCGGCGGTTATCACACCGATCCCGAGCCCGGCCCCGCGCACGGCGGGGCGGCTGCCGATCCGTGCGAGGATCTGGTCCTCGATACCCTCCAACGCGGCCGGGGCGGGTGCGCCCGCTAGTCGCGCCAATGCTCTGTCTAGATCGTCCATGCTTTCCACTCCGCCCCTCTATCACCGGATACGCATCGCTGCCCATCATCCCTCAACAGCTGGTGAGGGGTCGGGCAGCGCGCCGCGTAGAAGGGTGCACGAACCTCGTCGGAGTACCTCATGCGTAGTCTCGCCCTTCCTGCCGCCCTCGCTCTCCTGAGCCTCGCCAGTGCGGCGCAGGCTCACCCGAAGCTCGTTGTGGCCTCACCCGCGCCCAACGCGACCGTTGCCAAGCCCGCGCGTGTCGCTTTGCAGTTCAGCGAGAAGCTGATGCCGAAATTCTCTGGCGCGGACCTGATGATGACGGGCCATGGCGGCGCCACGCACCCGCCGATGAAGGTTGCAGCCACCACCCAGGTTGCACCCGACGGTCGAACGCTGGTCGTGGTGCCCAAGTCGCCGCTCGGTGCGGGCCGCTACAGCGTCGCATGGCACGTCGTCTCGGCCGACACGCATCGGGTGTCCGGCAACTTCGCCTTCGCGGTGAAGTGAGGTGGACGCCGACTGGCCGCTGATCGGGGTCCGCTTCGCGCTTTATGCGACGTTGAGCGGGCTGTTCGGCCTGTCGGCGTTCAGCCTCTACGGGCTCAAGGCCGGGGAGCGCGCAGACGCACTCGCCTTGCGCCCCTGGCTGGTGGGGACCGGGCTGCTCGGCCTTCTGTTTTCCGGCATCGCGCTCGTCCTCCTCGCAGCGGCGATGGCAGGTGCGCCGGCGTGGCCGATCGATTGGGAAGTGATCGGGATGCTGCTTACCGGGTCCGCGACGGGCACGGCGTGGGAAGCGCGCATGGTCGCGCTGATCGTTGCCGTGATCGCCGCGCTGATCGCGGCGGGACGTACCGCGCCGCTCGGCCTGGTGGTGCTCGCGGCGGGCATTGCGCTCGCGACGCTCGCTTGGACGGGCCATGGCGCGATGGATGAGGGCGCGACGGGCTGGGTCCATCTATTGGCCGATATTCTGCACCTGTTGGCGGCCGGCGCCTGGGTCGGTGCACTGCTCGGGTTGACGCTGCTCGTGGTGCGGCCGGCAGCTCGCGTCGACGTCGCGCATCTCAGACTGACCCACCGGGCGCTGCACGGCTTCGGTCTGGTCGGCACGATCGTTGTCGGCACGATCGTTGTGACGGGTCTGGTGAATGGCTGGCTGCTGGTCGGTGCCAGCAATCTGCCAAGACTTCCCACCTCCCTGTACGGCCAGCTCCTCCTCGCCAAGCTGGCGCTGTTCGGCGCGATGCTGGGGCTGGCCTCCCTCAATCGCTTTCGGCTGACGCCGGCGTTCGAGCGCTCAGTTGCCGCGCGCGATCATCGGGCTGCGCTCGGTGCTCTGCGGCGCAGCCTCGCGATCGAGGCGAGCTGTGCCGTCACGATCCTGGCGCTGGTTGCTTGGCTGGGGATGCTCGAGCCTCCCGCAACGGCGATGTAAGGAGCGGGCGGCCGATCGCCGCCCGCCCATCGCCGATCAGGCGGCCATCTTCTCGCATGCGTCGGCGCAGCGCTCGCACGCGGCGACACAGTCTTCCATGCCGTCGAGACCCCGGCAGCTCTCCGCGCAAGCTCGGCAGATCCGGGCGCAGATGCCGCAAACGAGCTTATGCTGGTCGGACCCGCGCGCCATAAAATCGAGCGAGGTGGCGCAAATCTGCGCGCAATCGAGCATGATCTTGATGTGGTCGGGCGCGGCGTGGGCCCCGCCCACCTCGAGGCAGTGTTGGGTGGTCATCGACAGGCAGGTGACATGGCAGTGGTGGCAGGCGTCCATGCAAGCCTGCATCTCGGCGCTCATATGATCGTGCATCGGTGATCTCCGCGTGAGCCCCCGCTCAAGGGGGAATACGCGCCTCGTCGCCTCGGCCCTCACCGGGAGTCCGATCGACCGATGCGCCGAACGGCGCATGTAACCCGTTCACTTTTTGTTCCTTCACGCGTTACAAGGGCGCGAAGGGAATCATATGCTGCCACTGATGCAGCCGGTCCCGCTCGCCGACGTGCCGCAGGGAACCGTTCTCCGCATCGTCGGCGCAGCAGGAGCCGGCTTTCCGAGCCCCGCCCAGGATTGGGAAGATGACGGGATAAGCCTGATCGAACTGCTCCGGCTCGATCGGGCGGCCAGTTTCGTGTTCCGGATCAGCGGCAGCAGCATGATCGAGGCCGGCATCCACGACAACGACGTGGTGGTCGTCGACCGCGATACCCGCCCCGTCGAGGGCCATATCGTGATCGCGATCGTCGATGGTGGCTTTGTCTGCCGCCAGCTCGTCCGGCGCTCCGGGGCCATGTTCCTGGAGGCGCGCAATAGCCGGCAATGCTATGAGGCGACCTCGGCCGAGGGTGTCGAAATCTGGGGTGTGGTGCGGACCGGCGTCCGCGACTACCGGCGCTAGCCGGTGTCGTGGGCAATCGTCGACGTCGCGAACTTCTACGTCAGCGCGGAGCGGCTGTTCGACCCCTCGCTGCGCGGCGTGCCGGTCATCGTGCTGTCCAACAACGACGGGTGCGCCGTTGCGCGGAGCGAGGAAGCCAAGGCGCTGCACGTCCGAATGGGCGAGCCCGTTTTCAAAATCCGGGATCGGATCAAGCGTCACGGCATCCAGCTGCGATCCAGCAATTATGAGCTGTATGCAGACCTCAACCGCCGCTTCAACGCGGTCATCGCCGATCATTCCGACCTGGTGGAGATCTACTCGATCGACGAGAGCTTCTTCCGCTTGCCGGCACTGGCGAACGGGCTCGGCGATGTGGGAACGGCCCATCGGGTTCGCGAGGACATCGCCCGATCGGTCGGCCTGCCGACGAGGATCGGGCTCGGCCCGACCCGCACGCTGTCCAAGGTGGCAAACGCCCTCGCCAAGGCGACCGAGAAGGTCTGGGGCGGCGTGGTCGACTTGCACGACCTCGAACTGCGCCGGCGGCTGTTCGAGCATTGGCCGGTGGGTGAGGTGTGGGGGATCGGGAGCGCACTCGAAGCGCGGCTTCGCCCCCTCGGCGTGAAAACCACGGCGGACCTGGCGGCGCTGCCGCCCGCGGTCGCGCGCGATATCGGAACGGTGGTGCTCGAACGCCTCGTGCGCGAACTGGGCGGGATCGAATGCGACGACTTCAAGGTTGCCCCCGAACCGCTCAAGGCGACGGCGGTTACGCGGCAGTTCGGGGAGCCTGTAACCGCGCTGCCCGAACTGCGCGAAGCCATGGCGCGACGCGCGGCGCGTGCGGCGGAGAAAATCCGTGCGCAAGGGTTGGCGGCGAGCCGCCTGATCGCCTTCGCGCATGGCTCCCGATACAAGCCGAACCCGCCCTCCGCGTCGCGATCGGCACGCCTGTCGCCTCCGACCAACGACCCCCGTGTTATCGTCGGCATCGCGGGAAAGATGATGGAGACGATGTTCCAGCCCGGCGGGGTTTACACCAAGTGCGGCGTCCTGCTCGAAGACCTGTCCCCGGAAGGGCAGGGGCAAGCGGACCTGTTCGCGACGGCTGACCCCAAGGCACCCGGGCTTCTCGCCGCAATGGACGGGTTGAACGCCCGTTACGGTCGCAACACAGTCATCCTTGCGGCGCAGGGCTGTGGGGGGCGATCGTTCGACACCAAGCGGTCGCAGAAGAGCCCGGCCTGGACGACGCGCATCGGGGAGATCCCGGTAGCTCGCTAGTCGGCGCGGACCGGATCGGTATATCGGGACGCCATGTGTAATCGCGCCCGCATGTCGAATGAGCCCGAAACTCTGTGGGGATCGGCCGCGAAGCTGTTTAGCGAGCGGCCCCGCGACAACCGGTTTGACCCGCGCGAGCTGCGCCCCAAGAGCCGCAACTATGTCATCCGCGAACAGGGCGGGGAGCGAGCCTGGGACGTGATGACCTGGGACGTGCTCGGCGGGAAGGCGGCGTGGCCGATGACCAACGTGCGCCAGCTCGGCCTCCCGCAATGGCGCAGGCTGGCAGAGAAGCCGGAGAACCGCTGTCTGGTGCCGTTGACCGAGTTCTGCGAGTTCACGCCCGACAAGCATGATCTGGGTGACGGCAAACCACCGCTGAAGGGGGAGATGTGGTTCGGCGTGACCGATCAGCCTGTGTTCGCGGTCGCCGGTTTCTGGCAGCGTACCGAGGGCGGCAACGGCTTCACGATGGTGACGTGCAACCCCAATTCGCTGGTGGCGCCGATCCACCCCAAGGCGATGATCACGATCCTTGAGCCGAGCGACATCGATACGTGGCTGCGCGGCTCCTATGACGAAATCGTTGGCCTGCAAAAACCCTACGATCCCGACCGGATGACGGTGCGCGGACCGGTGTTCCCGACCCGTCGTAACGAACGCTAACCGCTCGCGTTAGGGGCGAAAGCTTCCAGGATACGGCAGTCAGCCATTGTACCGCCGGCGCAGCTCGCGATCGCGCTGGCCAGTTCGCGACGGAGTGCGGTCAGGTCCGCGATCTTGCGGTCGATCTCTTCCAGGTGATGCGTGGCGAGCTTGTCTACGGTGCCGCAATCACGATCGCGCTGCGCGGCCAGGTTCAACAGCGCTCGCACCTCGTCTAGTGAGAAGCCAAGATCGCGCGTGCGGCGGATGAAGCGCAGTCGCTCCAGATCCTCCGGACGGTAAGAGCGGTAGTTTCCATCCGTCCGCGCAGGGGGAGCGATGAGTCCAGCACGCTCGTAATAGCGGACGGTCTCCACCTTCGTGCCCGTTGCGGCCGCGAGCTTGCCGATCGTCAGTGCATTCATCTCTTGACCCTGTACCAACTACAGGGTCCATATAGGCCGTCGCATCGAATACTCGAAGGGCGACGACGCATGGCTTGCAGCGATTGCTGCTCAGTTCCGGATCGCAGTGCGATCAACGATCCCGCGTATCGTCGCGCCCTCTGGATCGTCGTTCTACTCAACCTGGGTTTCGGCCTCATCGAGATCGTCGGCGGGTTTGTCGCCGACAGCCAAGCGCTCAAGGCCGATGCCCTCGACTTCATCGGTGATGGGACGATCTCGCTCTTCGGCCTGATCGCACTAGGGTGGACCGCGCAGGCCCGGTCGAGGATCGCGCTAGCACAGGGACTCTTTCTCGGCGCGCTCGGCTTAGGAGTGATCGGGTTCGCCGCTTGGCGCGCGCTCAACGCAGTGGCGCCAGAGGCCGAGCTGATGGGCGGGATCGGGGTGGTTGCCCTGATCGTCAATGTCAGTGCAGCGCTGGTTCTCTCTCGCTTCCGTGAAGGCGATGCCAATGTTCGGGCAATCTGGCTGTTCAGCCGCAACGATGCGGTCGCGAACATCGCGGTGATCGCGGCGGCCGCTTTGGTCGCGTGGACGGGGCAGGCGTGGCCCGACCTCGCCGTTGCCGGCGTTATCGCACTGCTGTTTCTACACTCGGCCTGGGAAATCACGCGCGGTGCCCTCGCCGAGATGGGTGAAAAAGGGTGACGGCGCTCGATCGGACCTCCGAGATCGCACGGGCACGCCGCAAGAGTGGATCTCGACGGCCGCGTCACCTCGGCACCGGAAAGGTGGGGCGGAAGGGCTGGCTTCGCGCGATGCTGCCCTTCGTCGCATGTCTGATGCTGGTGCTCGTCGGCTGGACCGGCACGGCGAACGCCGGCGGGAACGGCACGTGCATCGATGTCCCGCAGACCGAGATGGCGATGCATGTCGCGGTAGACTGCGATCAGGTCCCCGCCGACGCGGACAAGAATTTCCCGCATCATCACGCCGCCTGCCACGGTCACTGTGTGGCGACGCCGGGCGAGAGCCGCGTGGCCATCGCGCTGCCTCCAAGACCGGTCGGATTTACGCATGAAACGGCGCCGCTCTGGTTGTCGCACCAGGGCGATGCGGCGCTGCGACCACCACAGGCCTGACGCGCGGGCGCTCAGGCGCCCTGACCCCCGTTCGTCAGGAGCATTTGGAATGAAACGCGTGATGGCGGCCGTCCTGGCCGCGACAGCCTGTGCGGCGATCTCGTCGGCACAGGCACAGGACACCGAGGCGGCGGCACCGTCATTGACCCTCGACGAAGCGCTTGCCGCGGCAGGCGCCGTGTCGCCCGCGATCGAGGCCTCCCGATCCGGGATCAAGGCGGCCGAGGCGCAGCGTGCGGTCGCGGGCCTGCGGCCCAATCCCTCGCTCGACGCCATGACCGAGAATGTCGCCGGGACCGGCATGTACCGTGGGCTGCGCTCGTCCGAAACAACGGTCGGGCTCTCCCTGCCGCTCGAACTTGGCGGCAAGCGATCGGCCCGGGTCGCCGTCGCCGAAGCGCAGCTCGACCGCGCATCGCTCGATGCGGCGATCGCTCAAGCCGACCTTCGGCTGCGCGTGACGCAAGCTTATAACGATGCCGTGGCAGGCCAGCGCCGCGCCGCGACAGCCCGCGAGCAGGTGGGGATCGCGGCCGAGGTGCTGCGCGCCGCCCGGGTCCGCGTCGCGGCAGGGCGCGCGTCACCGCTCGAAGAGCAGCGCGCCGACGTCGCCCGGCTCAATGCCGAAGGGGCGGCCGAGCGGGCAGAACGCTCGGCGCAGGTCGCGCTCGGCAACCTCGCCCGGCTGATCGGGCGCGGTGCCTCGACCCTCGACGCCGCCTGGTTCGCGCGGATCGAAGGCGCGGGGCCACGTCTGCCGGTCCGCAGTGAAGGCAGCCTGGCCGCTGCGGCCGCACAGGCGGACCTCACGACCGCTACGGCGCAGGTTCGGCTCGCCCGAAGCCAGCGCATACCCGATGTGACGGTCAGCGCGTCGGCGCGCCGGCTGGAAGCGACCAACGACACGGCTGCGGTATTCGGCGTCTCCGTCCCGCTGCCGCTGTTCAACAACGGCCGCGCCGCGGTAGACCTGGCCTCGGCACAGCGCAGCCAAGCCGATGCACAACGCCGGGTCGCGCTGCTCGACGCCGAACAGGCCATCGCATCCGCTGAAGCCGACGTTGCCAACGCCGCCACCACCGCGCGCAACGCTACGGGGCCGACGCTCGCCGCGGCGCAGGAAGCCGCCCGGATCGCCCGGATCGGCTACCGTGAGGGCAAATTCGGGCAGTTGGACCTCCTCGAGGCGGAGCGCACGCTCGCCGACACCCGCGCGGCCGCGATCGACGCACTCGCAGCCTACCATGACGCACAGGCCCGGCTCGAGCGGCTCGCCGCCCCGGCGCCTACCGACGCGAAGGACGCACGATGAAGAACAATCACGCGCGGATGCTGCTGTCCGCATTGCTTCCACTCGCGCTCGTCGCCTGCGGCGGGGGCGAGAAGAAGGCCGACGACATGGCCGACATGGAAGGGGTGGAGAAGGGCGAGGGGGGCGAGAAGAAGGCCGACAAGGACGCGGTGACGCTCTCCGCGCGACAGATTGCCGATGCTGGCATCGAGGTCGGGCGTCCCACCATTGGCGGCGTCGCGGGCGCAATTGAGCTGCCCGCGCTCGTCCAAGGCGATCCTCAGGGCGTCCAAGTGGTCTCCGCGACGATTGGCGGGCGCCTCGTCGCGCTCACCCGCAATCTCGGCCAGTCCGTCAGGCAGGGCGATCCCATCGCGGTGATCGAGAGCCGCGAAGCCGCCTCGCTGAAGGCGGAGGTGGAAGCTGCCCGCGCGCGCGCCGCGCTCGCGCAATCGAACCTCCGGCGCGAGCAGCGACTGTTCGCCGAGCGCGTGTCGCCCGAGCAGGATCTGGTCGCGGCCCGCACCGCGGCGACCGAAGCCAATATCGCGCTGCGCCTGGCGCAGCAGCAGCTCGGCGCGACGGGGGGCGGGGGTGGTGCGCTCAATCGCATCGCCATGCGCTCGCCGATCTCGGGGCAGGTGATCGCGCGTCCCGCGGTGCTCGGCCAGACGGTCGATGCAAATGCCGAGCTATACCGGGTGGCGAACCTGTCGCGCGTGACGATCGCGGCATCGGTGTCGCCGGCGGATGCCGGTCGCATCCGGCCCGGGACGCGCGTCGAGGTGACGGCTGCCGGTCGTCGGCAGGAAGGCCGGGTCTCGTTCGTCTCGCCGGCGCTCGATGAGAGCACCCGCCTCGTCCAGGTCATCGCCACGCTCGACAATGGCGGGGGTACGTGGCGCGTGGGCGAACCGGTCACCGCGAGCTTCATGCTCCCCGCGACCGGAGACCGGAGCATCGCGGTGCCGTCGACGGCGGTGCAGAGCGTCGAGAACCGCACGGTCGTCTTCGTCCGAACGCCGACCGGCTTTCGCGCCGTGCCGGTTACGACGGGTCGCCGCAACGGCGACCAGGTCATCATCAGCTCCGGCCTGACCGGCCAGGAGCAGATCGCCACCACGAACTCGTTCACCCTGAAAGCCGAACTCGGCAAGGGTGGCGAGATGGACATGGACTGAGCCCATGATCTCCCGCCTCGTCACCTTCTCGGTCGAGCGGCGCTGGCTCGTCCTGCTGCTCACCCTCGTCGCCGCGCTTGCGGGCGTTTTCGCTCTTCAGCGCCTTCCCCTCGACGCCGTGCCCGACATCACCAACAACCAGGTTCAGGTGAATGTGCTGGCGCCCTCGCTGTCGCCCGATCAGATCGAGCGGCAGGTCTCCTTCACCATCGAAACCTCGCTGAAGGGCATTCCGGGGCTCGCCTATACGCGCTCGCTCAACCGCAATGGCTTTGCCCAGATCACGGCCGTCTTCACCGATGCGACCGATATCTAGTTCGCCCGCCAGCAGGTCGCGG
>SXGT01346609.1_pt1 | contig 17629 bp, 16 predicted proteins | sample 3176221 | NCBI WGS metagenome assembly SXGT01 (sample SAMN11356862, study PRJNA531348) | freshwater metagenome | isolation source: freshwater sample F1-120 | place: China: Fuxian Lake, Yuxi | collected 2017-12-25
CCGGTCTGGTTCTGGGTGGATATTGTTCAGCCCTTCGGAATGTATGCCAGCTTTGCCATGGTCATTGGGCTGGCAGGCCTGTGGGCGCGGCGTTTCTTGGTCGATCGTGTGCGTTATATCTCCACGCCTTCTGACCATCTGATGCTGGCTCTGCTTATTGCCATTGGCCTGTCCGGGATGATGATGACCTTTGTGGCTCATACCGACATCATTGCACTCAAGGCCTTCGCCCTGGGTCTCGTGGTGTTTGATTGGCATCCCGTGCCGACCGAGCCTGTTCTGTTAGTGCATCTGGGACTGGTCGCCCTGTTGATGGTTATCTTCCCGGTGAGCAAGTTACTACACGCTCCGGGGATTTTCTTTAGCCCGACCCGCAACCAGATGGATAACCCACGCGAGCGGCGCCATGTGGCACCTTGGGCCGCGACCCTTGACAAAGACTGATTGGAAGCTTGACCCCCCCAGGTCAGGTTTATGGAGTCCTAAGGAATCAATCGAAGGAATCGTAAATGGCAGCTCCTAAATTTGAAGTACCGACGCTTACCGAATTCACTGTTGTCCCCGAGATCCAGGAAGGCTCGATGGCGCACATGAAGTCGTTCATCGCTAACGAGAAGGTTCAGACATTCTTGGGGTATCCGTGGGAACTGGGTGAAGACTGGAAGGAGCGCGCCCTTGATCGCATGGGTGATTTGCTGGGCAAATATCGTTCCATTCGCGTGTTCATGGATGCGTGTGTGCATTGCGGTGCCTGTACCGACAAATGTCATTATTTCTTGGGTACGGCGGATCCGAAAAACATGCCGGTTGCACGCCAGGATTTGATGCGCAAGATTTATCGCCGCTACTTTACCCTGCCAGGCAAGGTGGCCCCGTGGTTGGTGGGTGCTGAGGACCTGACCCAGGAAACACTGGACGACTGGTACAACTACTACCATCAGTGTTCCGAGTGTCGCCGTTGTTCAGTCTATTGCCCGTACGGCATCGATACGGCCGAGATCACCATGGCTGGCCGCGAAATTCTGAACCACGTGGGTATGGGCCAGAAGTATTCCAACGAGATTGTTGGCAAGGTCCAGAAGATCGGTAATAACCTGGGCCTCCCGGGTCCGGCGCTTGAAGATACCCTCAGCGGACTGGAAGAGGATGTCTTGGATGCGACCGGCGTCGCGGTGAAGTTTCCGATCGATGTCGAGGGCGCCGAGATCTTGTTGGTGACTCCGTCGGCGGACTTCTTTTCTGAACCGCATGTCGAATCCCTGATCGGCTATGCCAAGGTATTCCATGCGGCGGGCGTATCCTGGACCTTGTCCACGAAGGCCTCGGAGGCGGGTAACTTCGGTTTGTTTGTCGCCAACTACGATACGATGCGCACCGTTGCAAACCGTATCCGTGATGCCGCCTTGGAACTGGGTGTGAAACGGATCGTTGTAGGTGAATGCGGTCACGCATGGCGCGTTGCCTACTCCTACTGGAATACCCTCAACGGGGTAGGTTATGGTGGTGACGATCCGTATGCCAAGCAGTTGCAAGAACAACTGGATTCGCGCTATCCGCAGCCGCAACACATTTGTGAATACACCTGGGATCTGATTCAGCAGGGAGCCTTGGAGTTTGACGCATCGCTCAACGATCATCTCGTGATCACCATGCATGACTCTTGCAATGTGGCGCGGGGCTCACGGATGGGCAATGAAGCGGGTGGCCAGTTCACAATTCCGCGCAATATCATCAAGGCGGTTGCCAACAATTTTCACGACATGGCCTCCGAGACAATCGGTGAGGCGACCTTCTGTTGTGGAGGCGGTGGCGGCCTTTTGACCGACGACCTGATGGAGGTTCGTGTTAAGGGTGCCCTGCCACGGATGAATGCATTGAACACGGTGGTTCAGGGGCAGCAGGTCAATTTCATGGCCACCATCTGCGCCATCTGTAAAGCGCAGTTCACCAAGGTGCTGCCGTATTACGGGTTTGATATGAGTATGGTCGGTGGCGTGCATCAGCTCGTCAGCACGGCTATCAAGTTGGGTTAATCAAGGTTCAAGGTTTATAGGAGAGCAACATGGCGGTGACTTCCAAAGATGTAAAAAAGACTGAGGGCCAACTCTGGCGTCGTTACAAGGACGGCCAGGACGAATCGGACTATCGCTCCAGCCAAGATAAGATTTTTCAGGCTAGTTGGACCCACAAGTGTCCTGAGTATGTTCAATCAGCGCCTCCCTGCCAAGGTTCTTGTCCGGCTGGCGAGGATATCCGCTCTTACCTCAATATTGTGCGCGGTATCGAAAAGCCGACCAACGGCCAAAGCTGGCAGGAATACGCCTGGCGTCGCCTGACGACCGCCAACCCGTTCCCGGCCGTGATGGGCCGCGTTTGCCCGGCCCCATGCGAATCGGGCTGCAATCGCAACCAGGTTGAAGAGAATGTCGGCATCAACTCGGTGGAGCATTTCCTCGGCAATTGGGCCTTGGAAAACAACATGGCTTTTGGTGAAGCGGGCCCGGCCACCGGCAAGAAGGTTGCACTCATCGGTGGCGGTCCGGCTAGCCTCGCGGCGGCCTACCAGCTTCGCAAGATGGGTCATGCCTGCACCATTTTTGATGACCATGCCGAACTGGGTGGCATGATGCGCTACGGTATTCCCGGTTTCCGTACACCGCGTGAAGTACTTGATGGCGAGATTAAGCGCATCATCGATATGGGTGTTGAAACTCGCATGAACTGCCGTGTGGGCACCGACATCTCCATGGCTGAGATTGAAAAGAATTACGACGCAGTGCTGTTTGGCCTTGGCGCTCAGGCTGGCCGTGCGCTGCCTGTGGATGGTGCTGACGCGCCCAACTGCGTGACTGCCATGTCATTCCTGCGCGCCTTTAACGAAGGCCGCTTGCAGCATGTGGGTGACAAGGTGGTCGTTATCGGCGGTGGCGACACCTCGATCGATGTGGCGACCGTTGCGCGCCGCCTCGGCAAGATCACCAATGCGTCCGAGAAGGATATGCCCGAGCATGTGCTGGCTGGGCAGGCCGCGCATGATGTGGCTGAGATCGCTGCCCGTCAGGGTGTTGATGTCGTTTTGATTTCCCGCGCGACAGTCGAGAACATGGCTGCCAACAAGCATGAGATCGATCAGGCCAAGGCTGAGGGCATCGAGATTATTGGTGGCGTGACGCCGGTTGCGGTCGTCAAAGACGCCAATGGTCGCGCCATCGCCCTGCGTGTGGCCGAGTTCGAGATGGTTGGCAAAGAGACGAAGATCAAGGAAGGCACCGAGCGCGATATCTCCGGGTCGCTGATCGTTTCCGCTATCGGTCAGGCGGTCGATTTCACGGGTCTTGAATCCTTCAACAACAACAACGGTCTGATGAAGACCGACAAGAACTACCGTTTCCCCGGTAAGGAAAATGTCTTCGTGGCCGGTGATGTGATCCGTCCGCACCTGCTCACCACAGCGATCGGCCACGCCCGTATTTGCGCCGAGGGCATTGACGCATTCCTGAAGGGTGAAGAGGCTGGCAAGCGGCCCAAGGTCGATGTGGCGCACTGGGATATGGTGCGCAAGTGGACGGAGTCCGGTCATGTATACAACGAGCATCATGGTCAGGAGTGGGGCACTTCGGAATGGAAAGATGTCCTGCATAACTTTGATGACCGTTCCGGCCGTTACATCATCCCGTCCACCCAGTTGTTCTTAGGCCATTTTGCCAACACACCACGCCTCAAGCGTGATGTGACCGTGCTAAATGCGGACAGTGCACTGGGTAATTTCGAAGACCGCCTCCATGCCCTCGATGAGAAACAGTCTGTTGCCGAGGCCAAACGCTGCATGTCCTGTGGCATGTGCTTTGAGTGCGACAACTGCGTGATCTATTGCCCGCAGACCGCCGTATTCAAGGTCAAGAAGAAAGACAGCCCCACGACCGGTCGCTATGTGGATACCAACTACAGTAGGTGTATTGGTTGTCATATTTGTGCAGATGTCTGTCCGACCGGCTATATCCAGATGGGTATGGGTGACTAAGGTTCGGTGCATCCGGCAATCTCTTCAGAAGGAACTGGCATGATGGCCAAGTCGTTATTGAAACGCGGTATCGGTGTGATGCTCTTTGCAGTCGGTGGTCTATTGGCGCCGCTGTCTGTAGCTCAGGCCGGTGTCGATGTACCCAAGTTGCCCCCAGCTAAGGGGGCGAGCAAGTGTGTCGAGGACACCGACTTCATGCGTCGTAACCATATGGATTTGCTTAAGCATCATCGTGACGATACGCTGCGCTTGGGCATCCGGACTACAAAGCATAGTCTCAAGGGCTGTGTGGAGTGTCATGCCAGCGAAAAGACTGGGAGCGTGGCGGCTAACAAGGAAGATTTTTGTGTGGCCTGTCACAGCTATGCCAGTGTGAAGTTGGATTGCTGGGGCTGTCATGCCACCAAACCAGCCCAAAAGTCGGCCCAAAAGCCTGCCGGTCATCCATCGGCCGTGTCTGGCTCGACTCGCGCAGGAGGGGACAAATGAATCAGCACGAAAATGCTCACGCTGACAAATCCGTGGATACGCTGACCACCGACACCGCAACACGCCGTGATTTTCTAAAAGCGGGTGCCGTTGTGGCGGGTGCTACCTTGGCCCCGGGCGTCTTGTTTTACGGGGTGGCGCACAGCCGCCCTGCCGAAGAACCGGCCTCCAAGGCGGTTCGCTGGGGTATGCTGATCAATACGCAGAAATGCGGTGATGGTTGCAAATCCTGTGTGACGGCCTGTAACGAAGAAAACGGGCTGTCCGGCAAGACCGGTCCCCAGGATTCGCAGTGGATTCGCAAGGTAGATATTCGCAATCTACAGACGGGTGCCCATCATGAATTGCCGATGCTGTGCCAGCATTGTGAAAACCCACCTTGTGTCGATGTGTGTCCGACTGGCGCCTCGATGAAGCGTGCCGATGGCATTGTTCTGGTGGATCGTCATATCTGTATTGGTTGTCGTTATTGCATGATGGCCTGCCCGTACAAGGCCCGGTCTCTTGTGCATGAGCCACTCACTGAGCAAAAACCGGATGTGCCTCGTGGGATGGGTTGCGTTGAGGCCTGTACCTTCTGTGTCCAGCGGGTGGATCGTGACGAAGCTCCGGCCTGTGTCGATGCCTGTACTCAGGCCGGTCATAACGCCATGCTGTTCGGCAATCTTAATGACGCGGAGGGGCCGATCGCCAAGGCATTGAAGTCCATGGCTAGTACCGAAGTTCGGGCCGACCTCAATCTCAACACCGGTGTACGCTATCAAGGCATCTAAGCAGGGGATCTAACGATGAATATTGCCTTTAGGGAAATTCAGGCCAAGCAGGGTTACTGGCTGACGATGCTAGTCCTTGGTGCCTTGGCCGGGGCGGGTGTGTTGTCCGCCCTATATATGGAACATCATGGTCATATCGTGACCGGGATGACCAACCAGATCGTGTGGGGTCTGCCACATGTGTTTGCGGTCTTTCTCATTGTTGCAGCTTCTGGAGCGCTGAATGTGGCCTCCATCGCGACCGTGTTTGGCAAGACCCTGTACAAGCCGCTTAATCGTTTGTCAGCGCTCATGGCATTGACCTTCCTAGCGGGTGGTCTGATGGCGCTGGTGCTGGATCTAGGCCGTGCCGACCGCTTGGTTGTGGCGATGACGCAGTACAACTTCAAATCCATCTTTGCTTGGAATGTGATTCTGTATAACGGCTTTTTTGCGATTGTCATCGCTTATCTTTGGACCATGATGGATCGCAAGGGCTCGCCGTGGTACAAGACTGTCGGTACCTTCGCCTTTGTTTGGCGTCTTATCCTCACCACCGGTACCGGCTCCATCTTTGGTTTTCTGGTGGCTCGTGAGGCGTATGACGCGGCCCTTCTGGCACCGATGTTCATCATCTTCTCGTTCAACTATGGCCTTGCACTGTTTCTGCTCATTCTCATGGGCCTGTACAAGGGTGACAATCGCCCGCTGGGTGATAAGTTGGTCAATCGTTTGCGCAGCCTGCTGGGCACCTTTGTGGCGGCCAGCCTGTATTTCACTCTAGTCTATCACCTAACCAACCTGTATTTCACCAAGCATCATGGTCTTGAGGCCTTCCTGCTACTGGAAGGCGGTATCCATACGCAGATGTTCTGGCTGGGGCAGGTTCTGATCGGCTATGTCGTGCCAATGGCAATCTTGTTCAATCCGGCGACCAACGGTCGTGGCTGGACGGTGATAGCGGCGGTGGCGGCGGTGTTGGGAGGCCTTGCACAGATGTGGGTCACCATCATTGGTGGTCAGGCTTACCCCATGGATATGTTCCCGGGCTATGCCGTGACCTCTGGCTTTTACGATGGTGTGGTGAACGCGTACAGCCCTGCCTTGGTTGAGATTTTATTGGGTATTGGCGGGGTTGCGACGGCCGTTCTCCTGACGGTAGGCGCCAGCAAGGTTCTGCGTTTTATGCCCGAGCGACTGGATGACGAGACACTGGTGGCTTTGCATGGGAAGCACTGATCTTTTGATCGTGTGCCGTAAAAACCGGCCGGTTGGCCGGTTTTTACATTCTGCGAAATAACCCTGCATGCCGTGTCTCTATCTTTCTGCCGCCCATAAATCTTCTGGTAAGACCACCGTAACGCTGGGCCTGGCGCGTGCCCTGCGCCAGCGTGGTCGGCAGGTGCAGGTGTTCAAGAAGGGCCCAGACTACATCGACCCCATTTGGCATGGCCAAGCTTCGGGGCGTCCAAGTTACAACCTTGATTTTCATATGATGGCGGCGACGGAGATTGATGCCCTCTATGCGCGTCATGCCGCAACTGCCGATATCAGCTTGATTGAGGGCAATAAGGGTCTTTACGATGGTATGGATCTGGAAGGCAGCAATAGCAACGCGGCCTTGACCAAGCGGTTGGGCATCCCTGTTGTTCTGGTTCTGGATGTTGTCGGGATGACCCGGGGCGTGGCCCCCCTGGTACTGGGTTATCAGGCCTTTGATCCCGAGGTTCGGATTGTCGGAGTCATCCTTAACAAGGTCGGTGGGCCGCGCCATGAAGAAAAGCTGCGTGCGGTCATGGCACGCTACACCACCGTTCCGGTGCTTGGGGTTATCCCACGCGATAGCCGTTTGGCAGTTGCCGAGCGACACCTTGGTCTGATTCCAGGTAATGAGATGATCGAAGCTGAGGCACGCATTGATGCCATGGCCGCCGTTATTGCCAGGCATTGTGACCTGGACCGGTTGGAAGTGCTGGCCCAAGGGGCCGATCCCTTGCCATTAGGCGCATTGCCCGCACCCCTTCCGAAATCGGCTGCCGGATTGCGGGTGGGGTATTTGCATGATCGTGCCTTTGGGTTTTATTACCAGGAAGATCTGGATGCCCTGCGCTTTGCCGGAGTGAGCCTGGTTCCCATCAATGCCCTAGCCGATAGGGTGTTGCCGGCATTAGATGGGTTACTGATTGGGGGCGGTTTTCCTGAGGTATTTATCCGTGAACTGGAGGCTAACGCGGAGCTGCGTGCTCAGTTGCGGACCGTGATTACTGCGGGGCTGCCGACCTATGCCGAATGTGGGGGGCTGATGTATCTTGCCGATGCCATTGTCTGGGGTGAGACGCGTGGCAGCATGGTTGGTGTCGTGCCGTCTACTGTGACGATGGGCGAGCGGCCGGTTGGGCGTGGCTATGCAAGCCTGCGCGGGACAGGAGCATCACCCCTTGCGGTTCTGGGTGTGGAATACCCTGCGCACGAATTCCATTATTCCTCGCTCAGTGCACTCCCATTGGGTACCGAGCGGGCGTACGACATCGTGCGTGGGCAGGGATTTGATGGGCGTCAAGATGGTTTCGTAGATAAGAATCTGCTGGCATCATACTGCCACCGTCGTGGGACTGGTCCGCAAGGCTGGATAGCCCCATTTTTGAAGTTGTGTGCCGAGTGGCGCACCTAAGTAGGTATTGAAAGGAATTAAAATGTTGAACATTACTGAATCGGCCGCCGAACAGGTGCGCCAAGCGGCTGCGCAAAGTGGTGCCAATGAGATGGCACTGCGCGTTGCCGCTCGCGTGAACGACGATGGCATGATCGAGTTTGGCTTGGGCTTTGATGAGATCGCCGAGGAGGACTTCGTGGTTGATGCGTATGGTGTCAAGGTATTGGTTGCCCCTTCCAGCCAACCCTTGCTGACCGATGTTACCTTGGACTTTAATGAAGTTGCGCCGGGTGAGATGAGCTTCGTGTTCCAGAAGGCCAGCAGCGGAGGGGGTTGTGGTAGCGGCGGTGGTAGTGGCGGTGGTTGTGGTGGTTGTGGCAGCCGTACTGGTTGCGGCAGCTAATCCGGCTCCAGGCCGCTCCTCCGCTATTTTGTTGCATCCCTTGTTACGAGTTATTTTGTTGTGAATTATCTTCCTATCTTCATGGATTTGCGTGGTCGCGACACCCTCGTGGTGGGTGGCGATGAACTGGCCGCCCGCAAGGCGGGTTTGCTTTTGTCTGCGGGGGCGCGCATCGAAGTCGTGTGTCCTCGGCCGCTTGCATCTGCGTGGGCCGAATTGCCTGGGCAGGACCGCATTCAGCATCGACTGGAGGACTACGCATCCACGCATTTGGAAGGCAAGTTGATTGTGATTGCGGCCAGTGGGGACGCTGCCCTCGATCAAACAGTCTCAGAGGATGCCCGCCGTCGTGGTATTCCTGTGAATGTACCGGATCGTCCGCAATGGTGTAGCTTCATTCTGCCTTCCATTATTGATCGTTCGCCGATCGTGGTTGCGGTGTCCAGCGGGGGTGATGCGCCTGTGCTGTCGCGTCTCCTGCGGGCGCGCCTGGAGACATTGATTCCGGCGGCGTATGGTCGACTGGCTGCATTGGCCGGGCGCTTCCGTGAGCGGGTGCGGGGAGTGATTGAGCGCGGCGATGAACGGCGCAAGTTTTGGGAGAAGGTTTTTTTGTCGCCTGTGGCCGAGATGGTTTTCACGGGACGCGAGGCTGAAGCGGATGCGCGTCTTGAAGCCATGTTGACCGATAATGCGACGCGGGCTCCCGTGGGCGAGGTCTATCTGGTCGGTGCCGGCCCGGGCAACCCGGACTTATTAACCTTCCGTGCCCTGCGTCTGATGCAGCAGGCCGATGTAGTGGTCTATGACCGCCTGGTGTCGCCAGCCATTCTCGAGATGTGCCGACGCGACGCGGATCGTATCTATGTGGGCAAGGAGCGTGATAACCATGCCCTGCCGCAGGACGAAATCAACCTGTTGCTGGCTCGCTTGGCCTTGGAAGGCAAACGGGTGCTGCGCCTTAAGGGCGGCGAGCCGTGTATCTTTGGGCGCGGTGGTGAAGAGATCGAGACCCTGCGTGAGCATGGCGTTACTTTCCAGGTGGTTCCGGCGATTACGGCGGCTGCCGGGGTGGCCTCTTACGCCGGCATTCCGCTGACGCATCGTGATTATTCGCAGGCGCTGGTCTTTGTTACCGGCCATCTCAAGGACAACAGCATGGATCTTGACTGGGACATGCTGGCCCGTCCGCACCAGACCATCGTCGTGTATATGGGGCTCAAGGGCCTGGCGCATCTGTGTGCGAAGATGATAGAGCATGGCCTCGCGCCGGATACCCCCATTGCGGTGGTGCAGCAGGGTACGACACTGAATCAGAAGGTGGTGATTGGCGCGTTGTGCGACATGCCGGAGAAGGTTGCGGCGGCGGCGCTCAAGGCGCCGACCCTGATCATCATCGGCCAGGTGGTGAGGTTGCACGATAAGTTGGCCTGGTTTAACCCTGAAGGAATGCCGACGACCGCCACACCGCTTGATATTCCTGCTCACCTCAACCTTTAGATGGTCGCCGCTTCGCGGCGATCATCGGAGCGCAGTTGACCGAATTTCGGGAGTCCGCCGCAAGCGGCATTCATCCCTTCGTTCGAGCGAACACCGCTTCGCGGCTACGCCCCATGTGTTTCAGCTTCGCCCTTTGAGCACGGTGTCCCTGCGGGGGTGTCGCTCAACTGCACTCCGATAGATTTATACCATTTGCATGCCCATAACGCTGGGGCACAATTTGTTATCCGATAACAAGAGGGTGTGCTAATGGATGAGGCAAGGGTACGCGTTGAGCAATGGCTGGTTGCCGGGCTACTAGGCCTGTGTTGCCTGGGATGGACGCTGGGTGTCCAAGCGGATGTTCGCGATCCGCAGACCCATTTCTTTCAGCCTAAATTTGGTGATTTTCCAGCCGATCTGGTCACGGCGCGACAGGAAGGCAAGCGCGGCATCTTGCTTATGTACGAGATGAGCGATTGCCCCTTCTGTGATCGGATGAAGCAGTCGGTTTTGAACCAGACGCAGGTTCAAGCCTATTTCCGCGAACATTTTCTGATCTACAGTGTCGATGTGCGCGGGGGGACTCCCATGACCGATTTTTCTGGCCAGACCGTGACGGAAAAACAGTTCGCGCTAGAGCAGCGCGCCCGTGCTACGCCAGTTTTTGTCTTTTACGATCTTGAAGGTCGTCCGTCGGCCCGTTTTACGGGCGCCACCCAGAATGCGGACGAGTTTATGATGCTCGGGCGTTTTGTGGCTGAGGGGCACTACAAGGCGATGCCCTTCAATGTGTATAAACGACAGGCGAGTGGCGGCAAGGAGTGAGTCTTCCAAAAATTCGTTTTGTGTATTTCTTGAGATGCAGAGGTCGATGATGCGTTGGCTGCTCGTGCTGCTGTGCCTGCCGGCATGGGGCTTTGCCGCGCCGCTTACCCTGGAGCTTGTGCTGGCCGAGGCGGATGCGCCGCACCCTGAACTGCGCCTCAGTGAGGCGCGCCATGCGCTCGCGCGTGCCGATCAGCAACTGGCCGAGAGCCTCAATGATTTGAGTGTGACGCTGGATGCGAGTGTGCGTAGCGGCCGAAATTCCACGCTGGGTGGTTATACCCCTGACCATCTTGCGCGTCTCAATATCAAGAAGACCGTGCTTGATACCGGACGGTTCGGTGCTCTGCGTGGTGCCGCAGAAAACGAGACAGCTGCCGCAGCTTTCCAGCATGTCGATATGCGTGCCCAGCGGCGCATCACGCTGATGGCGCATTTTTTTGATGTATTACTCGCGGATCTGGCCTATGCCGCCGACAGCGAATTCATGGCTGTCGCTTATGTGCGTTGGGACAACGGAAAGGATCTGCATCAGTTGGGCCAGATTTCAACGCCGCAATGGATGGAACTTGAGGCGCGTTATCAGGAACTGCGCCTGCGTCGTAACGATTCTGAACGGCGTATGCGCGAGAAGCGCGCCGTGCTGGCAATGGCGATGAACCGCCCTGGCGATCTTGCCAGCGAGGTGGTTGATCCCGTTCTGACGGGTAATAATCGTGCATTGCCAGGATTTGAAAATCTGCTCGTTCATCTGACCGCGCATAACCCGAAACTGGCCGCGCTGCGACTGCAACTGGCGGCGGCGAGGCAGCGTGTGACGGGCGTGCGTGCGAGTGACGGACCTCGCCTTGAAGCCGAGGCTGAGGCCGGGGCCTACAGCCGTGATGGCGCATCTCGTGACAGTGTGCGTGCTGGCATCAATTTGGTTTGGCCCCTGTCACAGGGGGGGCGCATGGATGGTGAAATGGCGCGCGAGCAAGCGCGTTTGCAGCAACTGCAGGCTGAGGCTGACCTCTTAGCCATGAACCTGCGGCAGGCCCTTTATGACACATGGCAGGAGATCCAGTTGTTACGCGATGTCGAGCGCAAGACGGTCCAGGCGCAGGTGGTGCAACGCGATTGGGCCCTGGAGCGGGCACGGGCTGAATATGAATTGGAATTGAAGACGACTCTGGGTGTCAGTATGGCAGAGACGCAAAGGATCCGATGGTTGAGTCGATCGGTTGAATATCGGCTGGCCCTCGCTTGGGCCCGGATGGATGCCCTGCTGGGCGTGCCGATTGATCACAAGGAGAAAAAAGGGTGAAGCAAATCGTGTCGTTCTCGGCGCAAGCCATCCTGTATGTGGCAGGTTTCTGCTGGGTGTTTCCAGTGCAGGCCGCCGAGTGGGCAGGTCAACTGGACTGGTCGCAGCGCGTGTTCCTGTCTGCAGGTGTCTCAGGTACGGTTCGTCAGGTGCTTGTGCAACCCGGACAGTCCGTCAAGGCGGGGACCCTTCTGGTCGGGATCGATTCGACTCCCTACCGTGCGGCGCTGGCTGAGGTGCGGGCGGATATTGACCGGCTGACCGAGGAAGAAGCCGATGCCCGGCGTGAACTGGATCGGGTCAAGGAGCTTTATGCCCGCACGGTTTCTTCAACAACGGAACTTGATACGGCCCGGCTGCGTCATGCACAGGCGCGGGCGCTTTTGGTGGCGGCACAGGCGCGCAGTGAACGGGCGCGGTATCAGTTGAGCGAGACCGAAATCCGCGCACCGTTCGATGCGCTGGTGCTTGAGCGCATGGCCGAACCTGGCATGGCCTCTGCTGCGCAGTGTCAGCCGCCGGTCTTGTTGGCGGTGGCACGCGCCGATGAGATGTTGGCCGTGGTGGAGCTGAATGCGGCTCAGGCGGCGAGCCTGTCGTTGGGGATGGTCGTGACGGTCAGTATCGCCGGCGAACAGACCAAGGCCACGCTGCGCGCGGTAAAGGCACTGGCGCAGGGACGCTATCGTGCCGAGTGGGTTATGTCACGCAAGGCCACTTGGTTTGCGGGGATGGCTGCCAGCGTGAGGCAGCCCTAAACCCCTTGCCGATTGGCTGCTCGTTAACCGCGTACCGGTTCGATGATGGCATCGAGGTTGAGATCGTCGCAGTAGTTCAGGAAGTCGCCACGCAGGGTGGAAATGTGCGCGTCAGCTGGGATGCCGACGGTCACCATGACCGAGAACATCGGCGTACCGGTATGTGGTGCCGGGTAGGTGTCAGTGATGACCTCTTCGATGTTGATGCCCTGACTGGCAAAGAAGTCGGCCAGACGGTGCACGATGCCGGGGTGGTCCATGGACACGACCTCGACACGGTAGGGCACCATGGGGTGACTGCGCGGGGCGTGTTTGGTGCGCTTGTGCAGGATGGCGAGGCCAAGGTCGGCGCCGAGGCTGTCGATGCGATCTTCCAGTTTTTGTAGAGCATTCCAGGGGCCGGAAAGCAGCATGAGGAAGGCGAAATGGCCGCCCAGTACCGACATGCGCGATTCCTCAATGTTGCAACCTGACTCGACGATACGGGCGGTGAAATCCTTGACTAGGCCAGTGCGATCTTCGCCGGTGGCGGTGATGACCAGATATTCCTGGGCGTTTCCGAGAGTAGGGGCGGGTGCGTTCATGGTGACGATTCCAATGCGAGATATCGCTATTGTAGCGGTCTATGTTTCTCGGAGGTCACCGTCGCGATAAAACCAGTGTCCATCAAGGCGTTCAAAGTGGCTGATTTCGTGCAGGCGGTGGGCGCGGCCGTTGACCTTGTAGCGGGCGACAAATTCGACCGTGGCGTGATCGGTGTCCTGCACTTCAAAGCGTTGGACCTGTAAACCTAACCATTGCGGGGAGGGTTCCTCGTTTAATGCCAGATCGGTTGGGCGCGTGGCTGGGTGCCAAGTGGCGAGTAGCCAAGTGACATCGCGCAGGACAAAGGCGGTATAGCGCGAGCGCATCAGGTGTTCGGCGTTTGGAACGGTCTCGCCGGCACGGATGAAGCGGCCACAGCAGCGTTCGAAGGGGAGAGGCTTACCGCAGAGACAGGTGCTTGGCATGGGGGCAGAGAGAAAGGAGAGGACAGTCTGCACAGCGGGGTTTGGGTCGGCAATAGTGTTTGCCAAGGGCGACGATAAGGGCATGAAACTCATTGAACAGCGCGTGGTCGGTCGGTAGCGCGGTGTGAAAGTGGCCTTGGATGGTGGCGTAGGATTCGTTCCCGGCGAGTAATCCAAGGCGAGTGAAGCTGCGCCGTGTATAGGCATCAACGACAAAACTGGGCAGGTTCAGGGCATAGAGCAGGATCGAGTCGGCGGTCTCTTCGCCGATACCATGGACCGTTAATAGTCTCTTGCGCAGTTCCGGCAAGGGTGTCTGAGTGGCGAGTTGCTGTGGATGATAGGCGATGCCGCTGTCGGCGAGGAATTGGCAGAGAGCTTTGAGTCGTCGCGTCTTGACATTGAAATAGCCTGCCGGACGAATGAGGCTGGCCAGTGCACTATCGGAGAGTGTTAGGATGGCGGTAACGCTGAGCGCCGTATTCGCCTGCAGAGCGGCGATGGCGCGTTCCACATTCGTCCACGCCGTGTTCTGGGTCAGGACGGCACCGACCATCACCTCGAACGATGTCTCGCCCGGCCACCAGTGCTGAGGGCCAAAATGGTCAAAAAGGGCATCGTGGATGGCCATCCAAGTCATGGCGTCGATGCTACCATCACGCTATGCAAATCGAACGGATGCGAATCGACAAATGGTTGTGGGCAGCGCGTTTTTTCAAGACGCGCAGCTTGGCCACACAGGCCGTCGAGGGTGGTCGCGTCAAGGTTAACGGCGAGCGTGCCAAGCCATCGAAGGAGATTGGCGTCGGTGACCGGCTTGTCATCCATATCACCGAGCTTGAATGGCAGATTACGGTGCTTGGGTTGTCGATGCAGCGTGGCCCGGCGCCAGTTGCACGGCAACTTTATGAAGAGGCCGTCGAGAGTCAGGCCGCACGATCCGGGGCGATTGAGGCACGCAAGTGGGTACGCGATCCGGCGGCAGATCTGCACGGCCGCCCGACCAAGCGTGATCGTCGCCAGATTCATCGTTTCAATACATAACAGCACCTGACAGTACCTGACAGTACAATCGGGTTCCATGAACACAACCATTTCTGCACACCCTTATGATCTGATTGTCATTGGTGCCGGTGTCTCGGGCCTGACTCTCGCCTCGCGGGCCGCGCAAAGCGGCCACTCGGTGCTCGTTCTCGAAGGCGAAAACCGTGTCGGTGGCTGCATCGAAAGCTGGCGGCCATTTGATGATTTTCCGGTGGAATTGGGCGCACACACCGCTTACAACTCCTATGGTGCGCTGTTGACAGAACTAGAAGCCCGCGCTGGGCTTTCCGGCCTGTTGCCACGCGAAAAGGCCGGGTATTACTTTTTCGAGCACGGCAAGACAGTCTCGCCCCTGCGACGGTTGTCTTTCTTGTCGCTGCTCATTCACCTGCCTTTCGGGTTGTTGCGCGACAAGGCGTTGGTCAGTGTGGGGGCGTATTACCGCCGCCTCTTCGGGGTCGGCAATTACCAGCGTTTGCTGGCGCCCGCGTTTGCGGCCGTATTGTCGCAAACGGCTGAAGACTATCCAGCAGCCTGGTTATTTCGCAAAAAACCGCGTGTCAAAACGGCGCCGCGCAAATACAGTCACACGGGCGGCCTGCAAGGGCTGGCCGAGGCTATGACGACCGATCTGATCGTGCGTACTGGAACGCCGGCGTTAGCCATTTCCCGTACGGATACCGGCTACACCGTGACCACGGCACAAGGCGAACTGGCCTGCCGGAAACTGGCCATTGCTACCCCGGCGGATGTTGCAGGGCGCTTGCTGGCGGACGCGCACCCCGACCTTGCCCGCCCTATTAGCCATATCAAAATGGTGGACATTGAGACCTTGGCCGTGGTTGTTCGCCGTGATGCGGTGAGGCTGCCAAAACTCGCGGGTTTGATCGGCGACACCGCACCGTTTTTCTCGGTCGTCAGCCGCGACCCTTTGCAGCATGCCGACTACCGCGCCTTTACCTTTCACTTCCGCCCCGACAGCCTGGACGCCGCGCAAAAGCGCACGGTGGTGGCGCAGGTGTTGGCCGTTGCCGAGGACCAGTTCCTTGCGCTCACGGAAAAAACCAATCGCTTGCCCTGGCTTATGGTTGAGCATGTCCGACTGGCTGCCCAAATTGATCAGCACACCCGCAATCTGCCGTTGGCGCTGGTCGGTAACTATCTTAATGGCCTGTCGATCGGTGACTGTGCCGAACGGGCGCGACGCGAGGCCGAGCGGTTGATGGCGTTGAGTCCATCGAATGAATCGATGGATTAAGGCGGAGTATGCCCCGTCTTGCGGTGGATTTCATGCTGCGAGATGTCCTTGCTTGGCAGCATCTCCACGGTGTTCTTCTTCTGTTGTGTCAAGACATTCACTCCTGTTTCCCCTCGTCGGCTTCGAAGGGGCGGATGATGTCCTGTCGTTACTCCCGGTTCAGCACCGGACCTAACCACCGAGGGTCAGCTACTGGGGGATTTTGAGTGGCCGCCGGGGAAATGTTGCACTTCGAAATTGAATCCGTGGGGAATTTCATAAAATATTTACGCACCATCGATGATCTACCCCTGATTCAGGGTTTGTCGTTTCCCGGTTGCGCCGCCAACCAACGCTGCCCAAGGGCGGTCAGGCGGTACCGCTGACTACGACTGTTGGGTTTATCGGGCAGAGTCATTTCAATGACGCCCTGCTCTAAAGCTGGTGCCAAATATGTCTTGCGGAAATGCTCCCGGTCGGCCAGCCCCAGAGCATCCTGAATGGCTTGCCGGGTCATTTCACCTTCTATCCGCGACAGCAGCATTCCTACTTGCGGGGTGACTTGCGGGGTGACTTGCGGGGAATCTCCTGGCGGGACAAGCGCCAACGGATGTCGAGGCAAACGGATCACGAATGAAAGACGATCGTCATCTGTCTCGAAAAGCGGCGCGGGCGAGCCATTGGCGGCCATCACCTTGAGGATTTTCGGGATACCCGTCGAGCGGCCTTCCGTCAGGTCAAGCTCCTTCAAAAATTCGCCGATGCGCCGGTTGCGGTAGCGGCGGCTGACCGCACGTCCGGCCTGAAAGTCCTCCAGCCGGATCGACCGATCCGGGCCGGGGAAACTCAGGATGACCAGCTCGTCGTTGCCGATGCGCACCTCAATGGGCTCGCGCTCTTCGTAAGACCGGTGATAGACCGCGTTGACCAAGGCTTCCTCGATGGCGGCGTAGGGGAAGTTCCAGACCCGCGTGGTCTCGGCGCGATCCGGATGCTTGATGACCGTCTCGCGCAAGTAGTTACGCTGGATATAGTTCAAAGCCTCGCGCGTCATCAGTGCCAGGGGGCCTTTGAAAATCTTTTCCTCAAAGCGATCTCCGCCCGCGCCCTCGGGAAACCAGACCACATCGATCTGCACGCCGGGGAAAAACCGCTCCGGCGTTTCATTGAAGAACAGCAGCCCCACGTTCTTCGGCCACGGTGACTCGGTGGGTCCGCCCGCCACGTTCATCTGCCGGGCCAAGGCCTCGACCGACAGCCCGGGCGCGTCCTGTGCCAGCGTGCTGCCCACCTCCTGCAAAAAGGCCTGCATCAACGGCTTGGACAGATCATCGATCCGTACCGACTGGTTGTATCGATCATCGAACGGCACCCTGGCCGCCAGGCTCAGTAACTCCTGCTCGGTCTCGCCCTTGGCCTCGACAGTACTGCTGTAGCGCCGGATGTAATAACGCCACGTCTTCTTGTTGGCGGTGACGGCTTCTGGTGCCTTGTAGGGCCGGTTCTGACCACCGGGCGCCCAGAGCACGATCAGCTTGCGACCCTCGACTTCCTCGATGCTCAACACCGGGAAGTACAGCGGCTGGATCAACTGGCAGGCGGCCAGCAGTTCCTGTTGAATTTTGTCGAGCTGGTTGTCGGCCAGCCCC
>SXGT01343283.1_pt1 | contig 17627 bp, 11 predicted proteins | sample 3176221 | NCBI WGS metagenome assembly SXGT01 (sample SAMN11356862, study PRJNA531348) | freshwater metagenome | isolation source: freshwater sample F1-120 | place: China: Fuxian Lake, Yuxi | collected 2017-12-25
CCTCACCCACATGCCGAGCGGGATCATCGTCGCGTGTCAGTCCGAGCGTTCTCAGGTGGCCAACCGCAATAGGGCGATGAAGATGCTCAAGGCCCGCCTGTACGACGCCGAGCTGCAGAAGCGCCAGGCGGCAGCAGACGCCGTCAACGACACGAAGCAGGCCATCTCGTTCGGCAGCCAGATCCGCAGCTACGTGCTGCACCCCTACCGGATGGTCAAGGACCACCGCACGGACTACGAGGTCGGGCAGGCAGACTCCGTCCTCGACGGTTCGATCCAGGGCTTCATCGAGGCCTACCTCATGCACCAAGCGGCGGCCTCCGACCAGCCGAGCTGAGGTGACATGCTCCGAGGGTCCGAGTAGCCTCGCGTCATGGACTCATCCACGCCCTTTCGGCCGTTCATCCCCGGCAATGCCGTCCTACGCGAGCTGACCGTTCGCTCGGTCGTCCTCGGAACACTGCTCGGCATGGTGTTCGGGATGAGCTCGCTCTATCTCGTCCTCAAGGTGGGGCTCACGGTCAGCGCCTCGATCCCCGTCGCGGTGATCTCCGTCACGCTGTTCAAGCTCCTGTCGCGCTTCGGAGTGAAGGACGCGACAATCCTCGAGAACAACATCGTGCAAACGGCAGGGTCGGCCGGCGAGTCCATCGCGTTCGGCGTCGGCGTCACAATGCCGGCCATCCTCATCCTGGGCTTCGATCTCGAGATCGGTCGCGTCACGCTAGTGGCGGTGCTGGGCGGGCTCCTCGGCATCCTCATGATGATCCCGCTGCGCCGCGCGTTGATCGTGAAGCAGCACGGCATCCTGAAGTACCCCGAGGGCACCGCATGCGCCGAGGTCCTGAAGGCCGGCGCCTCCGCCGATTCGAGGGCCGCGGCAGGGCTCGGCGAGGACTCCGAGTCCCGCGCCCGTGCCACGCGCGACGCCCTCACGATCGCCGGCGGCTTCGTCCTGGGCCTCGTCTACAAGGTAGGCAACGCGGTTGTGGGCCTGTGGAAGGAGATCCCCGAGAAGGTCTTCGGTGCGCCGCTAAAGGGTGGCTCCGTGGGCGCCGAGATCTCCCCCGAGCTCCTGGGCGTGGGCTACATCATCGGTCCGCGCATCGCGCTGGTCATGTGCGCTGGCGGCGTGCTCGCGTATCTCGTGCTGATCCCGCTCATCACCTATTTCGGAGCCGGCGTCCCCGGCGCGGTCGCCCCTGGGAACATCCCGATCAGCGAGATGAGCCCCGACGACATCCGCGGCAACTACATCCTCTATATCGGGGCGGGCGCGGTAGCCGCCGGCGGCCTCATCAGCCTCGTTCGTGCGCTCCCCACCATCTGGCACGGGCTCAAGAGCGGCCTCTCCGACATTCGAGGTGGAGGGACGGCCACCACGGACCGCACCGACCGCGACCTGCCGATCGGCTTCGTGCTCGTCGGGATCCTCGCCCTCCTCGCCGCAATCCTGCTGGCCCCCAGCCTCCACATGAACGCGCTCGGCGCGGTCATGATCGTGGTCTTCGGCTTCCTCTTCGTCACCGTGAGCTCCCGGCTCACGGGGGAGATCGGCTCCTCGTCGAACCCGATCTCGGGCATGACCGTGGCCACGCTGCTGCTCACGTGCCTGGTGTTCCTCGTCATCGGCTGGACCGGCAACGCGTACTACGTGACGGCCCTCTCGGTGGGCGCCGTGGTGTGTATCGCGGCATCGAACGGCGGCACCACGTCGCAGGACCTGAAGACGGGGTACCTCGTCGGCGGGACGCCACGCCTCCAGCAGATCGCCATCCTGATCGGGGCAGGCGCGTCGGCCGTGATCCTCGGCCCCATCCTCCTCACCTTGAACGACAGCGGGACGGTGTACGTCCAGCAGCAGACGGTAGAGCGCTACGTGGCGAAGGAGGGCGAGGCGAGCGGCGTCTCGGCGCTGGTGGCGGCCGGGCTCCCACGCTTCGCCGGGGTCGGCCCAGAGGGCGAGACCAGCCTCGGGCTCGAAGAGGACGCCTCCGGGACGAAGCGGCTCGTGGCGGCGGACGGCACCTACAAGTACCGGGTGGAGGAGAACTTCCCGAGGGACCTCAAGGCACCGGCCGCCGAGATCAGCGAGGTCACAGAGCCGCTGAAGGGTCCAGAGGCCGCGCTGGACAACGGCAGCTACCGGACGTGGCACAAGGTGAGCGAGGTCGGGGGTCCGGCCGGGAAGTACCTGGTCGATGCCTCAGGGCAGCCGGTCTGGTTCGTCGACCCGGGGATCAACGGCACCCACAAGGTCCGTCCGGACGGCACGTCGGCACAGAAGTTCAGCGCGCCGAAGGCCACCCTCATGAGCTACATCATCAAGGGCATCCTGAACCGCGAGCTGCCGTGGGCGCTGGTGCTCTTCGGCGTCATGATCGCGGTCATGCTCGAGATGGCCGGGGTGCCCTCGCTGGCGTTCGCGGTGGGTGTTTACCTCCCGCTGGCGTCGTCAACGCCGATCCTCGCCGGGGGCATGATCCGCTGGGCGGCCGACCTCCGTGTGAAGCGTCGCCTGGCCGCGCAGAACGCCACCGAAGAAGAGCTCTCGGCAGAGAGCGACAAGAGCGGCGGCGTGCTCCTTGCGTCCGGGCTCATCGCCGGCGGCGCGATCGCGGGGATCCTCTACGCCGTCGGTCTCGGGCTGTTCCGTACGCAGATCGACGGACTCCATACCTGGGCCGAGGCGACGAGCCCGCTGGTTTCGGGACCGCACGCGGATCTCCTGTCCATGGTGCCCTTCCTGGCGATCGGCGCCGTCCTCCTGGGCGTGGCGTTGAAGTCCGCCGGGCGCGCTACCCTCTCGCGTTAGCTGCTGCCGGCTCCACGCTCGGCCCGGGACCGCTGCTCGCGCACGTCTTCCGGGTCACTTCGGGCGATCGACACGGAAGACCCGCGCCTCCCACCGTCCGTTGTCCCGCGCGAGCACCACCTCGCCGCTTCCCGCGTCGACCAAAGAGACCGGCGTCTCCGCTGGCTCGGTGGGCGGTAAAGCGCGCAGCGCGGCGCCCAGGTGCTGCCAGCGTTGACGGAGGTCTGGGGCGAGGACGGCGTCCGAGGCGAGGGCCTCGGCGGTGCGCGCCAAACGGCCAACGACGCTGAGGTAGTCCCCCGGCGCCGGGAGCCCCGGCCCGGACACCACCCCCCAGCCGCTCTCGGTGGCCCGCAGCACCACTCCGTCGACGCGCCATTCGAGCGCTGGCGCTTGGCCGTCCGCAGCCAGCTGCACGAGCCACTCCGCGCCGTAACGCACAAGCCAGCGGCCCAGCGCTTCCCGGTGACCCAGCGCGGCGCGCGGGCCCTCGTCGAGGAGCTGCCAGACGCCGTCCGTATCTCCGGCCGCGAGAGCGGCGACCAGGAGGCGTCTGGGCGCTTCGGGATCGAGCTCAGGGGCCGCCGGTGCGCCGCTCGTGGCCGTGGCACAGCTCACGAGGCACGCGAGCCATGCGCTCCTCACGGCGGGGCGGTCTGCGCGGACGCCGGCGCGCGTGGCACCACCACCACGCCGTTGGCCACAGCGAAGCCCACGACCGGCTCAACGCCCTCCAAGTCCGACCACAGCTGCGTGGACGAGCCCCCGTCGAGGTTGAGCGCCTCGCTGCAGCCCAGGCCCTCCCCCATGAGCTGCGCGAGGTCTGCCAGAGAGACGGGGATCGCCGTCACCAGGACCACGAGGTGGCGCCCTTCGGGGCGGACTCCCACGGCCGTGCGACGGTCCCACTGCGGCTTCAAGGTGAGCGGCTTGCCGTCCACGACCAGCCGGGGTCCTGCCTGGATGGCGAACTCCACGGTGAGCTCTTTGTCGAAGTCACGAGTGTGAACGATGCGGCTCTCGCGTTGAGGCGTGACGAAGAGCACCCCCCAGTCGGCCTTCCGCAGCGGAGAGAGGCGCTTGCCGCCGCTGACGAGGAGGCCAAGTGAAGCGGCCTTCTCGTCGAAGAACCCACCGTTCACCGCCACGCGTGCGCCGGTGCCGGCAGCGAGCTCCTTGACCGAGGCCGTCCGGCGCCGCCGCGCTCGCGCCTCCACAGCGTCCAGACGAACGATCTCCAGGTCGAGCTCGAAGGCCTGTCCCCCCCCTTCGAGGACGCTGGCGGCGCGAATCCCCGGGGCGACGACGCGCCACTCGGCCCCGAGCGCCGGCAGCGACAGGAACAAAGCCAGCCCGAACAGCCCTCCTAGCGCAGGCCTCATTCCAGCGTGGCCACGCCGAGGCCACCGGGGTAACCGTAGCTGACGTCGTCGTCGTAGCCGTACACGATCACGCTGACCTTCTTGTCGGCCTTCAGACGGTGCACCCCGTCTCCAACCGCGCCGCGATAGACGCGATAGGTCGTGCCCGAGATCGGCGTGAACGCGCTGTCTTGCAGCGGCACGTTGTCGAGCACCACGCCGGAGCCGGCCTCGGCCACGATGGTGACGTAGTCCTCGGCGTAGCTGCTGGGCGTGAGGAAGATGTAGTCCGTTTGCCACTGCTCCGCAGGCACGGCCAAGATCAGCGAAGGGTCGCCAATCGGGGCGCAGCCAGAGCCCAGCGGATCCTGGGCGCAGACGTGTCCGGCGGGACACTCGGCGCTGGAGAAGCACGTGGGGGGGAAGCACTGCCCCCCGAAGGTGTCGCAGTCGTACGACGGAGGACACTCGGCCGGGCTGGAGCACGACGCGGGCATCGGTCCGGGCACCTCGAAGGACGACGCGAGGAACTGCGCGACCATGATGGGCTGAGTGGCGGAGACCTGGAAGTCGCCGTCTATGACGATCTCCTTCCACTGTCCCTTGTTGAGCACGAACGACGGCGGAGAGATCACGGCGGGGTTGACGGTGACGTTGGTGCCGTCCTCGGCCGCCACGATGCGGAAGTACTCTTTCTCGAGGCCGCGCTTCTTCGAGCGGGCCAGGATGTACGACTTGCCCCAAGCGGGCACGGGCACCATCTGCTGCTCGAGGTGATCGGCGCAGCACTGCGTGCTGGTGACCGCAGCCTCGTGACCCGAGTACAGCACCACGGGCTTGCTGGTGATGATCTCCGTCCCGGTGAGGTCCCCCCCAGGCGTCTCGGACTCGATGTTCAGGACCTCGTGCTTCTGCAGCGTGAAGGACTGCTTCACGCCGGGGCTGAGCTGACCCGCCGCGCCGGCGGTGGCTCCCGTGGTGGCAACCACGTCCACCGTAGTGTCGTTATCGAGGGCCACGATGGTCCCGAAGCCGCGGAACTGGTCGAAGTCAGTGTCGATCGCCTGACGCGTCATGAGGAAGTAGCGCGTACCGGCCGCGCCCACGGGCAGGAGCACGGACGCGTCGTTGGAGAAGACCCCCACGTTGGAGAGCGGATTGAACTGATAGACCGTGATCGGCTGGTTGGAGACGAGGTGAAAGCCGTTCTTCGAGATCCCCGGTTCGTTGATCCCGAACGACGGAGAGATGGTGTCGAACACCTCGAGCGAGAGAGGAGCGACGTCCTTCTTGCGCTCGGTCCCATCGGGCAGCGTGAGCGTGACGGTGGCGGTGGCCGAGGAAGACGTGTTCGAGGCGATGATCGCGAAGGGTGCGGAGGCGGCGTCGTTGATCCCGTCGGTGGCGTTGTCGAGATCGAGCGCCCAGAACTCGCATCCCGCGTTCGTCCCCCCCTTCGGGTCGAACCCGCAACCGCCCTTGCACTGCCCCGAGGCGCACTGCATCCCCTGAGTGGCGCAGTCCTGCTTGACCTGCCAGCTGGTCCCCGCGGGGGTGCCGTCAGTGATGCACTCGATCGCTCGACCGCTGGAATCACACTGCTTGATACCGGGATAACAGGCGTAGCACTGCCCCGAGTTGCACACACCGTCCGCAGGGCAAGACTCGACCACCTTGGGCTGGCCATCTACGCACTCGGTCACGTTGAGGCCGCTGCAGGTCCGCACACCGGCCGCGCACGCCGTACAGAAGTACTCGAAGCAAACCTCGCTGGCACCACCGGTGCAGTGGCCGTCTTCCAGACACTCGACACATACGCCGTCGGGGCCGCAGTGCCGCCCTCCGGAGCACTCCGCGTCCGAGGTGCACGACTCGGTCGAGGTCCCGTCACCCGCGTCGACGCCGTCAGCTGCAGGGCCGCCATCGGAGCCGTCGCCGGAGTCGGCGGTGTCTGCCCCGTCCGAGCCGTCGCCCGCGACGAAGCCCTCGCTCCCTCCTTCGTTACCCTGGAACCCGTCCGAGCCGCCGGTGTCCTTGTTTCGGCTGCCACGCGCGCTGGTGCACGCCATCGCGAGGACAACAAACCCGACCCACAGATTACGCCCCATCGTCGCTCCTCCGCATCCGCCTCGGCGCGCCGGGCGGGTGAGTAGCATAAGGAGGTCGCCCCCGAATTCAACGTCCGAGTGCGTGGAGTCGGCCCGTCCGGCTCCCGAGCCTCTCCGGCGAGGTCAGAGTGAGGTCCAGAGGACCTTGACAGCCGCCGGGGCCGGCCCGAGGCTGCCCCGCCATGCGCCGTCTCGTATTTGCCCTGATCGCCGTCTTCTCGTTGTCCACCAGTGCTGCGTTTGCGGCTGACAAGCCGAAGATCCCGAAGCGCAAGAAGCGCAGCGCCAACGAGTTCGTTCTGGTCGCTGGCGGGGACGTCGCTTATCCCCGCGGCTGGCTGGATCGCTTCGTCGACCGTCAGGGCGCCGCGATGTTCGACGAGGTGAGCAAGTACGCGAAGGACGCCGATCTGGCCTTCGTCAACCTGGAGACCCCCTTTACCGACGCCACCTTCAAGCTCCGGAAGGAGTGGCAGATCGCTACGCCGCCGGGGCGGCTCGACTACGTGTTGGATGGTGGCTTCAACCTCTTCTCGCTCGCCAACAACCACATGGGTGACACGGGGGACCAGGGCATCTTCGATACGCTCGACCTCCTCGAGGGCCGCGACAAAGCCCGTGGACCCTTGTTCTGGATAGGCGCGGCGCGCACCCGGAAAGAGGTCTACAAGCCGCTGGTGTTCACCGTGCCAGGGAAGCGGACCAAGGTGGTGTTCTTCGCGTTCGGCTATGCGAACAACCCCCTCGTCCCGACGCCGGGGGCCGACGCGATCGAAGCCGTGAAGCGGCACAAGCGCGACGGCGACGTGGTGGTGGTCTCGGTGCATCAGGGAACCGAGTACAAGCACGTCCCGGACAAGGCCAAGACCGAGCTCTATCGGCGTTTCATGGACGCTGGCGCGGACGTGCTGCTCGGTCACCACCCCCACGTGATCCAGGGCGTCGAGAAGTACAAGAAGGGCGTGATCTTCCACAGCCTCGGCAACTTCTCGTTCGCCTCCAAGACCAAGCGCCACCACAAGACGGGCGCCAAGCTCTACAGCATGCTGCCGCGACTGCTCTTCCGCGGGGGCAAGCTCGCCGCAGTGGAGATCGTGCCGCTCTACGTGAACAACGGCGAGCCGCTCGTCGTCGGACGCGAGGTGCTGCGCCACACCGACATGAAGCCGCAGGTGCTCACCGGCGTGTTCGCCACTCAGGTGCTCACGGAGCTCGAGGGGTGGACGCACGCGCTACCCGGGATCTCCGAGAAGGCGCGCTCCGCGTACCGAATCGAAGGCGACAGGGCCTACATCGAGGTCGACGGGCCGTGATCGGCGTGCGAGACGGGGCGCTCCTCGCCGCGCTCATCGTTGCACCTCTCGCCCAAGCCCAGCGCTTCGGCGGGCGCGACGTCCCGGTGTGGAGCCACGGGCCCCGTACGGTGGACGTGGTCCATCTCGCGCTGGACGTCCGCGTCGATCTCGAGGCGCGCGCTGTCTCCGGAACCAGCGTACTCACCGTCGTCCCGCTCGCCGAAGCCGACACCGTCAGGATCGACGCCGTCGACATGAAGATCGAGGCAGTGCGCACCGGCCCCGCGGGCGATCCCGAGCGCCGTGCGACGGTCGAGTGGGAGTACGACGGCCGACGTCTCGACGTCCCGCTCGGCGACGGCCCGACGGACGTCGAAGTGCGGTACCACGCGGTCCCCAAGACGGGGCTCCACTTCGTGTCGGCTGATCCGGCGTATCCCGGCATCGGCCCCGAGGCCTGGACTCAAGGCGAGCCCGAAGAGTCGCGCTTCTGGCACCCCACGCACGACTACCCCGACGACCGCTTCACGACGGAGCTCGTTGCACAGGTGCCGCGTCAGCTCTCGGTGATCTCGAACGGCAGCCTCCTCTCCGACACCACGGACGGTGAGCTCCGCCGGGTGCACTACACGATGCGCGAGCGCCATCCGAGCTACCTCGTGAGCCTCGTGGTGGCACCCCTCGAGCGGTTTCCCCTTGCCCACGCGCGAGTGCCGCTCGCCGTGTGGGCGGCGGCGGGGAGCGGCGGCGACGTCGAGGCCAACTTCGGCGCCACGGCGCGCATGCTGGACTTCCTCGAGGGGTACACGGGCCTGCCCTACCCGTATCCCCGCTACGATCAGGTGCTGGCTACCGACTTCATGTGGTCGGGCATGGAGAACATCACCGCCAGCACGCTCACGCGCGATGCGCTCCTCGGGCCGCTCCGACGGGGGGAGGAGAGCTCGGAGGGGCTCGTCTTGCATGAGCTGGCGCACCAGTGGTTCGGGAACCTCGTCACCTGCCGCGGCTGGCGACACCTCTGGCTGAATGAGGGGTTCGCGTCCTACTTCGAGACGCTTTGGCTCGAACACACCAAGGGCCGCGCCGAGGCCGATCTCGACCGGTTGGGCGGGGCCGAGTGGTACTTCTCCGCGTCCGGCGATCGCGGGCTGGACGAGGCCCGCTTCGAGCACCCCGACGATCTCTTCGACGCCCACAGCTACGCGAAGGGCGCGGCCGTCTTGCACATGCTACGCCTCGAGGTCGGGGACGACGCCTTCCGGCGAGGCGTCCAGCGTTACCTCGCAGCCCACCAAGATGGCCTCGTCGAGTCAGCCGATCTGCGGCGGGCCGTCGAGACCACCTCCGGCAGGGATCTCACGCGCTTCTTCGAGGAGTGGGTGGAGACCCCGGGTCATCCGTCCGTCGCCGTCGAGTGGCGATGGGACGCCGCGAAGAGCGAGGTGGTATTGAAGCTCGACCCGGGCGGCTCCGGGAGGAGCAACAGCTGGCAGTTGCGCCTACCGGTCTCCATCGGTCCCGACAAGGAGGTGGTGGTGGAGGTCGGCTCGGGAGCATCGACGCACAGGCTCCCGGCCTCCGAACCGCCTCGCTTCGTCGCCGTCGACCCGCGCGGCGACTGGCTCGTGGAGCTCTCCGAGGAGCCGTCCACCCAAGAGCTCATGGCCCGCCTCGAGACCTCGCGCGAGCCCGTCACGCGAGTTCGAGCGACACTCGCGCTGTCGGGGCGGGAGCTCGCGCCAGGCGAGCGCGACAACGCCGCCGACGTACTCGCTCGCCTGGCAGGGGCCGCGGGAGAACCGGACCTTGTGAGAACCCGCGCCGCCGAGGCGCTCGGCGCCCTGGGCGGTGCCGCGGCCGTGACCTCGCTCCGCAAGCTGGCGCAGAACGCCTCCCCGAAAGTGCGGGCCGCCGCCTACGGCGGCCTCGCGGTCGCGCTGGCGCGGCCGGACGTGGCGGACGCGCCGGAGCTTCCGAACCGCGCGGCCGTGCGGACCTGGTTGAAGAACGCCGTCCGCGACGAGCGGAGCCCTGGGGCCCGCGCCGCGGTGGTCGCCGCCTCGAGCGAGCTCGCGAGCAAGGCCGCTCACATGGAGGTGTGCCTCGACGCCCTCCGCGCGCCGCCAACGGAGGGTAGCCACGCCGTCGCGCTCGCGGGCCTCGACTGTCTGGAGGCAGAGGGTTCACCGGCGGCCCTGGAGGCCACGCTGAAGGCCCTGGCCTGGGGGACGCCGCACGCTGTTCGCGAGAAGGCCGTCGGCCGGGCCGCGCGGCTCGCCCAGGGCAACCCCAAGCGCGTCGACACGGTCCGCGCGGCCATAGAGCCGCTGCTCCAGGATCCCAAGCGAACGGTTGTGCTGGCGGCGATCGCGGCGATCGGGTCGCTGGGCGACAAGCGCTCGGCCCCTGCCCTCGCGGCGCTGGAGCCCTGGGTGTACGCCTCGCGCGACCTGGAGCTGGCGCTGCGGCGCGCCCAGGAGGCCCTCGGGGTGCGCCAGAAGCGTCATCGACCTGCCAAGGCGTCCACCGACGATCGCCTCGAGTCGCTCGAGCAGCGGATCGAGCACCTGGAACGGGGCCGCTGAGGTGCGTCACCCGCTGGTCTATTGGCCGAAGTCAGAAGAGGCGGTCGAGGTCAGCGGGCCCGCGAGCGGTCCCGAGTGGGGGGGCCGCGACCTCCGCGTCATGACGTGGAACGTCCAGTACGCGGCGGGGCGCGGCTACGTCTTCTTCTACGACACCATCCCTTGGGGAGGGCCCGACGAGCGCCCGTCCCCATTCGCGGTGGCGTCCACCCTCGAGGGGATCGCCACGGTGATCGAGCGCGAGGCCCCCGACGTGGTGCTGCTGCAAGAGATCGACGTGGGGGCCGACCGCACGGACCGCGTGGATCAGGCGCAGGTCCTCCGCCGGCGGCTCCCGGATTGGCCGTGGTCCGCCACTGCCTGGTACTGGCGCTCCGCGTTCGTCCCCCACGCCCGAGTGCGGGGCGCCGTGGGCCTGCAGCTCATGGTGCTCTCGAAGCTGCGCATCACCCGCGCGCGGCGTGTGCCGCTGCCCTTGATCCCCGGATCCTGGCTGCGGCAGGCGTTTGGCTTCAAGCGCGCGATCCTCCTGGCTGAGCTGGCTTCGGGCGCGGAGCCGCTCACCGTCGGCAGCACCCACTTCGACGCTTTCGCGCAAGGCACGGGCACGATGCAGCGGCAGGTCGAGACTACCGCCGCGGCGTGCCGGTCGTTGGACTCCGGGTCTTGGGCTCTGGGAGGCGACTTCAACCTCGTCGCGTCGTCCGCGGAGCGCGCCGCGCTCGATCCGTCGCAGAAGGCGAGCTACGCAGAGACCTCCGAGCTCCAGGTGCTTCAGGAGTGGCCCTCTGTGCCCTCGGTGTCCGACCTGTCCGGGCCCGAGCGCGCGCGCTGGCTCACGTATCACCCGAACGAGCCCGTCAGCAGCGGGCCCGACCGGGCCATCGATTACATCTTCCACTCCCAGGGGTTGGTGCGCCGCTCGGCGCACGTGGTGAACGACGCGTTCACTGCCGGCCTGTCTGATCACCTGCCCATCGTCGCGGAGCTCGGGCGCCCCGGCGAGCCGGAGGCGCCGTTGTCGCCCGAACGCGCTGAACGCCCTGTACGCGCCGGAAAGCCCGGGGCCCGCGCTCGCGGAAAACGAACGGCGTAGCCAAGGTCCGCCGCTAGGCGACTCAGGGGTGGTCGGGACGCGGCGCGGCTTCCTCGGTGGTCCCCGTGAACTCGAGCCCACGAATGAGCACCGTAGGGGCCACACACGCCCCCAGGGATGACCACCACGTCGGGACGACGCTGCGCGCGGCGGTGAGTCCGTCCACGCGCCCGAGCGCCTCGAGGATGGAGTCGGTGAAGCGGAGGTTGTGGACGCCAGGGCCCAGCCGTCCGTCGTCGATCCGGAACGTGCCATGCCGCGTGAGCCCGGTCATCACGGCCCGGCGTGGCTCGAGGAGGCCGTTCACGTAGTGGAAGCTGGTGACCCAGAGCCCGCGCTCCACCCGCGCGAGGAGGTCCGCCACCGTGTCGTCACCGCCGTCGAGCGCGAGGTTCGCGGCCGCCGCACCTCCCCCGGGTGAGTCGTCCGGCGACACCGCGTGGCCGGTTGAAGCGCAGCCCGCCCGGCGCGCGCTGGCGCTGTCGTACACCACGCCGCGCGCCACCCCTCGCTCGAGCAACACCACGCGCTCGCGGAGGGCGCCCTCGGCGTCGAACGGGTTGTAGAGCCCCAGCCCGCCGGGGGCGCTCCCGTCGTCGATCACCGTGACTCGGGCCCCTGTCACGGCCTGGCCGAGGCGGCCGGCGACGAAGCTGGTCCCGTCCTCCACGCTCCGTGGCGTGAAAGCGATCTGGCCCATCCACTCGAGGAGCTCCGCGACGGCCGCGGGTTCGAGGATCACGTCGTAGCGGCCGGGCGCGAACGACACCGGCCGCCTCGACCGCACACACTTGTCGATCGCGGTCTCGACGTAGCTGCCCAGGGCCAGCCGGCCGGTCGCGACGCCCAGGGATCCGTCCATGCCGGAGAGCACGCCGTCGGTCGCGAAGACCCGGCACTCGGCCCGGCTGCCCCGCGTATACCGCCGGACCCCGGTCGAGCTCACGACCGCGCGCTCCACGAAGCCCGTCACGTACCGGCCTGCGAGCACCACGCCGGCGCGCTCCGCCTCCCGGAAGGACGCGGCCAGGCGGTCCGCCGGCTCGGCGGCGGACGCGACGGCCGTGGCTTCGTCCCAGGCGTCGTCACGCAGGCACACGAGCGGGCCACCGGGGTCCGCGCGGCCGGGCGGCTCGGGAGCGAGCGCGCTCTTCCCGGCTCGGGCGAGCGCCAGCGCCCGGTCGCGTACGCCGCGCAGAACCGCCATGTCCATGCTGGTGGCGCTGGCCTGGGCGACGTAGCCGTCGACCACAGCTCGGACCGTCACCTTCGGGACGCGGACCCGCGTGGCCTGGAGGACGGTGTTGCACCCAAAGCGCACGAAGCTCTCGACCCGCGAGTCGAGGCGGGCGTCGAACACGGCGTCGTCGCGCTCGGTGACGAGGCGGCCCAGCACCTCGAACGCGCGGTCGGGACCCAGCAGCTCGTTCATGTGGAGCCCACCTCGACGTCGCGAAAGCGGGCCGGCGAGACGCCGTGGCCCACGTGGATCGTCTGGATTGGGTCGCCCTTGCCGCAGTCGAGATACCCCCACACGCTCCACGCGTCTTCGTTCGCGATGGCGTCGCAGCCTGCCCAGAAGCGCGGGGTGATCCCGGTGTAGACCGGGTTGCGGTACAGCGTCCCGAGGCGTCCGCCTTCGATCCGCCAGGCGGCCTCGCAGCCGAACTGGAAGTTGAGCCGCCGGTCATCGATTGACCAGCTCTTCGGCTGCGACACGTAGAAGCCCCCCTCGGTGTCCGCGAGCAGCTCGTCCAGAGGGACCTGGCCCGGAGCGAGGTTCACATTGATCATGCGCACGATCGGCACGTGGTGGAACGCGGTGGTGCGCAGTGAGCCTGCTGACTGGACCCCGAGGCGGCTGGCGGCGTCGTGCCCCGAGAGGTAGCCGACGAAGCGCCCCTCGCGGACGAGCTCCGTGCGATGGGCCGGAGTGCCCTCGTCGTCCCAGCCGAACGTGCCGGCGCCGAGCGGCGTGGTGGCGTCGGCGTACAGATTAACCGCGCTCGAGCCGTACACGTAGTCGCCACCGGCGCGGTCCGGCGTGAGGAAGGAGCCTCCAGCGAGCGAGATCTCCTCGCCGAAGGCCCGGTCGAGCTCCGTCGGGTGGCCCGTGGACTCGTGCACCTGGAGCGAGAGGATGCTGGGGTCCAAGATCACGGTGGCGCGTCCGGCGGGCATGACTGGCGCGGTGCAGAGCGCCACGGCCTCCTCCGCGACCCGGCGGGCGTTGCCTTTGAGGTCGAGGGCCAGGAAGCGCTCCCAGCCGCCGGACTGGACGTTGCCTTCGAAGTGCTTCGGATAGGTGCGCTGCTGGGTCTCCCCATCGCGATGGGCCGTGGCGGTGATCCCGCCCCCGGTGACCAGGGTCCGCTGGCGGAGCCGGCTGCCTTCGGTCGAGACGAACCACGTGTCGGTGCGGACGGCGACGGTTGATGCCACTGCCGAGACCACGTGCGTCACGCGTCGCATCGCGGCGGTGAGCTCGGTGAGCAGCGCCACCTTCTCCCCGGGGCTCACGGCGTCGATCGGGTCCACGTCGTGGGGCGTGGTGTAGCGGCCGCGCTCAGGCGGGCGGGCCCCGAACCCCACCGGGCGCGTGGCCGCCGGGGCGCACGCGTGGGCGATCGCCAGGGCCTGGTCCACGGCCGCGAACACAGATGCCTCATCGAGGCCGTCGGCGGCAGCGAAGCCCCAGGCGTCTCCCACGAGGACCCGCACTCCGAAGCCGAAGTCGTCGGTGGCGAACGCTCGGTCCACCACCTCGTTGCGCACCTCGAGCCACTCCTGCGCTCGGCGGATCGCCCGCAAGTCGCCGTAGCGCGCGCCGCGCGCACGCATTCGCTCGGCCGCGAGGACCAGGACTCTGAAGATGCCGTCGTCGGAGCGCTGCGGGGCCGTCATGGCTCGCGAGCCTACACGCGGGCCCCAGGGGAGGCGAGCGGCGGACCCTCCTGCCGGAACGGGGCCCTTAAACACGAACGGCCGGTGGATGCACCGGCCGTCGTCGTCTGGTAGCAGGGGTCGGGATTGAACCGACTACCTGCGGGTTATGAATCCGCCGCTCTAACCAGATGAGCTACCCTGCCATCGCCTCGAAGGCGAACGGCGCGGGTCTTTAGCCCAAGGATCCGAGGGCGTCAAGCGGCGTCGCGGCCCTCACCGGGGCCGCAGGAGCGCCGGACCGGGACCGACGACCAGCGCCACCTCCGGTTTGGAGGGGAGGTACCAGACCGGTAAGGCGGCGCCCACAGCGAAGCGGGGATCGGGCGGCGTCTTGCCGTCGGTGCTGGCGGCGACCGAAACCACGAGCTTCCGCTCCCGACCCTCTGCCTCCCAGACGATCTCCACGCGGGCCTGCCCGGCGGATCGGAGGAGTCCACCGTATGCGGTGACGCGGCCTCGCGCGACGCGGCCGTCCTCCTCGAGCGCCCGCATCAGCGAGAGCCTCCGGCGCGCATCGCCTGCCACCACCGCGTGGAAACCGAGGGCGAGCGTCCCGCCCCCCACCGCAAAGATGGAGAATAACATGACTGACAGCTCGCCGTTGATAGCGCCGATGATGACGCCGTTGATCATGAGCACCGCGAGCGTCCGCACGCCGAGCTTCCGCCCAGACTCCAGGCTGCTGCGCAGCCCCCCGGCCAAGTGGAGGACCAGCCCTTCCGGCATTCGGCCACGCGCCAGCCCCTCCGGCGTCAGCAGCTCCTCGGCAAGGAGGGCGGCGGCCCCCTCGGTCGCGTCGTTGGTCATTCGTGCCCTCCAATGGAGGCGTAGCGCCCCCAGTCGCCTGCTGGGTCCTTCGAGTGCGCCAGCACCACCGGGGTCTCGGGGTGAGCCGACTCGAAGGCTCGGAGATGACCCCAGCTCTCGCGCAGCCACGACTCCCGAAATCGGTTGAGGCGCGCAAACGGCGAGAGGCTCAGCGCTCGGTATTCGTGGGGAGCGAAGGCCGCGTCGCCGGCGCACAAGGCGGTTCGCCCAGCCACGGGATCCGTGAGCAGCACCGCCACGTGCCCAGCCGAGTGGCCACGGCAGTCCAGGAGCACCACGCGCCCATCGCCGAAGAGGTCGAGCCACCCGGGGAAGCCGTGGCGGGGCGTGGCCTCGAGCAGCACGGGCCGGACGCGCCCCGAGCGCACCAGCGCGTCGACGTGCACGTACCCCTGCCGCGTTCCGTAACGCCTGGCGGCGGCGAGCTCGGCCGCCGTGGTGATCACCTCGGCGTTGGGGAAGTCGACGAAGGCCCCGATGTGGTCGAGGTGCAGGTGAGTGGCCACGATCGCCTTGACCCGGCCGGGAGCGATCCCGAGGGCCGCGAGTCGCGCGGCCGCGGCCGCCCGCTCACCCCCGCGGACGAAGAAGAGGAGGCCGCTGGCGCCGAGCTCGCGTCGGGGCGCTGCGAGCTCCGCCGCCGAGAGGCCGGCGTCCACGAGCACCACGTCGCCGTTGCTGCGCTCCAGCACCGCGACACGCATCGGGAACCAGCTGAGCGAGAGCGGCGCCGGGAGCCCGAAGAGGGCGTTCGGCGCCAGGAACTCTCCGGCGGTGACGAAGGCGATCACGGCGCGAAGGTACCAAAGCCGAGTGGGGTTTGACACACGAAGACCCGTCGCGGATTCTCCGAGCCCCGGCCACGGCGACGGGGTCCCCGACCCAGATCGGCGGGAGTCGAAGCGTGGAGCATCGCCCCACCGTCACACCGAGCGCCGAGTAAACCCGGTCCACCCACCCAGCGTGGGGGGCCAGGGCAGGAGTGGAATGAGCATCGATCCCGCGCGCGCCTCCCGCGAGCCCCCTTCGGATCACCCCACGCTCTATGATCCCCGCTTCGAACACGACGCCTGCGGGATCGGCTTCGTGGCCGACATCAAGGGGCGGGCTTCTCATCAGACCGTGCTGGACGCCGCTCGCGTGCTGCGCAACATGTCGCACCGAGGCGCCTGCGGCTGCGAGGTCAACACCGGAGACGGCGCAGGAATCCTGACTGGGCTCCCGCACGACTTCCTGCGCCTCGTCGCGCGCAGCGCCCTGGGCCTCGAGCTCCCAGAGCCGGGCCGCTACGCCGCGGGCAACGTCTTCTTGCCCACGGATCCCGACGAGCGCCAGCACTGCAAAGACACGTTCGCGCGCCTGGCGAGAGAGGGCGGGCTCAGTGTGCTCGGTTGGCGCCGCGTGCCCACGGACGCAGACGGGGCCGACATCGGCCCCTCCGCCCGCGCCTCCCTGCCCGCCATCGAGCAGCTCGTCCTCGAGGCGCCCCCCGAGTGCGCGCCCGAGGCGTTCGAGCGCCACCTGTATCTCCTGCGCAAGAGGGCGGGCACCGCGCTACGCAACGACGCGCGGCTGAGGCAAGCCAAGCAGGTCTACGTGTGCTCCCTGTCGTCCAAGGTGTTGGTCTACAAGGGAATGCTCACGCCCGAGCAGCTGCTGCCGTTTTACCCGGACCTCGCCGAGTGGCAGTACAAGACGCACCTCGCGATGGTCCACTCGCGGTTCTCCACGAACACCTTCCCGTCTTGGGACCGCGCGCAGCCGCTCCGCATGATCTCCCACAACGGCGAGATCAACACCCTGGCGGGCAACCTAAACGCCATGCGCAGCCGCGAGCGCGTGGCTGAGTCTCCGCACTTCGGCGCGGCGCTGCCCGGCCTGTTCCCGGTGGCAGAGCCCGATTGCTCGGACTCCGGCAACTTCGACAACGTGTTGGAGTTCCTGGTCATGGGGGGCCGCAGCATCGCCGAGGCGATGATGATGATGATCCCCGAGGCGTGGCAGAACGACCCACGGATGCCCGCCGAGAAGCGCGCGTTCTACGAATACAACGCGTGCCTCATGGAGCCGTGGGACGGCCCCGCGGCCATGGTCTTCACCGACGGCGATGCCATCGGGGCGGTGCTGGACCACAACGGCCTGCGGCCGAGCCGCTACTACGTCACGCACGATGACCGCGTCATCCTCGCCTCCGAGGTGGGCGTACTCGACCTGGAGATAGACAACATCCGCGAGAAGGGCCGCCTCATGCCCGGCCGCATCTTCCTGGTCGACTTCCGCGAGCGGCGGCTGGTCCCAGACGAAGAGGTGAAGGCCCGCGCAGCGAAGGCGCTTCCGTATGGCGCGTGGCTAGCGCGGCACCGGCGCTTCCTCACCGACCTCAAGCGACCGGCCCGCGCGCCCCTCGGACTCGAGCCGCTCACGCTCATGCCGCGGCTGCGCGCCTTCGGCTACACCACCGAGACGCTCGACTTCCAGCTCGTCCCGCTGGCCACTCAGGGCACCGATCCGCTGGGCTCCATGGGCCACGACGCGGCCCGCGCCGGGCTGTCGGACGAACCTCGGCTGCCTTCCGACTACTTCAAGCAGC